>ERZ1370068.8235-contig-7106_pt1 | contig 23054 bp, 28 predicted proteins | sample MGYA00561227_ERZ1370068 | MGnify/ENA primary metagenome ERZ1370068 (study PRJEB38410, sample SAMEA6850437) | metagenome | study: Metagenomic assessment of the ecological functions of the soil: analysis of the soil microbiota associated with the...
GGACACCCGGAGATGCGTTCTATGCCCAAGAGCGTCGGGGGTGGACGCGCCGGCGATGCGGGCGCGCCCCGGGACCCGTGTCGCGCAGCGTCGGACTCGCCGCGCGCAGTCAAAACCTGTCGCAGCGTCGGATCCCGGGGCGCCCCATGCCCGGCGGCCCCCACCCCGCCCGAACAAGCGACGGCAGGTCTTGTCGATCCAGGTGTAGGTCGACGTCGGCTCCCCTTCGGCCAGCCGGGAGGCGCGGTGATGTTGCGGATCGGGATCGTGATGATCGCGGTCCGGGTCGAGGATCGGGAACGGGTACTCCGGCGACGTTCTTGCTGAACCCGGTCACCGCGTCCTTGTAGCCCTGGTGGATTGTCCGGCCGGATGTAGACGTAGCCCCGCGGGCCCGGCGATCATCATGCCCTCGAGCATGGCGATGATGGCCTCGTCGTCGGGCCAGCCGCCCGTCAGCTTGTTGGCCTTCTCGATGGCCGTCTTGAGCATGTACGTGGCCGTGTACCCGCCCTCGGCCTGGAAGTTCGGGTACTCGTTGAAGCGCTTGTGGTACTTCTCGACGAACGTCTTGTTGTAGGGCCAGCGGTCGCCGCCCGGGTACGTGAAGTGGTAGTTCGAGTGCACGCCGGCGATGACGCCCTCGGGGTGGTCCTTGCCGATGCGCGTGCGGCGCCACGCCGAAGGCGATCGTGCTGGCGAACTTCATCTTCTCGAACATGCCGTAGCGGCAGCGCCTGCTTGTACATCGCCACGTAGTCGCCGCCCCACACCGAGGACACGAGCAGGTCGGGCTTGGCGGCGATGGCCTTGGTGATGTGCGAGCTGAAGTCGGTGGTGCCGAGCTTCGGCCAGCCCTCGGAGACGACTCTCCGCCTGCGGCATCAGCTTCTTCATCGACGATCGTCAAGTGGTCGAAGGCGTTGCGGCCGTAGGAATAGTCCGGATGGATGTGGGCGATGCGCTTGGCCTTCGGCCAGGTCATGGCCGCGGCCACCGCGCAGGTCACGCCGTCGGCCGACTGCATGTTGGTGATGCGGAAGATGTAGTGCGGGTTCGGCACGGCCTTGTCGAACAGGAAGTCGGTGCAGCCGTCGACGAAGATCGTCAGGACCTTCAGCTCCTCGGCCACCGGGCCCGAGCGCCGGCGTGTTGCCGCTGGAGGTGATGCCGCAGAAGAAGTCGATCTTCTCCGAGAGCTTCAGCCGGCGCAGCTCCTTGACGTTGGCGTCGGTGCCGGCGTTCTCGTCGGCCTTGAGGATCTCGATCTTGCGCTTGCCGAGGAGCCCGCCCGGCGGCGTTGATCTCCTCCGCGGCGAGAAGCTGGCCCTTGTACATCGGCTCGCCGAGCACGGCGGCGGGCCCGGTGAAGAACGTCATGTGGCCGATCTTGATACGGCTGTGTCGGGAATGTTGCCCTTCGGCTTGTCCTGGGCGTGGGGCGACGCCGACGACCGGGACAGCCGTCCGGCCGTGGCGCCGAGCCGCGGCGCCCACGCTGACGCCGAGAGTCGCCAAGAAAGTCGCGCCGATTCACTTCGCCTGCCATTGGTGATCCCTCCATTGGGTGGACGCCTCTCGGGTCGCGGTACGTCACGGGCTGAGCTAAACCCCCTGCACGCCCGAATGTCAAGAAACGCAGTTCTGCTCGGCCGGCCCGTGGGCTGTAGCGTAACCTATAATCGGTGGCCGGCGAACTCCGTTCCCGGCCGACGAAATGAGTGGCGCTGATTGATGCGAGCTGCGATGGCAACGCTGCGGGGCATCGGCGCCGCCGTGCGGGCAGCGCCGTACGGCACTGGACGACGTCGGTCGTCGGTGGCGTCCTCGCCCTCCATGTGCTTCCTTACCGCCGCTGGTGCTGACGGTAACCCGCAAGCCCTGGACCTACTTCGCCTTCAATCCGCCTGGCTCAAGCGGCTGCCGGATTATCTGGTTCCCGCGCGCCGCTCGGGCAGAAGCTCGACTTTCTGTCCCGGGTCGCGCTCTTCTGGTTCACCGCGGACGGTCCGTACGGGTTCCCCGAGTGGGGCTTCGCCGTCGACACGATGGACCTCGCGCGCTTCCTCGCCATGTCGCTCCTGGTCGGCGCGTACTTCGCGCTGGTGCTCGATCGGCGCGAGCAGGGACGGTTAGCCGGCTGGCGGGCGGGCACGAGCCGCGCCGGCGGAATCGTCGGAGCGTTCGTGGGAGTGCTCGGCCTCTCGACGGGACCGTGCAGCGTGGTGGGCTGCGGCGCGCCAGTGCTTCCGGTCGTCGGCTCGTCTTCGCCGGGCTGTCGAGCGGCACCCTCGCCCTTGTCTCTCCGGCGCGTCTCGCGCGTGGCCGCGGTCGTCACTCGTCGCTGGTCGCTCTCGATCGTCGCCTGGCTCGGCTGGCAGGCCGGCGCGAGCGCCGGCGACAGGCCGTGCCGCCGCCGCGGCAGCGATTCGGGAATGATCCGGGCTAGCGGTCGCTCGAGAGGGTGGGCGACGAGCCGCGCGCCGTTCGAAGCAGCTGCCCGTCGCGGTGACGGGCGCCGACGAGCTGGACGCCCAGCGGCAGGCCGTTCGCGCGCCTTACCAGCGGAACGCTGAGCGCCGGCACCCCACACAGCGTCCACAGGGCGCAGAAGGCGGGGTCGCCGGTCGACTCGAGCCCTTTCGGGGCGGTGCCGAGAGGCGGCCGGCGTCAGGATCGCGTCGTAGCGCTGCTCGAACATCTCGGTGAGGCTCGCGTTGAGCGCTCGGGAATGCGGCCGAGGGCCCGCGAGATAGTCCATCGCGCGCACCTCGCGGCCGTGCTCGATGCGCGCGCGGAGCGCAGGCGAGAGCTTCTATCGCGTCCCTTGTCCCACTCCCGCCCGAGGTTGATCGCGATCTCGGCGCCGCCGATGGCCCGCTGCCACTCGAGCACCTCGTCGGTGGGCGTGACGAGCTCGACCTCCTCGACACGATCGCCGAGGTGGGCCACCAGCTCGGCGAAGGCCTCGCGGGCGTCGGCGTCGACGCGGTCCCAGAGCGACGACTTCACGAACGCGAACATGGGCGCGAGCGGAGGCTCCCCGCTGGCCACGGCGCGATAGGGCATCGCGGGCGCGCGGGCGCGAGTCGGGATCGCGCTCGTCGTAGCCCACGAGCTGCTTCGAGCAACAGCGCGATGTCCTCGATCGTGCGCGCGAACAGGCCGACGTGATCGAGCGTGCGCGAAAGCTGGAACATGCCGTGGCGCGGGATCAGCCCGTGCGTCGGCTTGAACCCGTACACGCCGCAGTACGAGGCGGGCCGGATCGTCGAGCCGGTGGTCTGGCTGCCGAGCGCCAGCGGCACCATGCTCGCCGCCGACCGCCGCGGCCGAGCCGCTCGACGAGCCGCCCGGCGTGTGCGCCGGGATCGTGCGGGTTCCGCGTCTTGCCGGGCGTGCGGGTGGCGAACTCGGTCGTCACCGTCTTGCCCATGATGACCGCGCCCGCGCGCGCGGAGCAGCGACACCACCGGGGCGTCGCGCGACGGCGTGCGGCCGGCGTGCAGCACCGAGCCGTTCTCGGTCGGCATGTCGGCGGTGTCGATGATGTCCTTGATGCCGACCGGCACGCCGTGCAGCGGCCCCGATCGGGCTGCCCGGACATCCGAGCTCGTCGGCGGCCCGCGCCTGCGCCAGCGCATGCTCGGGACTCGAGAAACGCCCAGGCCTGCACCGCCCCATCGACCTCACCGCACCCGCGCCCAGACACGCCTGCACCACCTCGGTCGACGCGAGTGACGCCCTCCCGGATCATCCGCGCCGCCTCCGTCGCCGACTCAGCCTGATGCAGGTCCCTTCAAGATCCATCGCGCGGCAGAAGGCTATCACGACGCAGCGTGTGACGAGCCGCGCTCGAGCGCGCGGGCTTAGCCTGCGCGCAATCCTGATCTGGGGGAGGCAGGGAGGAGCGCGCCGTCAGGCGCTGACGACATCGTCGGAAGGGGGCAAAGCCCCTCCGAGTACTACTTCCCGTAGAGAAATTCCGGGAGCCAGAGGGTCATGCCGGGCCAGATGTACATGAACACGAGGCAGATGACAGACGATGATCATGTACGGCATCATGCCCGGCGAAGATCTGGTTCAGCGTCACGTGCTGGGGCGACACGCCCTTCAGATAGAACGCCGACATCGCCACCGGCGGCGACAGGAAGGCCGCCTGCAGATTCACGGCGACCATGCGTGCCGAACAGAATCGGGTCGATCTGGAAGTGGCTCCAGCAGCGGGATGAAGATCGGGCAGAAGATCACGATGATCTCGGTCCACTCGAGCGGCCAGCCGAGCAGGAAGATGATCAGCTGTGCCAGCGATCTGGAAGCTGCAGCGGCGACAGGTTCATGCTCAGCACCCACCGCTCGATCAGCCCCTGGCCGCCGTGCAGCGCGAACACGGCGGAGAACAGCGCCGAGCCGACGAAGAGCCAGCACACCATCGCCGTGGTCTTCGCCGTGAGGAAGGTGGATTCCTTGATGTTGCGGCGAAGCTCCGGCGAGATCCGCATATACCAGAGCCCGGGCACGACGGTGCCCAGCGAGCGTCCCGCCGATCGCGCCCGCCACGAGGCAGCGAGGCGAAGTCCTCGCCCTCGTACCAGCCGAGCGCGATGCCGAGCGGCCAGGCCGACCAGGCTCCACACAGAGACCGGGCGCATGTAGCGCGCCATCACCGCGAGGTAAAGAGCGCCGAGCGCGCCGATCGCCGCCGATTCGGTCGCGGTGCAGATGCCGAACAGGATCACCGCCAGCACCACGACGGTGAGCACCCCGAGCGGCACCACCGAGACGCGAGAGCTCCCTCAGGATCTCGAGCTGCTCTCCGTCCATTCGCCAGAAGTACACGAGCAGCAGCAGGAGCCGGACACGGCGGCGAGGCCCCAGAACCAGCCGTAGAAGTGCGCGGGAGTCTTGCCCGAGGATGACGTCGCCCGATCCGCGAACGAGGTCACCTCCTGGGGCGGACCAGCCGGGTTGGCGGCGCTGCTCGGTATCCGTCGCCTCACCGGCGAGCCCCAGCTTCCTGAGGCTTGTCGTCGGCGGGCGCCGCCGGTCACGGGCGCGGAAGCCGCGGGTGACGCGGCGACGGCCGCCGTCTTCGCCGGAGCGGCTGCCGTCGCGACCACTTCGGGCGCGTTGTAGACGACGACATACCACCACGTCGCGGCGAATGTTCCGACCGTCAAGAATATCGGCACCGAGCATCGACGAGCAGATGCTTGGCGATCACGCCGTAGCCTGCCGGCCGGCTGCTCGCGGCGCCGGCGCCCTGTAGGCGGCTCGGTCGGAAGGCCGCGGCGAGGAGTCCGGGCACGACGCTCCCGCTCCGTCCCTGGAGCCGCTGTAGATACTCGGGCACCGCGACGCGGTACTGGTCGGGCGGCAGCTTCGGCGCGATCTTCGGGTTGATGATCGCCCAGCCCAGGATGTAGACGAGGTAGAGGAAGGTCAGGAAGAAGCCCGGCAGCATCGCCGCCGCGTAGAGCTTGACGATCGACTGCCCGGCCACCGCCGCGTAGACGATCAGCATGACCGACGGCGGGATGAGGATGCCGAGCGTGCCGCCCGCGGTGATGGCGCCGGACGCCAGCTTCACGTCGTAGCCCGCGTTCAGCATCGGGCGCATCGCGATGACGCCCATGAGGACGACGACGGCGCCGACGATGCCGGAGGCGATACCCCAGAACGCGCACACCAGCAGGGTGGTCACCGCCAGGGACGCGGGCACGCGACGGAAGGCGAGCTGGACGCTGTGGAACATCCGGTCGACCAGCGCCGCGCGCTCCATGATGTAGCCCATGAACACGAACAACGGGATCGACAGCAGAGTGTCGTTCGTCATCACGCCGTACGTCCGCTGCACGATCAGATCGAAGACCCGGTTTTGCCACCAGTGCTGGCCGGGAGTCCAGAAGGCGATGTAGCCGAAGATCATGCCCAGGCCCATCAGCGTGAAGGCGGTCGGGAATCCCATCATGATCGCCACCACGATGAGGCACAAGCATCGTGAGACCGAGGGAGGGATCGCTCACGGCGTCCGGCTCTGGCGCTCGTGTGCTCGTCCACCGCCGATGCCGGTGGCGAGCCGCCTCGTCGATCGCGTGCGCGCCCTCCATCGCCGCGCGCCGCGACTCCTCGTCCACGAACTCGCTGCGCCCGAGCTGGGTCTCGATGACGTCGATCTCCTCCACGTCCTCGAGCCGCGACGGCCAGGCGCCGGTGCGCAGACAGACGATGCAGCGGACGATCTCGGCGCAGCCCCTGCAGCATGACCAGCGCCGCCGGCGATCGGGATGACGGTCTTGAAGTGGTAGACGGGCGGGCCCTCGGCGGTCACCGTCGAGTGCTCGCCGATGCGCCAGGAGATCGCCGGCGTAGTCGTAGCCCGCGTAGATCAACCCCAGGATGCCCGGAATGAAGAACAGGAGATATAGCGCCAGGTCGAGCGCCGCCTGACCCGCGCGGCTTCAGGTAGATGTAGACGAAGTCGGCGCGCACGTGGCCGGACGCTGCGCAGCGTGTAGGCGCCGCACATCATGAACAGCGTGCCGTACAGCATGTTGTTGAAGTCGAAGATCCACGCGGTGGGCGCGTTGAGGATGTAGCGCTTGAACACCTCGATCGGAGACCACGAACGTCAGCGCGACGATCAGCCACGCGGACGCTTTCCCGGTCCAGTAGCTGACCAGATCGATCAGACGCCGGATCAGGACGGAGCTGGGTCGCATCAGCGACGGCAGAGCGACCGGCCAGCCGCCCGGCGAACGCCGGATGGCTGGCCAGCGCAGGATTCGGTCACGGAGGCCCTAGCTCTTCTTGGGCGCCGGCTTACCGAAGTAGTGGTTGTACGCCATGCGCCGGCTGACGTTGGTGTCGAGGTCCCACTTCACCGCGCGCTCGGCGAACTCCTTCTGCGGACTCGCTGATCTCCTTGAACAGCGGGATTGTCCGTCGCCTTCTTGTCGGCGACCGCGTCGTAGATCTCGAGCTGCTTCTGCAGGACTGCGAGTCCGGCGTCTTGTAGAACCGGACCTTGTCCTTGGTCTGCAGCTCGATGTAGTCCTTCGAGTAGCGGTCGATGGCCTTCCACGACATGTCGGCCGACGCCGCCTCGACCGCGTTCTCGATGATCGCCTTCATCTTGTCCGGGCAGCGCGTCGAACTTGCGTCTTGTTGAACGTGATCTCGAGCTGCTCGGCGTTCTGGTGGTAGCTCTGCAGCATGCAGACCTTGGAGACGTCGGCGAAGCCGAGGATGCGGTCGGACGTCGCGTTGTTGAACTCGGCCGCGTCGAGCAGGCCCGCGGTCCATGGCCGGGACGATCTCGCCGCCGGGCAGCGCGTTGACCGCCGCGCCCATGCCCTGTGAACACGTCGATCGAGATGCCGACGGTGCGGAACTTGAGGCCCTTGAAGTCCTCGGCCTTGGTGATCGGCTTCTTGTACCAGCCGAGCGGCTGCGTCGCCATCGGGCCGTACGGGAACGAGACGACGTTGGCGCCGATCGAAGCGTAGAGCTTGGTCGAGGAGCTGCTTGCCGCCGCCGTACTTGTGCCAGGACAGCAGCATGTTGGCGTCCATGCCGTAGGCCGGGCCCGAGCCCCAGAGCGCGAGCGCGGTCTGCTTGCCGTAGTGGTAGACGAGCACGCCGTGGCCGCCGTCGAGCGTGCCCTTCGACACGCGCGTCGAGCAGGCCGAAGGCCGGCACGACCGCGCCCGCCGGCAGCACCTCGATCTTGAGGTCGCCGCCGGTCATGTCGTTGACCTTCTTCGCGAAATCGAGCGCGTACTCGTGGAAGATGTCCTTCTGGCGGCCAGGTGCTCTGCCAGCGCATCGAGATCGGGCCCTGCGCCTTGGCGACCATCGGGAAGCCGAGCGCCGCCGCGCCCGTCGCCGCCAGTGCCGCGCCCTGCAGGAACCTGCGGCGCGGAGTCTCGGTGACCATTGGTGACTCGTTCATGGCGTACCTCCTCCGAATCCGGTGGCGTGGAATGTTCGGCCGTCGCCGGTAAATCAAGAGCGGGGAGCTCGTTGCGTGGTCGGACCACCGCACTCAGGCTATGCGAGCCGTCGCGGATTTGTCAACAAACCTAGCCGCCGCCGGGCGCCCGGAGCGTCACCGACAGGCGATTGCCGCCTTCGCCCGAGCGTGAGCCGCAGCGGCGCCTCCAGGCTGGCATCGGCCAGAGCCTCCCGCATTTCCTCACGCGTCAGGACCACACGCTCGCCGACCTGGAGGACGACGTCCCCCACCTCGAGCCCTGCCCGATCCGCCGGCTCCGGGGACGACCACCGCAACCGTCAGGACGGTCCCCACGGAAAGCGCGCTGGGCGCCGCGGACTCGGGCTCTCTCACGACGAAGCCGAACTCGACGCCGATCCGCTCCCCGAGGACCGAGCGCGGCATCGACGCGAGCTGACGTCCAGGCGCTCGGCGTCCTTCCGCGCGCAGGACGGTCAGCCGCACCTCCCGGCCCACACCCGCGGAAGCGATCAGGCGCTGCAGGAGGCGCGTCTCGGTCACCGGGCGCTCCTCGAACGCCACCACGAGGTCGCCGGTCTTCAGGCCGGCCTTCTCGGCGGGCGTTCCCTCCATGACCTCGACGACGAGAACGCCGAAGCCCTCGCGGATCCCGTGCCGCTTCGAGATCTCGTCGCCTTCCTGCTCCGACAGGTCGCGGATGCGCACGCCGAGCCACGCCCACTGCGCCGCGTCGACCGCCGAGCCGGTCACCGCCGCGGTCAGCAGCAGCCCGGCCAGAACGCGGCTCAGGACTGGTCGCCGCCGCCCCTCACTCGCGCCCCTCGCGCAGCTGCTTGACGAGATCCTCGAGCGCACCGCCGAGACGATCGAGCCGGCGCGTGACGTCGCGCGTCTCCAGGAGCTCCTGGCGCAGATCCGGGTCGGGGACGACCGCCGCGGCGATGCGGTCCGCGATCACCCCGGGCCGCTGGTCGGCCGCGAGGGCCGTGTCGAGCAGGTCGGCCGGCCGATCCAGGGCGCGGAGCAGGCGGCCGCACAGGTCACGAATGCGGTCGAGCGCGGCCGACGCGTCGGTGGCGGGCTCGATGTCGTCGAGCTGCTGCGCCGTGACGATGCGGTACAGGGTGTCGCTCGGTCGCTCGCCTCGATGCGCACGCGCCACTCACCCTTGACGAGAATGTTGTAGCGGCCCGTCGCCAGACGCTCCCAGCTCACGATCTCGCCCGCCCCCGCCACCGCGTGCACGGCCGGCTTGCCGGCGTAGCTCGCCTCGAAGCCCGGCTTGAGCCTCACCACCGCCAGCTTCCGGTCACGCGCCAGCGCGTCGGTGATCATGGCGCGGTAGCGCGCCTCGAGACGATGCAGCGGCAGCATGGTGTGGGGAAAGAACGTGACGTCGGGCAGCGGGAAGATCGGCAGGGTCAGGGGCGGCACGGCTTCGCCTCGCCCTCGATCACCCGATCTTCGGCAGCGGCCTGAGGGCGGCGAGCTCGTCCACCCGCCGGCGCACGGCGTCCGCCAGCTCGCGGAAGATCTTCGCCTGGGGCGAGTCTGGGCGGCGCAGCGTGATCGGCATCCCCTCGTCGCCGGCGAGCCGGGTGTCCGGATCGAGCGGGACCTGGAGCCAGGAGAGGCACGTTGTACTCGGAGACGAGCCGCTGGCCTCCGCCTTCCCCGAAGATCGTGTAGCGCGCCCCGGTGTCGGGCGCGAGGAAGTAGCTCATGTTCTCGACGATACCGAGGATCGGCACGTTGAGCCGCTGGAACATCCCGATCGCCTTGCGCACGTCGAGCAGCGCGACCTCCTGCGGCGTGGTCACCATGACGACGCCGGAGAGCGGGATGACCTGCGAGAGCGAGAGCTGGGCGTCGCCCGTGCCCGGCGGCATGTCGAAGACCAGGTAGTCCAGGGCGCCCCACATGACGTCCTTCAGCATCTGCTGGATGAAGGAGTGGATCATCGGGCCGCGCCAGACGAGCGGCTCCCGTTCGTTCACGAGCAGCCCGATCGACATCATCTTCAGGCCGTGCACCTCGACCGGGATGATCCGGTTCTCGAACATGCCCGGGCGTCCGCGCGAGCCCAGCATCAGCGGGATGTCGGGCCCGTACACGTCGGAGTCGATGATGCCGACCGCCGCGCCCGATTGCCGCAGCGCCACCGCCAGGTTCACGCTGACGGTGGACTTGCCCACCCCGCCCTTACCCGACGAGACGGCAATGGTGTGCTTCACCTCGGGGATGAACTCCGCCGACTCTCGGGACCCTGCGCATGCCCGTGGCCGTGAGCCTCGCGGCGGCGCCGGCCGCGCGGTCGGTGAGCCCCACATCTTGACCTGCACCTTCGACACGCCCGGAACCTGGCCGACCACGCGCGAGGCCATGCTGTGCATGGTGGCCTTGGAGGCCGGCGACTGGGTCGTGAAGGCCAGGGTGAAGGCTGACCAGCGAGTCGGCGATGGTCAGGTCGCGGATCAGGCCGAGCGAGACGATGTCCCGCTGATGCTCCGGATCGCTCACCGCTCGCAGCGCGTCGAGGAACGGCCTGCTCGGTCACCATACCCGGACTATACACACTCGCGCCACGCGTGTCTGCCCCGCAATCCTTGCACTCTCGTTCTACACCTGCTACAAAAAGCGGGTGATTTCCGCCGACGAATTCCGCCAGCGCCCTGAGCCATTTCGCCTCCGGCGTCACCGTCATCACCACCTGCGACCGGGACGGCCGCCCGACCGGGCTCACCGCGAGCGCCTTCACCTCGGTGTCGCTCGAGCCCCCGCTCATCCTGGTGTGCGTCGACAACAAGGCGCAGAGCTACCCCGCGCTCCTCGCGGGCAAGATGTTCGCCGTGAACATCCTGTGCCTCGAGCAGGAGGCCGTGTCGCGCCGCTTCGCCACCACGAAGATCGAAAACAAGTTCGACGGGCGTCCCGTTCACGCTGAGCCCGCTCGGTCTGCCGCTCCTCGACAACGCGCTCGCCCAGCTCGAGTGCGCGACCGTGAACGTCCACCTCGAGGGCGACCACACCATCTTCGTCGGGCGTGTGGAGGGCGCCGCCTCGGGCCCGGGCGCGCCGCTGGTCTACTTCCGCGGCCGCTACGATCGCCTGTCCGGACCCGCGACATGATTCGGTTCCGCTGTCGCGCCCGCCGGTCGACGACGAGATCAAGCAGGCGGTGCTGGCGGCGATCGAGTCACGCCAGTACGTCCTGGGGCCGCAGTGTCGCCAGCTCGAGACCGAGCTGGCGACCGCCACCGGCGTCGAGCACGCAGTGCTCACCAGCTCGGCGACCGCGGCGCTCTGGCTGTCGCTGCGTGCGCTCGGCGTGAAGGCGGGTGACGAGGTCCCGGTGCCCTCGCACACGGCGTTCCCCACGATCGAGGCGATCTCGCGCCGCCGAGGCGACGCCGGTGTTCGTCGACGCCGACGCGTTCTACACGCTCGATCCGGCCGACGCCGAGACGAAGGCGACGCCCCGGACGGTCGGGATTCTTCCCGTGCACCTGTACGGCCAGCCGGTCGATCTGGGCGCCGTCCAGGATCTCGCCTCGCGGCTGGGCCTCTGGCTCCTCGAGGACTGCGCCCAGGCGCAAGGGGCCGAGTGGAAGGGGCGGCGAGTCGGCAGCTTCGGCCGCGCCGCGGTCTTCTCGTTCTATCCGTCGAAGAACCTGCCCGGCATGGGCGACGGCGGCGCCGTCCTCACCAGCGACGACGAGGTCATGGCCCGGTGCCGGCGCCTGCGGGACCACGGCCGGATCGACCGCGACGTGCACGCGGAGATCGGCTTCAACCTGCGCTACAACGAGCTGCAGGCGGCGGCCCTGCGGGTGCTGCTGAGACGGCTCGACGCGATGAACGACCGCCGGCGGCTCTCGCCGAGCGCTACGCGCGCGGGCTCGCCGGGCTCCCGCTCGTCCTGCCGGAGGAGCGCCCGCACGCCCGGCACGTGTACCACCTCTTCGTCGTGCGCACGCCCCGGCGCGCGGCGCTGGCGAGCTTCCTGAACGAGCGCGGCATCCAGACCGGCGTTCACTACCCGGTCCCGAGTCACCGCCAGCCCGCGCTCGAGCGCCTGGCGCCGGCGCCGCTGCCGCGGACGGAGGCGCTCGTCGACGAGATCCTCACCCTGCCGATGTCGGCCGAGCACGCGGACGCCGAAATCGATCGGGTGATCGCGGCGGTGCGCGACTTCTTCGAAGCGTGATCGGGCCGTGAGCATCCCGACGGCTCTCTACCGTCGCCTCTTCACCTACCTCAGGCCCCACACGCCGACGATGATCGTCGGCACCCTGCTCGGCATCGTGGTCGCGGCGATGGAAGGGGCCATCGCGTGGCTCGTGAAGCCCGCCATGGACGACGTCTTCATCCGGCGCGACATGGCGATGATGAGGATCATCCCGGCCCTGTTCCTCGGCGCGTACGTCGCCAGGGCCTGGCCCGCTACGGCCATTCCTACCTGATGGCGGCGGTGGGCGAGCGCGTCATCGCGGCGCTCCGCCGCGACCTCTACACCCACCTCCAGCGGATGCCGCTGTCGTTCTTCGCGGGCCGCCACTCGGCGGAGCTGGCCTCCCGCATCGTGACCGACGTGAACCGGCTGGCGCGGCTCTCGTCGACGGTCATGGTGATGACCATCCGGAACATCGTGATGGTCGTCGTCCTGGCCGCGATCATGTTCGTCCGGGACTGGCGGCTGGCCCTGATCGCGCTCGTGGTCTTCCTGTTCGTCGGCGTGGCGGTGCGCACGATCGGCCGCAAGCTCTACCGGATCAACCGGCGCTCGCAGCGGAAGGTCGCGGAGCTCAACGTGCTCCCTGCACGAGGCGCTCACCGGCACGAAGATCGTCAAGGCGTTCGGACGCGAGGCGCACGAGGTGGAGCGGTTCGACCGGGTCAACCGCGGCCTGCTCGAGCTGGCCCTCAAGGACCACCGCGCCGACGAGCTCACGGAGCCGCTCATGGAAGTGCTGACCGCCTTCGGCATCATGGGCGCCCTGTGGTACGGCGGCCATCAGGTGATCAGCGGCGCCTTGACGCCCGGCGATTTCTTCTCGTTCACGGCGGCGGTGGCGCTGCTCTACGGGCCCGTCCGGCAGCTCTCGCGGCTGGTGAACACCATTCAGCAGACGACCGCGTCCGTCGAGCGGGTCTTCGAGCTGCTCGACACCCCGCCGGCGATCGCCGACCGGCCCGGCGCCGTGGTGCTCGACGGGTTCCTCGACGCGATCGTCTTCGACCGGGTCAGCTTCCGGCACGCGGACTCCGAGGACCTCACGCTGCGCGACGTCGTCGCTGACCATCGACCGCGGCGAGGTCGTCGCGTTCGTCGGCCTGAGCGGCGCCGGCAAGTCGACGCTCATGGACCTCGTGCCGCGCTTCCACGACGTCAGCGCCGGGCCGGATCACGATCGACGGCCACGACCTCCGCGACGTCAGCCAGGCCTCGCTCCGCGCGCTGATCGGCATCGTCACGCAGGAGACCTTCCTGTTCAGTGACTCGATCCTAGTACAACATCGCCTACGGCCGGCCCGACGCGCCGTTCGAGGACGTCGTCCGCGCCTCCCGTCAGGCGCACGCCGAGGAGTTCATCGCCGGGTGCCCGGACGGCTACCAGACGCTGGTCGGCGAGCGGGGCGTGCGCCTCTCCGGAGGCCAGCGCCAGCGCATCGCCATCGCCCGCGCCTTCCTGAAGAATCCGCCGATTCTCATCCTCGACGAGGCGACCTCGGACCTGGACGCCGAGAGCGAGTTCATGATCCAGCAGGCGCTCGCCGAGCTGATGCATCGGCCGGACCGTGCTGGTGATCGCCCACCGGCTGGCCACGGTGCGGAACGCCGATCGCATCGTCGTCGTGCACGAGGGGCGTATCGCAGAGGTTGGACGTCACGACGAGCTGCTCGCGCGAGACGGCCTCTATCGCCGGCTCTACGCGCTGCAGATGGAGGGGTTACCACGTGAGCACAATCGTCGGCAGCGGCAAGTACACGTACGAGGTCAACGACGACTGGGCGAAGCTTCCCGACGGCTGGGCAGATGCCCGCGGCGTCGGTCACGGTCGACTCGCAGCGATCGCGTCTACTGCTTCAACCGCACGCCCGACCACCCGATCGTCGTCTTCGATCGCGACGGCAACTATCTCTCGTCGTGGGGCGCGGGGCTATTCGCGTTTCCCCACACGATCCGCGCCGACGCCGACGACAACCTCTGGATCGTCGACCGCGACCACGGCGCAGATGCTGCTCTACACCACCGACCGGCACGCTGCTGCGCACCATCGGCACCCGGGGCTATCGCTCGGACACCGGCGTGGACCCGAACGGACTTCAGCTCGACCGCATACCGGAACATCACGCACGGCGGGCGGCCCGTTCAACCTGCCCACCGACATCGCGCTGACGCCGTCCGGCGAGATGTTCATGACCGACGGCTACGGCAACGCCCGCGTGCACAAGTTCGCCGCCGACGGCACCTATCTGCTTCTCCTGGGGCGAGCCGGGCGCGGGCCCGGGGCAGTTCGCGCTGCCCCACGGCGTGTGGATCGACCGGCGCGGGCGCGTCCTGGTGTGCGACCGGGAGAACGATCGCGTGCAGGTCTTCGACCAGGACGGCAAGCTCCTGCCGGTCTGGCCGACCAAGCTCATCGGCCCGGCGGCGTTCTACGTGGACGCCGACGACATCGTCTACATCCCCGAGCACAACGGCGGGCTCGTCAGCGTCCTGACGCTCGACGGCGAGCGGCTGGCCCAGTGGGGCGACCCGAGCTTCCGCTCGTGCCACGGCATCTGGGGCGACTCGCGCGGCGACCTCTACGTCGTGCGGCCCGGCGCCTGGGGCGCCCGCGCCGCGTGGTGAAGTGCCACGCGCCAGCGCTGAAAGGGCTAGGCCACGGGCTCCTGAGTCGCGCCTTTCAAGGCGTCGAGCGCCTGCTTGACGACAGCCTCCTGGCCGTCGTTGGTCAGGATCGTGAACGTCACCGAGTAGCTCGCCGACGCGAACGATGCCCTGCGTCATGAACTTGTACTCGTCCGCCTTCGGCGCTCGGTCGGTCGCCGAAAGTAGAACTCCCCGGCCCCGTGCGTCCCTGAACTCGACGATCCGTAGCTCCTTTCGGCGGCTTGAGCCTTGGCGCCCTCGGCGCCCCGCTCGACCAGTGGAGCGGATCTGGTCACGCGATTGCGGAGCCTGGTCCTTCGCCGCCGGCCAGATCGTCGTCACCAGGATCTGGAAGGGCTTTCCGGACCCCGGGGTGAAGGTGATCGTGGGTGGCAGGCGGTTCGGTGGCTGACTCACCTGGCCCTTCCAGTCGGGCGTGGAACCGGAATCACGAACTGGCCGTGATCCGGGAGCGTGAATCGACGCATCGCGGTGGTGTTCGTCTGTGCGACCGCGGTTGCGGTGACGAGCAAGGACAGAAGCGCGGCGCTCAATCTGATCCGGTGCATTCAATCCCTCCGCGTGCCGCCCACGGATTCGTAGTGCTCCACCGTGGGAAACGGGTCGTAGAAATGATGGAGCAAGCGTCGCCATTCGTGATATTCCGCTGACTTGCGAAAGCCTTCCGTGTGGTCCTCGAGCCGCTGCCACCGAACGAGCAGCACGTACTTGTTCTCGACCTCGAGGCAGCGCTGAAGCTCGTGAGAAACATAGCCGGCCATCGAGGAGATGATGCGTTGCGCCTGGTGAAAGGCCTGCTCGAACTCGGCGGCGCGCCCAGGCCGAACGCTCAGGATGGCTACTTCGAGAATCATGCTCCGCCGCTGCTCCCTTCCTTCGTGACGCCTGTCGAGCCCGGCAGCCCGCATGCTCCGCGAAAATCGGTGGCGATTGATGGCAAAGGTCCGGTAGCCCCAGTCGAAAACACGACTCAGCAATGGCGCGGCGGACAGGAGGTAGAGCGGATACGCCCACCAGATCCGGCGCATGACATAGCGGTACACGTCCGCGCCGCGCACCTGGCGCCCGTCAGGGAGGAGCAGCCTCAGGTCATCGAGGAGCTCGTCACCGGGCGCATTCAGGCTCTCCTGAACCCATCGCGCTCTGCAGGCGGCGCGATGCTGAAGCCCCGCTTGCTGAGCGTCTCTCGCCAGAACGGAACCCACTGCCGACAGAACCCGCAGGCATCGTCGTAGAGCACCCACCCGGCAGGCTGCATGTCACCCATTATCCTTCGCTCGGCGACGGGAGCCGCACTCCCTTGAAGACCCTGACTTCCGACCCATCGGCCAGGAATGCCGAGGCCGGCGGTTCTTTCAGGTATCGGGCGAATCGTTCTCCGTAGAGCCGCGCGGTGTCGCACTCGACGCGAGCCTCGAGCGCCGTCCACGCGCGCCAGCGCGGGTGCTCGACCTGATACTCCAGGGTGCTCCCACGCCGCTGATGCGCGTATCCCCAGTAGTGCTCCGTGATGAATTCCGACTCGCTGCCGTCTGCGATCTCAGCTGCTTCGCCTCGCGCGGTGACGCGGATCTCGTTCGGTCGCCCCTCGAACCACCATCGGTAGGAGACCTGGCGGACCGCCCCGGCGCCCTCGCCCGTCACCGCGACATGATGATTCATCGGTAGGGCGACGTAGTTCTCGCCGTAGAAGACCCTCGCCGCCATCGCGATTGCGGTGCGTGGCACCAGCTCCTTGACGAAAACAACCGCGCGCCGCCAGCCCTCGGTCGTCCTCCGCCGGACGTAGAATCGTAAGTTGACCTCCTCGAAGTCGCGGTGCAGTGGAATGCCGATTCCGAGGATCCGGGTGTTGAGAAACAGAAACCCGACCAGGCTCACGAATGTCCGACCGCGCCAATCGTCCAGCTCCGTCCCGGCGGGGACCAATGGACGCACGACCGCTGGATCGACTTCGAAGCTCAGCATCGCGAGATGACGCCATTCGGCAGTCAGAAACACCGACCGGGAGCCATCCTGTCCTAGGCCCGCCATATGGTCCACACCCCGACGAGAATGAAGCCGATTCCAGCGGCATAGCTGAAGTACTTCCGCTGGACATGACTCGAAATGGCCGCGCCGGCGAGCACACCGATGGCGGTCGCGCCGACCAGAGCCAGCGAGGCCGCGACGAAGACCGTGATCCGGCTCGATCCTTCGCGCGAGGCGAAGAGCAAGGTCGCCAGCTGGGTCTTGTCGCCGAGCTCTGCCAGGAACACGGTGCCGAACACGGTGGCGAGCAGTCTCAGGTTCACGTTGTTCGTTCCCCTCGGCCTCCAGCTCAGCCAGCCGCCGGCGAAGCGCCCGCTCTTCATTCCACCGGCCTCGTCTCGTCGCCGGACGATGGCCGCGATAGACCCGCGCTTGCGTGTCGGGTGCCCGCACGCAGCGCGACCGTGAAGGCGATCGAGGCGTGCGACCGTCCTTGTGGATCGCCGGAACGCGCAGCACTTCGGTGCCGTATTTCGTGTGGCCCGTCCGCATGACTTCCAGTAGCCGTCCCCCTTTAGTGGCGCGGACGGAAGCGCTCGAATGATGAAGGTCGAGCGACTGGCCAGAGCGCCTCGCGCTCCGTGTAGCCGAAGATGCGCTCGGCCGCCGGGTTCCACACGACGATTGCCCGTCGGCGCTCGCAGCGACGATCGCGTCGCCCGCCATCTGAACGAACTGCTCAGGGTCGAACTGTCGGCTCAAACTCTTCGCCCTCGGTGATTGGTCCATTCGGACCAGCCCTGAACACCCGCCAGGCGCGCGACGATGGGCGCGACCATCTCAGGCTTCTATCCTGACACGACTTAAAGTACGAGTGCCGTAGCGGTCGACGCTTCTGCATCTCGTCGACGATCCCTGGTCTACCGACCCGTCGAGGGCATCTCAGCACCCGCTCCACCGCCAGGCCTTCCCACCCGCGCTCACGCACGAGGCGTTCAGCCGCCGCCCGCCGGTGTTCGGTGACAACGACCGAGGGAGACAGATGCTCAGCTCGATATCGTCGAATCGCGCGCCGGCCTGCTGGCGGATCCATCCGACCTTCTCCGCAATGGTTTCCGCCAGGAGCCCCGACGGATCGGGGCGTTTCTCGGTGTCCTCACGGACGCGGTCTGGATCCCGATGATGCTGGCCTCGCGCGCGGCAATCGCGAGCATCCGCCGGCCTTCGCGCGCCGACCAGGATCGGTGGGTGCGGTCGCTGCGCTACGGCGGGGAGAGCGACTCCAGCTGCGTCACGGTGTAGAAGCGGCCGGCGAACGTGAACGACGCAGCGTCAGAAGGCCTTGAAGACCTGGAGCGCCTCCGCCAGACGGTCGACACGCACGCCAGGCGGAGTCGCCCTGGCAACCGGGCCTGGCCTCGTACTCTGGTCGCGAGAAGCCGGCGCCGAGGCCCAGCTCGAAGACGCCAGCCGCCGGATGGCACGTCGAGCGTGGCGACCTCAGTGGCGAGGAGGGCCGGATGGCGGTAGTCGTTGCAGAACACCAGGCTTCCCACCGGAGCCTCGCCGTGGCCGCGGCGACCGTCGTGAGCGCGGCCAGCGGGGCCGAATGGCTCCTCGATGAAATAGTCACGGAGCAGAAACGTCGCGAAAGCCCGCCGCCTCGGCGCGACGAGCCGCCTCAGCAGCTCCGTGGCCGAGCGGACGCGTTCTCGCCCAGAAGTCAAAAGCGGAAATCGGTGTGGACGCGTCATGCATCATCCTCTTGTCGCGATGTCCTCGTTCCAGAGGCGCAGGGCGTCCAGGGATGAACCGCCGCATCATCTCGATGCAGCGCGAGTCCTGGAGCACGTCCACAGCCACGCCACGCGTCCCGCAGCAGGTCTTCCTCGCCCCGGAACGTGACGTTCTCGCCGATCACGACGCGCGGGATGCGCATAGAGCAGAATCGCCCCCGGAGAACATGGCGCATGGGGACAGGGTCGTGTACAAAGCGCTCCGCGCATAGACGACGGCTGGGAGCCGGCCCGCGTTCTCCAATGCGTCCATCTCGCCGTGGAGGATGGCGCTGTCTCTGCTGACGCCGGCGAGTTGTGCCCGGCCGATGATCCCGGCCCTCGTGGACCAGGACCGAGCCGATCGGGATGCCCCCCCTCGGCCAGCCCGGCCTCGGGCCTCAGCGACCGCGGCATTCAGGAATACATCCATCGCCCCTCCCGTCAGCGCGAGAGCGGCTCGCGGCGGTGAAGTAGTAGTCCGCCGTGTAGTCGATGCGGCCGGCGTCCCGGCCGCGGCTTGAGAGCAGCCGGCCTTGGGCGCGACGCCACGCCCACGGTACTTACGCGCTGGATGCTCGTGACCTTGCTGAACGAGCCTGCCGGAGCCGACGGACTTCGCGGCAAGCAGCAGCCAGGGGATGGCATCAGCCGCCGGCGCGTCGGCAGCGTTCTTTCACCGTACCCAGAGATCTTGCTGCCATCGGTCGCTTCCCAATGCGGGCCGGCATAGTGTCGGCCGATCCTGCATTCCGCGCGCGTCGAACAGATCGGCTTCGGGAGCCACGAACGCCACATTCGTATCCCCCGGTCTGATCCATTCTCGGCACGGCATTCGTAGATCTGCACGCCCTTTGCGGGAACGATCATCGCCAGCGGATTCGTTCGCGCCGGGTTTGAGCTTGTCCGGCACCTGGACCGGTGATGCTGATCGGTGGCTGCGAGCTCGCGCCAGCACGGCGACAGGAAGAGCACCAGCAAGAAGGCCGTGACCGCAATGCCCTGGACAAATACTGTCCACTCCTTGGACTGAGCTGGTGCCTTGATTTGGGAAGTCGAAGATATCAACGCGGATTCATGGAAGCGCGTCAGTAGTCTAGCTTGTATCCAGGCGGCCCGAACCCGATCACTGGTCGCCAGAGTGCCTCGGCAATGTCCAGCCGACTAGCCCCCTGACATCGGCCGTTTCGAGTTCGGCAGACAACAGACTGAAAAACCCGCCTTCGGCAAGCGTGCGCTGAGCCCGGTAGCCGAAGCCGGTGCCACCCGCGAGTCGCGGTCTCCGGCTATCCTCGACGACGACGCCGGCGCGCCACCTCGAGACGAGGAACCGTTGCGCAGCCTGAAGGGGAGCAGCCAGACGCTCTGAGCGAGTACCACGGGTCTCGTCGTCAGGAGCGTCATTTCCCAGATGGCCCAGTCCGCGAGCGTTGAGATCCTCCTCCATCCCCCACTCGGTCAGTACGACTCGAATCGAATGACCTGGTCGTTGACCACGACGCTGACCGTCGGCGAGACGAGGGATGCGCTTCCCTATGGTCGTCCCGGTAGCGCGTTTCAGTCATGCCCAGGGAGCGAACACGCGCTCCGCGGCGAAATTGCAGACGATAGACCCGTCGCAATACGGACGACCATGGCGAGGCAACTACGTAACCGGTGTTGCTGTAGAAACCTGTGTCCCGGCATCGAACGTCGGTCCATCGCTGGCGGCGGGAGCCTCCAGCGATCAGGTCGTCCCCGAATGGCTCCAGGATCGAGCGCCCGCTGGCTTCGATGAGCTCGCCGTAGTCGGGCAGGCCGGCGGAGTAAAAATAGGAGGGTGCTCGACGCGGATATTACCGTCAGACCAAGCGGGTAGCGAGGGAAGAAACGTGGCAAGGCGATCGTCGAGCGAGAGACGACCGTCATCGGCGGCGAAGGATGCAGGCGGCGTGTACTGCTGGACGCACCGACGCGTGTAGAGCGCCGAGCGGTCGTCAGCGACTCAGGAGTCGAGTCGTCTACCCGCGAATCTAATCACCCAAGCAGACCATCTGCCGTCACGGCTCCTACGATCACTCCAGCACCATTTGGTTGTTCTTGGAGCGTCGCCTGGAAGCGCTTGCAGCGTCGCTCCGCATCAGCCGCCGCATCCGCCCATTCTACTGCCTCCTCAACTGAAGAGATCCGCCGCCCGTCTGATTTCGGAGATCAGTGCAGTACACCAGATTCCTCGGGGAGAGTCGACCCAGCTTGGACTCGGCGAGTTCCCTCGGCTATCAGGCTTGCGGTGGAAGAGAAGCTCAAATTCTCGTCTGCTCATGGGCCGCTGTTGTCTGCCGAACGCCGGCGCTGAGCTGCGGCACTTTGAAGCGCCGTCAGCTCGACTGGCCTTGTTCGGCGGCACTGAGTGCAAGTCGCATCGCTTGCGCCAACAACGTCGATCCTGGTCGGAGTGGTTGGGGTTCTCCACGGGCTGGAAGCCAGCACGCTCATAGAACCTCGCTGGACTATCACCACGTGACACCCAAGTCCAGGGAGGAAGCATTCAGATAACTCTTACTTGAGCGATAGCCGCCTTCAGGAGCATTTGCCCTGCACCCACCGCGATGGCTCGGAGCGACCCACATCTGATAGAGAGCCGCCCGGTCGGGATCGGACGTATCAATTCGGCCCCACGCCAATCCACGATCGGCTCGCCACGGCCTTTGCCACCAGCGGTAGATTCAGTGGAGAGTCGGCGCTCGATGCGAGACGGCGAGCCCACTCAGCGTCAGGCGGCCTCATTTCTGCCGCGAGGGTGCTGCAAACGCGTCAGGTGAATAAGCCAGTGCGCGCAGCCGGAGTCTCTATAGAGCGCCGCTCGTCAGCAGAAAAGAGGCCCGTATGGTCGGCACGTCAGTCATTAGGTTCCCCCTGCGCTGCCGAACTATTAGTATCTCGAACCGCGTAACATCGCGGACCCTGCGGGCCGCCGCAAGCTGGAATGCCGAACCTTTACCTGGAGCCACCAAGCTCTTGCTTGAGGCACAGTTGGGCCATCGCCGAGCGCCACCTCGACCCCGGGATACGCAGACCGGCAATATCCACCGGACATTGCACGGGCCGTCGATGAGGCCGGCCCGCGCAGGCTGGCCCTCGCGGAAAGCGGTTGACGATGGGCAGGCGCCAGTCGCGCCCGAACGCGCGAGGCGTGATCTTGATCCCCGATCGGCGCCTGGCGGCGCTTGTACTCGTTGCGGTCCACCATGCGCGATCACGTCGACGCACGGTCTCGCGGTCGAAGCCCTGCGGCGATGAGCGTCGCTCGACGCCCGTGGTCCTGCTCGACGTAGCGCCTCGAGGATCCGCGTCCAGCACCTCGTAGGGCGGCAGGCGTGTCCTGGTCGGTCTGGTCCGGGCGCAGCTCGGCCGACGGCGCGCGCGTCGACGATCGTCTCGGGGATCACCGCGCGCCCGGCGCGCGCGTTCACGTGGCGCGCGACGTCGGTAGACCAGCGTCTTGGGCACGTCCTTGATCACCGCGAAGCCGCCCGCCATGTCGCCGTAGAGCGTCGTGTAGCCGACCGCCATACTCGCTCTTGTTGCCGGTCGTGAGCACGAGCCAGCCGAACTTGTTCGACAGCGCCATCAGCAGGTTGCCGCGGATGCGCGCCTGCAGGTTCTCCTCGGTGACGTCTGCGCTTGACGCCCGCGAAGCGCCTCGGCCAGCAGCGTGCGCTCGTAGCGCGTCAGCAGCGGCGCCGATGGGCAGCGTCGAGGAACTCGACGCCGAGGTTCCGGGCCAGGCGCTTGGCGTCGCTGCGCGTGCCCGCCGACGAGTACGGCGAGGGCATGCGTGACGCCGACCACGTTGTCCGCGCCCGAGCGCCTCGACGGCGACGAGCGGCGACCAGCGACGAGTCGATCCCGCCCGAGAGCCCGATGACCACGCGGCTCGAATCCGTTCTTGCGCACGTAGTCGCGCGTGCCGAGCACGAGCGCGCGGAACACCTCGTCGACGGGCGGGAGCCGGCTCCAGCGGACCGCGCGGCGCGGGAGCGGCGGCGCCATCGACGCGGCCGCGGCAGGGCCGAGCAGCGAGACGCGCGACGCCGGTCCTCGCGTGCTGAGCTTCTCCTTGCGCCGCCGCGGAGTCGCGCAGCCGGGCGCGGAAGACCCCGTCGAGATCGAGATCAGCTGACCACGAGGTCTTCCTCGAACTGGCGAGCCCGCGCGCCAGGCACTCGCCGCGCTCGTTCACCGATCAGGCTGCGCGCCGTCGGATGACGAGCTCGTCCTGACCGCCCACCATGTTGACGTAGGCCAGGCACACGAGGTCGTCGGCGGCGCGCGTCGCGCACCATCTGCTCGCGAGCGGGCCCTTGCCGGCGTGGTAGGGCGAGCCGTTGATGGCGTCGACGACCAGCTCCGCGCCGGCCAACGCGCTCTGGACGGCGAGCAATACGTAAC
>ERZ1370068.338-contig-10305_pt1 | contig 23044 bp, 35 predicted proteins | sample MGYA00561227_ERZ1370068 | MGnify/ENA primary metagenome ERZ1370068 (study PRJEB38410, sample SAMEA6850437) | metagenome | study: Metagenomic assessment of the ecological functions of the soil: analysis of the soil microbiota associated with the...
TGTTGTACTTCGTTCAGTTACGGCAATGCTAAATGGATAGCCGCTTCGACATGAACGGCTTGCCATAACGGCGCGAGCACTCCCGCATTGACAGCGCGCCGCCACGCAGCAAAGTGAAATGCCGCCATGCCAATTCTCGGCTTTCGCCGCCCGTCCTGCTTCATTGGTGCCGAGCCAAGTCTGGTCGATGAACTGATAGAGCCCTTCGCCGACGAGGTCGAAGCCTGCGCGGACGGGATTGAAATTGGATCTCGATTTTCGCGGTGGTGAGCAGATATTCGAAGCTGATGCCCGGTCGATTGTGCCGCCTGGCGGATCGCCCCGGTCACTTGCGGTGCGCTGGCAGTAGCCGGATTGAACGGCCATCGTGTTGCGCCTGTGCGAAGATCTCGTCTTATGGGTGATTGACGCGGACGCAAACGTTCCCGGCCAGCCTGCCGAGCATGGGGAATTATGGTAAACGAATGGTAAAGAAGGCTCCCAAACGCTCTCTTTGCGAAGGATTTTCGGAGGAATCGATGGCTGAAACGATCCAGCGGCACAAGCGCGGCGGCCTTTATTTCGAGGATTTCGAGGTCGGCAAGACTTACGAGCACACGCTACACGCGCACCGTGACGCAGATGGACAACATGCTGTTCTCCAACATGACGCTCAATCCGCAGCCGCTGCACATCGACCGCGCACTTCTGCGAGACCGGAGACCGAATGGGGCCAGCCGCTGATGAACTCGCTGTTCACGCTCGGCCTCATGATCGGCATCCAGGTCGTCGGACATGACGGTCGGCACCACCATCGCCAATCTCGGCATGACCGATGTGAAATTTCCCAATCCGCTGTTTGAAGGCGATACCATTCACTGCACGACACAGGTCGTCAGCAAAGCGCGAATCGAAATCGCGACCCGGCGCCGGCATCGTCGAATTTCACCACAAGGCCTTCAAGCAGGACGGCACGCTGGTCGCCGAATGTCACCGCCAGGCCTTCATGCGGATGCGGCCGAAATAAAAGAGGCCCGGCGCTTGTTGCCGGGCCTCGAATTTCTCGCACGGCGATTCGTTCAGATGCCGCGGCCGTAGCTAGCCGCACCAGCGGTGAACGTTCCACTCGATGTTCTGCTCGTAATTGGGCGAGCGTCCCATATTTCGGCAGCGCGCACTTCTCTTCGTTGCCGGGTCGAAGCACTTGCCGGCGTCCGACGCCTTTTAACTTCGGCAGCAAGGTCCGTCATGAAGGCGATCTGCTCTTCCATGTCCCTTGCGTGGTGCCGAGCCGCCCATTCGGTCCAGGAGTGGCCCGGGATCATGCGCTCCCAGCCGAGCGCGTAGCGTCTTCTTCAGCGACGCTTCCCACTCGGTCGGATAGGATCGTTCACCGCGAGCCGCGACGGCACCGCGCCGAGCGAGTTGAAGTCGACGGCGAAGAGGATCTTCTCTTTCGGCAGCAACATCACGAGCGAAGAGTCGGAATGATTGCGGCCGGTGAAGACCAGGTCGAGGGTCGTGCCGCCGAGCTTGATCGTGCGCTTGCCGTCCGACCACCTGATCGGGAATGACGACGATCCGGCGCCTTGAGCTGCGCGAGGCGCTCCTTGGCGCGGCGATGCGAAACCACGGTTGCGCCGGCATTCATGAACACTTTGCCGCCGGCGATGTGGTCATAATGGTGATGGCTATAGATCAGGTATTTGATCGGCGCCTGGGTAATCTTGCGGATCTCATCCAGATAGGCTTTCGCCGCCTGCGGCCGGCCGTAGCTGATCGGATCGGTGACGATGACGCCGGCGGGCGTGACGACGAACATCGCCTGATGGTTTTGATAGCGGAAGATATAGACATTATCGGTGCCCTCGACCTTGGTGGTCGCGAACATCGGTTGCTGCGCCGCCGGTTGTGCCGGCGCCTGTGCGATCGCAGCTGGTGGCGAAACCGGCGGTGAAGAGCGCAGCCGAAAGTGTTATGAGCGTCTTGTGTTGCATGGGTGATACCTCCCCGTACTCTGTACCCCAAGATGCTAGTTTAATTCCTGCGCCAAAACCGCGCACCCCGGAGGTATTTGGGCTAAATTCAAAAACCTCAACAAGGACCGGCCATAATGCGTTCGCTTTTGTTCGTGCCCGCCGACGGCGGCTCAAAGCTCGACAAGGCAATGGCAAGCGGCGCCGACGCCGTCATCATCGATCTGGAGGATTCGATCGCACCGGAGCGAAAGGATCTGGCGCGCAGCGGCGGCGCTGGAGTTTCTCAAGCAGGCGCTCGGCGACAACGCCAGCGCCCGCGCCTGCTTGTGCGCATCAACGGGCTGGACACCGGCATGACCGATGCCGACCTCGATGCGATCGTCGCCGGCAGGCCGGATGCCATTGTCTTCCCGAAGGCCGAAGGCGCGACAAGCGTGGTGCATCTCGACGCCAAGCTTACCGCGCGGGAGGCCATCGCCGGCTTGCCCGAAGGACAAATCAAGATCCTGGCGCAGGCGGTCGGAAACGGCAGCGGGCCTGTTCGCCGCCGGAACATTTCGCGGCGCGAGCGCGCGCCTGATCGGATTGACCTGGGGCCCGGAAGACCTTTCGGCCGGAATTGGGCGCGACGACAAACCGCGACGCGCAGGGCGATCTGACCGAGCCCTATCGTCTTGCGCGCTCAGTCTGCCTCTATGCGGCTGCCGCGGCAGAAGTTGCCGGCGATCGAGACCGGTGTACGTTGATTTCCGCAATTCGGAAGGCATTGCGCCGCGACACCGAAGCCGCGCGCCGCGATGGATTCACTGGGCGACTGGCCATTCATCCCGCCCAGGTGCCGGTGATCAACGAGGTGTTCACGCCGACCGCAGGCGGAGATCGAAAGGCCAAGGCCGTGGTTGCCGCGTTTGCGGCGCAGCCCGGCGCCGGCGCGGTCGGAATCGACGGCAAGATGTACGACCGGCCCGCATCTCGTACGCGCGCAAGCATTGCTGGCGCGTCACAATCGCTGAAGGTCACTCGAATGCGGCTCAGCTTTGGCTTGTAGACCGACGTCGGATCGAACGTCTTGTCCGCGTCGCGGAATTCGAGCGTGACTGCGCCGCTCTTGCCGAGCGGCACCGCGCGGTAAAAGCACGAACGCCGGCCCGTGTGGCAAGCGCCGGCGCCCTTGCTGCTCGACCTTCAGCCAGAGCGCGTCCTGATCGCAATCGACGCGCAATTCGACGACGCGCTGGACGTGGCCGGACGTCTCGCCCTTTCTTCCAGAGCGTCTTGCGCGAACGGCTGTAGTACCAGGCCTCTCCGCTCGCGATGGTCTTGACGCAGGGCTTCCTCATTCATATGCGCGACCATCAGCACGTCGCCCGATTTGGCATCGGTCGACGACGCACGTGATCAAGCCCGTCGGCGTCGAACTTGGGTGTGAACGCCAGGCCTTCCTCGATGTCATGCGCGGATCGAAGTCAAGGACGGCTCCTGCGTTTCGCCATCATGAGCTGCCGCAGCGCGCTCAGGACGACGGAGAGATGCAATAACGCGGTCGAGAACTTACCGCTGCGCCGCCGCGCAGCATGGTCATGAAACGCACCTGCTCGGCCGGCGTCGTCGCGGAACGCGCCGGTGAAATGCGTGGTCACCGTCGAGCGCACCGGGCTTCTCGACCCCGCGCAGCGACATGCACATGTGCTCGGCTTCGATCATCGACCGCAACGCCGCGAGGCTTGAGGATCTCGTCGATCGCGGTCGCGACCTGCGAGGTCAGATGCTCCTGCGTCTGCAGCCGGCGTGCATAGACGTCGACCAGGCGCGCAAGCTTCGAAAGCCCCACGACGCGATCCACCGGCATGTAGGCGACATGCGCCTTGCCGATAGAACGGCATCATGTGGTGCTCGCAGTGCGAGTTGAAGCCGATGTCGCGCACCAGCACGAAATCGTCGTAACCGCCGGTTTCGCTGAAGGTGCGGTCGAGCACCTCGACCGGGCATTCGCTGATAGCCCCTGATAGATTTCCTCGTAGGCGCCGATCGACGCGCTTGGGCGTCTCGATCAGACCTTCGCGCGTCGGATCATCGCCGGCATAAGCGATCAGCGTGCGCACCGCGGCTTCCGCCTGCTCGCGCGTGGGCCGCGGCTCGACCGGCGCGGGCGCCGCCCGCACATGATCGGACAAGGCCTTGCTTCGGCCACGGCTTTACGATTGGTGTTCTTCGCGTCCATGACGGGTCTCTCCGTTCGACCGGTCACGCAAAGGCACCGGGTGTGTCACCGGGGTGGCCGCGTCGTTAACCGATTCGGACCGATTTGCCTGGCCCATCCGGGCGCCTGGACGCTGCATTCCCATCGGCCACCAGTGCCTGCCCGCGCCAGAACCCTTCTCGCGGCACCGCATCAGCCCCTATATATTCATTTGCACGGCACGAGGCAAATCCGCCAGTGCCATGGAACTGTCGAAAGAACGCCAATGCTTAACGAGGTTTACAACGCCCGAATCCTCGACCTGGCGGGAAATATCCCCCGCCTGGGCCGGCTGCCCGCGCCTGACGCCACGGCCACCGCCCATTCGAAGCTGTGCGGCTCCACGGTCACCGTCGACCTCAAGATGAATGGCGACGAGGTCACGCGACTTTGCCCATGACGTGAAGGCCTGCGCGCTCGGGCAGGCCTCCTCGTCGATCATGGCGCGTCACGTGATCGGCGCAAAACCGGCCGAGCTGCGCGAGTTACGCGAAACGGTTCGCAAAATGCTTAAAGAGAACGGCCCCCTCCCACCGGCAAATGGGCCGACATCGCCGTGCTCGAGCCGGTGCGCGACTACAAGGCGCGCCACGCCTCGACGTTGCTTACTTTCGATGCCGTGGTTTCGGCGCTCGACCAGATCGAGAGCCAAAGCGCGCGCGCAAGCGGCCGAGTAGTTATTTCGCGGCAGCGAAACCGCCGGTCTTCGTCCTGGGCAACTCGGCGCGCGTCGCCAGGCGGCTTGCTGCAACCTCGCCGAGAGCCGCGGAAGATTCTGCGAAGCGCCGGTGTTGCCGAGCCGGATGCCGGTCACGAGTTGCGGCGTTTCAGTCTTGACCAGAATTGAGTGACTGCCGGCGGCGGTAAAGGCGCCGATCAGCGCTGTCGGCACGCGCCCCGCCGCGTAGGTCACGAGCTCGTCCGGAGAATTCCGACGCTCGGAAGAAACGACCTTGAGCGAGGCGGAATTGCCGCCGACCCGCAAGCGTGATCGTCCTCAGTACCTCCGGGCAGCGGCCTTTGCTCGACGGCGTGACGGCGCTCTATGTAGGTGACGTCGTAGCCGTCGCCGCCGGGAACGCAAGCAACAACGAGATCGAAACTGCCGATCTCCTCGCCTTCGACCGTCAGCGGATGACGTCGGGCAAGCGTGGCGACACCAGAGCGGTCGACGAGCGACCATCGCTGCTCGCTGATTGCCGTCGCACGCAAACCGTTGGTCACGCGTGGCGACGGTTGCGGTGGCGGCGGCGGCGATGAGGCGGCAACGGTACGCGCTCGCCACCGGCGTCCGGATCCTCGGTCGTCAGACGCGTGCGCGTCAATTCAGCGCGCGTCAGCGCGTGCATCGGTTCCCACGGCGGAATGCGTAGCGCCAGATCGAGCAGATCGGCGGTCGCACCCATTTCGGCGGTGTATTGCGCAAGTCGTCCGATATCGCGCTGGATAAGCACGAGATCTTCCGCCGAGTAATTGGCGGCCGTCGGATCCTCGCGGCGATCGCCAAGCCATATCTGGTGGACCATCACGCGCGCATCCGCCGGGACCAGTTCGGCGCACTCCTCCGAGCAGGACGAAGGCGCACATCGACTCGCAATCGGCGTTCGTGCGACAGAGCTTGCGCGACCCTCATCGACTTTGCCGCCCGGAAGGTCGACTAGGCGGCCGACCGTGGTCGTCAGCTTGAGCTTTCGGATTTCACGACCCAGGGCGATCGCCCCGAGCACGGAACCGCCGTCGGAGTCGATTGCAACAGTGGCGCCCGTGAGATCGTGGATTTTGCGCGAAAAGCAAGAAGTGGCGCGGCGTTTCCGCGGTAATGGCCCCGGATGCCGAGATGAAGACCTTGCAGTTCGATGCCGCATGTCTCGGACGGACCCTGCGTGCGCAATTCGAAGCGCATTGGCAGCGCCCGATCGGACGCGCGTGGTGAACCGGGCACCAGCAGCAGCGGCGCCGCCAAGACAAGCGCAATCGTCCGTCGATGGGAACGACCCATTCTTCCCCGAATCTCGCCACCGAGCCCTTCTTCTTGCGTGGTGTTCCACGTTCTGGCTGGGCTTAGGCGGTGCTGATACCCCCGGCGTTGGTATTTTTTAGGGCACTTGCGAGATCGGGTCTAGTGTAAAAAAGTCGCTATCACCGCGTTTCAGACGTAGCAATTGTTCCATCTGCCCTTCGGCTGGAACATTCCGGCTTGAACTTTCATTGGAACTTGAATGCATGCGAATGCCGGCAAACAAGGCCCATTTTCTCGAACTGGCCGGCCTGCCGCGCCTCGCCGGGCGCGGTTTGGTCGCGCTTTATCGCGTATACGCTGTCGCCCCTTATCGGTCCGCGTTGCAGGCATTTGCCGACCTGCTCGGAATATGCCGATGAGGCGATCGGCCGCTTCGGCCTTTGGGCGGGTGGATGGATGGCCCTCGCCCGCATCCTGCGATGCCACCCGTGGGGAACGGCCGGGCTGGATTTCGTGCCCACAAGCTCTGCCCGAGCGCTCCCGCTGGTTCTTGCCCTGGCGCTACGGACGCTGGCGCGGCCTGAACGACGAACCGCAGTCCTAGTTGCGCTGCCGGATTTGCCTGCTATATCGAGTTCCACGCTTACCTGCATTCGTAGGCAGCGAGTGAGCAACGGAGCCTCTAATGGTCGCGCTGACCTTCCCCGACGGCGCACGCCGTGAATACCCCTCAGGCACAACCGGTCTCGATGTCGCCAAAGGCATTTCGCCCTCGCTGGCCAAACGCACGGTCGCGATGGCGCTTGACGGCACGCTCGCCGATCTCGCCGACCCGATCGATCGCGACGCCAAGATCGAGTTTATTTCGCGCGAAGATCCGCGCGCCCTCGAACTGATCCGGCATGACGCCGCGCACGTGCTCGCCGAAGCCGTCCAGAGCGCTGTGGCCGGGAACGCAGGTCACCATCGGCCCGGTGATCGAGAACGGATTCTATTACGACTTCGCACGCAATCAGCCGTTCACGCTGGAAGATCTTCCGGCCATCGAAAAGAAGATGCGTGAGATCGTCGCGCGCGACAAACCTTTCACGAAGGAAGTCTGGTCGCGCGAGCACGCGAAGAAAATTTTCCGCGACATGGGCGAAGCCTTCAAGGTCGAGCTGATCGACGCCATCCCCGCGGACCAGCAGATCAAGATCTACAAACAGGGCGACTGGTTCGACCTCTGCCGCGGCCCGCACATGACGTCGGTCGGCAAGGTCGGGAACGCTTTCAAGCTGATGAAGGTGGCCGGCGCCTATTGGCGCGGCGATTCCAACAATCCGATGCTCACCCGCATCTACGGAACGGCCTTCGCCAAGCAGGAAGAGCTCGACGCGTACCTTCAAACAGATCGAGGAAGCCGAGAAGCGCGACCATCGTCGCGTCGGACGCGAAATGGACCTGTTTCACTTCCAGGAGGAAGCGCCTGGTTCGGTATTTTGGCACGCCAAAGGCTGGACGCTGTTTCAGGCACTCGAAAATTACATTCGTCGCACGCAAACCGCGGCCGGCTATGTCGAGGTCAACTCACCGCAGCTGATGGACAAGACGCTGTGGGAGACGACGGGTCACATCCCGACTTATTCCGACATGATCTTCCTGACGCAGAAGCGTGAGGAAGATGAACGTGTCTATGCGGTCAAGCCGATGAATTGCCCTGGCCATGTGCAGATTTTCAAGAACGGGCTGCGCAGCTATCGCGAACTTCCGGTGAAGATCGCCGAGTTCGGAAAGGTGCACCGCTTTGAGCCATCGGGTGCGCTGCACGGTCTCATGCGCGTGCGCGCATTCACGCAGGACGACGCGCATGTCTTCATCAGCGAAGCCCAGATCGCTGAGGAAGCGCTCAAGATGAACGATCTAATCCTTTCAATTTATGAGGATTTCGGCTTCTCGGACGTGCGGATCAAGTTTTCCGACCGTCCGGACAAGCGCATCGGCGAGGATGCGGTTTGGGACAAGGCCGAAGCGGCGCTCATGGCCGCCCTGAAAGCATCGGGTCGCCCGTGGACTCTGAACAAAGGTGAAGGTGCTTTCTACGGGCCGAAGCTCGAATACGTCTTGCGCGACGCGATCGGCCGGGACTGGCAATGCGGCACCGTTCAGGTCGATCTCAACCTACCCGGCCGGCTCGGCGCCTTCTATATCGACGAGCATTCGAACAAGGTGACGCCCGTGATGCTTCACCGCGCCATGTTCGGCTCGCTGGAGCGCTTCACCGGCATTCTGATCGAGCACTATGCCGGCCACCTGCCGCTCTGGCTGTCGCCGGTTGCAGGCGGTTGTCGCGACCATCACCTCCGATGCTGACGTGTTCGCTCACGAAGCGATCGCGGCCGCGCGAAAGCTTGGGCTTGCGCGTCGAAGGCGACCTGCGCAACGAGAAGATTAATTACAAAGTGCGCGAGCACTCCCTCGCCAAGGTCCCTGTCCTGCTTGTGGTCGGCAAGAAGGAAGCGGCCGAGCGCACGGTCTCGATCCGGCGCCTCGGCAAAGAAAGTCAGCAGGTCATGCCACTCGAGGCGGCACTTAAAGCGTTGAGTGAAGAAGCGGTGCCGCCGGACGTTCGTCGGGCCGACGCCGGTTCCAAGGCAGCTTAACGCTCAGCGGGCGCCCGCCGCGCGCACCAGCGATGCGCGACATCGATTTCATCCTCGGGCGGTTCAAGCATCCGCAGGAAGCGCCCGGCCCAATGGCTGAGATCATTGCGCACCAGCACTTTGAAATTGGCCGAATGCCGCTGGCGCCGCTCCTCCAGCGGCATCGACAGAGGCACGGTTGATGGCATTGCCCACGCCTTCCGGATCGTATGGATTGACCAGCAGGGCGGCCGCGCATTCATGCGCCGCCCCGGCAAAGCGTGACAGGATCAGAACGCCGGGTCCTCCGCGTTCTGGGCAGCGACGAATTCCTTGGCCACGAGATTCATGCCGTCGCGCAACGGCGTGACCAATCCGGCCCGTGCCGCGCGATAAAGTCCCGCGAGCGCGGTGCGGCTGTGCGCCTTGTTGATGTAGCGCACTGGCGTCCATGATGCTTCGCCGTACGCGCCGTTGATGCGCCCCACCGCTTCGCCGACTTCGCGTCCCATATCGGCATATTCCGGAATGCCAGTCCGGCTGCGCGGTGTGATTTGCAGATAGGTCACCTTGCCGCGCCAATCGGGAAAATTGGCGAGGAAGCGCTCAAACGCGCTCATGCGCTCGGGAATGCCCTTGCTGTAGTCGAGCCGATCGACGCCGATGATCATAGCGCGGCCCGACAGGCTGCTCCAGCACTTCGCGTACGAAGTGCGTCTCGACCGCCCGGCGCGCCAGGCGCGCGAAAGCTTCTGTCTCCACCCCGACCGGGAACGTGCCGATGCGTACGATGCGATTGCCGAAGTGAAAGCTGTTGCCGCTCGCCCATGGCAAGCCGCACTCGTTGGCGATGTAGCGGGCGAAATTCGCCGCATCGACTTCGGTCTGGAAGCCGACCAGGTCGTAGTGGCAGAGCGCTGGGATCAGCTGATCGTGATTTGGCAACGCCGTGAGGATTTCCGGCGGCGGGAATGGAATGTGGATGAAGAACCCGATCTTGTTGTGATGCCCGCGATCGCGCAGCGCCTTGGCGAGCGGCATCGAGATGATAGTCGTGGACCCAGATGACGTCGTCGGGCCGCAGCAGCTTTTCAAGATGACCGGCGAAATATTGGTTGACGCGTACGATAGCCGCCGAGATCGCGACGCGTGAATTCGGCGAGATCGAGCCGATAATGCAAAATCGGCCACAGCACACGGTTCGCAAAACCGTTGTAGAATTCTTGGTAGTCGTCCTTGCTCAGATCGACAGTGGCGTAAGTGATGTTGTCTTGCGTCGCGATCTTGACCGATTGCGGCATATCTTCCGCAACGCGACCGCTCCAGCCAAACCACAGTCCTCCGTGACGCTTGAGCGCCGGGCGGATCGCGACTTCAAGTCCGCCGGGTCTCGCGCCGCGGTCGGGAATGCCGACCCTGTTTGACACTATGACGAGCCGCGCCAATACCGGTCTCCCAGCTTCGCGACAGCTTGATTGCCGTCAAAGTCAATCCTGACATCGAGTAGGTCTGCGGAAAATTGCCCCACAATTTTCCAGTCACCGGATGTACGTCCTCCGACAAGAGGCCGTATCGATTCCGTATTCGAAGCGCGTCGACAAACATGTCGCGAGCCTCTTCCTGCCGTCCTATTTCCCACAATGCATCGACCAGCCAGAAGCGGCAAATCAAAAGGCCGATCCCGGCTGGCCAAAATCGTCGGCAGCGACATACCTCATAACGTTGAAACCACGTCGAAGTTCATGGCCGATCGCCTCGACAGTAGACACAAATCTGGGGTCATCGGGCGCGACCAGGCCAAGCTCGGCCAGTAAAAGGGCACTGGCATCGAGATCATCGCTGTCGAAAGCCGCCGAAAATGCCTTCCGTTTCGGATTCCATGCGCGTTTGAGCACCTGCTCGCCGATACGATCCGGCAATCCCGCCCCAATAGGCTGCGCGTTCCGGCAGATTGAGATGGTTGGCAATGGCTGCTAGCCGCTGACAACCGGCCCAGCACATGGCTGCCGAATGTGTGTGCACACGCTGGCGGCCCCGGTATTCCCAGATGCCGGAGTCCGGCTCGAGCGCGAGCTTGGCCGCCTGTTCACCGAACGGCTCGAGCGTATGAAACAGCGCCGCATCGCCCGGCCGGGGCAGCCGTGCGGTCGAAGAACATCGGCGTCGCGGCCATGATGATGCTGCCATAGACATCGTGCTGGTTCTGATTGACCGCCGCATTGCCGATCCGCACCGGTCCATCGCCGCGATAGCCGGCAAGCGCCGGGGCCGTCCGTTCTTCGAGCGGTATCGGTGTGCACGACGCCATAGAGCGGCCGCACCTGTCGGTCGCGGCCTGCCGCAACGCTCAAGATGTAGGAGATGAAATCCTCCATGGTGCGTGTCGCGCCGATGCGGTTGAGCGCCCGCACGACGAAGAAGGCATCGCGCATCCAGCAAAATCGATAGTCCCAGTTGCGCCCCGATCCTGGCCCTTCGGGAATTGAGGTGGTCAGCGCGGCCACGATCGCGCCGGTCTCTTCGTAATTGCACAGCTTGAGTGTGATGGCGGCGCGGATGATCTCGTCCTGCCAATCGATGGAAAACGCGAGCCGCCTCACCCATTCCAGCCAGTAGTCGCGCGTGCGGTCGCAGAAATCGCGGCACGTGCTTCGAGCGAGCCTTCGAACGGCTCATCGGTGCCGAACACCATGTGCACCGGCCGCGTCAACACGAACGACGCCTCGTTCTCGATATAGGAGAGCGGCGCGTCGGTGGTGAGCCGCACCGGCACCTCGTCGCGCCAATAGCGAACGTGATTGCTGCCGGAAGACCGCGAATGCACCGGTTCGCCATAACGGTGGGTCGTACGGAAGCGGATGGTGACCCGCGGCATCCCGCTGATCGGCTCAATGATGCGGATGAGTTGTGGAGGACGGAAGGTGCGGCCGTAAATCTGGAACCGCGGCGCGAAGTCGGTGACGCGGACAGCGCCGCCCTTGTTGTCGATCAGCTCCGTGACAACGGTCGCGGTATTGCGGACGTAGTCAGATCGCGTCTCGACCTGGCCCTCGAGAACGAACATCGGTGAAGCCCTTCTCATCGTTGCCAGAGAGCAATCGACAGAACACGGGATCGCCGTCGTAGCGCGGCAAGCACCACCAGACGATGCGCGCCGACGGATCGAGCAGTGCCGCAGTTCGACCATTGCCGATGACCGCGAGATCGAGTCCGTAATCTGTCATGCGGCCGTCTGTCCATTGGCGACGAGGGTATTCAGAGCGTCACGCACCTGCGCCGGATTTTTGAATATCCCGGTGAGGCCCGGGAAGTGACGATTGACGCTGAAGCCCTTGCCGCCGATCTCGGGCAACACCCTGAAAACAGATCTCGTCGGTCACGTCGTCACCGATGAAGACCGGCATCCTGCCACTGAACGGCGGATGCGCCATCAATTTGCGGATGCTTTCGCCTTTGCTGATGCCGGGCCGCAAGATCTCGAACATCGCCTTGCCCAACAGCAACTCGGTCGGTTCGCCGGGAAACGCCGCGCGGCAGGCCATCATGTGGCGGCCGAGGCGCTCTTCCTCCTTCGGCGCGCCTCGGAAGTGCAGCACAAGCGAGTACTTCTTGTCTTCCACGAGGACACCCGGACTCAAAGCGGCCGGATCGGCGAGGCGCTTGCGCAAATCCTCCGGCAGCGGTTTTGCAAAGAAGAACACCTTGTTTTCGTCCAGACGCATTTCGGCGCCATGCCCGCCGACCGACGGCAAACGCAACGGAGAAAACAGACGATCGAGATCAGCGATCGGACGGCCGCTGACCAGCGCAACGGCTCCGCCGGTCAGATCGAACAGGCGCTTGAGCGATTGAAGCAGCGCGTCCGAAACATGCACTTCGCTCGGCGACGGACCGATATCGATGATCGTGCCATCCACGTCGAGCAAAAGCGCAATCGTTTTCAAATCAAGCTTGGCAAAAACATCCATGGGGTCATTGGCAATCGGCGGCACTACTATAATCCGTACGCTGCAAGAAGGTTCGGCAGAACGGCCGTGTTTAGCGCGCCATCACCTCGACGTCACCGTCGACGCCGGTAACGACCTTGAATTCGCGCTCGTAAACTTTGCCTTCGTTGCGAGCAATGGCGCGATATTCGCCCTCGGCGAGAATCACACGCGGAAACGCTCCGATCGATTCCTTGATGACGTCACCGCCCGGTGTCAGCACCGACCAGGCCGTGTTGGCGAGCGCCTCACCACCCTTGTCGCTGACGAGCTTGAGCGTGATCGCGGCGGCACGGATGGGTGACCGTGATGTCGGTCAGTTTTCCGGGCTGCACGCGAATGTCGGAACGCACGACCGAATTTGCGTCACCGTAGTTCGACACGATGTAGTAAGTGCCCTCCGGCACCACGACCACATCACTCGTCGTGACGTGTTCGGCGATAGGACGACGATCGCCGGCCTCGAACTGGCTACCTTTATAGACGTCGAACGAGATCTGGCTGGGCGGAATGCGAACATCTCCAACCTTGCCTTCGATGCGCAACCCACCGGCCGGCAGATCGAAATCTTCGTGCACGGTTGTCCCGCGCAAATCGACCGGCTTGACGGCGGTGGCCAATCCAAATCCGACATGAACGATGTAAGTCCCGGCCGGGAGCACAAGTGTCGGTGTCGGAGACTTGTCTTCCTTCACCAGTTTGAAATTTCCATTCGTGTCGGCCTTGGCGCCATAGACGCGCCAGGTCAGGCCGCCGCCAATTGGCACTGCGTCTTTACCGAAGCGCGCGCTCAGCGCGAGCGCCACCTGCCCGGCCGGTACAAGCGGGATCGAGGCGGTCGTGTTGGCCGCGTTCGGCGCCTGCTGTGTCTGCACCGGCGGCGTCGAGGGGGTCGGCAGGTTGCTCGGCCCGAATATGTCACCGCGCGTGGCCGGAACAGGCGAAATCAGGCCGGTCGACGGGGTCGCCGAAAACAGCGAGTTCTGCGTGCGGGGGCTGCCTGCGGCGCAATTGCGATAGGCTGCAAATACAAGGGCCGGCCATAGCCGGCCTCGCAACGGCGGCGATTGCGGATGCCCTGGTCATGACTCGGTTGTTTTCGGCTGAAATCGAGGCGATTTCAGCCGAGGGGGCGAGCCAGTTTGAGACCTGATTAACGCTGTGGTAGCGCAACCGCTCACGATTTCAGAGACCAACAATGCCCGATGCCCTTGAACTGCTTAAGACTCGCCGCTCGGTCAAACCAATCGAACTGGCCGGGCCCGGTCCGACGCCATCCGAAATCGAGACACTTCTGAGGGTCGCCTCGCGCGTGCCCGACCATGGCAAACTCGCCCCTGGCGGTTCATCCTGTTCGAAGGTGATGCCCGAGCCACCGCCGGAGAAGCGATCGCTTCCGCATTTCGCGCCGACCGTCCCGATGCAAGCCCCGACCAGATCAATTTCGAGCGCAACCGGCTTGCGCGCGCGCCACTGGTGATCGCAGTCGTGAGCCGCGCCGGCCCGCATGTGAAGATCCCGGAATGGGAGCAGCAGCTCTCCGCCGGCGCTTCGGCGATGAGCCTGGTTTTTGCCGCCCACGCTATGGGCTATGCCGCAAGCTGGATCACCGAGTGGTATGCTTATGATCGCCGCGTGCTAGACGCCCTCGGACTTTCGTCGAATGAGCGGATCGCCGGGTTTTGTGCACATCGGGCGCCCGGCAAAGCCCCCGGACGACCGCGAACGCCCCAATCTCGACTCCATCGTCACACGATTTGGGCGGTAGGAACCAATCCGTCGGCGTGACATTTAACCTTTATGTAGGCCGCGGGCGCACGCTCCCTGTCACGTTTCGGTCACAAGACTCCGCCAGCACTCTGGTCATGTCAGGTCTGACGCGCTCGTGCGAGGGCCTGTCTTGAACTGAGCGCGGACAAGGAGACGGAGACAAGGTTTGGTATTCGAGGGTCTATTCGCGCGAACGCGCAATGGCGATCGTGCCGCGGAAGCAACGCCGCAACCGCAGCCAACCGTTACCCGCCCCACGATCGGTCTGGCGCTCGGCGGAGGCGCCGCGCGCGGCTTTGCGCATATCGGTGTCATGCGCAAATTGCTCGAGCATGGCATCGTGCCTGACGTGATCGTCGGCACATCGATCGGTGCCGTGGTCGGCGGCTGTTATGCCGCCAAAGAAATGGACAATCTCGAAACCTGGGCACGCACTCTCACCGTTCGCGGCATACTCGGGTATCTCGACATCAGCCTTGCAGGCTCCGGACTGATCGGCGGCGGTCATCTCGCCAACCGACTAGAAACGGGACTCAAGGACACGCGCATTGACGATTTGCCGATCCGCTTTGCCGCGATCGCCACCGAATTCAACACCGGTCATGAAATCTGGTTGACACGCGGACGATTGAGCGAAGCGCTGCGTGCATCCTACGCCCTGCCGGGAATTTTTCCGCCAGTGCTGATCGGTGGACGCTGGTTGGTCGATGGAGCGCTGGTCAATCCGGTGCCGGTCTCGGCCGCGCGCGCTCTCGGGGCGCGGCTTGTCATCGCCGTCAATCTCAATGCCGACCTGTTCGGCCGCGGTACGATCATCGCCAGCCATGGCTCTGACGAGTCAGATGCGGTGAATGTGCCGGCCAAATCCAACGGAATCCGCGGGATGTTCAGGGGCGAGCGAACCTTGCGCCGGCAATTCATGGGACGACGCGGGCGCCCCGGATTGCCGACCGTCATGGTCGAAGCCTTCAACGTCATGCAGGACCGCATCACGCGCGCACGGCTTGCGGGCGATCCGCCGGACGTCCTGATCAGTCCGCGCCTTGGCACCGTCGGCTGGTTCGAATTCCATCGCGCCGCCGAGGCGATCCAGATCGGCATGGACGCCACCGAGAAATCGATCGACGCGGTCAACGAGGCCGTGACCGCGCTGTCGCAGCCGAGTAACGGCGGAAACTAGCTCCGACGCTCAAGCGGTCTGGATGTAGTCCCTCATCGCCTCGGACTCGCTCTCGATCTCCTCGACGCGTTGCTTGACCACGTCGCCAATCGAGATAAGCCCAACCAGCTGTCCATTGGCGATGACCGGCAGGTGACGGAATTTTCCGGCCGTCATGCGCTCCATGATGCTGGCGACCGAATCGTCCTCCCCGCACGTCGTGACCTCGCGTGTCATCACCTGACCGACGGGCAAGCGCAAGCGCATCCGCGCCGTGTTCGGACAGTGCGCGCACGATGTCTCGTTCCGATAATATTCCGGCGAGACGTCCGCCCGCACCGCGGATCAGAACGGCACCGATGCGGTGCGCGGAGAGCGATTTCGCCGCCGCCGCCAGGTTGGCCGTCGGTTCGATGGAAACAATGTCGCCGCCCAAGTTGCGTTTCTTGGCGGCCAGAATCGCCTTGACGTTCATGGCAGCCTCCCTAGCGCATGAATATTTTTAAAGTGGCTCATGCGCACAAACATACACCCCAGCCCACGCGCTGGGCGCGGCCAGGCTTACTGAACGATCCTGCCGGCGCGGCAGTTCCGTCAAGACGAAATTCTGTGAATTGGCAGACCCGCTTACCGCAGCGGCTAATGCGGCATTGCAGCAGGATCGTCGACCGGCGGAAATTTCGGCTTGGGATCGAACCAGGAAAACAGCAGCAACCCGGCGAGAAAGCCGCCAATGTGGGCTTGCCAAGCCACAGTTTGACTGCTGCCGGTGATCGGAAGCGACCCCAGTCCGAATAGAAGGTTGATGCCGAACCAGACTGCGACAAAAAGTACAACGCGCCCATCTGACAAGACATTGCGCAGCGGAATGGCCGGTACGCGATACGCATTTTCGTCGGCCCGACCCAACAATGCCAGCGGTCCACCGCGCTGAAACGAAAAACGCATCGCCGCCGCCATCGTGCCGGAGATGGCAGCCGATGCACCGATCATTGGAAATTGTTCGCCGGCATGGGTGGCCAAATGTAGGGCGGCGCCCGCTGCCGCCGTCACCGCAAAGAACGCCAGAAAACGGATCGTACCGAAGCGGCGCGCGACCGCACTGCCGAATGGCAAAAGCCAGATCGCATTCACGCCAAGATGCGTCCAGTCCGCGTGGATGAAAGCGTAGGTGACAAACGTCCAGATATCCGCGCCGCCGCCGGGAAGCGCGTCACCGAGCATGACCGAGGTGTCGTAGCGCACAGGAATGAAAGCGAACGTCAGAAGAAACTCGACGTCCTGCTGCTCGCTGAGCATGTAGGTGCGCACGATGTGAACGAGCGCGAGCACGGCCAGCACAGCGATGATCACAGAAGGAATATTGAAGATGGGTTCGCGTTTCACGAGAGGATCCGATGGGAAAGCTGGAGTTACGCAGCTTCGCCCGCCACCCGCAAGACAGATCGGTCCAAAAAAGGGAGGGCTTTCGCCCTCCCTGAGCCGCGTTGCGGGGTTATTGCCACCCTTGACGGGCTGGTCACATCCCATCGCCTCCCCGAGGCTCTCAGTTAAAAACCGGTGCGCCAAGATTTGCACCGGCTCAGTCACATGGATGAGCGGACCCTAGCGACGGGGGTGGCCCATGCCAACCCGACTCTGTTCTTAACACTAACCGCGTTTCCCAGATCCACGGGCAAAGACCGGCACAGGTTCTGCAGCACATCGCCTGCCGCGCCGAAACACGCGGTTCGCTTGTCCCGTCGGGGGACAACCGCGACACCGCCGGACCGCGCCGGAACAGGTTCTGGGGAAATGAAGCACCAATCGACGCGAGCATTGTACGACTATTGGACGACTAAACGCGGTAGACGCCGCGCGCCCGCACGTTCCGATATCGACCCGGCGGACATTCGTCGCATCCTCGCCGACACTTTCATCCTGACAGCTGACTTCGTTAACGACATCAGGGTTCGTCTCGCTGGCACGCGTGTCTGCGCGCTTTTTGCGCGCGAGATCAAAGGCGAGGCTTTCGAGGATCTTTGGAGCGAACCTGGCCGCGAACAGATGCACGGACTTCTCACAGCCGTCATCGATGAAAATGCCGGCGCCGTTGCGGGAGTTCTTGCGCGCACGGAACAGGGCGCGGAAATCGAACTGGAGTTACGCCTGTTGCCTCTCGCCTTTGATAGTCGGACTCGCGTTCGGGCGCTTGGCGTACCTGGCGGCAAAGCGGCGCGGGTACTGGAAAACGGTTTTGCGATGACCATTGCCGCCACCCTGCGCAAGCGGGACAAGCTCGCGGCACAGCTGACTTGGCTGGCAAACCGGCAAATTCTTAATCTGCCCGAAGATCGTCGCCATGACCGTTTCGCCCTACGCAATGCGATGGCGCGATTGGTCCTGCCAAATGGCACCAATGTCGCCTGCCGCGTGATCGATCTGTCACAGTCAGGCGCCGCGATCGGCATCTCGCCGGACCTGCGACCTGCGGTGGGCGTCGTTGTCACTATTGGAAAAACCCAGGGCCGCGTCGTACGCCATATTGAAGATGGCGTCGCCATCGAATTCATGCGCCTCCAGCACCCCGATTTCGTCGAAGACAACGTGACCGGCGAATAACGTCACCGCTCCGTAAATTCAGGCAGCGGATTTTCTGATAATGGATCGACAGCCACGTCGGCCTCTGGCCGCGCTTTGGCGCGCATCAGTGGGACCAACAATCTGTAAACAGCGGTCCGAAAGCACGCGCGCGCCAGTATCTTTTACCTGTCGTCCGTTAAACGTACAATTTGAACTAAATTGTGTTTTATAAGTTTTTACGCGAAGTGAAATTCAATTTTACAAGTATTCGTATCGAGTTTTTACTTTGATTAGACTAAAAGTTACTTCCTGATTTAGCGCCAATACAAAGGCTTTGTGGGAAATGTGGCCCCAACACAGACGGGGGGCCGCATTGACCAGGCGTTTCAAACAGGCAATTCGGGTCGCCAGCGTGCTGGTTCTCGCCAGCGTTGCCACGATGGCCGCGTCTACAGGCCGTGATCGCAGGCGAATACACCGCCTCGCTTCGGACCATTCGAGCCCGAAAGCCCGGTTTACGTAGCGGTCGGCGAGCCCACACGCGCGCCCATCGGCTGGGTCGATTTCTGCATCGAATACCGCTCTGAATGCGTAACCAAGGCATCCGACCCGCGGGACGTCGTCCTCACGCCCAAGGCATGGACCGACATGCTCAAGGTCAATGCCTGGGTGAATGAGTCGATCAAGCCGATGACCGACCTCGAACATTGGGGCGTGGTCGAACGCTGGAATTATCCCGACGACGGCTACGGCGACTGCGAAGACTACGTGCTGCTCAAGCGCCGCATGCTGATGCAGGCCGGCTGGCCGCGCGAGGCGCTGCTCATCACCGTCGTGCGCGACAAGAAGGGCGACGGCCACGCTGTGCTCACCGTCAAGACCGATCAAGCGGCGAATTCATTCTCGACAATCAGGAGCCCGAGGTCCTGCCCTGGACCGAGACCGGCTACCGCTTCGTGAAGCGGCAATCGCAGATCCGATCCGAACGTGTGGGTCGCGCTCGGCGAACCGCGCACCGCGCCGCGCCACCGTTTCGGCGCGCTGACAGCGACGAAAAGGAGTTCGCGCCCCGGTCACGTCCCCACCCCTCCCCGTCCCCAGACCGGGTTCGCGAGCGGCGGGCCTCCCCAGGGTCCGGCCACTGCGTGCACAGAACAAAGAGATTGGATGCGCTTTTACTGCGCGGCCTCGCCATGGCCGAGATAAGGCGGCTTCCAGAGCAGGATCGTGGGCCAGCGCGTCCGGCCGTATCGTGCGCGCACGATGCGGCCGGATTCGAGAACATAGCCGCGATCCGGCGACGGTCAGCGCCAACGTCGCCATTTGATCGACCAGCAGGATGGTGACGCCGTCGTCGCGCAGCTCGGCAAGCACGTCGAACAGCTCATTGATCATCGCCGGCGCCAGCCCCAGCGACGGCTCATCCAAGCAGCAGGATGCGCGGCTTCGCCATCAGCCCACGGGCGATCGCGAGCATCTGCTGCTCGCCACCGGAGAGAAGCCCCGCGCGGCTCGACGAGCCGCTCGCGCAGCCGCGGAAAGCGCTACGAGCAGCGCCGCGACCTCGCCGTCGCGATCGACATCCTATCGCGTGTATGCGCCGAGCAGGATGTTGTCGAGACACGCTCAGCTCCGGAAAAACCTGTCGTCCCTCGGGCACGAGCGCGACGCCGCTCGCGGCGATCTTGATGCGCGGCGAGATGCTTCAACTCTGCGTGTCGTCGCAGCACGATCGCGCCGGTCACCGGACGCAGAAGGCCGGTCACGGCCCGCATGGCCGTCGATTTTCCGGCACCGTTCGCGCCAAGCAGCGCGACCATTTCGCCCAGGCTTGACCGTCGAACGACACCTGCCTCGAGGACGCGGCGCGGCGCCGTAGCCGGCGCTGAGCTTCAGGCAAGACAGAATGTGCATCGCTGCGGGCCGCGCCACGGCGCCGAGCGCGGCCGGCGCTCGCATCTCGCCGTCGCCGAGATAGGCCTTGAGCACGCGCGGATCGCGCCGGACCTCCGGCAGGCGTGCCGGCGGCGATGATCGACTGCCAGCGTCGAGCACGACGACGTGGTCGGAGATGTCCATGACGAGCGCCATGTCGTGCTCGACCAGAATGACGGCGATGCCGAGGTCGGCGATGCGCCGTATCAGCTTGCCAACGCTGCCTTGTCGGATCGCATCAGGCCTGCTGCTGGCTCGTCGAGCAAGCAGCGCTCGAGGATCGCGTCGCAAGCGCGCGTGCGATCTCGACGAGACGGCGGTCGACGTGCGGCAGATCGCCGGCCAGCGCGGCGAGCGGACCGTGATAGCCGGCGAACGCAAGCAGGGCTTCGGCGGCGTCGCGGTCACTCAACGGTCGGCGGCGCCGCAGAGCGGATTGCCGAGCTGCCCGCGCCGCAACGCCACGAGGATGTTGTCGAGCACGCTCATGTCGCCGAACAGCTGCGTGGTCTGATAGGTGCGCGCGATGCCGGCGCGCGCGATGCGCCAGGCCGGCGCGCCCGGCGAGCTCCGTCTCGCCAAGCCGGATGATGCCCGCGTCCGGCCGATAGAAGCCGCCGATCATGTTGAGCGACGGTGGTCTTGCCGGCGCCGTTCGGGCCGATCACGCTGGTGATGCGACCGGGCTCGCGCGGCGAAGCTCACATCCGACGGCGGCCTTGATCGCCGCCGAACGGAATGCCGATGCCGCGACACCAGCGAGTGCCGTCGCGACCGCTCGGTGCGAAAGAAACGCGGCGAGGTCGAAATCGCGACCCGCGCTTCGCGCCGCGGCGGATCGATCCGGCGACAAATGCGCGCGCGAAGCGTGCCGATGACGCCTTCGGGCGCGAGCCAGAGCACGATCGAGCAGCAGCGCCCCGACAAACAGCAGCCGATACTCGGCGAGGTTGCGACAGCAGCTCCGGCAGCATCACCGTCACGACCGCGCCCGACCAGCGCGGCCCGAGCACCCAGCCCGAACCGCCGACGATCACGGCCAGCAGAAAGAGGATCGACTGCGAGAACGGAAACGAGTCCGGCGCGACGAACAGCATCAGCGGCGCGAAGATCGCGCCGGCAAGTCCCGCGAACACCGCCGAGATCGCAAAGCGCCGCGGTCTTGATGGTGACCGGGATTGAGCCCAATCGACCGCGCCGCGGTTTCGCTGTCGCGCACGGCGACCATCGCCTTGCCCCAGGCACTCGCCGCAAGTCGCTGGAACGATAAAGTGAGAGGCCGGCGAGCAGCGATCGCGAGCAGCGCCATCTCGCGCTCGGCGAACGTCGCCCGCGGATCGGCGGCGGCACGAGCCCCATCGAGACCGTTCTGCCCGCCGGTGAGATCCTTCCATTCGATCGTGCCGTGCTGGACGATGAACGCGAACGCGATGGTGACCATTGCAAGATAGGCCCGCTCACGCGCAGCGCCGGCAGCGCCAGCAGCGCGCCGATGACGCCGGCCAGCCGCGCCCGCCAGCAGGAAACGCCAGCCAGAAGCTCACGCCCTTCAGCGTCAGGATCGCCGCCGTATAGGCGCCGATGGCGTAGAAGCCGACGTGCCCGAGCGACACCTGTCCGGACAAGCCGAGCAGCACGTTGAGGCCCACGCCGACAACGGCCGTCAAGCGCGACCAGCGCAAGAATGAAGTGCGTAGTAGCCTTCGGAGTCGAACACCAGGCTGCCGCCGGCCGCGGTCAGCGCCGCGATCGCAAGCGTCATCGACGACCGGCACGAGCGCGCGGCTGCATCACTAGACCTTTTTCGCCGCGGCGCGACCGAACAGCCCGTTCGGGCATCGCGGCGAGCGCGACGAATGACCACGCGAGAAGTGCGACGATCTGCGTGTAGGTCGAGCCGGCGAAGGCGGTGACCAGCGCCTCGATCAGCCCGTAGAGCAGGCCCGCCAGCATGACGCCCCGACGCGGAGTGATGCCGCCGAGGATCGCGACCGCGAAGGCCTTGATGCCGAACAGCGTGCCCATGTCGGAATGCACGCTGAACAGCGGCGCGATCAGCACGCCGGCAAGACCCGCGAGCAGCGGTCGACAGCGCAAACGAGCACTGCAATGGCGACGCCGCACGTCGATGCCCATCAGGCGCGCGGCATCCTTGTTCTGCACCACCGCGAGCAGCGCGCTTGCCAAACCGCGTGCGGTGGAATGCAATCTGGCAGCGCGATGGTGATGCCGATAGCCGACCAGCGGGATGATCAGTTGCAGCGGAAACACGCCGGCGCCGAAGAGCTCGAATCGGCGTCTGCGCGAGGAACGACGGGAAAGCCCGCGGCTCCTTGCCGAACGTGAACAGCACGACGTTGTCGAGCACGATGCCGCCCGCGACCGTCGCCATCAGCCAGCCGTTTGAGCCGCGCTCGGCGAACGGCCGCACCAGCGCCCGCTCGACCACGAGACCGAACAGGCGCGCAGAGCAGCGAGCGACATCGCGACCGCGAGCCGGCATCGGCCAGCCGAACCTGACTGCGAAGGTGTAGCCGAGCACGGCCCCGAGCATCATCGAGGAGCCCTGCGAGAAGTTGACCGTGTTGGATACGACGTAGGTGACGTGGAAGCCGAGCGCGATCAGCCCATACATGCTGCCGACCGCCAAGCGCCGGTGACGATCGCAGAGATCAGCAGCATGGTTTCAAAGCGCAGACCGTCAGCAAACAGCGGGACGCGGGAGTAACCCGCGTCCCGCTGCGGCTGTATCACTTCGACCAGTTCATCAGAGGAATTATCTGACCTTCCTTGAAGTGGGTGAAGAGATAATCGTTCGGGGTCAGTGCGTCGTGCTCGGTCATGTACACGTAAC
>ERZ1370068.11137-contig-9779_pt1 | contig 23039 bp, 26 predicted proteins | sample MGYA00561227_ERZ1370068 | MGnify/ENA primary metagenome ERZ1370068 (study PRJEB38410, sample SAMEA6850437) | metagenome | study: Metagenomic assessment of the ecological functions of the soil: analysis of the soil microbiota associated with the...
TTACGTATTGCTGATTTCTCCGACCGGGATCGAACAGGCCAAGCGGGCGCGCTTTCCTACGGCGGGCAGCGGCTGCTCGACATGGGGCTGGCGCTCGCGTCGGCGCCGCGCGCTGCTGCTGCTCGACGAGCCGCTGGCCGGAGCTGGCGGCCGCCGAGCGCGAGCGCGTGAGCCAGCTCGTCAAGCGCATTTCGCGCGAAATCGCGGTGCTGCTGGTCGAGCACGATATCGACCGCGTGTTCGCGCTCGCCGATCGCGTGACGGTGATGAACGAGGGCCGCGTGCTGGTCGACGGCAACGGCCGGGACGATGCGCGCGGCAGCCGCGCGGTGCAGGAGATCTACATCGGCACGGGCACCGGCAGCGCTCGCCGCAAGACGCACGCGGCCACGAAGCGGGCGACACCGGTCAGGCGCTGCTGACGGCTGGACCTGGTGCAGACCTACTACGGCAAGAGCCACATCCTGCGCGACGCATCGCTTGTCGCCCACGAGCAGGAGATCGTCGCGCTGCTCGGCCGCAACGGCGCCGGCAAGTCGACGCTGCTGAAGACGATCATCGGCATCGCGCGCGCGAGCGGCGGCGGATCACGCTCGGCAGCGACGATCTGCAGGAGCTGCCCGCGTCGCGCAGATCGCGCGGCTCGGCATCGGCTACGTGCCGCAGGGCAGGGGCTCTTTGCCGGGATGAGCGTGCGCGACAACCTCGAGCTCGGGCGGCTCAAGCGCCGCGGCAGGCACGGGTGTCGCGTGGACCGACGAGAAGATCCTCGAGTTCTTTCCGCGCCTCGACCCCGAGGCTCGACACGCCGGCCGATTACCTGTCCGGCGGCGAGCAGCAGATGGTCGCGGTCGCGCGCGCGCTGTCGGGCCACGTACGCGTGCTGCTGCTGGACGAGCCGTTCGAAGGGCCTCGCGCCGGCGGTCGTCGAGGAGCTGTTCGAGGCGTTCGACCGGCTGCGCGGCGAGGTCGCGATGGTGATCGTCGAGCATAATCTCGACCTCGTGCTCGGCGCTTGCCGAACCGCGCCTATGTGCTGGAGCGCGGCAGCGTTGTCCATCAAGGAGCGGCACAGGCAGCTGCGCGAGAACCTCGACCTGCGTCGTCGCGTACTGTGGATGTGAGGACGATGGACAAGACCGTAGCAGTCGATCGGCGCCGGCCTGATCGGCCGGGCCTGGGCAATGGTGTTCGCACGCGCAGGCTGGCATGTGCGCGTCCACGACCGCGACGCCGCGCAGCTTCGCACGCTGCGCAGAGTTTCATCGCGACGAGCCTCGACGAGCAGGCGGAATACGGGCTCGTCGCCGACCCCGATGCGGCGTGCGCGCGCATCGACGCTGCAGCCGCGCTCGACGAGGCGCTTGCGGATGTCGATTGGGTGCAGGAGAACCTGCCGGAGACGCTCGACGTCAAGCGCGAAGTCTTCGCGGCGCTCGACCGCATCGCGCCCGCCGAGGCCGTGCTCGCGAGCTCGACCTCCGCGATTCCGGCGTCGCAGTTCACCGAGACGCTGCGCGGCCGCGCGCGCTGCCTCGTCGCGCATCCGGTCAATCCGCCGCATCTCGTGCCGATCGTCGAGCTGTGCGGCGCGCCGTGGACCGCGCCCGACGGCGATCGAGCGCGCGCAACGCGTGTCTACGCGAGGTGGGACAGGTGCCGATCGTCGTGCGGCGCGAGATCGACGGCTTCATCCTCAATCGCCTGCAGGGCGCGCTGCTGTCGGAAGCGATGCGCCTGGTCGGCGAGGGCTACGTGTCGCCGCAGGATCTCGACAAGACGGTGCGCGACGGACTCGGGCTGCGCTGGTCGTTCATGGGACCGCTGGCGACGATCGAGCTGAACGCGCCCGGCGGCGTGGCCGATTATTGCGCGCGCTACGGCGGCGTTCTTCCGCCGGCTCGCCGCGACGCCGGCTCGCGCCCGGACGTGTGGGATGCGGCCAATGCCGCGAAGCGTCGGCGCGGCGCTCGGCGCCGCCGCGCGAGCCGCAGCGCATGGACGCGCGCACGCGATGGCGCGACCGCCGCCTGATGGCGCTCGCCGCGCACAAGCGGCGACAACCGCGATTCTGAGATCGAAGGAGGCGAGCGATGAGCCAGACAGCCGCAAAGTCATCATCACCTGCGCCGTGACGGGCTCGATCCACACGCCGTCGATGTCGCCGCATCTGCCGATCACGCCGCGCGAGATCGCCGACGCCGCGGTCGGCGCGGCCGAGGCGGGCGCGGCGATCGTCCACCTGCACGCGCGCGATCCCGTCGACGGGCATCCGACGCAGGATCCGAAGTATTTCCGCGAGTTCGCCGCCGACATCGCGCGGCGCAGCGACGTCGTGCATCAACTTCACGACCGGCGGCGCCGCGACGATGACGATCGAGGAGCGTCTGCAGCCCGGCGCTGCAGCTCAAGCCCGAGGTCGCCTCGCTCAACATGGGCTCGATGAACTTCGGGCTCTATCCGATGCTCAAGCGCTTCCCGACGTTCAAGTTCGACTGGGAGCGTCCGTACCTCGCGGGCTCGGAGGACCGCGATCTTCAAGAACACGTTCAAGGACATCGAGTACATCCTCACCTCGTGCGCCGACAACGGCACGCGGTTCGAGATCGAGTGCTACGACATCGGGCATCTGTACACGGCGGCGCATTTCTTCGACCGCGGCGTCGTCAAGCCGCCGCTCTTCATCCAGAGCGTGTTCGGGATCCTCGGCGGCATCGGTCCGCACCCGGACGACGTCGCGCACATGAAGCGCACCGCCGATCGGCTGTTCGGCGACCAGTACCGGTGGAGCGTGCTCGGCGCCGGGCGCAACCAGCTGCCGATCGCGTCGATGTCGGCGGCGATGGGCGGCAACGTGCGGGTCGGCCTCGAGGACAGCCTGTGGCTCGGGCCCGGGCAAGCTCGCCGAATCGAACGCCGCGCAGGTGCGCGCCGCGCGCGCAGATCATCGAAGCGATGGGCCTCGACGGTCGCGACGCCCGACGACGCGCGGCAGATCCTGGCGCTCAAGGGCCGGACCGCGGTCGCGTTCCGGAAGCGAGGGCCAACACCACAAGCGCCAGCGCGCCGGTAAAGCGCGACCCGGCATGTGCCGGGAACCGCACTGCAGGCGCAAAGAAAAGTCAGCGCATCAGGCCGCCACCTTGATCGCAGCGAGCGCCGCCGCCGCACTGGGCGCCGCGGCGCGGAAGCTCGCCACCAGCTCTGGCTTCCTTCGCCTCTCGCCACCTTCAGATGGCGATCCTCGACGGGCCGTAGCCGCGAATGTGCTCGGGGATCGAGCGCGAGCTCGACCGCGATCGCGTGGTTGTGCGCGGCGAGCCGCGGCAGGAGCTCGTCGATCAGCGCCTCGTAATCGGTGATCAGCCGGCGCTCGTGTTCGCCGCTCCTGCGTCTTGCCGAAGCACGTCGAGCGCGGTGCCGCGCAGCCATTTCATCTTCGCCAGCACGCGGAATGCCGTCATCATCCACGGCCCGTAGACTGCTCTTCTTCGCCTCGCCGGTGACCGGATCGGGCTTGTTCGACAGCGGCGGCGCAAGGTGGAAGTTGAGCTTGTAGTCGCCTTCGAACTGCGCGGCGACGCGCTTCACGAAATCGCCGTCGGTGTAAAGGCGTGCGACCTCGTACTCGTCCTTGATCGCGAGCAGCTTGAAGTAGTAGCGCGCCACCGCTTCGGTCAGCGCCGTCTTGCCGGGTAGCCTCGCGGCTTCGGCGGCGCGCACCTTGGCGACGAAATCGGTGTAGCGCTTGGCGTACGCGGCGTCCTGGTAATCGGTGAGGAATTCGCGCGCGGCGCGCGATCATTTCGTCGAGCGATTCCGACAGACGCTGCGAGTCGGGCTTGGCTGCCGCCGGCATCGCGGCCGCCGCAACACGCGCGCCGGATCGACGGCGGCGAGGCGACCCCAGCGGAAGCTCTGCTTGTTCGACTCGACCGCGGCGCCGTTCAGCTCGATCGCGCGCAGGATCGCGTCCTCGCCGAGCGGAATCAGGCCCGCGCTGATAGCGCGTAAGCCGACCATGAACAGATTGGTCGCGATCGAGTCGCCCATCAGCCCGGTCGCGAGCCTGGTCGCATCGAGGAACTCGGCATCGCCCGGGCGCGACCGCGTCGCTGGATCTCGTGCTCCATCGAGCCGAGTCGGGAACGCGAGGTCGGCGTTGCGGGTGAATTCGGCCGGCATCACCAGCGCGGTGTTGACCAGCGCCTGGGTCACGCCTCTTCTGCATCTTGGCGAGCCGCCTCGTAGCCGACGCCGGTCAGGATGTCGCAGGCGAGCACCAGCTTGGCTTCGCCGGCGGCGATTCGCGTCGCGTAGATCTGCTCCGGCGTATCGGCGATGCGCACGTGCGAGACCACCGCGCCGTTCTTCTGCGCGAGGCCGGTCATGTCGAGCACGCTGCAGCCCTTGCCTTCGAGGTGCGCGGCCATGCCCAGCAATGCGCCGATGGTCACCACGCCGGTGCCGCCGATGCCGGTGACCAGGATGCCGTAGGGCTCGGTCGGTCGCCGGCACCGCCGGATCGGGCAGGCGCGGAACGTCGACCGCGTCGGCTCGCTTCGGCTTGCGCAAGCTGCCGCCCTCGACGGTGACGAAGCTCGGGCAAAAGCCGTTGACGCAGGAGTAATCCTTGTTGCACGAGCTCTGGTCGATCGTGCGCTTGCGGCCGAACTCGGTCTCGACCGGCGCGACCGAAACGCAGTTCGACTTGACGCCGCAGTCGCCGCAGCCTTCGCAGACCAGCTCGTTGATGACCACGCGCTTGGCCGGATCGGGATACTTGCCGCGCTTGCGGCGGCGGCGCTTTTCCGCCGCGCAGGTCTGGTCGTAGAGCAGGCACCGTGCAGCCCGGCGTGTCGCGCAGCTCGCGCTGCACGGCTGTCGAGATCGTCGCGATGGTGGATCGCGATGCCGCGCGGCGAAATAGCCGGACGGATACTTGTCCGGCTCGTCGCTGACGACGACGATCTTTTCACGCCTTCGGCCGCGCACCTGCCGCGCGATGATCGCCGGCGAGATCGGCCCGTCGACCGGCTGGCCGCCGGTCATCGCCACCGCGTCGTTGTAGAGGATCTTGTAGGTGATGTTGACCTTGGCGGCGACCGCGGCGCGGATCGCCAGGCTGCCCGCAGTGGTAATAGGTGCCGTCGCCCAGGTTGGCGAAGATGTGCTTCTCTTCGGTGAACGGCGCCTGCCCGATCCAGGGCACGCCTTCGCCGCCCATGTGCGTGAACGTCGACGTCGAGCGGTCCATCCAGATCGCCATCACGTGGCAGCCGATGCCGGCGGTCGCGCGGCTGCCTTCCGGCACCTTGGTCGACGTGTTGTGCGGGCAGCCCGAGCAGAAATAGGGGATGCGCTCGAGGCTGATCTTCGGCTTGGCGAGCGCCGCTTCCTTGGCGTTGATCCAGTCGACGCGCGCGTTCGAGCTTCTTCCATTGTGCCGCGGATGCAGGTCGAGGCGCGCGATGCGTTGCGCGATCACGCGCGCGATCATCGCCGGCGTCAGCTCGGCATGCGGCGGGCAGCAGCCAGTCGCCGTGCGGGCGCACCCACTCGCCCTTTCGTCGAACTTGCCGACGACGCGCGGGCGGACGTCGTCGCGCCAGTTGTAGAGCTGCTCCTTCAACTGGTATTCGACGATCTGCCGCTTTTCCTCGACGACCAGGATCTCGTCGAGGCCCTCGGCGAAGTGGCGCACGCCTTCCGGCTCGAGCGGCCACGGCATCGCGACCTTGAACACGCGGATGCCGATCTCGGCGGCGTCGGCCTCGGTGATGCCGAGGTCGTCGAGCGCCTGGCGCACGTCGAGATAGCTCTTGCCGCTGGTGATGATGCCGAGCCGCGGCTTCGGGCGAATCGATGACGATGCGGTTGAGCTGATTGACGCGGCAGTAGTGCAGCGCGGCGTAGATCTTGTAGTCCTGCATCCGCGCTTCGGTCTCGAGGAAACCGTCGGGCCAGCGGATCGACACGCCGTCGGGCGGCAACGGGAAGTCGTCGGGCATCGACGATCTTGACTGCGCATCGGGATCGATGTAGACCGAAGCCGAGCTTTCGACCGTGTCGGACACGCATTTGAAGCCCACCCAGCAGGCCCGAGTAGCGGCTCATCGCCCAGCCGTGCAGGCCGAGGTCGATGATTTCCTGCACCGACGACGGATAGAGCACCGGCATCATCGCCGCGGAGAACTGGTGATCGGACTGATGCGGCAGCGTCGACGACTTGGCCGCGTGATCGTCGCCGGCCAGCACCAGCACGCCGCCGTGCTTCGAAGTGCCCGCGTAGTTGGCGTGCTTGAACACGTCGCCGCAGCGGTCGACGCCCGGGCCCTTGCCGTACCACATCGCGAAGACGCCGTCGTATTTGGCGCCCGGGTACAGGTTGACCTGCTGGCTGCCCCAGATCGACGGTCGCGGCGAGGTCCTCGTTCAAGCCCGGCTGGAACTTGATGTGCGCGCGCTCGAGGAACTTCTGCCGCCTTCCACAGCGACTGGTCGAGCGCGCCCAGCGGCGAGCCGCGATAGCCGGAGACGAAGCCGGCGGTATTGAGGCCGGCGAGCGCGTCGCGCTGGCGCTGCAGGATCAGCAGCCGAACGAGCGCCTGCACGCCGGTCAGATAGACGCGGCCCGACTCGACCTGGTATTTGTCATCAAGTGAGACATCGCGCAGCGCAGTCGCGCCGGTTGCGGCAGGGGGCATCGGACAAGCTCCAAAAATTTTGTCTCTGATCGCGCGGTCACCGGATAGGGCCGCCACCACGGTCAGGGCGATTGTGTCGCCCTGCCGTTTCGAGGCGCGGATTGTACGCCCGTTTGCGTCCGGTTAGACAGGCCGGCGGCGCTACGTTTGCCGGCCGCCACGCCCGGTCCGGTAGAATGCCGGCCTTTCGCCAAGGTTTTGCTGCAGATGTCCGATCTTTGCCCGCGATCGAGCTCGAGACCGCGCCTGGCCCCTTCGGCCAGCGTCATCTGGCTGCACGGGCTGGGCGCCGACGGCAACGATTTCGTTCCTATCGTACCGGAGCTCGGCTTGCCGCCAGTGGCATGCCGTGCGTTTTGTATTTCCGCACGCACCGGTGCGCCCGGTAACGATCAACAACGGCATGCGCATGCGCGCCTGGTACGACATCGCCGCCCCAGACTTGAACAACCGCGCCGACATCACCGGCGTGCGCCAGTCGCAGGGCTGAGATCGAGGCGCTGATCGCGCGCGAGAAGGCGCGTGGCATGCCGTCGGCGCCGGATCGTCCTCGCGGGCTTCTCGCAGGGCGGAGCGATCGCGCTGTACGCCGGCCTGCGACACGCCGAGCGGCTCGCCGGCATCCTGGCGCTGTCCACCTATCTGGTTCAGCCGCGACAAGCTGCCGGCCGAAGCGGCCGCCGCCAACCGCGATGTTCCGATTTTCATGGCGCACGGCACGCTCGATCCGGTCGTGCGCTTCGAATGGGGCTCGCGTCGCGCCGGGCGCTCGAAGCGAACGGCAACCCTGTGGAATGGCATCAGTATCCGATCGAGCACTCGCTCTGTCTGGAGGAGGTGAGGGCGATCGGCGCCTGGCTAGGCAAAGATTCTGCCGCCGGTACGCTAGCGCGCTAGGTGCGCATCCGGAGTCGCGCGCCGTCGTCTCGAACGACGCGAAATCCCAGCCGCGCATACAGGTGACGTGCCGGATTGCAGGCCAGTGACGCTGAGCTCGACGTGCCGCTCGCTGTCTTCCGCCAGCGCGATCACCGCGCCGAGGATCGCGCTGCCGATGCCGTGCCCTGCGCTCGCCGGCGGCAAGCTCGATGTCGCGAAGAAAAATCGAGCGCCAGTGCCGGGTCAGGCTGATGCGGGCCGACGTCGGCGGGACCGCTTGCGGCGCGCAGCGATCACCGCATTGTGCAGCGGCGAGTAACTGGTCGCGAAATGCGCGTGCGCTGCCAGGCCTCGTTCCAGCCCCAGGTGATCTCGACGTAGTCGCGCATCGCTTCGCGATGCAGCTCGTAGAGGAACCCTCGTCGTCAGCAGTCGCCTGATCGCAGCGCATAGCCGCGGAACGCGGCGGTCTCCGCCAGCGTCCTCGTCAAAGGGTCAATCCACCTTGCCACGCCTGCTCCGATGGTCCGATGCGGCCCTCGGCCGACGGCGTTGTAGTCGGCTCGCGGCCCGGTCCGATGCCGCGGCGCGATAGCGAGTCGCGCAGCAGAAATTCGATTTGTCCGTTGACGCTGCGAAGCTCGCCTTGCGCCAGGCGCTCGAGCGCCGTCCAGAGCGCCGGGTCGAGACGCAGCAGAAAGGCCTTTTTTCAGCCACGCCAGCAGTGCTCGCGTCCGCAGTGCGCAGAGTCAATCGACATGGCGAAACCGGACATAGAGTGCGATCGTCCAGGCCACCATCGCAGCCAGCAGTCCCACCAGAACGGCCACGAAGAGCGCGCCCGGAAGCTGCGGCGGGGCCGTCGTATTGGCTTGCAGTATGACGTAATCGCAGCGCGGCGGCGAACACCGTCAGCACGGCGCCTTGCGCGCAGCCGAACGACAGCAGTGTCGCCAGGGTTTGCTCGCGGCGAGCTTCCGACAGCCAGTACGCGCGATGGGGCAGGCTGATCAGCCGCGGCGCAGCGCGCGGGACCAGAGCGATGAAGCCAGAGCGATGACCAGCGGCGACAGTATCGCCAGCGCGAGCATCCAGAACAGATATTGGCCCGGGTCAGCCAGCCGTTGACCCCGGAGCCACTGTCGAAGTGCGGAAGCGACCAGGCCGGGCAATTGACCGGCGGTGACCGCGATGAACGCCGCGCTGACGGCGATCAGCGCGACGAGCAGTAAAAGCGCGGATCGGCGCATGTTGTTCTCCTGGTGTTGACGTGAACTTCGATGCTATCGCCGCGGTTTCTTCGCGCCGGCCGCGGAAGTTGAGCATCGCGAACAGCATGCCCAGCGCCGCCCCGATCGCGAGACCGAACGGGCTGTTGCCCAGCGCCGTCCCGACCGCGGTGCCCAGTCCCGCACCGATGGCGGACCACAAACCCGGATTGCTGGCTCGTACGTGGATCATCGCTCGCTCCTTGGCTTGATCAGGATCAGTTGTACAAAGTCCCGGTATTGATGACCGGCTGGACTTCGCTCTCCGCGCAGAGCACCGTCATCAGATTGCTGACCATCGCGGCCTTGCGCTCGTCGTCGAGCGCGACGACCTGCTTCGCCGACAGCTCGTGCAGCGCCATTTCCACCATCGACACCGCGCCGTGCACGATCTTCGTGCGCGCGGCGATGATCGCCTCGGCCTGCTGCCGGCGCAGCATCACCTGCGCGATTTCCGGCGCGTACGCGAGATGCATGAGCCGCGCTTCCTCGACGACGACGCCGGCCTTGTCCAGGCGCTGCTGCAGCTCGACCACCAGTGCGCGCGAGCGACGCTGTCGGCACTCGCCAGCAGCGTCGGTTCCGGCGCGCTCGCCGGCCGGCGTGTCGGCATGGTCGTAGGCGAACGACGAGGCGAGATGCCGTACCGCGGCCTCGCTCTGCAGCTTGACGTAAGTTCTCGTAGTTGTCGACGTCGAAACTGGCCTGCGCGGTGTCGTCGACGCGCCAGACGACGACCGCGGCGATCTCGATCGGATTGCCGCGCTTGTCGTTGACCTTGAGCCGCTCGCCGTTGAGGTTGCGCGCGCGCAGCGAGATCTTGCGCCGGCTGTAGAACGGATTGGTGCCGCGCAGGCCCGGAACCCGCGAGCTGCCGCGGTAGCTGCCGAAGAGCTGCAGGATCGCCGCCTCGTTCGGCTGCAGCGTATACAGGCCCGCGAGGATCAAGAGGCCGAGCATGAACAACGCAACAAAGGTGAGTATCGCGGCAACCAGGCCCGACATCGACGGCGGGCCGCTGTGAGCGCATGCCGCGCAACAGTTGCCAAATGCCGGCCGCCAGCAGCAGCGAGCCCGATCGCCAGCGCGGCGAATCCGTTCCAGGTGACGATCGCGCGCTCCTGGTGCGCGTTCTTGCGCTCGCCGATCTGTTGCATGCAGCCTCCCTAGACGCGGCCGCCAGAGTGACGGCCGATATTGTTATGATATCACAACAATATCGTCCGATGTCAAGCCCCTGCCGCGAGCCGCGGCGAAGGCGAAAAAGAGCGGACGGGAAACCGTCCGCTCGGGGACCGACGCCGGGGAGTCACCGGCACCGGGGAGAACTAGCCGCTTTAGCCGAGCGTCACCGGGATGAAGATCTGCGCGTCGTCGCGCTGCACCAGCAAGGCCACGGTCTTGCCCGACTTGGCGACCATCGCCTTGAGCTGCTTCGACGGTCTTCGACCGGCTGTGGTATTGACCGCAGACGATCACGTCGCCCGGCCGCACGCCCGCGCGTTCGGCCGCGCCCGCAACGTCCTCGACGACCAGCCCGCCGGCGATGTCGCTGTCGCGCCGCTCTTCGGCGGTCAGCGGCCGCACGGCGATGCCCAGCCGCGCGCTTGCCCAGGTCCTGCTTGCCGCCGAGGCGCGACGTTCTGGCCTTGTCGTCGATCGCGCCGCAGGGTGGCGGTCAGCTGCTTCTCCGCGCCGTCGCGCCAGATGCTCCAGCGTCACGCTCGCACCGGGCGAAAGCGATGCGACCATCGGCGGCAGATCCGACGAGCCGGCGATCTCTTCGCCGTTCGAACGTGAGGATCACGTCTCCCGGCTCGAGGCCGGCCTTGGCGCCGGCGCCGTCCTTCTGCACCGATGCTGACCAGCGCGCCGCTCGGCGACTTCAGGCCGAAGTTCTGCGGCCAGCGCCTGATTGACGTCCTGGATCGCGACGCCGAGCCGGCCGTGCTGAACCTTGCCGTGCTTGACGATCTGATCGCTCGACCTGCATCGCGACGTCGATCGGTATCGCGAACGCGCAGGCCCTGCAACCGCCGGAGCGGCTGAAGATCTGCGAGTTGATGCCGATGACTTCGCCCTTCGAGGTTGAACAGCGGGCCGCCCGAGTTGCCGGGATTGACCGCCGCATCGGTCTGGATGAAGCGGCACGTACGAGTCTTCCGGCAAGCGCGCGCGACTTGGCGCTGACGATGCCGGAGGTCACCGTGTTCTCGAAGCCGAACGGCTGTGCCGATCGCGACGACCCACTCGCCGACCGCTGGTCTGCGCCGGATCGCCGATCTTCACGGCCGGCAGATTCTTCGCGTCGATCTTCAGCACCGCGACGTCGGTCGTCTTGTCGACTGCCGAGCACCTTCGGCGGTGAATTCGCGCTTGTCGGTCAGCTTGACCTTGCACTTCATCCGGCGCCGTCGACGACGTGCGCGTTGGTCAGCACGATGCCGTCTGGCGATCGACGATGAAGCCCGAGCCCACGCCGCGCGTCGGACCCTGCCGCGGCATCTGGAAGTTATGGAAGAACTGGCGGAATTCCGGCGGAAGGCCTGCGATCGGGCGTCGTCGTCGTTTTCGTCCTGACCGAGCACCTTCTGGTTGTCCGAGGTCACGCTGATGTTGACGACCGCCGGCCCGTGTTGCGCGACGAGTCCGCTGAAGTCCGGGCAGCGCCACGCGTTGGCGCGCGCATCGACGGCGACCGTCGGCGCGGCGGGATTCGCGGTCGGCACGACGGCGGCAAGCGCCGCGCGACGGCAGCAGGCGGTCGCCGCGACGCCGCCGAGCGCGAACGCGCCGGCAATCGCGATCGCGACGGCGCTGCGTTTGAAGATATTCGCTTGCATCGATTTCTCCTCGGAAGTGTGCCGACATCCACTCCGGCTTGCATACAAGAATAGGAACCGATACTTAAGCGAAACTTAAGGCGCGGTCAACGCCTGGTATCGCCGGCGCCGCGGCGCGGCGGCTGCGAGGGCGGAGCCCTACGCCGGGCGCCGGCGCTGTCCGCGGCCGGAAAGCGGACGCTGATCGCCGACTCCGGCGCCGTCCAGGCCCGGCCCGACGCGCGATGTCGGCGCCGTGCCGCTCGGCGATGCGCTTGACGATCGACGAGTCCGAGTCCGCTGCCGCGGCACCGCTCGGCGCGTGACGCTCGCCCGCGGACGAAGCGGTCGAACACGCGCTCGCGCTCGGCCTCGGCGGAATGCCCGGGCCGGAGTCGCGCACGCGTCAGCATCGCGCGCCCGCCGTCGCGTCGCGACGCCGACGTCGACTCGCCCGCCTTGCGGCGTGTAGCGCAGCGCGTTGTCGACGAGGTTCGACAGCAGCGTCGCGCAGCGCGTCGGCGTCGCCGCGCGACACCTGCACTGCGCGGCTGTCGGCATTCAGCGCCAGGGTCGATGCGCTTGGCGCGCAGCGGCGATCGCGCAGCATCGGCGACGACCTCGCGCGCGAGCGCCGGCAAGGTCGATCGCGCGCCAACGGGCGCTCGGCTGACGCCGGGCTCCTCGCGCGCGAGCGTCAGCAGCTGCTCGACCAGCCGCGTCGCGCGCTCGAGGCCGCCGCTGCAGCTCGGCCAAGCGCCGCGCGGCGCTCGGCGTCGTCGGTGCGCGCGCTCGGCGAGCTGCGCCTGCAGGTGGACGGCGGTGAGCGGCGTGCGCAGCTCGTGCGCGGCGTCGGCGATGAACGAGCGCTGCGCGGCGAGCGCGTGGTCGAGCCGGTCGAGCAGCCCGTTCAGCGCATGCGACCAGCGGCTGCACTTCGCGCGGCAGCCCGGTTCGGCGAGCGGGCTCGAGCAGCGCGGGCGAGCGCCGCGCGACGGCCGCGGCGACGCGGTCGAGCGGCGCCAGCCCGCGCGCGATCGTCGAGCCAGATCAAGCAGCGCGAGCACCGGCAGCGACGAGCAGCAGCGGCACGACGGTGCGCAGCGCCATGCTCGCGGCGAGCTCGCGGCGCGCGCTCATCGGCTGCGCGACCTGGACGACCTGGTCGCCGGCGAGCGTGCTGAAGACGCGCCACTCGCCGGCTTCGGTGCGCACGGTGTTGAACCCGAGCTGCGCGTCCTGCGGCAGCGCGCTGCTGCGGCTGCGACAGGTACAGCTGCACGCCGTTGCGGTCCCAGACCTGCACGACCAGCGCTGTGCCGGAGCCAGCCGACGCCGACGCCGGCGCGGCGCGCCGGCGAACGGCGCGCCGGTGAGCGACGCCGCCATCTGCTTCAGCTGGTAGTCGAACAGTCGCGTTGGCCTCTTCGCGCGCGCGCAGATACGTGCCGACCGCGGCGACCGCGATCGCGACGAGCAGGCCGACGCAGCAGCCACACCAGCGAGCTCGCGCCGGATCGACTCATCGGTCTTCGATCGGCCCGGTCTTCGCGATCATCCAGCCGACGCCGCGCACGTTGCGGATCGACATCGGCGCCGAGCTTGCGGCGCAGCGCGTGGATGTGCACCTCGACCGCGTTGCTTTCGACCGCCTCGTTCCAGCCGTAGAGCTTGTCCTCGAGCTGCGCGCGCGACAGGATCGCGCCGGGCCGCGCGAGCAGCGCCTCGAGCAACGCGAACTCGCGCGGCGACAGCGCGATCGGCGCGCCGCGCAGGCGCACTTCGCGCGTCGCCGGGATCGAGCTCGATGTCGCCGTACGCGACGACCGGCGCGGCGCGGCCCGCGCTGCGCCGCAACAGCGCGCGGAGCCGCGCCGCGAGCTCGGTCGAGCTCGAACGGCTTCACCAGGTAATCGTCGGCGCCGGCGTCGAGGCCGGCGACGCGGTCGGCGACGGCATCGCGCGCCGTCGACGATCAGCACCGGCCGCGTGTCGCCGCGCGCGGCGCATCGCCGTCGAGCACGTCGAGACCGGCCTGTCGCGGCAGGCCGAGATCGAGCACGCAGCGACGTCGTGCACGCTCTCGGCGAGCGCGAGCTTCGGCGGCGCGGCCGTCCTGCGACCCAGTCGACGGCGAAGCCGTCCTGGCGCAGGCCGCGCCGGACGCTGGCGCCGATCATCGGATCGTCTTCGGCGAGCAGCACGCGCATCGCGCGAGGCGCCGTCGGCGCCCGCCGGTGCCAGTCCTTGGGCTCGAACTTGAGCGACGCCGAGTTCATGCAGTAGCGCAGGCCCGGTCGGCTCGGGGCCGTCATCGAACACGTGGCCCAGGTGCGCGTCGCACGCGGCGCACACGACCTCGGTGCGGCGCATGAAGCGAGCTCGTGTCGTCCGCGTTGCGCACGTTGCTCGGCAGCCAGCCGGCGCGTAGAAGCTCGGCCAGCCGGTGCCGGCGTCGAACTTGGTATCGGACTCGAACAGCGGCGTGCCGCAGCAGACGCAGCGATACTGCCCGGCGCGCTCGTTCCCAGTATTCGCCGGTGAACGGGCGCTCGGTGCCCTTCTTGCGCGTGACGCGGTATTGCTCGGGCGTGAGCTGCGCCTTCCATTCGGCGTCCGACTTCGTGACCTTGTTCGACCATGAGGGCTATCTCCGTAGGTCCGACATGCGATCGAACAGGCTGCTGCAGGTCATTGTCGCGGCGAGCGCTGCCAGGCGCCTTACGCTGACGGGGACGCGTCGCCGATGCAAGTATAGTGGAGGCTGCACCGCTGTCTTCAACTCCATTCGCCCATCTTGGATACCGCTCCGCGCCAGCTCGTTCCGCCGCCGACGCCAGAGTCATCGGCGCCGTCGGCTCGGCGCACGCGCTGTCGCACTTCTTCCAGCTGGCGCTGCCGCCGCTGTTTCCGCTGCTGCGGGCCGAGTTCGACGTCAGCTATGCGACGCTGGGCGCGCTGCGTCGAGCGTGTTCTACGTCGCGAGCGGACTGCACGCAGTTCGGCGCCGGTTTCGCCGTCGACCGCTTCGGCGCGCGTCCGGTGCTGCTCGGCGGCCTCGGCTTGCTCGCCGGCGGCACGCTGCTCGCGGGGCTCGCGCCCGGCATCGGCTGGCTGTTTCCGCTGGTCGCGCTGATGGGCATCGGCAACGGCGTGTTCCATCCGGCCGACTTCGCGATCCTCAACGCGCAACGTCGAGCCCGCGCGGCTCGGCCACGCCTACAGCACGCACGGCATCGGCGGCAGCCTCGGCTACGCGCTCGCGCCGGTCGTCGAGCTTCGGCCTCGGCTCAGCGCATTCGGCTGGCGCACGTCGCTGCTGGCGTGCGGCGCGCTCGGACTGATCGCGCTCGGCGTTCTCGCGACGCAGCGCGGCGCTGCTCGACAGCCGCACGCACGGCGCCGACGGCGCTCGCACACGCTGTCGCGGCAGCGTGCGATCTGTTCCGCGCAGCCGTGCGATCCTGCTGTGCTTCGCCTATTTCTGCGTGCTGACGATTGGCCGACCATCGGCATCCAGACGTTTCTGCGGCACGAGCGCTCAACGCGGCGTTACGGACGTGCCGCTGGCGCTCGCCGCGTCGCGCGCTCACCGCTTACCTGCTCGGGCAGCGCGGCCGGCATTCTCGCCGGCGGCTTTCTCGCGGCACGCACGGCGCGGCACGATCAGCGTCGCGGCGACGGGGCTCGCTGTCGGCGGCGCTGTGCTGATCTGCTGCTCGCGCTGATTCGCGCCGCTCGCTGCATGTGGTGCTGCCGCTGTTCGCGCTGACCGGGTTTGCGCTGGGCGCCACCGGCCCGTCGCGCGACATGATCGTCCGCGCCGCGACGCCGCAGGGCGCGTCGGGGCGCGTCTACGGCTTCGTCTATTCGGGCCTCGACCTCGGCGTCCACGCTCGGCGCCGGTCGCGTTCGGGTGCGATGCTCGATCACGGCGCGCCGCGCACTGGTCTTCGTCGGCGATCGCCGCGTGTCTGCTGCTGGCGATCGGCACCGTCGTGCAGGTCCGGCACGCGCGACGAGGCGTCGCGCGCCCGCCGCAGCCGGCGACTGAGCGCCAGCCATTGCATCGATGGATCTCGGACATCGCGGGCGACAGCGCGCTGGTCTGCGCCGCGAGCAAGGGACTCGGCCGCGGCTGCGCCGAGGCGCTGGCGCGCGAAGGCGTGCGACGTGACGATCGTCGCGCGCACCGAGAAGCGACGCTGCGACAGGCGGCCGACGAAATCGGCGCGGCGGCGGGCGCGCCGTGCGCTGGTCGCGTGCGACATCACGACGCCGAAGGGCGCGGCGCGGCGCTCGCGGCGTGCCCGCAACCGGACATCCTGGTCAACAACGCCGGGCGGCCCGCCGCCCGGCGATTTTCGCGACTGGGACCGCGACGCGTGGCTGCGCGCGATCGACGCCAACATGCTGACGCCGATCGAGCTCATCAAGGCGACCGTCGACGGCATGATCGCGCGCAAATTCGGCCGCATCGTCAACATCACGTCGTCCGCGGTCAAGGCGCCGATCGACATTCTCGGACTGTCCAACGGCGCGCGCAGCGGGCTGACCGGGCTTCGTCGCCGGGCTCGCGCGCAAGGTCGCGCGGCACAACGTGACGATCAACAACCTGCTGCCCGGCTCGTTCGATACCGATCGCCTGCGCAGCGACATGGCAAGCGCGCGCCAAGGCCGCGGGCAAGCCGCTCGACGAGGTGCGTCAGGCGGCGCATGGACGCCAATCCGGCCGGACGCTTCGGCACGCCGCCGAGTTCGGCGTCGCTCTGCGCATTCCTCTGCAGCGTGCACGCCGGCTATCATCGTCGGACAGAACCTTCTGCTCGACGGCGGCGCGTATCCGGGCACGTTCTGAGCGCGCGCGCATTGTCGCGCCTTCTGCCCGCTATTCACCGGAGTGACGAACGTGATCGATCTCTACTACTGGACGACGCCCAACGGCCACAAGATGACGATGTTTCTCGAGGAAACGGGGCTCCCGTACACGATCCATCCGATCAACATCGGCGAAGGGCGAGCAGTTCGATGCCGGAGTTCCTGACAATCGCGCCGAACAACCGCATTCCGGCGATCGTCGATCACGCGCCGGCCGACGGCGGCGCGCCGATCGCGATGTTCGAATCAGGCGCGATCCTGCTCTATCTCGCCGACAAGATCGGGCGCTTCATTCCGCGCGATCTGCGCGCGCGGCTCGACTGCGTCCAGTGGCTGTTCTGGCAGATGGCGAACCTGGGGCCGATGGCGGGACAGAACCATCACTTCGGCCTCTACGCGCCGGAGAAGACTGCCGTACGCGATCGACCGCTACGTCAAGCGAGACGGGCAGGCTGTACGCGGTGCTCAACAAGCGGCTCGCCGACCGCGAATTCATCGCCGGCGACTATTCGATCGCCGACATCGCGAGCTATCCGTGGGTGCTGCCCGAGCGGCAGAGCCAGAACATCGGACGACTTTCCGCACCTGAAGCGGTGGAAGGAGGCGATCAAGGCGCGCCCCGCGACCGTGCGCGCCTACGCGCAGGCGAAGGAGATCAATCCCGCAGCCGGGCGGCATCCGCACGCGAAGCGGAGAGAAAGATCCTGTTCGGACAGACCAAGGACGTCGTAGCGCGCTGAATCGACCGGCGCACTTTGCGGTCGAGTGGCGAGCCGTAGTGCCTACGGCGTTCGAGCGCGCTCCAGCCGTCCTTGCGGAATGCGAGCGATCACGCGAAATCCGCGCTGCGCCCAACGGCCGGATCGACCGCCGCTTCACCTTCGGCCAGATACGGCGTGCCGGCGACCGCGACGAACGGGTTGCCGTGGCTGACGATCGACGAGATCGATGCCGGACGCGCGGTGGCGTCGACAGCAGGCTTCGTAGCGCGGCATAGCGGTCGCGGATTCGGCGTCGCTGGGCGGGTCCGCCGCGGACCGCGGCGTCGACGCGCTGCCCGCCCGAAGATCAGCCGCGCAGTCTCCATCGTGCGGCAGAACGGGCTTGCCAGCACCTCGCCGACCGGGATGCGCCAGCCGCTTGATCGCCGCGCCGATCGCTCGCGCCTCGCCGCGGCCCCGGTTGGTCAGGTTGCGCTGCCGCGCGCAATCTTCGTAGCCGCTCATCTGCTCGTCGTTCTGGCCGAAATCGGTCGAGGTGTGGCGAAAGTAGAGGATCAATCCGCCGGCGCGCAGCGCCGCGAGCAAGCGCCGGGCCGGCAAGCGTGCTGACGTCTGGTGCCTCGGCTGCGCGCAGAGCGCTGCGACCAGGCCGCATCAGCGCAGACCAGCGACGAAGAGCCATCGTGCCGGGCCGGAATCGCGATTGCGCGGCGCTCATCGATGTACGCGGTGGGCTGCGACAGTCGCCGCGGCTCGCGAATGCGCGATCGCGATGCACGGCGCCGCCGGCGGCATCGCGCACGGATCGTCGTCGAACGCGATGTCGCCGTCGGGCATCGGCGCGCCGGTGGCGCGGATCGCGGCGAAATCCTGCAGCGCGCGGTCGAGCAGATGCGTGGTCACCGACGTTGCCGCAGCGCGTTGAAGATCGACTCGACGCGGCCCGGATGCTTGCTTCTCCCACTCGCGCAGCATCGCGCGACCTGCTTGCGCTGCAGGTTCTCCTGCGAGCCGCACAGCGTGCACGGAATGATCGGGAACGCCATCGCCTCGGCGTAGCGCGCGAGGTCGCGCTCGCGCACGTAGGCGAGCGGCCGGATGACGACGTGCTTGCCGTCGTCGGACACGAGCTTCGGCGGCATCGTCTTCAGCTTGCCGCCGAAGAACAGGTTGAGGAAGAACGTCGCCAGGATGTCGTCGCGGTGATGGCCGAGCGCGATCTTGGTCGCGCCGAGCTCGCCGGCGACGCGATAGAGCACGCCGCGCCGCAGCCGCGAGCACAGCGAGCACATCGTCCCGCCTTCGGGAATCACGCGCTTGACGACGCTGTAGGTGTCCTGCTCGGCGATGCGGAACGGCACGCCGCGCGACGGTCGAGGTAGCGCGGCAGCACGTCGGCGGGAAACCCGGGCTGCTTCTGGTCGAGGTTGACCGCGATCGATCTCGAACGGCGACGCGGCGCGCGTTCCTGCAGCGAGAGCAGGATGTCGAGCAGCGCCGTAGCTGTCCTTGCCGCCGGACAGGCACACCATGACGCGGTCGCCGCGGCCTATCATCGAAAAATCGCCGATCGCCTGTCCGACCAGCCGGCGCAGGCGCTTTTGAGCTTGTTGGCTTCGAACGCCCTGCCGCTGGGCCTGGCGTGCGCTGGAAGTCGCCGCGGGGCCCGCGTCTGCGCGCTCCGGCAGGAGTCAGGAGGCTCGGCCCGGCGAGACGGACTGCGCAGCGTCGAGTCGGTCATCGCGGTGTCAGGAATCATTGCGCCAACGTAGCGCGAGTCGCGCTCGGAACGCAACCCGCTACTCACAATGCAGGGCTTTCAGCCAGGCCGATCGGCCGGATCGTCTCGGGGAGGGGAACGCGATGGCAATGCAAACGCTACTGGTGGCCAATCCGAAGGGCGGCAGCGGCAAGACGACGCTGGCCACCAACATCGCCGGCTGGCTCGCCGCGCGCAAGCAGCGGGTCGTGCTGGCGGACTTCGATCCACTTGCGTTCGGCGACCGAGTGGCTGAGCTCGCCGCCCGCCGCTGTTTCCGGCGATTTCGGGCTGGACGCCGAATGCGGGAAAGGAAGATCTGAAGGAACACCATCCGCAGTGGCTGGTGCTCGATACGCCTGCCAGGCCTGCGTACTGGCGATGCGCTGCGCGATGCGGTGCGCCGCGCCGACACTCATCCTGCTGGTGCCGGTGTCGCCGAGCGCGTTCGACACCGCCGCGACCCAGCACTTCCTCGATCAGATCGGCGAATACAAGGCGGATCAAGAAGGGCGATATCGCCGTGGGACTGGTCGCGATGCGCGTCGACCCGCGCACCAACAGCGCGGCTGAGCTCGAGGAATTCTCCGAGCCGTTCGATTTCCCGCTGGTCGCCCATTTAGCGCGCCACCGGGTCTACGTGCGCTGCGCGCGATGGCTTGACGATCGCCGACATCTGCCGCACTCGCGCGCCGAGCAGGATCTCGAGCGAATGGCGCCCGTTGACGCGGTGGATCGGCGCGCCACAGCACGGCGAAAATTCAAGCTGGTTGCACCTCGAGCAACGCCATCATGCAATTGTCCCTCGTGCTCGGAGGATGCAGACGGTGGAACATCCGCTTTTGCCGGGGAGCGCCTGCCGCACCTTGATCGTCGGCTGTGCCGTCGCGACGCGGGACGAGGACGGCGTCGATCCACGCGAGGTACGGCGCGGGCGTCAGCACAGTTGCCGAGGCTGCCGGGACACGCGGTGAAACTGCGTGCCGTGGATGTGGAACGGGTGCGCCATCGCCGGTGTTGTTGACGATCGTCCCACGACTCGACGCGGCCGACGGTGCTGACGAGGTCGATCTGCAGTTCGGGATCGGAAATAGATCCGCCCGCTGGATCAGGAACGCCGACCGTCGCGCCGCTCCTTGTGCAGAGCCCGGTGACTTCGCTGAGCCTCGCAGACGTGTTGGCTGGCGGTGGCGTCGCCGAGGTCGGCGATCGGCCTCAGCAGGAAGCGGTATGACCAGCGGGGTGTCGCTCGCCCCGGCGCTGGTTGCCAGTGTCAGCAAGTCGACGTCGGCGTAGGTTCCCAGTCCGAGATAGTCGGTCTCGTATTGCAAAAGCCTGCAAAGCGGTAGCGGCGCGTCGGCGTTGGGTTGACGGTTACCACGGATCTCCACGCCGCTGCGCGGTGGCCACTTTGTAGCCCAGTGGCACCGCCGATCGGGTGGCTCCGTGGCGCGCGCCCCGCCATCGTCCGGCCGCGGTCAGCTGTGTCCTCCAGCGCAAGACGAAAGTGGCGCGAAGCCGTTGCGTTGAGGATCCGCCATCGCTGCGTCGCGCCGGGTCGAACCGTATGGATCGGACGGCGATCACCGTTGACCAGCAGCAGCCGCCTCGGCGACCAACAGTCCAGTCGATGGCGTTGTCGGCTGAAATCTCCGCATTGGCATCGAGGCGCACGCCGGTAATGAACAGCGTGATCTCGGGGATGGGTGCTGGGCGGATCGTCGCCGGAGCGACGATCGGGGCGTACGGCCCCGCGAGCCCGCGAGCGACCTGCTCGGCTGCACCAAATGCGGATGCGGGTGATACCAGAAGTGCCGGCGCGGAGCCTGCGGGCAGATCGAATTCGTAAACGTACGGCGCCGGCACGTGCTGATCCATCGGGTTGCCGTCCTGGTCCGGTGGAATGGGCAACTCCGTGCCAATGTACGGTCGTATCCTGCGACAGGCCGTTGGCGATCCGGATGGCGACATGCCTGGCCTTCGATGAGAGCCCTCGATCAGCGGGCTTGGATAAGACCCGCGGTGTAGAGCCACATCGGTGTCGCGCCTCGGCCCTGGACTCAGCATTTCCGGCGTTGGCGCCGCGCTGGTGCAGCGCCAGCCGAAAAAACTGTCCGGGGGCTGCGTTTTCGTTGCGCAGGATGTCGAGCGAACGAAGCGGCTGTCCCTCAGCGAATGGCATGATCGGACACCGGCGACCCGCCGACATTGCCTGCATCGCCACGCCTCCGCGGCAGCCGACGATCAATCCACTCAATCCGGCGAGCGCGCTCTTTGCAGAAATCGACGCCGCTTCTCATCGCGATCGGATCGTGATCGCTTACCGGTTACACTGACTCCCGGCGAGATGAAGGCTCCGATGTGATGGCTTTGCTGCGAAGCTCAACCCGTTACGATCGTGTAAGCCGAGCATGGCGCTGTCGCGACTACTTTTTTGGCCGATCGAATACCATTGGTCGGTGCGCGAATGAAACGGGGCGAAACCATGAACTTGCCGCATGGCTTCATCTCGTGGTGCAGGATGCCGACGGGCGCGTCGGGACTGAATGCTCTACATTGGCCCCCTGAGCGACGAAGTCAAAGAGACGCCAGTCGAACCGCGCGGCGTGATCGTGCGCTCGAGAATGTTGCACCGGCGTTATGGCCTCGTCAGGTGGCCGCTGGCACCAAGCGTGAAGACACTGCCGCGAGGCGCCGCCGCGCCCCGTCTTATACCCGTGTAGGCGCCAGCTGCGCGGTGGGCGAAGATTGGCGGGTTGCTGATATCCCGCATCATAGGATCCCGCGAAACTGCGATCTCGCGGCGGCGCCGACGATCGTCAGTTGGGAGCGAACTGCTGGTCACATACGTGCCGTTGACCGCCACTGGCGTCAGTGCGCCGTTGGTTTCAGGAGCGCCTCGCGATCGGAAAATCGAGGAGTCCGTCGGAGGAGGTCAACACGTCCCGCTGGTCGCGGTGGCACCGATCCTGCACAGCACGCGCGTAGCTCGCCAGGTCCGGATAGGGGCGAATGCCGTGATGCACAGGTGCCAGGTCGTCCAGAGTACGATGGCGCGAACCATCCGGTCGTCGCTCGTGATTCCCGCGACCTACAGACCCTCGGCATTGGTCAGGCCGGCCCGCCGCCGCAGAGCACACGTTCCGGGAGGTGAAGACTTCCCGCGTGATGGCGCTTTGCCTCGACCTACGCCGGGGTGATCGTGTAGTTGAACATTGCGCTGTTGCCATCGCTGAAGACTGAAGCTCGCCACCGTGCCGACGATGGCGTTCCACATCGGTCCCCCGGACCGCCAATGGGTGGGAAGGGAGTAGCGTTAAACGCCGGGCCCGTCAGCCGGTAAGGCCGCGTCCCAACGTACGATGCCGGGAGCCGTCTTGTTCCGCTTGAACCACCAGCCACATCGGCGTGCGGTCGTGATCGAAAGTAAACCAGCTGGCGAAGATTGATGTCGCCCCGGTGGGCTGGCGATTGATGCCCCAGCCGGCTGCGGGCCAGGCGGCGTCGCCCACCACAGATCGGTATAGCTGGCTCGCCAGTGCGAGATTGGCCGCAGCGCGCCGAACGTGCAGACTGGCGGCGCTCCCGGTCCCAGCAAGGTTAACCGCGCAATCGCCTTGGTCTGCGATCGGCGACGGTGAGGCGAACGTGGCGTTGTTTGCATCGCTGAATGTGATCGTCCTGTTCCGCCCAACCCGGACACGGCGTGCCGCCCTGACTGCCGAGCGGCGGAAACGGCACGGCGTCGAACGTGCAGGACCGGCCTCTTGAAAGAGTTGGCCTGAGTACGTGTTCGGGCCGGTGAGGCGGTCATGACCAGCCAAGTGCCTTTGCCGGTCAGATCATAGGTAAACCAGGGAAGCAAAATGACGTCGCCCTGGTGCGCGAAGTTGATGCCCCAGCCCGATTCCGATTTGCAGAACCCAGAGTCCCTGATAGTTTGCCGTCACGCCGTTGCGTTTAATCGAGGCCAGCGTAATACGTAACTGGAACAGCTGGGCTAC
>ERZ1370068.8458-contig-731_pt1 | contig 23038 bp, 27 predicted proteins | sample MGYA00561227_ERZ1370068 | MGnify/ENA primary metagenome ERZ1370068 (study PRJEB38410, sample SAMEA6850437) | metagenome | study: Metagenomic assessment of the ecological functions of the soil: analysis of the soil microbiota associated with the...
AGCCGGCCCTTCCTTGTGCATCTGATAGAGCCGCTTGACGCCCGTCGTCGTCTCCTCGGTCACACCTTGATGCTCGCCTTGATTCGCGAATAGAAGTCGGATCGACGCCAGCCGCTTCGCGATCGCGGCGAACAGCGCAGAACTCTCCTCGTTGCCCGGATGCGGATCACCGACGCGGTACGACTCTTCGCCTGCGCGCCGAGATGCACCGAGCAGCGTCGCGTCGCCGCCATCGTCGAGGATCGTGTTGGGCGTCCCGAGCGTGGCGACTCGGCGACGACCGCACTCGAAGATCCGGTGCGTGTATTCCAGTACTCGCTCGAGCGTCTCGCCCTTGTAGGCGAACACCGGCGATGCCGCGCGGCGGCGATCGCGGCGGCGGCGTGGTCCTGCGTCGAGAAGATGTTGCACGACGCCCAGCGCACGTCGGCGCCGAGCGCCTCCAGCGTCTCGATCAGCACCGCCGTCTGGATCGTCATGTGCAGGCGAGCCGGCGATACGTGCGCCCTTGCAGCGGCTGCTCGCGCGCGAACTCCTCGCGGATCGCCATCAGCCCGGGCATCTCGGTCTCGGCGATCGCGCATCTCCTTGCGGCCCCAGTCGGCGAGCTACAGGTCGGCGACCCGGAAGTCGGTGAATTGCTGGATATCGGTCGGTGCGTTCATGCGTCACTCCATAGAGCGACAGCCGAGGGGAAAGGAGCGGATTCTTGCGCGTTCCCGCGCGCGCGGGTCGCGGTTCAACGAGCGCCGTTCTGGGAATGCCCCGAGCCTGGCAGCCGGCCGGACCTGCAGCGGCTGTTTGCAGCGCTCCTCGGGGACGGTGATTTTAGCCTAAGCTTGGCGTCCTGTGGAGTCCCAGCATCCGCCGCCGCCCAGGCGACGCTGGCGGCCCGTCCGCGAGGCCCGGCGGGCCCAATAACTGCTTACAACTGAAGGCCTGGGCCCAAATGCCCGGTTACAACTCCAATGCAACGAACCGGGCAAAAAGCCGGACAATCCGGACCGATTAGCGCCCTTCGGGCGTGGTGCCCCATAAGCGATGAACAATGATCAAACGGCGCGACCCCGGAAGGCCCGAGGCATCCGGCGGCTGCCGGGCGGCGGTCGCCGGCAGGTAAGCCGTCGAACAGCCCGCGCTGGCCCGGCCCGGTCCGCGCGCCACGCCGTTGGTCCCTGGCGCTGGCTGCTGGCGGCGGTCGCGCTCGCCGCGGCCGCGCTGGCCGGGTGGTACTGGTTCTCCGGGCATGGCGCGAGCGACGCGGCCAAGGCGGGCGGCCAGCGGGCGATGCCGCCCTCGCGTCCGCGCTGCCGGTCGTCGCGGCGCCGGCGCGCAAAGGCAACATCGACGTTCTACATCGACGCTCTCGGCACGGTCACGCCCGCGCAACATCGTCGTCGGTGCACGCGCGCGTCGACGGCCAGCTGATGCGCGTGGCCTTCCGCGAAGGGCCAGATCGTCAAGGCGGGCGATCTGCTGCGCCGCAGATCGATCCGCGGCCGTTCCAGTGCAGCTGACGCAGGCGCAACGGGCAGATGGCGACGCGACCAGGCGCAGCTCAAGAACGCGCAAGCTCGATCTCGAGCGCTACCGGACGCTGCTCGCGCAGGACTCGATCTCGAAGCAGCAGGTCGACACGCAGGAGGCGCTGGTGCGCCAGTATCGAGGGCACGGTCCAGGTCCGACCAGGGCGCGATCGACAACGCCAGGCTGCAGCTCGCCTATTCGCGTATCACCGCGCCGATCAGCGGCCGCGTCGGCCTGCGCCAGGTCGATCCCGGCAACGTCGGTGCACGCGTCCGACAGCAACGGACTGGTCACGCATCACGCAGGATCAGCCGTCGCCGATCAGTCTACCCGGTGCCGGAGGACAACGTGCCGCGCATCGTCAAGCGCATGCAGGGCGACGAGCCCGTCGCGGTCGATGCGCTGCGACCGCGGCAGCAAGATCAAGCTCGCGACCGGCACGCTGCTGACGATCGACAACCAGATCGACACGACGACCGGCACCGTCAAGCTCAAGGCCGAATTTCCCAACGATGACAGCGCGCTGTTTCCCGAACCAGTTCGTCAACGTGCGCATGGTGCGTCGAAGACGCAGCAGGATGCCACGCTGGTCCCGACGCGCCGCGATCCAGCGCGGCGCGCCCGGGCACGTTCGTCTTCCTGGTCAAGAGGCGATCAAGACGGTCGCGGTGACGCCGGTCAAGACTCGGCGCGGTCGCAAGGCGAGACGACCGAGATCGCAGAGCGGGCTCGCAGCCCGGGCAATCTGGTCGTCGTCGACGGTGCCGACAAGCTGCGCGACAGGCTCGAACGTCGAGCTGATCGACGCGCGCCGCGCGGCGCGCCGCAACAGGCGGCGCCGCCGCGCGCGACAAGGCGCCGGGCGGCGGCAAGCGCGGCAAGCGGGCAGGGCCGCCGCACAAGCAGCGGCGGCTGACTGACGCCGCCGGCGTCAGCCGCAGCTGACCTGAGTGACAAGCGCGATGAACCCGTCCCGCCCGTTCATCCTGCGGCCCGTGGCGACGTCGCTGTTGATGGTCGCGATCCTGCTCGCCGGCATCATCGCCTATCGCGTGCTGCCGATCTCGGCGCTGCCGCAGGTCGACTACCCGACGATCCAGGTCGTCACGCTCTATCCGGGCGCGAGCCCGACGTCGACGACGTCGTCGATCACCGCGCCGCTCGAGCGCCAGTTCGGGCAGATGCCGGGATTGAAGCAGATGTCGTCGACCAGCTCCGGCGGCGCCTCGGTCATCACGCTGCAGTTCGACCTGAACCTGTCGCTCGACGTCGCCGAGCAGGAAGTGCAGGCGGCGATCAACGCGTCGGGCAGCTTCCTCGCCGACCGACCTGCCGACGCCGCCGATCTACAACAAGGTCAATCCGGCCGACACGCCGATCATGACTCTGGCGCTGACGTCGAAGACGATGCCGCTGCCGAAGCTCGAGGACCTCGCCGACACGCGGCTCGCGCACCAAGCTGTCGCAGCTTCCCGGCGTCGGGCTGGTCAGCATCAGCGGCGGCCAGCGGCCCGCGGTGCGCATCCAGGCCAATCCGACCGCGCTCGCGGCGTACGGATTGTCGCTCGACGACGTGCGCACCGCGATCAGCAACGCCAACACCAATCAGGCCAAGGGCAGCTTCGACGGACCGACGCGCGCGTCGACGATCGACGCCAACGATCAGCTCGAAGTCCGCCGACGAATACAGGAGCATGATCATCGCGTACCGCAACGGCTCGCCGGTGCGGCTTGCACCGACGTCGCCGACATCGATCGACGGCGCCGAGAACACGCGGCTCGCCGCGCTGGGCGAACCGACTGCCCGCGATCATCGTCAACATCCAGCGCCAGCCCGGCGCCAACGTGATCGAGGTCGTCGACCGGATCAAGCAGCTGCTGCCGCAGCTGCAGGCGTCGCTGCCCGCCGCCGATCGACGTGACGCATGCTGACCGACCGCACGATCACCGATCCGCGCGTCGGTGCACGACGTGCAGTTCGAGCTCTTGCTCGCCGTCGCGCTGGTCGTGCTGGTCATCTTCCTGTTCCTGCGCAGCCTGTCGGCGACGGTGATTCCCGAGCGTCGCGGTGCCGCTGTCGCTGGTCGGCACGTTCGGCGTGATGTACCTGCGCCGGCTTCTCGATCAACAACCTGACGCTGATGGCGCTGACGATCGCCACCGGCTTCGTCGTCGACGACGCGATCGTGATGATCGAGAACATCGCCCGCTACATCGAAGCAGGCGAGAAGCCGCTCGACGGCGGCGCTCAAGGGCGCGCGAGCAGATCGGGTTCACGATCATCTCGCTGACGATCTCGCTGATCGCGGTGCTGATCCCGCTGCTGTTCATGGGCGACGTCGTCGGCCGGCTGTTCCGCGAGTTCGCGATCACGCTCGCGATCGCGATTCTGATCTCGGCGGTCGTGTCGCTGACGCTGACGCCGATGATGTCGCGCGCGGTTCCTGCGCCACACGCGAAACGGAACAGCAGGGGCGCTTCTACCGCCGGAGCGGCGAGCTCTTCGACCGCGTGATCCAGCGCTACGGCCAGATGCTCAACTGGGTGCTCGACCGGCAGGGCGCCACGCTGATCGTCGCCGATCGTCACGCTGCTGCTGACGGTCGATGCTCTACATCGTCATTCCCAAGGGCTTCTTCCCGGTGCAGGACACGGGCGCGATCCAGGGCATCACCGAGGCGCCGCAAACGCGTCTCGTTCGCGGCGATGGCGGAACGGCAGCAGGCGCTGGCGCGCGTCATCCTGCAGGACCCCGCGGTGGAGAGCCTGTCGTCGTTCATCGGCGTCGACGGCACCAACGCGACGCTGAACAGCGGCCGCATGCTGATCAACCTGAAGCCGCTCGGCGCAGCGCGCACGGCCGCGCGCCAGCGACGTGATCCGGCGGTCTGCAGACGCGGCTCGCCAGCGTCGAAGGCATCACGCTGTACATGCAGCCGGTGCAGGACTCTGACGATCGAGGACCGGGTCAGCCGCACGCAATACCAGTTCACCGTCGAGGACACCAATCGCGGACGAACTTGAGCGTCTGGGTGCCACGGATCGTCGACCGCCTGCGGCAGGTGCCGACAGCTGGCCGACGTCGCCAGCGATCCTGCAGGACGGCGGACTGCAGGCGTACGTCGATATCGACCGCGCCACGGCGAGCCGCTACGGGCATCACGCCGGCCGCGATCGACAACGCCGCTCTACAACGCGTTCGGCCAGCGGCTGGTGTCGACGATCTTCACGCAGACGAACCAGTACCGCGTCGTGCTCGAGGTGAAGCCGGAGTTCCAGCGCGGGCCGGATGCGCTCGGCGCAGATCTATGTGCCGCGTACGTGCAACGGCTGCAGTCCGGCGCCACGGCGCTCGGCGCGGCGGCCAACGCCGTGCGCTGCGCTGGCTGCGCCCGGCGCCGGGACCCGACCACGACGTCGCAGCGCCGAGCCAGCAACCGCTCGCAGCAGGTGCCGCTGACGTCGATCGCGCCGTATCAGCGAGCGCTCGACGCCGCTCGTCGATCAACCACATCGGCCAGTTTCCGGCGGCGACGATCTCGTTCAATCTCGCGCCGCGGTGCATCGCTCGGCGACGCGGTCACGGAGATCGAGAAAGCCGGCAGGAGCTCGCGGCTGCCCGGCGAGCATGCAGATCAGCTTTCAGGGCGCGCGCGCGCTGCGTTCCGCGGCGTCGCTCGCCAACGAGCTGTGGCTGATCCTCGCCGCGATCGTCACGATGTACATCGTGCTGGGCGTGCTCTACGAGAGCTACATCCATCCGATCACGATCCTGTCGACGCTGCCCTCGGCCGGCGTCGGCGCGCTGCTGGCGCTGATGCTCTTCGCGCACACGACCTCGGCGTCATCGCGCATCATCGGCATCATGCTGCTGATCGGCATCGTCAAGAAGAACGCGATCATGATGATCGACTTCGCGCTCGACGCCGAGCGCAAGGAAGGCAAGCCGCCGCGCGAGGCGATCTACCAGGCGTGCCTGCTGCGCTTCCGGCCGATCATGATGACGACGATGGCGGCGCTGCTCGGCGCGCTGCCGCTGATGCTCGGCTGGGGCGTGGGCTCCGAGCTGCGCCACCCGCTCGGGCATCACCGATGGTCGGCGGCCTGATCGTGTAGCCAGGCGCTGACGCTGTTCACCACGCCGGTGATCTATCTCGGCGTTCGACCGCCTGGCGCGCCGCGTCGAAGGCGCCGCAGCCGGCGCCGCCGAGCGCGCTCGGGCACGCGACGCCAGCGCGCCGACGGATCAGACGCGCTCGAGCAGCTCAACCTCTCGGCGCCGTTCATCGACCGGCCGGTCGCGACGACGCTGCTGACGCTCGGGCGTCGCGCTCGCCGGCGCGCCGCCTTCGGCCTGCTGCCGGTCTCGCCGCTGCCGCAGGTCGATTTCCCGACGATCTCGGTGCAGGCGCTCGCTGCCCGGGCGCGAGTCCCGAGACGATGGCGGCGACGGTCGCGACGCCGCTCGAGCGCTCGCTGGGACGCATCGCCGGCGTGACCGAGATGACGTCGAGCAGCTCGCTCGGCTCGACGCGCGTCACGCTGCAGTTCGACCTGAGCCGCGACATCGACGGCGCGGCGCGCGACGTGCAGGCCGCGATCAACGCGGCGCGCAGCCTGCTGCCGACCGGGCTGCCCAGCAATCCGACCTATCGCAAGGTCAATCCGGCCGACGCGCCGATCATGATCCTCGCGCTGACGTCCGGACACGATGACGCAGGGACAGATGTACGACGCCGGCTCGACGATCATCGCGCAGAAGCTCTCGCAGGTGTCCGGCGTCGGGCCAGGTGACGGTCGGCGGGAGCTCGCTGCCGGCGGTGCGGGTCGAGTTCGAATCCGCAGACGCTCAACAAGTACGGCATCGGCTTCGAGGATGTGCGCGACGGTGCTCGCCGCAACCAACGCCAATCGGCCGAAGGGCGTCGGTCGAGGACGGCGACCGCCACTGGCAGATCTACGCCAACGACCAGGCGAAGACAGCCGCCGACTATCTGCCGCTGATCGTCGCCTACCGCAACGGCGCCGCGGTCAGGCTCACCGACCTCGGCGAGGTCGTCGACTCGGTGCAGGACCTGCGCAACGCGGGCTCGTCGAACGGCAAGCCTTCGGTGCTGATCATCATCAGCCGCCAGCCGAACGCCAACATCATCGAGACCGTCGACAGCGCGTCACCGAGATGCTGCCGCAGCTGCGCGCGCTCGATTCCGAGCGCCATCAAGGTCGATGTCGTGATGGAGCGGACGACGACGATACGCGCGTCGCTGCGCGACGTGGAGCTGCACGCTGATCGTCGCCGTGCTGCCTGGTCGTGCTGGTCGTGTTCATGTTCCTGCGCAACTGGCGGGCGACGCTGATCCCGAGCGTCGCCGTTCCGGTGTCGCTGATCGCGACCTTCGGCGATCATGTACCTTGTGCGGATTCAGCCTCAACAACCTGTCGCTGATGGCGCTGACCATCGCCACCGGCTTTCGTCGTCGACGACGCCATCGTCGTGCTGGAAAACGCGTCGCGGCATATCGAGCAAGGCGCATGTCGCCGTTCGAGGCGGCGCTGCAGGGCGCGCGCGAGGTGAGCTTCACCGTGCTGTCGATGAGCCTGTCGCTGATCGCGGTGTTCATTCCGATCCTGCTGATGGGCGGCATCGTCGGCCGCTATTTCCGCGAGTTCGCGGTGACGCTGTCGGTGGCGATCCTGATTTCGCTGATGCTGTCGCTGACCATGACGCCGATGATGTGCTCGCGGCTGCTGCTGCCGGCAAGCGAGCGCGCGGCACGGGCGGCTGTACGCGCTGGAGCGAGCGCGCGTTCGAGCGCGCTGCGCCGCGGCTACGAGCGAAGCCTCGGCTGGGTGCTGCGCGCACGGCTGATCCTGATGATGCTGGTACTGCTCGCCGTCGATCTGCCTCAACGTCTACCTGTACGTGATCATTCCCGAAGGGCTTCTTTCCGCAGCAGGACACCGGCCGCCTGATCGGCTTCATCCAGGCCGACCAGAGCATCTCGTTCCAGGCGATGCAGCCGAAGCTCGCCGAGCTTCATCGACGATCGTCGCGCGCCGATCCGGCGGTCGAGAACGTCGTCGCGCTTCACCGGCGGCGCGCAGCGCAACACCGGGCAGGATGTTCGTCGCAGTTGAAGCCGCTTGCCGAGCGCAAGAGAGTCGGCCGACAAGATCATCGCGCGCCTGCGCACGCAAGCTCGCCAAGGAGCCCGGCGCCAATCTGTTTCTGCAACCCGGTGCAGGACATCCGCGTCGGCGGCCGGCAGGCCAACGCGCACCTACCAGTACACGCTGCAGGCGGACGACCTCGACGAGCTGCGCACCTGGGAGCCGCGCATCCGCGCCGCGCTGAGCGCAGCCTGCCCGCAATTGGCCGACGTCAACACCGACCGCAGGACAAGGGGCTGCAGACCTCGCTGGTGATCGATCGCGACGCCGCGGCGCGGCTCGGCGTCACGCCGCGCATGATCGACACCGACGCTGAACGACGCTGTTCGGCCAGCGGCAGGTGTCGACGATCTATTCGGCGCTCGAACCAGTACCACGTGGTGATGGAGGCGGCGCCCGAGTACTGGCAGTCGCCGCAGCGCGCTCGACCAGGTCTACGTCAGCACACGCCACGGCGCGCAGAGTGCCGCTGTCGGCATTCGCGCACTACGCGCCGACCAGCACGCCGCTCGGCGTGCAACCACCAGTCGCAGTTCGTCGCCTCGACGATTTCGTTCAACCTTCCCGAGGGACGTCGCTCGGCCAGGCCACGACGCGCGATCAACGGCGCGCTCGCCGCAATCGGCGTTCCCGCGACGATACGCGGCAGCTTCCAGGGAACCGCGCGCGCGTTCCAGGACTTCGCTCAACAGCCAGCCGTGGCTGATTCTCGCGGCGCTGCTGACCGTCTACATCGTGCTCGGCATGCTGTATGAAAGCTACGTGCACCCGCTCACGATCCTGTCCGACGCTGCCGTCGGCCGGCGTCGGCGCCCTGCTCGCGCTGCTGCTGTTCGGGACCGAGTTCAGCGTCATCGCGCTGATCGGCGTCATCCTGCTGATCGGCATCGTCAAGAAGAACGCGATCATGATGATCGACTTCGCGCTCGACGCCGAGCGCACCGCAGGCATGAGCCCGCGCGACGCGATCTTCGAGGCCTGCCTGCTGCGCTTCCGGCCGATCATGATGACGACGATGGCGGCGCTGCTGGCGCGCGCTGCCGCTCGCGCTCGGCAGCGGCGACGGCGCGGAGCTGCGCCGGCCGCTGGGCATCTCGATCGTCGGCGGCCTGATCGTCAGCCAGATGCTGACGCTCGTACACGACGCCGGTCGTCTATCTCTATCTCGACCGTTTCAGCTCTGTGGACGCGCCGACTGCGGCAGCGGCGGCGATCCGACGGCAAGTCCCGCCGCGGCGGCCGCAGAGTGATTGAGGACGATCCCGACCGATGGCAACGCTCCCGAATCCCGCGCGAGCCTCGTCGCAGCGATCATCGCCGGCGCCACGACGCTGCTTTCCGCTTGCACGCTCGGGCCCGGACTACGCGCGGCCCGGCGTCGAGGCGCCCGCGGCGTGCAAGGAGGCACAGGACTGGAAGACGGCGCAACCGCGCGAGACCGAGCCCGCGCGGTCCCTGGTGGACGGTGTTCAACGATGCGCAACTCGATCGCTGCTCGGGCCAGGTCGAGGTCAGCAACCAGACGATCAAGGCGGCGGAAGCGCGCGTTCGCGAGGCGCGCGCGCTGACGCAGCAAGTGCAGGCGGCCTATTTTCCGATCGTGCACCGCGACACGACGCGGCGCGACGCGCGGCGGCGGCCGCGCCACCATCGGCGGCAGCACCGACGTCAGCGGCGGCGGCGTGGGCGGAGCGGTGCGCAACAGCCTACAACGTCCCGCTCGACGTCAACCTGGGAGCTCGACCTCTGGGGCCGCGTGCGCGAGGACGGTCGAGGCCGGCGAAGCGACGGTGCGCAGGCAAGCGTGGCCGACCTGGAAGCGGCCAAGCTGTCGGCGCAGGCACAGCTCGCCGAAGACTATTTCCCGCTGCGCGCGCAGGACGCCCAGATTCGTCTGCTTAACGACACTGTCGACGCCTATCAGAAGTCGCTGCAGCTGACGCGAAACCAGTACGCGGTCGGCGTCGCCGCGCGCGGCCGATGTCGCGCAGGCCGAGACGCCAGCTCAAGTCGACGCAGGCGCAGGCGCTCGATGCCGGCGTGCAGCGCGCGCAGCTCGAAGCATGCGATCGCCGTGCTGCTCGGGAAGGCGCCGGCGAGATTTTCTCGATCGCCCCGAGGCGCCGTCGCCACGACTTTTCCGCCGATTCCCCTCGGCCTGCCCTCCGAGCTACTCGAGCGAAGGCCCGATATCGCGGCGGCCGAGCGCGCGCACGGCCGCGGCGAACGCGCAGGTCGGCGTCGCCGAAGCCGCCTTCTTCCCGTCGGTGAGCTCTGTCGGCGACCGGCGGGTTCCAGAGCCTCGGCGCTGTCGCAGCTCTGTTACCCTGCCCAGCCGCTACTGGTCGCTCGGTCCGGCGCTGGCGCAGACGATATTCGATGCGGGATTGCGCCGCGCGCACAGATCGGCGCAGGCGATGGCGACCTACGACGAGAATGTGGCCAATTATCGGCAGACGGTCCTCGCCGGGTTTCAGGAGGTCGAGGACAATCTGGCGGCCTTGCGCATCCTCGAACAGGAGGCCGCGGTCCAGGACGAGGCGGTGAAATCGGCGCGCGAATCGCTGACGATCACGCTCAACCAGTATCGCGCGGGCACGGCGAATTATCTTGCGGTCGTCGTCGCGCAGGCGGTAGCGCTGTCGAACGAGCGCACGGCGCTGACGATCCTCGGTCGCCGGCTGACGGCGAGCGTCACGCTGATCAAGGCGCTCGGCGGAGGCTGGGACGCGACACAATTGCCGCCGAAGCTAGTGCAAGAGCAGGCTATGGGCCCGGCGGACTCGCCTCCGCGGCAAACCTGGGTCCAGCAGCGCGCCGGCGAGGCTCGACTCGCGCTTGTAGAATCCCCGGTGTGGAAGGTCTCTTCGAGCGCGAACAATTCGTAGTCGAGGTGATGGCAGAGCTCGTGGATCAGCGTGCAGCAGGAACGTCTTGAATCGCCACGACCTGTTTTTCTGCGCGGTGCGCATCCACACGGTGATGCGCGCGGTCTCGCCTTCGTCCTCAGGCTCGTACAGCCCATGGAGCTCCCCGTAGCCGTCGGCCGGGCGGCGCGCCAGCACGCGCACGCGAACCGGCGGCACGTGATAGCCACGCGCCAGTGCATCGATCAGCGCCTGGCAGCCGGCTTAAACCGCGAGTGCGCTCTTCGGCGCGCAGACCCGCGGCGATCCGCGCTAGACGACGCCGCCGAGCTCGAGGGTCCGGCGGCAAACCGAGCGATTCGATCGCATCGCTGCTGCAGGTAGATTCGTTGGCGGGCGCGGGAGAGCTTGTCGAAATAGGCAAAGCGCGCATCGGTCTTTAGTCTACCGAACTCGTCTGCGTGCCGCAAGCGCTGCAAATTTCGGCGGCGACGGCGCGATGAGGGCAGAGCGGCCTGCTCGGCGCATCGTGCCCGGCGACGCTCGCCTTCGATGCAGACGGGTCAATCCATTCTCGCCGCAGTTCGCCGACGTCTACCATAGCGCCGACTCGGCGACGGGACAGGCGCGCCACGTGTTCCTGCGCGGCAACGATCTGCCAGTGCGCTGGGCCGGTGCGCGCGCGTTCGCCATTGTCGAGACCGGGTTCGGCGTGGGCGTCAATTTTCTGGCGACCTGGCAGGGCCTGGCGCGACGATCCGCACCGCTGCTCGCGCCTGCATTTCCCGTGTCGATCGAACGCTGGCCGTTTGCCCGAGCCGATCTTGCGACCTGCACGCGCGTCATCCGGAATGGGCGGTGCTGTCGTCACAACTGCGTGCCGCATGGCCTCCGCTGCTGCCTGGCATGCACCGGCTGCACTTCGACGATGACCAGGTCACGCTGACGCTCGTCTTCGACGAGGCGATCGAAGCGGCGCGGGCCTTGAGGCTCGCCGCGGACGCCTTTTATCTTGACGGGTTCGCGCCGGACCGCAATCCGGCGATGTGGTCGGCGCCGCTGTTGAAAGCGCTGGCGCGGCTCGCCGCGCCCGGCGCGACGGTGGCGACCTTTACAGTGCGGCGAGCATGGTGCGCGACGGCTGATCGCAGCCGGATTCGCCGTCGAAGCGCGCCGGCTTCGGGCGCAAAGCGCGACATGCTCGCCGGGCGCTACGCGCCGCGCTGGCCAGTGCGGCGACTGAGCAGTCCGCCGTCGTGGCCGCGAGCGCCACGCGATCGTCGTCGGCGCGCGGGGCTGTCGGGCGCCGCAGTCGCGTCTCGCCTCGCCGTGCGCGGCTGGCGCATCGATCTCGTCGAAGGCGGCAGCGCGCCTTCCGGCGCCGCGTCCGCGTTGCGCGCCGGCGTGTTCCAGCCGCACGTTTCGCGCGACGACAACCTGCTCTCGCGCTTCACCCGCGCCGGGTTCCCATGCACTGCGGGCATGGGGCCGGTGCGCTTTCGACGCTCGCCGCGACGCCGCCATGGCAGCGTTGCGGCGTGCTGCAAACTGGCCGACGGCGCGGAGAACGAGGCGCGGGTCGCCGACACCGCCGTCGCCCTGGCGCATCCGGTCGACTATGCGTTGCATGCGACGCGCGCCGACGCTACCGCGCGCGCCAGCCGTCGCGCAGCGATCGCGCGGCTGGTGGTTTCCGATGGCGGGATTCGTGCGCCCGGCGGCGATCGTCGAGGCGCAGCTCGGCCATGCTGCACGGTCTGCCGGCGCGAGACCGGCGCCGGTTCTCCACCTCGACCGCAATGTCGCGAGCCTGCAGCGCGCGGGTGATCGCTGGGCAGCGCGCGACGCCTCTTGGTGCAAAGATCGCCGCCGCGCCGGTGGTCATTCTCGCCAATGCCTCGCGACGCCGCCCGGCTGGTCGACCTGGGCGGTGAGCCGCCGCGACGGATACGCCGGCCAGCAAAGCTATTTGCGGGCGCCGCCGTTTGCGGCGCCGCGCGTCGTCGTCGGCGGCGATGGCTATGGCTGCCGGCGGTCGATGGTATCGCCGTCGCGGGCGCGACTTACGATCTCGAAGACGACGACCCGCGCCCGAACGGTGTGAGCCACGCCGTCAATCTCGCCCGCGCCGAACACATGCTGCCCGGCAGCGCCGCCGGCATCGATGCGGGCAACGCTGGACGGCGGCGTCGGTTTCCGCCGCGTCGCGACCGATCGCCTGCCGATGGTCGGCGCGATCGTCGACATCGATCGCGCCCGCGCCGATCAGGCCGCGCTCGCAGGCGCCCATCTTGCCGATCCGCCGCGAGTCCGCGCGCCTGTACGGCGCGTTCGCCTTCTGCCTCGCGCGGCCTGTCGTGGTCGGCGCTGGCGGCGGAGGCGCTGGCGAGCGAGCTCGATGCCGAGCCCGCGCCGCTTTCGCACGCACTGCTCGATGCGATCGATCCGGGCCGCTTCATCGTCAAGGCGCTGCGGCGCGGCGCGCTTTAGCGCGAGCCTCGAAGCGATACAATACAAGCTCAGCACCGAAACGCGTCATGCCCGCCTCGATAGCCACCTGCTCGCCGAATACGCGCGACATCGGCGGCCTCCTGAGGTGCGGCGACGTGCTGCCGGCCTTTCCCACCGCAGATGGTCGGGCCGTTCATCTTTCTCGATCACTTGGCCCGGTCAACTTCGCCGCCGGGACGAGGCATCGACGTGCGCCCGCATCCGCACATCGGCCTCGCCACCGTCACCTACCTGTTCGAGGGCGAGTCCGGTCCACCGCGACAGCCTGGGCATCGGTGCAGGCGATCGCGCCGGGCGACGTCAACTGGATGACCGCCGGGCGCGGCATCGTGCACTCCGAGCGCACCGCGCCCGAGGACCTGCGGCCGGCGGGTCCGCGCATGCACGGCATCCAGACCTGGGTCGCGCTGCCGAAATCGCACGAGCGAGGTCGCCGAGCCTTCGTTTCAGCCATCACCCCAAGGCGTCGCTGCCGGAGATCGAACAGCCGGGCGTGACGAACTGCGCGTGCTCGCCGGCACGGCATTCGGCCGGCGTGCGCCGACACCGACGTTTTCCCCGATGATCTATCTGGCGATCGACCTTGCGGCCGGTGCAGGCGTCGATCTGCCGGCAGAGCACGAGGAGCGCGGCGTGTATGTGATCGAGGGCGACGTTGAGGTCGGCGGCGTGCCGGCGTCGCGTCGGAGCACCTTGCTGTGCTCGCGCCCGAGCTGACTGCGCGCATCGAAGCGAAGTCAGCGTCGCGGCTGGTCGCTGCTCGGCGGCGCGAGATGGACGGCGCGCGGCTCATCTGGTGGAACTTCGTCGCCAGCTCCAGAGAGCTGATCGACAGCGCGAGCGCGCGCTGGCGCGAGCAGGCTTATCCGCCGGTGCCCGACGAAACGGAATTCATCCCCTTGCCCTGACCTATCACAGCCCGCCGCCGCGCGAACCCGCGCGCTTGGCCGGAGCGGCGAGCTCCGACAACGTCGCGCTTTGCGCGCCGCCACCGCGCAGAAGCGCCGTCGGCGCGATCGCTTCCCGTTCTCCCATCCGCCCGAAGTGGCCGTAGGCGGCGGTCTTCGCGGTAGATCGGGCGCAGCAGGTCGAGCATCTGGATGATGCCCTTCGGCCGCAGGTCGAAATTGTCGTCGCACCAGCTGCGGCGATCTTCTCGTCGGAGATCTTGCCGGTGCCCTCGGTGTAGCACCGGTCACGTTGATCGGCTTGCGCGACGCCGATCGCGTACGAAACCTGCACCTGGCACTGCCGCGCGATGCCGGCGGCGACGATGTTCTTCGCGACATAGCGCGCGGCGTAGGCGGCCGAGCGGTCGACCTTCGACGGATCCTTGCCGGAGAACGCGCCGCCGCCGTGCGGCGCCGCGCCGCCGTAGGTATCGACGATGATCTTGCGGCCGGTGAGGCCGGCAGTCGCCGTGCGGGCCGCCGATCTCGAAGCGCCCGGTCGGGTTGACCAGGTAGCGCGTGCCGACTCAGCATCTCCGCCGGCAGCACCGGCTTGATGATCTCCTCGATCGACGGCTTCGGCGAGCTTGCTCCTGCTTGCTCGATTCATCTCGGGATGATGCTGCGTCGACAGCACGACGGTGTCGATCGCTGATCCGGCTTGCCGCCGGCGTAGCGCACCGTCACCTGCGACTTCGCGTCGGGCCGCAGCCACGGCAGGCCGTCCATCGCGGCGCGACTTCGCTCTGCCGCTGCACCAGGCGGTGCGCGTAATAGATCGGGAACGGCATCAGCGCCGGCGTCTCGTCGCACGCATAGCCGAACATCAGGCCCTGGTCGCCGGCGCCCTGGTTCAGGTATTCGTCCGACGTGCGGTCGACGCCGCGCGCGATATCGGGCGACTGGCGGCCGTAGCACACCATCACCGCGCAGCCTTCGGCATCGAAGCGCAGCTCGGGGTCGGTGTAGCCGATGCGACGGATCGTGTCGCGCGCGATGCGCGCGTAGTCGTGCTTGTGGTCGGTCGTGATCTCGCCGGTCATCACCACAGGCCGGTCGATACCAGCGTTTCCGCGGCGACCCGCCCGTGCGGGTCCTGCGTTAGAATCGCATCGAGGACCGCGTCGGAAATCTGGTCGGCCACCTTGTCCGGGTGGCCCTCCGACACCGACTCCGACGTAAACAGAAACTCGTTCATTACTGCTCCCTGCTGGATGGACCGGCGCGGATGCGCGGCGGCTTGCGCGCGCGACGCAAAAGAGTCGAATTCTAGCAAATTTGCCGGGTCGGCCGCAGATCCACCTTCAGAAAGGGCTCCGATGATCGTGCCTGCCACCGCCGAAAACATCGCGCGCGCCGCAAGCGCGCTCGCGCGCAGGCGAGCTCGTCGCGTTTCCGACCGAGACCGTCTACGGGCTGGGCGCGAACGCGCGGACGCGGCGGCGATCGCACGCCTGTTCACTACGAAAGGCAGGCCTGCCGAGCATCCGGTGATCGTTCATCTCGCCGACGCCGACGCGCTGCCGCGCTGGGCGCGCACTTCGCCTGCCGGGGCCAGCGCGCTGCGCGCGTGCATTCTGGCCCGGTCCGCTGACGCTGATCCTGCCGCGGGCCGAGGGCGTTCTCGACGCCGTGACCGGCGGCCAGGACGGCGTCGGCTTGCGCGTGCCAGCGCAACCGATCGCGCTGCCGAGCAACTCGCCGCACTCGGCTGCGACGGCATCGCGGCGCCGTCGGCGAGATCGCTTCGGGCGGATCAGCGCAACGACCGCAAAGCATGTCGCCGATGAATTCGGCGAAGCGATTGCACTGATCGTCGATGGCGGCCCCTCGCCGTCACGGCATCGAGTCGACAATCGTCGACTTCACCGGCGACGATCCCGTCGTGCTGCGGCCAGGCTCGATCACCAGCGAAGCGCTGGCGGAGGTTCTCGGCACGCACGCCCAGTTCAGCCGCCCGGGGAACACGCGCGCCAGGCACGCTTGCAGCGCACTACGCGCCGCGGACCCGAGCGAAGCTTTTGCCGCGCAACGACTTGCTGGCGGCGCTCGCCGGGGCTAAGCGGCCCGGGCTCGCACATTTCGGTGCTCGCGCATCTCGGTCGCGCAGCCGCCCGATTTCGAGGGCGCGTGGTTCGATGCGCCGGGCGAAAGCACGCCCTACGCGCAGCAGCTCTATGCCAACCTGCGCGCGCTGGATGCCCGCGAGGCCGACGAGATCTGGATCGAAGCGCCGCCCGATGGACCCGACTGGGTCGCGATCGGCGACCGTCTGAGGCGGGCGACGCACCGCGATTGATCGCCTCTCGTTCAACCGGGCCTGCGAAGCTCCGGCGCAGCACGGGGTACGTAGGGTCGCGGGTCATCGGCTGTCACGCGCGGCGGATCTGCACCGCGTAATCGCGCCCCTCCCAGCGCAACGACGCGGCCCACTGGATCGCGAAGTCGAGGCGCTTTCTGGAGGCCAGGATCGCGCCGGGGATGTCGGCCACGTGTAAGCCGAGCCCGAGATCGATCGTTGCGGTGTCGGTGATCCGCTGCCAGCCGTCGAGGCCCTAGTGCACGCGGGCTGGTTCGGGCAGGCGCAGATGCGTAGCGCGTGTCCGGCCTCGATCTCGTCGATCAGGGACGCGAGGTCATCCACAACGCAAAGTCGGGCGTTGGGCGCTTCGCCGCCGTAGCGCTGCCACACCGCCTCCGGACGATCGAAGGGCCTCTTCAGTTGGCGGCTCGCGGCCAACTTGATGAATTCGGCGTGGGCCCAGACCAGCGGCATGGCTGCCCCGTAGGCTTCCCCGGCCACAGATTGCGATCAGGCAACGCGGCCGGCATCCCATACCTGCTCGGGAATCATGCCGGCGGGCCCGGTCATTGCGGCCATCGCGTCGAGTAGGGGAGCGGATCGCGCCCGCGGCGACACTCCAGATGGCCGCGTTCTCCGGTGAGCAGCGGCCAGGCACGGCCGACTCCGACGCCGTCGTACGGAGACCCATCCATGTGCTCGCTGCAGCCGTCGCCGTTGTACCGATGCCATGACGGTCCGAACGGCGTTTGCACCTTGATGGAGTCGATCAGACGACCTTGAGGCTGTCGACGACCAACGGGTCGTTCGCTTCCCGCAGCCCCAGCCGCACCAGCTGCACGAAATCCGTGCTGATCTGCTCGTCCGCGGCCAGGCGCGGGTCGACGAGGCAAATTCTTGATCGGCAGCACGTGTCTGAGGCCCTCGGCGCTGGCGGCGACCGCCGGCGGCACACCACGAATGTAGTACGCGGCGACGCCGCGGTCCAGGCGAGCGTCGTGTCGCGCGCCGAGGTCCACACACCTCGATGCGGCTGTTCCAGAAGTCCGCGATTGCCAGAGCGAAGCTCCTCGCGGGCTCGGGCAGATGGCGGGCGCCGCAGACCAGCGCAGCGACGCAAACGCCAAGCGTAAAGGCATTGAAGCCGGCATTCTCTTCCCAGCGATCCTGTTCGGTCGAGGGGCCGTTGGCTTGCGACCCAGGACAACGCCCGCTGCACCATTTCGCGAACGTGTCGATGCCGTCGAGCGCGTCGAAGATCGAAAGCGCGGTTGCCAGCAATACCGGGAACGCCGTCTCGTCGAGCTGCTCCCCGTCCCAATACGCCTTGCCGCCCAGCCACTGGTTCTGCGACCAGCGGCCGTCGGCGCTGAGTGGCATAATCCAGATAGCGCAGGATATTGGCCGCTTCCGCTGTCGCACCCAGCGCCAGCAGCGCGCCGGCACTTTCCGCCAGATCGCGCGGCCAAACCAGGATGATAGCCGCCGATATCGTCCCTGCTGTTGTCTCCGCTGGAACAACTGAGGCTTTCGCAATGCACTCGCCCCCAGGGTAGGTCTGCGTCCGTGGTGGACGCGCAGCACCATCGCCGACGCCAGCGATTTGCGCGCGTGCAACGCAGGACCCGAGTTCGGCGCGCCGGGACCGGCGGCGGCGAGAGCCTGCCGCCATGCCGCGGACTGCAGCCATTCCCGCCACGCGGGACGCAGGTCCCGCGGCACCGCCTCGATCGGCTGCGTCAGTGGGGAGCTTCGAACGCCAAGCGTCGCCAGGACCTGGCGCGGCGACTCGTTCCTGAAACCGAAGCTGCGAGAGCAGTCGCGCAGATGCTGGGCAGCTCCGCCGACCAGCGCGACGTTGCCGTGGACCCAGGTAGATGTCGAAAGCGCCAGGTTGCAGCGCCGTTTCGCGCGAAGTCCAATGCGGGCCGTCCGACGCCGACGATAGCCGGCGCTGATTCCAGCCCCACGGATCGGGCCATGGTTCGCCGAGCTGCTGCTCGCGGCCAGCGCTACGCCATAACGGGCCCTGTTCGGCCCACAGGACTTTTCGGCCGCGTGCGCAGCGCTGATCCGGCGAGGTGGTAGTCGGATCCCGAGCGCGCCCAGGTGACGGCGCGAGCAGGGATGTAGGGCGCAATGCCTCGTCGCCGTCGAGCCGCATGCCGATCAACAGAACTTCGCGCTGCAGGTCGGGAGTGATGCGCAAATCGGCGCTGAACCTCGCGTGAAGCTGTGGATGACATCGATCGCGGGAACCCGCATCGGGCGACGACGATGCGATAGTTGCGTAATTCGCTTGACCTCGACCAGAAGCCGTGCCGTCGGCAAACGATAAAAGCCAAGGTCGCGGTAATCTGGGGCAGGTCCACCCGCGGGCAATACGACCTCGTTGCCACGAGTGCCGTAGCCCGTCGTGAAACTGCACAACCGCGCCGGGCCGAGCTGCGCACCCGCACCAGGTCCTATGGCGCTACTGGTCCATGTGGGCGGAGTACACCGGATGGCTCTGGGGCTTGCACGATGCGCCACGCAGTGATTCCCAACGGGCGCAACCGCCGGCGAACACGGCTTCGAGGGAAGCGCACCACTGCCCTCGGACCAGCGCCCTTCGCCGGCTCGCCTGTGAAATGATCGCCGCCGGCGATGGTCAGCTGTCGCGAGCGTTATCGCGCGTGGCAACCCGCGCGACCGCGCCGCCGCCGCGGCGAAGCACCTCGCGCCAATCACGTCCCTCACCGATGATAAAGTGCACGAGAACCGGTTCCTTCGGCTGCGAAGCGAACGCATCCTGCATGCCTATCGGTATCCAATGCCTGGCGACGCGTGGGGCAGGCCGTGAGGCCAGGTAGGCGTTCACCATCGCCGCGCGCCGAGGCTGTGTGCGACGATGGCTATTCGCTCGATGCCCTGCGTTTTCATAAACGCGATGCCCGCCGCGATGCGTTCGCCGGCCTCCGGATAGAGTGCCGCGTAGTCGGCGCGCGGCGCATCGGCCGCGAGCACGGCATCTGCACCGACAGCGTGGCGACCCTGCGTTCGGCAAAGATCGGTGCGCAGTCCGTTGGATCAATCCCCAGTCGGCGTGCCGCCGAGCCCATGGACGATCACGACGCCGGCGATCGGTTTTGCCGGAATGGTGAAGATCGCCAGCACGCGCGGGCGCGCGCGGCGTCGCCAGATAGACGGCATCGCCGACGACGATCGCCGGCACGATCTCGGCGACGATGCGGTCCTCGCGCGCATAGTCGGGGCTGAGCGCAGCGCGTGCATCGGATAGTGCGCAGGCGCGAACAGCGCGATCGCGACGCCTCGGATCATCGAGGTCGCAGTCATCCTGTCGCGCATCGCCTGCTACCATTGGGTCGCGCCCGCATCGATCGATGATACCCGCAACGCCATGCCGCGACTTTCGTCCCGCCGTTGTGCTCGCCCCGGATTCGTTCAAGGGATCGCTGTCGGCATCGGCACGCCGCGGCGGCAATCGCCGAAGGCTTGCGCCGCGTCTGGCCCGACGCCGATCTTCGTCTTGTCCGATGGCCGATGGCGGCGAAGGCACGCTCGACGCCGTACTCTCGTGCGGCGGACAGCGATTGACCGATCGCATCAGCGATGTCTCGGGCAAGCCGCTGGCCGTCGCTTATGGATTGATAGGCGAGCCCGCTACCGCGGTGCTCGAAGTCGCGCAAGTCGCGGTGCGACTGATCCTGCCGTCGCCGCCGTCGACGTCGAACATCGCACGACCTGGGCGTCGGCGAAATGATACGCAATCGCTCTCGATGCCGGCGTTCGCCGCTTCATGATCGGCCTGGTGGCAGCAGCACCAATGACGGCGGCGCCGGGCTGCTCGCGGCGCCTCGGGGCTCTCGCTCACCGACGCCGCGCGGCCGTGCGATCGCGCCGACGCCCGCCGGCCTCGCCGCGCTGGCGGCCGTCGATGCGAGCGGCTCTCGACCCGCGACTTGCCGACGCGCGGATCATCGTGATGTCGGACGTCAATAACCCGCTGACTGGCGAGCGGGGCGCGACCGCGACTTGGCCCGCAGAAAGGCGTGCGGCGCGAGCGCATCGCCGAGATCGATGGCCGCATCGCGACACTTCGCTGCTGACCGAGCGTGCGCGTCGACCGGCGTGCGCAGGATAAGCCCGGCGCCGGCGCCGCCGGCGGCCTGGGCTTCCGCGCTGCAGTTGATCGGCGGCGAGATGCGCTCGGTGCGGAGGTCGTCGCCGACCTGATCGGACTCGACGCCGCGCTCGACGGCGCGGACTGGGCAATCACCGGCGAGCAGGAGCGACCGCGCAGACCGCGCTCGGGCAAGACGCGCCGCTGATCGTGGCCACGCGCGCGGCGGCGCGGCAGGTTCCCGCGACGTTGATCTCCGGGAAGCATCGACCGCTCGGCGTTGCCGCAGCTGGCGCCATTTCGCCGGCTGTTGCTGCCGTCCGGCCCGGCAAGCTCTCGAGCAATGCCTGACTCGAGCGCGCCGCTGGCGTTGCGCCGATCGCGCCGAACAGGTCGCGCGCCTGCTCGATGTCGCGCGCCGTAGCAAAAGTCGGCGTCAGTGCACGTGCGCCCATCAGGTGGTCGGGCAGCCAGGTGGCGATCTCCGGGAAAACGCACAGGATGACGATCGCGCAGCATCATGCAGAGCACATAGGGGATCGTGCCCCCACATGATGCGAGTCACCGGCACGTCCGGCGCGATCGAGCTGACGATGTAGATGTTGAGCCCGACCGGCGGATGGATCAGCCCGATCTCCATGTTGATCGTGAGGATGACGCCGAACCACACCGGGTCGAAGCCGGCGGCCTTGATGATCGGATAGAGGATCGGCGCGGTCATCAGGATGATCGCCGCCGGCGGAATGAAAAAGCCGCAGACCAGCAGGAAGACGTTGATCATGCCCATCAGCACCCAGCGGTTGACGTGCGCGTCGGCGATCGCCTGCGCCAGCGTCTGCGTGAGGTAGAGCGAGGTGAGCATGTAGCCGAACAGCACGGCCGCGGCGATGATCATCAGGATCATCACCGACTCGCGCGTCGTGTCGCGCAGGATCGCCCACCACTGCCGCGGCCGCCACATCCGGTAGATCACGACCGCGAGCACGACGCACAGCGCGGCGCCGACGCCGGCGGCTTCCGACGGCGTCGCGACGCCGCCGTAGAGCACGTACATCACGCCGATGATGATGGCGAGAAGCGGCGCGATCTTCGGAATCGACTGGAATTTCTTGCTTCCAGCTGTAGCGGAAATCGACGGCGTGGGCGCGGAATCCGCGCTTCCAGATGATGAACAGCGTCCACAGCATGAACAGCCCGGTCAGCATCACGCCCGGCAGCACGCCGGCGAGGAACAGGCGGCCGATCGAGGTCTCGGTGCGCGATGCCGTAGAGAATGAACGTGATCGACGGCGGAATCAGGATGCCGAGCGTGCCGCCGGCGCAGATCGATCCGGTCGCGATGTCGTCGGGATAGCCGCGCCGCCGCATTTCCGGGATGCCCATCTTGCCGATGGCCGCGCAGCATGCCGGCGACGAGCCGGTGAGCGCCGCAAACAGCGCGCAGGCGCCGAGATTGGAGATCACCAGACCGCCCGGCAATCGATACAGCCAGCGGTCGAGCGCTTCGTACAGGTCCTTGCCCGCGGGCGAGGAGCCGATCGCCGCGCCCATCATCACGAACATCGGAATCGACACGCAGCGTGAAGTCGTGCAGACCCGCATAGAACGTCTCGGCGACGACGTGCAGCGCGTCGAATCCCTGGAAGAAGCAGGATGAAGCCGATCGAGATCGCGCCGAGCCCGAACGCGACCGGCGCGCCCGAGAGCAGCACGACCAGCGTGACGACCAGGACGATGCGCGCCCTGCGTGCGTGGGCTCATGCGTGGCGCTCCTTCCTGATGCCGAAGGGCGGCTCGCGGCCGGTCGACCAGGTGCCAGCAAGTCGGCGACGCATTGCAAGCGTCAGGCAGGCCCAGGCCGATCGGCATCGAGGCATACGGAATCCACAGCCGCGCGCGCCACATGGTGTCGGAGACCCACTTGTTGTCCCAGGCTTCCTTCCAGAACTGTGAACGTGAGCACCGCGCATCATGACGCAGAAAGCAAGCGACAGACGCGGATGCGAACAGCGCAAGCCACCAGCGCGCGGCGCGGGCTCGACGTAGTGCGGCAGCACGTCGACGTTGACGTGGCCGCGCGTCATCAGCACGAACGGGCTGCCGATGAAGGTCGCGGCGACCAGGCTGTAGGTGACGAAATCGGTCTGCCAGATGGTGTTCATGGTTGAGCGCGATAGCGCACGAACACCATCTCGCAGACGACGATGACGCCGGCAGCCGATCAGCGCGCGCGGCGACGTAGCCGCAAAGCTGTCGACGAGTGACCTGACGCCGCGAACGAAGACCATCGATGCGCTGCAGCAGCCGATCTGCCCGCGGACGAGGCAGGTCGGCAGGATGCAGCGTGGTCCCGCCGACTGGAAGGTCAGTTGCTTACTTGACGCTCAGCGCGTCGTCGATCAAGCTGCTTGCCGTCCGGGAACTTCCTTGGCGAACTCGGCGTAGGAGCTCTGCTTGGCGACATTGATCCAGGCGTCGTACTTCGGCGGGCGTCGAGCGTGATCGACCTCGACCTTGTGCTCCTTGAATACCTTGACCATCTCGTCGTCGAGTCCCTTGGCTGCAGTGGCGAAGAGCAATACGTAAC
>ERZ1370068.10309-contig-9019_pt1 | contig 23036 bp, 32 predicted proteins | sample MGYA00561227_ERZ1370068 | MGnify/ENA primary metagenome ERZ1370068 (study PRJEB38410, sample SAMEA6850437) | metagenome | study: Metagenomic assessment of the ecological functions of the soil: analysis of the soil microbiota associated with the...
TCGCTTACGTATTGCCTTTCGCCCCAGCACGGAGCTCGTCGTCGTGGCCGCTGAGTGCCCGGCACCCGGCGAAGCAGTGCCGGAGATCGAGGATCTCTCTCCTGCGGCAGACGACGTGGCGTTCGCCTGGCGACTCGACGCGGAACTGCAGGAAGGGCTGGTCAGCCTCCGGCCGAGGTTCGGCGTGGAGCGGTTTCCCAGCGGAACTCGAGCGCATCGCGTCGGGGCCGGGTCGGTGTCAGCGAGCCGTACCCGAACCTGGGTGAAACCCCGCCGGCCTTGCGCCAGGCACAGCCGGCGTGCGCCGCGGCGACACCGGGCACGACCAACTCCGGTCCGCTTCTGACGACGAGCCCATCGCCGTCCCGCCTCGTCAGCGCGCCCGATGCGCCTCCCACGCGGTCGCCCGGCGGCTCCTGGGGCGGGTCCTCGACCTGCCGGATGTAGCACCGCATCCTGCTCATCGAGACGATGCGGATCTGGTCGCCGAAGCTGGTCGACTTGGCGGCGAGTCGGTTTGCGATGGTCTCACCGCAACACGGTCCGGTATCGCCTGCGCCGGTTCTGAAGAACTGACCGGGCGCAAAGCTCACCGATCCGCTCGACGTCTCCTTGAATCTCAGGCGCTCAGCGCTCGAATGCGCCCGGATGCTCGGCCTGGGCTGACCACCCGATCCGCTGCTTCTCCGAGAAGCGTTCACCCGCCGGCCGGCTTCGCAGAATCGCGCCGCCCGCCAGGTACTGACACGCGCAGCGCCAGTTCCCAGGTCGGCGCGGCGGTGCTCGATCGGGGCGCCCAGTCGCCTCCGCGGCCTTGCGGATGCGGTACTGGACGCTGTTCTTGTGCAAGCGCCATGCGCCTCGGCGGTGGCGGTGTAGGCCGCCGGTGACGAGGAAGATCACCGCGGGGTGCCGCGCAGCCGAGCCATGAGGTTCGTCGTCGAGTGCGAGGTCGGCCAGGGCGTGCCCATACCCAGCTCACACGTCGCGGGCGGCGTCGACGTCGGCGCAGATCAGCGCGACCGCGCCCACGTCACGCGAAGGCGGTCAGCCCGACTCCGCCGGGTCCGGCGGCCAGCGCTAGATCCTGGGTGCGCACAGCCTGATGATGCACCGGAACCCGCCGAGACCGTAGGCGGGCTCGCCCGGACGGCCACAGGCGCGTCGAGGTGTCGCCGGTGCTCGAATGCCTTCGTCAGCATGCGTCCTGCGTGACGGCGCCATTCCGAGCTAGCGGGATCCAGATCCAGGCCAGCGACTCGTCGCGGGGCACGAACAGAGGGCGGCCGTGGGCGCCGAGCGCCGGGCGGCCGCGGAGGTGAGGCGGTCGAGACGAGTCAGTCCATCACTGCCGCGAGACGGCGTCGGTGACCAGGCGACGACGCCGAGGTGGTGCTGGCGAAGCCGATAACCGAGCGCCGACTCGGTCGCCTCGACGTCGATCGGCTTGTCGCCGAGCATCGCGCTGGACCCGTCCGGCCCGAACTGCGGTCTGGGTCAGCATCCACTGGTCCCGTTCGTGCTGGTAGTCGGTGATGACCTGCTCGGAGATGCGAGTCGATGTAGCGGAAGGTGACGCTCGATCATGCGGGATGTGACGGCTGCCGCCAGCTCGGCGTCCGGGCGATCTGTGGGGCGAGCTCATCGAGGCACCGCGACAGGAACCGCCGTGGCCGATGCGGTAGGCACGGACTGAGGACGACGATCAGCATCGCCGCGCTGCGCCAGGCGGCGGGCGTATTGACCGCCGCGGCGCGGGCCTGATGTCTTCCGCACGAGCCCGTACTCGAACATGTGCAGAAGCGTCGCCACGTTTTCCTGACGCTGGCATCGAGCAGCTTCTCGACGATGTCTTCGCCGCGAAGCTCAGGGGATGTCGCTGGTCAGCAGCTGCCATATGTCGTGGGTGAGTTCGAGAAGATGCTTCTCCACGGCGGCACCCAACGCGGAAAGTCCCACGTTCGACTGCGTCGCCGCCCTGGCTTCATCCCATGTAATAATCGTGGCGTCACCCGCCGTCACATGTCCATGCCGCCGTTGACGCCCATACCTGCCTCGGTGATGTACGAGGACGCGTCGGCAGGCGAGGAAGTGCACCACTCGCGCGACCTCTTCCGGACGGCCGAGCCGGTGGCACGGAATCTGTAAACACGATGTCGGTCCAACGCCTTGCGCGGGATGTGGGTCCACCATCTCGGTGCCGATGAGACCCGGCGTAACGGCGTTGACCGTCAGGCCGATGCTGTCCTCGGACAGCTTGCCTGACTTGCCGAGCAGGAACGCCACCTCCTTTGCCAGCGCCTTGGTAAGGCCGAGCAGGCCTGGACTTCGACGCGGCGTAGTTCGCCTGCCCGATGTTGCCGGTCTCGCCCGCGATTGACGACAGAGTTGATTATTCGGCCGGTACCTCGTTCGAGCATGTGCTCCAGCGCGGCCTGCGCCATCTGGAAGGCGCCGGACAGGTTGACTGCGATGACCTTGCTCCAGTCCTCTCCGGTCATGACAAGCGCCAGCTTGTCGACGGCGATTCCGGCGTTGTTGACCAGGATGTCCAGCCGGCCGTGCTGGGCGATCACCTCTGACCGTGCGCCGGCAGTCGTCGCGGCTGGCGACGCTTGCCCTGGTGGACGCTCACCCGTACGGAGCCGTTCGAACGCTCCTCCATAGTCGGTGATGAATCGCCGCGGCCCGTTCCTGGTTGCCGCTGTAGCCGGCGGCGATCGTCGATCCCTGGTTGGCGAGGACTCCGGCATATCGCGGCGCCGATCCCGCGAGTGCCGCCGGTCACCAGGGCGACCCGGCCGGCCAGCTTCGTGCCGGCGATCCCGCGCTCGGCATCGTCCGGATTCATCGGCTCGCCTGTCAGCTCAGGGCCCGGACCCGCGCCATCACCGATTCGGGGTCGGCGCCAGCGGGGACGACGGCGAGAACGAGGTCCGGGTCGCCTACCGGGTCGGTGCCGGCCCAGAACTCGTCGGTCGCGCGCAGGCCCCACGGTCCCGGCCCGCTCGGTCCGGCGGCTGCGGAACCGACCCAGCCAGCCACGCCGGCGACGGCACCGTGCGGCCAGGCCGGGCGGACTCGGCGTCATGAGCGACCGGCCAGTCTGTAGTGGTCGGCCACGTTGAGCACCGGCCGGTAGGCGTCCGGATGCGGCAGGTCGGTCGCCGAGCGTCGGACCCTCGTCCAGCAGGAGCCCGTCGACGGGTGCGGTGGCGAAGATCCGAAGGAAGTCGGCGATGTACATGGCGGCGGTGTCGGCACGGTCCGCGTCGGGCAGATCCGCCGGCTGGCCGGCCAGCTCGGCGCTGACCGACAGCCAGCGCGCCGGCGACGGGACCGACAGCACGACCGGCGTCGAGCCACCTGCCCCGGCGGCTGCGCTGAGCGCATCCACCGCGACTGGCGCGCGTCTCCTCGTCGGCGAGGAGGGTGCGCAGCGCGTAGCCGAGCCGGCTGCGGGCTCTCATCGACTGTGCGCAGCGCCGCGTCGACCGCCGCCCGCCACGCGTAGAGCTCGGCGAGGTCGACCAGCAGCGCGTCGGAGCGGAACATCCCTGCGCCTTGCCGGTGAACGCGGTCAGCTCACCCGGCGATGCCCACGGGACCTGTTCGCCGGCCAGCAGCTTCTCCCGGCAGTAGGCGAGCGAGTCGAACCAGACCGGCGTGGCCCGCCCGGACGGCGCGGCCGACAGGCTGGCGAGCAGGTCAGGCATCTCCCGCGGCCTCCAGTCTCGGCGATGCGCGCCTGCAGGCCGAGGATGGTCAGCAGGTTCGGGTCGGGCAGGAAGATCTGCGGCAGCTCGGCGGCACGGCCCGGCGACCCGGGCCGGTCCGTGTGTGGTCCACGCCGTTGCGTGCACGACGGTGTTGTCCGGGCCCCACGAGCCGTAGTAGGGCAGGTGCGCCGGCGGCTCGGCGGTCACCCAGTTCTCGACGAACTCGGCATAGGGCACGCCGCGCGCCTTGCGGGCGTCCCGCTCGGCCGCGCGCGCCTGCTCGGTCGCGGCCACGTCGACGGCCAGGTTCTCCTCGTCGAAGACGACGAAGTAGATGTCGCGGGCCGTCTCTGGTGAGAGGTAGCCGGCCTCGACGTCAGCGATCGACGGACTCCGGGCTCGCGCTCGAGCACGTCGCCGTACCCGCCGCCGGCTGCCCTGGCTGATCATGTAGACCTCGCCCTCGTCGACGAGTTCGAAGCCCATGCCCATGTGGTGGGTCGAGTAGCGGGCGTCCGGGAACGGGCGGTCGTTCATGAGGGTCTCGAAGTCGAACGTCCACTTCGCCGGGTCGTCGCGCAGGTAGTCGAAGACGTTCACGCCCTTGATCTTGGCGAGGGGATACGTTGCACAGCCGTACCCGCCGAACAGGCCCGGCACGGCCGGGAACTTCGAGCCGCTGGACACGGTGGCGAATCCCCACAGCTGGGTGCCCTTGGCCGTGACGGCGATCTCGTAGCCCATGCCGCCGCGGTGCTTGCCGAATCCCTGGTTGTCGCGCTTGATCTTCTTCGACGTCAGCTGCAGGAAGGGCACGTCCTCCTCGATGATCTCCTGCTCGCCGATGTCGGCCATCGCGGCGAAGATCGGGGCCATGGAGTTCTCGCCGTCGCGGTGCGCCCGGCGCGCCGCCGCCCATGCCGTTCAGGTCGGCGCAGACGTTGCCGACGAACTCGCCGTGCTGGGTGATGCCGCCGAACAGGAACGTGTTGATCTGGTTGAACCACGGCGCGATGACCGAGGAGTACTTCTCCGGGCACGAGTACTGCATCTTCGCGAACAGCGCCTGGGTGACGCCGAACGTCTTGAACGCGCCCTGCAGGCTCTGCCCCAGCGGCGCATCGAGTCCCGGGTCGATGCAACTGCCTTCGTCAGTCAGTACCTCGATCGGGTTCATCATGCTGATGCCGCGCGGCAGGTCGGGCCACAGGAACCCGAGCATCGCCTGGTTCAGACCGCACTTCGCGGTGCCGAGGGTGGCGTTGAACGCGCGGTTCATGATCTGCGGCGCCGCGCCGCGCCAGTCGACGGTCAGCTCGTCACCCTTGACGGTGATCGCGCACGGGTACTTGAGCAGCACGTTCTCACGCAGCGTCGAGTCGGAGAAGAAGTTGACCCGGTAGGTGCCGTCCGGCAGCTCGCGGATCCGCCGCCGCGCCTCGGCCTCGACGTCCTCCAGGGACTTGCGCAGCGAGACGATGAACGCGTCCCGGCCGACCTCGTCGACCAGCGCGAGCAGCCGCTCCTTGATCCGCAGCGCGGAGTACAGCTTCACCTTCAGGTCCTGGTACTGCAGCTTCGGCTCGCGCACCGAATTCTGCAGGAAGGTGAGCAGGTCGCGCCGGATCTCACCCTTCTCGACGATCTTGAACGGGCTCATCCGGATCCCGTCGTCGTAGGCCGACTCGAGCTGGACGGCATGCCGCCGGGCTCCTTGGCGCCGTTCTCGCCCTCGTGGATGATCGTCGCCACCCACGCGATGAGCTCACCGTCGTGGAAGACCGGCAGGATCATGCTCTGGTCGGTGTTGTGGATGTTGCCGTAACGCGCGTCGTTGTGGATGAACGCGTCACCGTCGTGCACGCCGACGGTCGGGTCGTTGATCCAGTACTTGTTGATGAAGCGGACCGGGTAGTGCAGCACGGAGGCGAAGGCCAGCACGCCGCCGGTGCTGATGTGGATCAGGTCGCCGGACGCCGAGTACACCGCGCTGGTCAGGTCGCCCCACTTCGCGCCGGGCGCGGCACCGGTCTGCTCCATCATCTCGAACGCCTCGTCCAGGCCGGCGATGATGCGCTTGCGCACCCGGTCCAGGTCGTTCGCGTCGATCGGGCCGGCGAGCAGCCGCTCCTCCTCCGCGGTCCGCGGCGCCATCCGGTGGTTCGTCATGATCTCCGGGTCAGGTCCCAGGAACAGCGTCGTCTGGGCGAGGAAGCGGTCGACCCAGGCCTGGTCCTCGGCGGAGAACTGCCTGCTTCGCGAGATCGGTCATCTGTGCGGGCTCCGTGTCCTTGAAGAACCAGATCGCGCCGTGGGCGCCGGTGGAAAGGCGCCAGCCGGGTTCGACCAGGTACGTGGTGGTGGGTGTCGTGACCACGGCCGGGCCGGTGCACGACCGTGCCCGGGCTGCAGCGCCTTCTCGTCGTAGACGGGAGCATCCACCGCGCCGTCCACACCGACGAAGTGGCAGCGGCGCTGGCCCACCGCCGGTCGCGGCCTTCGGCGTTCCGGTCGGCAACGCGGCGTCGAACTCGACCGTCTCTCCCTCCACGTAGGAGGCGCACGCGGATGGTGGTGATCCGGATCCCGGCCTCGGGCGACTGACTGCCGTGCGCCGAAACGGTGGCCGTAGTCCTGGCCGAACAGGTCGATCAGCGCGATCACGTCGCGGACGCTGCGCCAACCGGGTGCGGTCGGCGACGACGGCCATCGTCACCAGCTGGTTGCCGTAGCGCATGTCGAGTTCGAGCCGGTGCCGCACCGCAGTCGGCCGGGCAGTCCCTGGCGCTAGCAGGTCTGATCGGCCCCTTGCCTCCAGCTCGGCGACGATCGCGTTGAACGCGCTCGAAGTCGTCGAACAGCCGGCGGCTGGTCGCATCGAACAACATCACCGGGGCGGTGCGCTCATGGATGTGCAACTGTGGGGTGTTGCCGGCGCCGAGCGCGGAGAAGACCGAGCTGAATGGTGGCGCGAGCACCCGGTCGATACCGAGATGGTCGGCGATGCCGCAGCAGTGCAACGGCCCGTTGCCGCCGTACGCGAGCATGGTGAACTCCTCCGGAAGGTAACCCCGAACCCGCAGCTCCTTCGCCATGCCGTTGGCCATCTGCTCGTCGACCTCGGCCTTGATCAGCTTCGCGACCTCGACCGGCTCCAGGTCGAGGTGGTCGCCGAACTCCTCGTCGATCGCGAACGCCGCCCGCTTCACATTGAGCGGAATCCGGCCGCCGGCGTACTGCTCCGGGTCGAGGTAGCCGAGCAACACGTCGGCGTCAGTCACCGTCGGCCGCATACCGCCACGGTCGTAGCAGGCCGGACCCGGATCCGACCCCGCGCTCTGCGGACCGACCGAGATCGACTGGTGGAGCCGGTTGAAGCTCGCGATCGACCCGCCGCCGGCCCCGAGCGTCACCAGGTGGATCATGGGCACGCTGACCAGCCATCGGTCGATCACCGGCATGAAGTCGTAATGCTTGACCCCATCGGCCGGGACCAGCCCGATGTCGAAGCTGGTGCCGCCCATGTCGGTGGCGACGACGTTGCCCAGGCCGGCCTGTTTCGCGAGATGCTCACTGGCCGAGACCCCGGACACCGGTCCGGAGTGGATGGTCTGCAACGCGTCGGTGGAGTTCAGCTGGGCCATGCCGCCGGAGTTGTGATTCACCAGCATCGGCTGGTGATAGCCATGCTCGCGCAGGTTCTGCTCCAGCTCGGACAGCGCGTGGTACATCGTCGAGTGCAGGAAACCGTCGACGATGCACGACGTCGCGCGCACGTACTCGCCCTTGCGTCCGGACAGCTGATGCGAGAGCAGCATCGGCAGCGCGCCGAGCTGGTGCGCCGGGTACTCCTCGAGGAAGATCTCCTGCACCCGCAGTTCGTGCGCCGGGTTCTCCACCGCATTCGTCAGGCACACCACCAGCGCCTGCGGCACCGGCGTCGACCAGCTCGCGCAGCTGATGCCGGACGTCATCCTCATCGACGGCGAGCAGAACGCGCCCGGCGTAATCGACCCGCTCGCGTACCGACCGGATCAGCCGCTGCGGGACGAGCGGATCCGGTCGGGTGCCGCTGGACAGATCATTCTTTGCGAGTTCGTCCAGCCCTCGCCGTAGCCGCGGCCACGGGCCAGCGGAATGGTCGCCTCGAAGCCGGCCGTGACGATCGCGCCGACCTGCGGGCCCTTCCGCTCGATCAGCGCATTGGTGCCGAGCGTTGTCGCGTACCGCACGGAATCCACTCCGGCGAGCACTGCCTCACGATCCAGGCCGAGCTGGCCACACGCGTGGTCGAGCGCCTCGTTGAAACCCTGCGCGAGGTTGTGGTGCGTCGTCAGCGCCTTCGCCTGGATGTACTGGTCTTCCCAAGCGAAGAAGCAATCGGTGAAGGTGCCGCCGATGTCGACCGAGATGCGCTTCACGTCGACTCCCCTCTCAGCGCGTCGACGGTTTGCGGGACGTCCCGGCCGAGCGGGATCGCCGTATGCGCGGGGCGCGCGGCCCACTGCGCCTTCAGCGCGTCGACGTCGATCTCCATGTCGAACACCGGCGGGTGGCCGGGCGGCAGGTACTCCGTCTCGATTAGGTGCCGCAGCCCGGGCAGTAGTACTCGAGGATCCGGCACCAGGCCGGGTCAGGCGCGAACGTGAACTCGTAACGCTCAGCATCAATGAGCGGCCGGTGGATATCCCGAGGGTCACGGTCGTAGACCAGCGTTCCTTCCTTGTAGTTGCCCCGGGCCGATCCCAGATCCTGCGCGCAGCGCCGACAGATCCATCGCTCGGCATCGAGGTCGATCTGCAGGTACTCGGTCATCGGGACGCGCATCATGAGCTCCGCTCGTCGGTGAGCAGCAGGTCGCCTGCCGCTGTCGTGTGGAAGCGCCAGCCTTCCGGCAGCCGCATGGTGAAGAACGGACCCTCGATAACCGCCGGACCCTGCCGGTGCGCGCCCGGCGGCTGGTCGACGAGCGCGTAGACCGGCAACTCGGCCGTGCCGCCGATGCCGTCAGGACCGAGCGGCTGCCCGTGGCCACCGCCTTCGAATCGCCGACCTGGCCGTCACCGCCGATCGCTGACGTGCGGCAGCGGAGACACGAGCGACAGTTCCAACGAGGCGACGTCACGGTCCCGCACGTGCCGAGCGACGTCTCGTGGATCGGCCAGTTCCATCAGGACTTCCTCCTCGCCGCGGGTGATGCTCAGCCGGAAGCGTCTCCACGCAGGCGTCCAGATCGACTCCTTCGGCGAACATGTCGCGCCGGGCCCGCTGCCGCAGCTGCTCGGCGACCGTGACGACATCGTCCACAGCGGACAGTGGGGCCTCGTAGTGCTGGGAGATGTCGGAGAAGCCGATGCCGAACGCGCTGAACACCGCTGCGGTGCGCGGGATGATCACCGTCCGGATGCCTGCCCGCTCAGCCGCGCCGCACACGGTCATCGGCCTCGGCTCCGCCGAACGCCGCGATGACCGTGTCTGGGGTGAGCGGCTCAGTCTGAAGCGCACGCGCGACCCGGTCGAGATAAGCCGCCTCCATCCGGACAAGCGCGGCGTCGAGGGGGACGCCGAGCGGATCGGCCACCGTTGCCTGCACCGCCTTTGCGGCTGCGCTCGACATCGAGGGTCATCGACCCGTCGAGATACGTGCGCGGGTCCAGCAGTCCCATGCAGAGGTACACGTCGGTGATCGTGGCGTCGGCGCCGCCGAGTCCGAAGCAGGCCGGTCCCGGGGCCGCGCCCACGCTGTCCGGGCCGACCGTTATCTCCCGCCGGTCACCCGGATCACCGAACTGCCGCCCACTCCGTGGCTGGTGATCGCCGCGAGCTCGAACGAGGTCGGCACCAGCGCCACCCGGCCGCGATGCTCGACCTGCACCGCGCCGTCGGTGACCACGCCGACGTCGGTGGTGGTGCCGCCCACGTCCGCCATGAGCAGGTGCCCGAAGCCGTATCCGCTGGCCAGCGCCCGCGTTCCTCCAGGCCGCCCCGGGGTCCGGAGCTGTATGTCTTCAGCGCCGACGACTTCGCCACCCGTGACGAGCCGCCGTCGTTGCGGAAGATCAGCAACGGACGGCGCGTCCTGCTCTCGCGCAGGCGGCTCTCCGCGTTGAACAGGAACCGTTCCATCGCCGGGTGGAGGAACGCGTTGAGCAGGGCCGACCAGGTGCGTCGCGCGTCGTCCCGGTCGGCCACCAGCTCCCAGGAGAACAGCAACGGAATCGCGCCCAGCAGCTGGCGGGGATAAAGCCGCAATAGGTGGCGCTTGACCCGCTTCTCCTGCTCGGCGCCGTCATCACCGCCAATCGCCACCACCACCCGGCCCGCGCCGCGGGCAGCCAGCGCGTTGACCCGCGCGACAAGTTCGGCCGCGAGCGCGTCGTCGTCGACGCCCACATCGATGACCGCGTGGCGATCACCGACGAGCGCCGAAAGCAGGTCCTCCTCCTCGCTGGTCGGCGGCGAGCGCCTCCACCAGCGTGGGATCCGTCGTCAGCAGGCCGAGCCGCGGACCCTTGCGCTGCACCAGGGCATTCGTCCCCTGCGTGGTGGAGTAGCGGATGTAGTCCGTCGACTGCAGCAGCGCGGCCAGCCTCTCCTGCCCGTAGAGAAGCGGTCGAAGCCTTGGCCAGCCCGTCGAACAGGCAGCGACTCAGGTCGAACGGGGTAGTCAGCGTCTTCGTGTACCGCACGTCGTCGCCGTCGACGACGCAGATGTCGGTCAGCGTGCCACCGTTGTCGATGTTGATGAGCCTTGTCATGGCGCTCCGTCCCTGACAGATACAGCGCGGTTGCTTACCGAGAAACGTAAAAGGCTCTCGCGTCGCGGCCACCGTGCGCGCAGCACGAGGATGCCGGCGTGTTTGGTGCCGGCAGCCAACGGGCTGATACAAATCCCGAGTGGAATCTTGTGTGCAATGCACGTAGCGGTGTGGTTCCGGGACTCGATTACGACGATATGTAGTCCGACAAGCGCATCGGACGCCCCTTCGCGCTCGCCGAAAAGCGCCGCGGCCTCAGGAGTGACGTCACTATGACCCTTGCCCACCTTCGTCCGACCTATGACATGCAGCTGACCGGCGATGCGGTCGCCGATCTCGAAGTACGGCTGGACCATGACGGCTTTCGAACCGCGGTTGAAGCGACGGCGCGCCGACTTGCGGCAGTAGGGTGGGCCGAGGTGATGTGGTTGCCGTCGTGCTGCCGAACCGGGTGGAACTCGTCGTCACGCTGTATGCCAGCTGGCTGCTAGGTGCTGGCGCTCACGCCGGTGAATCCGGCGCTCACACAAGACGAGGTGTCCTACCAGCTCGCCGACGCAGGCGCGCAGGTGGCGGTCGTCGATGCAGGAACGCGCGAGCTGGTCAAGGACATCAAGACACTGGATGTCGCCGACATCTTGGCTCGCGAGTCGGCGACGGGCACCTCGTCCGAGTCGATCCCGAGCCCACGGCCTGACGATCTCGCTCTGTTGATCTACACCAGTGGAACGACGGGCCGTCCGAAAGGCGTCAGGTTAGATCACGCGAACGTCGATGCTATGACAAACGCTCTGAAGGCCGCTCTGAGCTTCACAACGTCCGGATCGCGCGCTGCTGGTGCTACCGCTGTTTCATGTCAACGCAATCATGATCAGCGTCGTGGCACCGTTAGCCGCGGGCGCCTCCGCGATGCTGCTGCCCAAGTTTGACTATCGAACGTTCTGGAAGTCTGTCGAGGCGGAGCGCCCGACGTTCTTCTCCGCGGTGCCGGCCATCTACCTTCTCCTTAATGCCCTCCCCGAAGACGTGAAGCCGGACACGTCATCCCTCCGTTTCGTCATCTGCGGAGCTGCGCCGATGCCGGCGTCGGCGATAGCGGACTTCGAAGCTCGACTATGGGGTGCCCCTCGTGGAGGGCTACGGCCTGTCCGAGTCCACCGTTGCTCTTACGGTCAATCCGATCGACGGCCCACGCAAGGCCGGCACGGTCGGACGGCCGCTTCCTGGCGTCGAGGTTGCAATCATGAGCGACGGCGGGGAATTGCTCGCTTCCGGGGAGGACGGTGAGGTCGTGGCCCGTGGCGGAACGATTATGCGCGGCTATCTTGGTAAGCCCGACGAAACCGCCGCCGCGCTCAAGAGCGGCTGGTTACATACGGGCGACGTCGGACACGTCGACGATGATGGCTATCTGGTTCTGGTAGATCGCAAAAAGGATCTCATCATCCGCGGTGGCGAAAACATATCGCCGAGCGGAGGTCGAGGCGGTCCTCACGTCGCACGCCGGGGTGCTCGAGGCGCGCGGTTGTCGCCAAACCAGATCCGGTTATGGGCGAAGAGCCAATTGCATTTGTCGTTGTCAATCAGGGCGCAGCGTTGGACATTTCGGAGCTATTTGAACACGCGCGGGGCGTCCTGGCGAAATTCAAAGTACCCAAGGAGATTCGGGTCGTCGATTCCCTTCCGCACAACGCCGTCGGCAAGATTCTCAAAGCGCCGTTACGCGAGTCCCTTTGCCTCCCACGATTGACGCTTCGCCGAGACCGAGTGACTCTTCGCCGAACGGTCAGTGCTGCACCTTGCGCAGGGTTGCGACGGCATCGGGGGCAGGGCCCATGTCGGCACGGGCGGCGGCGCGGCTGAGCGTACCGACCAGTTTGGCCGGGAACCCGTCGAGAATCGACCGTTCGCCGAACCGATCGCGCTGCTTGACGCAGGCGCCGGCGCGGACCACGGACTCGGCGCCGACAACACTGCCAGTCGCAGACGATCGCCGCCGGTTCAATGACGCTGCCACGGCCAATGCGGCAGCCGTGGATCATCGCGCCGGGCCCGATAACCACGTCGTCGTCGATGACCAGTTCGTTGTCGGGCAACAGGTGCAACACCGTGTTCTCCAGGATCTGCACCCGGGATCCAATGCGAACCGGACCGTGCGAATCACCGATGATCTTCACGCCGGCGCCGATCAGCGACAGTCGGGCCGATGACCACGTCGCCGGTCACCTCCGGCCGGAGTCGAACAGGACGGTGCCACTGCCGATCAACCGGGGTCTTGTCGCGGTAGGCGTATAGCGTCCCCATGCCTTCTCCTGCGCGTATCGGCCCGTTCAGCACAGTGCCGGGGTAGTCGGTTAGGTCGGTCTGGTGCTGACGTAGCACCGCTAGTCGCTCCCGGTCGGCGTCCGACGCGGACCGGATCACGTGCGGTGGGCGCCCCACCAGCACCGAGTCGGTCAGGGATTACGGAGTCCGGCGGAATCAGCGTGCCTTCGCCCAGAATGCAGCCCGTTTCCCAGTCGGGAGCCGGGCATGAGGATTGCGCCGTTGCCGATCTCGCATAAGTCGCCAATGGTGGCGCCGACGATGGTGGCGCGGTGCCCGAACACGGTGCGCTGTCCGACCCGGACCGGGTGCTCTGGTGTGCCGATGATGACGCCGTTTTCCAGGACGGCCGAGTAGTTTCCGACGCTTACGGCTCCACCCCGCGACCGGATGACCAAGCCTTGCGCCAGGATTGCCCCCGCGCCGACGTGTACGTCACCCAAGAGCGTGGCTGAGCCAGCGATCTGCGGCCGGGGCTGGTCGGTCAGAAGCTGATTGAGGCTCATCGGACCCTCTCCTTCCCCGGCCCTTGCGTGTTGCGCCGCGCGCTCGCTGCTGACCCTATCCGCCGATGGCTGCGTCGCGCTCTTTGCGCGCTGGAACAACTGCCGGGAGAGTCCAGCCAGCCATCCCGGAGAAGTGCTCGTCAGGAGATCAACTGGTGACGGCGCGAAATGCGGCGACGACGGCAGACACCTGATCGAAATGCTGCACCGGATCGTCAGGCACGCGCAGAGTCAGGCGAACGTCGGTGGCACCCGCAGCAATGAGCCCCGGCACGCCGGCAACGGTGCCCGCGATATCCAACCTGCCGTCCTCGTTCCGACACGTGGCGGCAGGATGCCCACCACTCTGCAGACTCGCCGGCTCGCCTCCGGCGCGGTCGAGCGCGTCTCGCATCCGGGCAACCTCAGCCGCGAGGTCCGCTGCCGGCCCCAACCACGGATCCACCGAGCTCCGTAGCGAGCGAGGCGCCGGGCCACGCGCGGGTTGACGCTGCCGCTCACCCAGATGGGTACCCCACCGGCCTGCAGCGGTTTCGGCATCATGTGTATCCGTTCGAAGCGCAGCGTCGGCGACGTGAAATCGGCGCGCATTTGTGACCACAATGCGTGGCAGATCGCCAACGTGTCGTCCAGCGCCTCGCCCCGGCGGTCGAACTCGACGCCCGCGGCGTCGTATTCCTCTCGCTGCCACCCCACCCCGACGCCAAGGTCCAGCCTCCCGCCCGACAACACGTCGAGCGTCGCTGCGGACTTGGCCAGCATCGACCGGTCGGCGTAGCGCCGCGATCAGGACGTTGGTGGCGAGACGGATGCGCGAGGTCCGGCCGGCCAGCAGGGACAGCAGCGTGATGGGCTCCAGCCAGTGGCCGTCCGGACCGGTGGGTTGGTGCCGCCGGCCTGCCCGCCGATCTCGGGGCGGCCGTAGGCGTCCAGGTTCTCGCCGAACGACGACGTGATCGGAGACCGGCCAGCCGATCGACTCCGGCCCGGTCGAACGTCTCGGCCTGGCGAATGACGTGAGCTCCAGCTGCCGGGATCCTGCGGCTGCGAACGACCGCAGCACCATCGACAGCTGGATCTTGCCGTCGACCGTCATCCCACCCCCAGCACAACGAGACCGGAGCCCGCTAACCCCATACCAGCGGCCGCGGCGGTCGTCGTATGCGACGACGCGAGCCCGGCGCGACACAATCTCGTCAGGGGTGGGCTTCGACTAGCCGGCCGGCACGCCGGCCTCGGCTCGGCACGTCCTCCTTCTTCGCGTTGATCGAGGAAGACAGCGCAAAGGAGCGCGGCGGTGAAGAGCGCGGCACCCCAGACGAACGCGACGTGGTAACCGTGGATCAGTGCGGTCGGCGTCAGCTGAGCGATTTCTTGCGGTGTGTGGGCGTTCGCCGCGAGGTAGGCCGTCACGGTGGCCGCGAACACGGTGTTGAGCAGGGCCGTGCCCAGGGAGCCGCCAACCTGCTGGGAGCTGTTCAAGCACGGCGCTGGCGACACCGGCGTCGTGGGGCCCGACGCCGATGAGCGCGGTGCTGGCGGCCGGGATGAACACCGCGGCCAGGCCGACGCTCATCAGCAGCTCGGCCGGTAGGACATACGTCACGTAGGGCGTGTTGTCACCGATCCGGACGAGCAGCAGCATGCCGACGGATCGACAGGACGAGGCCAGGGATGATCAAGGGTCGTGGGCCGACCCTCGGCAGCAGCTGTGCCACTACGCCGGCCGCGACGATGATGCCGCCGCTGAACGGCAGGAAGGCAAGTCCGGCCTGACCGGGCTGTATCCGAGGTTGATCTGGAAGTAGTACGTCAGGAACAGGAACATCGCGAACAGCCCTGCACCGACGAGCAGGAACATCAGGTAGGAGCCGCCGCGGTTGCGATCGAGCACGATCCGCAGGGGTAGCAACGGGTTCGTTGTCCGTTGCTCCCAGAGGACGAACGCCACCAGCAGGATCACGGCGACGATCAGGAAGGTGATCGTGGATGGTGCCTGCCCAGCCCTGCACGGCGGTGTCGTTCGGGTTCGACGGGTGCTTGGGTTTAGCCGCTTCGGTGAAGCCGTAAACCAGGGAAACCAGGCCCAGCGTCGATAACACGGCGCCGGGGATGTCATAGCTGAGTGTCGCCCGCGGCCTTGCTCTCGTGCACTGTCGTAGACCGCGAACGCGGCGGTGATGAGCGCGATCGGCGTGTTGACGCCCAGGCACCAGCGCCACGAGGCGTACTCGGTCAGGACTCCGCCGAGGACCAGCCTGATTGCCGCGCCCCCGCCGGAGATCGCGCCGAACACGCCGAACGCGCGGGCCCGCTCCTTCGGGGCCACGAACGTCACCGTGATGAGCGAGAGTGCCGCCGGGGCGAGCAGGGCGGCGAACGCGCCCTGCAGGCCGCGAGCGGCGAACAGCCAGCGCGGCGGTAGGAGCCGAGGCCACCGAGAGCCGAGGCTCCGGCGAACCCGATCAGACCGATGATGAACGTGCGCTTCCGGCCGGTGTAGTCCGCTATGCGCCCGCCGAGCAGCAGCAGCCCGCCGAAGGTCAGGTGTACGCAGTCACCACCCACTGCCGATCCGCCGTCGAGATGCCGAGATCACGCTGCGCCGTGGGCAACGCGACGTTCACGATCGTGGCATCCAGGACGATCATGAGCTGCGCGACCGCAATCACGCCCAGTGCGCGCCAGCGCTTGGGATCGTCGGACTGCATGCCCATGGGGTGGTCGGACGGGACGGTACGTTCAGCCACGGCTACTCCTGAGGCGCAGGGACCGCTACCGAGGCCGGCGTGCGGGCCGATCAGTCTGTGCTCAGATGCTAACGAAGGTCACCGACGGCGAATAGCCGAATAGCTGAATCGCGGTGGAGGACCGGCGGCTATCTGCGTTAATTCCCCGCTAGGCGGGCGACTACCGGAGCGAAGCTCGTCATGCTGCGTTGGGCAACGTTGATGTAGCTGATTCCGAGGTCTTCGCGGCGCTGCTGCAGTCGGTCACACACCTCGTCCACGCTGCCGAGGAGTGCGTGCGGGTGTTCGGTCAGCTCCTGCGGGGTGACGCCGAAGCGAGCGGCCATTGCCTGGACCGCATCGGACGGATCGTCGTCAATGGCCACGAAATACGCTGCGACTTCGAGTTCGATGTCGTCGAAGCGGTCACCGGCGCCGGCGCGCACCCACTCGAGCTTCTCCCGGGTGGCCGACAATGTGGCACTGGTAACGCTCGCCGCCCCGAGCCGTCCCGTCGCGTTGTTGAAGTTGAGGCTGACGATGTCAGCGAGCCGACCGGCCAGTCGGAGGATCCGCGGAGATCCACCGCCGATGAAGATTGGTGGATGCGGCTTCTGCACGGGAATCGGTCGGCCGGCGAAGCCGTGGGCGTGCACGTACTTCCCATCGATGTTGATGTCGTCGCCACCCCAATGCGCCTTCAGCAGACTGACCACCTCGGCCAGCCGTTCGATTCGGACGCCGGCGCTATCCATCGGTATGCCGAGCCCGTCGTACTCGGCCGCGACCCACCCCGCGCCGAGACCGGCCTCGAGGCGGCCCTCGGACAGCACATCGATCGTCGCCAGCTCCTTCGCGAGCACGACCGGATTGTGGTAGTCCACGCAAGAAACCCGGCATCCCACCCTCAGGCGCTCGGTGACCGCGGCCGCTGACATCATGGCGCTGACCGGAGCGACGTCTACCGGACGATGCCCCGACGTCGCCGAGATCTCACCCGGGCCGAAGTAGTGATCTGGTTGTGAACAACGTCGAGTAACCGAGATCCTCGGCTTGACGCGCCAACTCGGTCCACTGCTTGGCCGAGGTCGCCTCAAACGCTTGCACTGAGAACCGGAATGGGCGCAGCATCAGGAACTTCCTCTCCGGTGCCAGCGCGGGTTGCGAGCGAGTCGCGCACGTACTGGGTGTCGTCCTGCGCTGGCGTCGTCAGATACTAACAGGTGACGATGCCCAGTATCTTTCCGTCGGTGAGTGGTTCAGCCACGGGTGAGGAGAGCTATGGCGAGCAGATTGGCCGACATCGACTGGATTCTTTGGTCCGGCACTGTGGGTCTCGAACGGCCAATACCGGAACGAGTCGAGGCGGCTGTGGCTTTCGATTTCACCAGCGTCTCGGTGAGTCCGCTCGACATTCACCGGGCCGAGCAAGGGGGTACACCGGCGAAGAGAGATCGGTCGGATGATCCGCGATCAAGGGTTGCGGATCATCGTCGACCCGGTCATGAACTGGCACCCCGGGACATCGGCGTCGCGATTTGCATCGTTCTCGGCCGAGCAGTCTTTGCGTTGGATCGAGGTCTCGAGGCAGTCTCGCTTACCGCGGTCGCGATGGACGAGACTGACGTTCCGGTAGAGGCGATCGGTGAGCCGTTCGCTGGACTGTGTGACCGCGCGGCCGACGTCGGTGCTCAAGTCCATCTGGAGTTCATGCCGATCTCATGCGTGGCCACCCTGCGCGAAGCGTGGACCATCGTCGATTACGCCGATCGCGCCAACGGCGGCATCGTCTTCGACACTTGGCATTTCTTCCGCGGCGACCCGGACTTCGATTTGTTGGCCACGGTCCCCGGCGACCGGATCTATTGTGTCCAGATCGACGATGCAGCCGCCATACCACGAACATCTCTGCGTGACGACACCAAGAACCGGCCTCCTCCCGGAGACGGCGACCTGACCTCACCCGTGCGGTCCGTGCGCTCGCCGAGATCGATGCGCTGCGCTGGGTCGGGCCAGAGGTGATTTCCCCGATATTGGAGGCCATGCCCGCTGTCGAAGCGGCGCGGCTCGCCAGCGGAAAGGTATCGGAACTGATCGCTAACGCGCTCGCGTAGTTAGACCGTGGTGCAGCACGTGATCTTGCCGAGTTATCGCCCTCTGGACGGCATTAAGTCCAAGATCATCGACTGGGGAGCGCCGTTCAGCTGGTCTTCTTCGGGACGTGGAATGGGCCGCGTCTGTCGCGCCAGGAAGAACTCGGTGGCCATGTCCCGCACCGTGTCGTATCCGAGGAGGAAACTCGTCCTGTGCCGCTCCGGCACTCAGTTGACGCCGTTCTGCAGCCCATCAAACGCTTCGCGCATTCGCTGCAATGCGGATTCGAAGAGGTCCCGATCCTCGGGAAAGTGCGTACCGACCACCTTGACCGCTCCTGTCCATCAGCTGCGCCGCATCCTCGACGCTACCCAGGCTCCAGTCCGAGGCCGCGTCCGCCCGTACGGCGATGCGGCTAGGTCACGCTGACTGTGACCTTACTTGTCACTGTCTCTAGTAGCTATCGCGTTGAGCGCTGGGCTCTGTCGTCCAGGTACTGTGCGCGAGGCTGCCAATCCGTGCGCGCCGTCATCGACCAACTCAGCGGGGTGACCGAGACGACGCCGTCGACGACGACGGCTCGGATGTCGCTGCATCGACCTCGAGCTGATCGGCGTCCACCTCGGCGGCGATTTGCAGTTTCAGCGGATCGGTTGGGACTCGCGTTCCTTCCGGCAGGCTATGCACGTAGTACGGCTGGCGACTCTGGACCGTCCGGCGAATCTCGGTGTCCGGAGTCGCGTCCGCGCGGGATATTGACGTTCAGTACGGCGACGTCAGGAGGCAGGCCATCGGCCAGCACCTGGCGGGCAAGCGCTCGGGTGAAGTGCCGGGCCGCGCTCCAATCGAGGTCGTCGAAGGTTCGCCAGGACGCAACGTCGACCTGGACCGATGCCGCGACTCCAGGGACGCCGTGAGCCTCCGCCTCCAGCGCCGCCGAGACCGTGCCGCTCACCCCGAGCGCGCCGCCGACATTCTCGCCGTAGTTGATGCCACTGATGCATAGATCCGGTGTCCGGTCCGCCAATTCCAGCAGCGCGTGTGTCACCGCGACGACCGGCGACCCGACCACCGAGTAGGCCCGCCACGTTTCGCCCGGCAACGTGCAGGTCGTGACGGCTGATCGCCCCAATGTCGTCCCCGGTCACGAAAGCGCGACTCATCGACGTCTGCTGTGTCGCAGGGGCGACGATCAGCAGGTCGCCCAGATCGGTGACCGCTTCGGCAGCTGCAGCGCAGGCCCGGTGAGTGCAGGCCGTCATCGTTGGTGACCAGAATCGAGTGGCCTCATCGGTCAGCCGTCCCGCAGGCACCAGATCCCGAACGTAGAGACCGGGAGCCTCCTCGCGGGCCGGGTGATCAGCACTGCCGAGTCGGTCAGGTGCCGGGACCGTCCCGTCCGAGCGTTCGATAACCCAATCCGCCCAGTGCTCCCACCAGGTGCCGGCGTGCTTGTCCGCCGCGTCCAGCCATGCCTGCGGATCATCGACCGGCGGAGCCGCCGGCGAAGAAAGTCGCCTTCGGGTTGCCGGGCGGGTTGACCAGACTCTGGATGTGCCCCGCATTGCTGAGGACGAACGTGCTCGGACCGCTGAAACAGCTGCGTCGTCCGATGAGCAACCGGTCCACGGCGTCAGGTGGTCGGTCGTTCCGCCGGTGACGAATGTCGGAGTCGTGATCGTCGCGAGGTCCACCGGCGTTCCGAGCACCGTCATTTCGCCCGGTCTGCACAACACGTTGCGCTCCGAAGATGTCCAGGAACTGGCCGTGCAGCCTGGCCGGCAGGTTGCGTGCCGTCCGCGTTCCACGCGAGGATGTCGAACGCTGGCGGCTTGTTTCCCATCAGGTAGTTGTTCACCCAGTAGTTCCAGACCAGCCTCGTTCGGCCGCATCCAGGTGAAGACGTTGCCCATGTTCCGCGCGCTGATCACGCCGGTGCGCTGGGAATTCCACCGCGCCAGCGCGAGCAGCCTCGGCGACGAGAACGCGCGGATCGGTGCCGCCTGACCGAAATCCAGCAGGGTGACGGCGAAGCTCGCCGTGCACGCGCTCAGTCCCTCAGGGCAGCCAGGTGGTTGAGCACCAAGGTTTGCAGAATGCCTCCGGCACAGAAGCCGACGAGGTCCACGTCCGCGCGAGCCGGTGATCTCCCGGACCGTATCGATAGCCGAGAGAACCCGCCCGGCGTAGTTGTCGAGATCCCAGTCGCCTTCGTGCTTCGTCGGGTTGCGCCAGCTGAGCACGAACGTCGGCAATCCGCGGTTCACCGCGTATTCGACGAAACTGCGTCCGGGCCGCAGATCAGAGGAAGTAGTACCGCCCGATCGGCGGTGGCACGACGAGCACTGGGCGAGCTTGCACGGTATCGGTAGTCGGCTGGTACTGGATGATCTCGGCGTACTCGTCTCGATCAACCACCGCGCCAGCGAGTGACCGCCAGATCCCGACCGACTTGGTACGCCCCGCGGTCGACCGTCGACGGCATGCCGCCGTTGTGCACCAGATCGCCGAGCCAGTTCTTCGTCCCGCGAACGCAGGCTCATGCCACCCGTCTCGAACGCGTGCTTGACGGCGGCGGGTTGCCGAGCAGGACATTGGTTGGCGCAGCGGCGCTCTCCAACATGCCGAGGACGAAACGGAGCGCGCCGTCGTCTGCCGACCGTTGCGGCCCAGATCGTCGAGCACCTCGTCGGCGAACTCGCAGCCGGCCAGGTAGCTCTGACCAAGCCGACGGTAGATCGGGTGTTCCGACCAGGCTGGGTCCTTGAACCGCCAGTCCTTCGGATCTGGCGCGACGTCCGACGAACCGACCAGAATCGCGGGCAGTTGGCCCGTCAGCTTGCGGCCCTTCCCGCCCACGGTCCCCATCCAGGCGAACGCCTGGCCAAGATCGCCCATGGCCTCCCCAGCACCGGCATTCCGACCGGGTCGGTTCCTGCGATCGCGTCGGCCGCGACGTGTCGTCGGGTTCTCCGGCTCGGGCGGAGCAGGCGCCTCCGTCAGCCGGGCCGCGGCAGGCGCGCCGACGCCGCCCGGCGCGGCCGACTTTTGTCACGAGCTGACGCAGTCTCGCTCAACGTCACGGCTGCCTCGCTTGCTATGTCTGCGAGGGAGTGCGTACTAGTTTAACCAGTCTCCTCTAGCTTAGAGGAAGCCCGCGCCCGCGCTCGCCGAGATCCGCCGTGATCTCGGACATGCCGGTTGCGAAAGTCAGCGGGCCAGGATTGCGACCAGCGTCACCGCCCGGTAGCGCCGGCGGCCGCTTTCGCGGAAGGCGCGCAACGCCTCGGACATGTCCGCGTTCCAGCCGGCCAAGGTCTGGTTTCGGTTCTCCAGCTCAACGGCCGCCTCCGAGCGACGGCGCATCGACGCTGATCTGCGCACGACGCGCTTGGCTTCAGCGCAACACCCAGCGGGCTGTTCTCGGTGATCATTTTCGGCCACCGCTGAGCGCCTCGTTGAGCAGTTCCTCCGCTGGCACCACCGGTTCACCAATATCGCGGCCGATGAGCGGCTTCGCCGGCGGTCGACGAACCGACCGGTCAGCAGGATCTGCGCGCAAGGCAGCGCGTGCAGGCCCCACGAACGTCGCGACCGTCCAGAGCCTTCTGCAGTCCCTCACCGGTGAGCCTGACCTTGACGAAGCGCGGCGCTGAACCGCAGCAGCGGTGCCGCGATCCGGGATTACGTCGCGCGCGCCGGCGTTGTGAGAAGCCGGCCCGGCGGCAGGCCTCCGTTTACTGGCGGCGGATAACCGGCTTGGCTGGGGTCGCCGGAACGAGGCAGATCGCCTCGGCCCACGATTCTGGCCCGCGCAACACCGGCGCGGCGGTCATGTCGGGCAGCGTGCTTGGCGCTGCAGATCCGCTTCCCGCGGCGAAACGCGACCGTTCCGTGGCAAGGAAGGCGACCCGCGGCTTCGTCGGCTGCCATCTCTCTGCTGATAGCTGGGAACAACCTTTAAACGCCCGGCAGCACGGATCGACCCCGTCGATTGAGCGTGGCTACTGTGATCCCGGCCCGTTGCCGATCCCCACCAGCTGAGCTGGCCCTGTAGCTGCCATTGGCGTCGATATCCGACGCGATGGTGGGATCGGCTGCTCCAGCCGACCGACGCTGATGAGCTGGCGGGCAGGCGCGTACCCGTCCGGACCGCCTGACCACGAATCAATCTGCCAGCAGTTTTCTGACGTCAACCACGTTCGGTTGAGGATTGCCGATCGCTACCCAGCCGATCTACCGGAGGTGTAGTCGCGCGGTGACCGAAGCTCCTGACTCGACTGGACAGCCGACGCAGGAGCACGATGCTCGTTACCCTCGTCATCCGCGGCGTCGGAAAAGTGCGGTACCCTTTCGACGACAAAGTGACGAAGATCTGGTCGGAGCAGGCAGCCTTCGCGATAACAAAGGGCCCGATAATGGCGACGCCGCAAGGCGGCTGGCGAGGTCACGGAACTCTTATGAAGCCCGCCCGGTAGTGAGAAGGAACAAGAGATCGACAAGCCGCCTGACGGGTTTCGCCGATCAACCGAGGCTGCGCGGATGTCCGGGCGTCGGTCTGGCGGTGACGCGCGCTGACGGCATGTCACGATCACCGACACACAGCGATGCCGGTTCACGACGACGGCATCCAGCGCCTCGATTAGGTAATTCATCACCGATCCTTCGCCTGAGCCGCAGAGCCCAAACGTCTATTGCTACCGTCCTCAATGCAGGCTGCGCTTCGAGAAGTCGAGGACGGCGGTAGCGTCGCGCGCTGACCTTCGCCACTTAATGGATCTGAATACACGGTATGATGCACATGCACCAGGAATTGATCTTGATGCTTGGCCTTACGCGGCCGAGGACGAGAAAAGCGAGGAGCGGCTGGGAAGTTAAATTACGCCGCAACTGAACGAAGTACAC
>ERZ1370068.303-contig-10274_pt1 | contig 23036 bp, 43 predicted proteins | sample MGYA00561227_ERZ1370068 | MGnify/ENA primary metagenome ERZ1370068 (study PRJEB38410, sample SAMEA6850437) | metagenome | study: Metagenomic assessment of the ecological functions of the soil: analysis of the soil microbiota associated with the...
GAGGAGACGCTTCGTTCAGTACGTATTGCTTGGGAGTCCTCGAGTCCGGTCGCGGATGACTCCGCGGATTCTTGGGCCCCGAAGGTGATCCGGCGCAACTCCGCCGAGTTTCCCGGCTGTGCTCACACGTCAGGCGTGCTGGCCGGAGCTTCTTCACGCGTTTGGCCGGCGAGCCATGTCCGTGATGGAAGTCGAATGCCGGTCCATGGGCGGCGAGCGGTGTCGCTTTCTCATGACGGCAGCGGCGAGACGGTACGAATGTCTACGAGGCGATGGGCGAGGGCGTGAGCGTACGAGGCGGCAGTCGCGAATAAGGGCGACCACTAACAGGGTGTTTGAAGAGAGGCTGGCGTTTCTGGCGGCACAATGCGCGATTCCAGCATCGCGTTGTTCAGCAAGCGAGCCCCGGCTGCCGAAACTTTGATGGGCCGTAGCATTGAGCCATCAGCGGGAGCCGATCCTCGGTACGTCGTCGTCGCGATCTCAGGACTGCGTCGGCCGGTCGACGAAGCGGCTCTCCGCTCAACGCTTACGGCTCCGCAAACTTACGGCTGGGGCTCGCCGTATATCGCGATAGCGAGGTCGCGTTACGACGCTGGCGGCACCGCGAGCGGTTTCTTTGCCAGCGCGCCGCCGCCTTGAGCGCGTCCGCGTAGAGCGGGTTCGCCAGCATCTCGCCGTCAATCAACACCTCGCGGTCTCCACGGAAGCACGATCGTGCTCTCGGTCGCGAGCGCGTGAAAGTCGGGCGCATACGGTCCCGTGCGGAACGCGACGGCCGTGCGGACTTCACTCGCGCCGGAGTTGACGACCGCCGCCACCGCGAGCCGAATCGTGTCGCCCGGTATCGCACGTTTCGTCCACCACGAGCACGCGGCGATTGCGAACGGCCGGCGGCGCAGCGCTCAAGACGGCCGGCGTCTCGCGAACGGTGTCGGCGCCAAACCTCCGGCTGACGATGAGCGAGTAGAACTCGCGTCCGAGGATGGCCGCAATCACGGCGCCGGGGACAACTTCCCGCGGTGGCGATGCCGATGACGACCTCGGGGTCATAGGCCCGCGCGACTTTCAGCGCGAGACCGCGCGAGAGTTCGCCGAACAGCGGCCACTCCACCTCGAAAACACCCTTCGAATGCTCGACAGTCGTGCGGCGTGGTGACATGATGAAACGTACCGGCCCGACGAGGGGCGTGGAAGCGCGATTCAACAACCCGGAATCCACTCGCGATGCGAGAGATGAAATGGTTGCTCCCGTTCGTTTGAGCGCATAGCTTTGCCGCGAGCCACGTTGGTCCTCAGGCGAGCCGTTGGCAAGAGCTGCTTCGTCCGTCCTACACACCCTCGCGAGCCGCATGTCCTGGTGGAGTCGCCTGACCGGCGGAAAGTTCTGAGTGGCGACCCGAAGCCCGAAACGCCTCCGACTATCTGAGCGAGGCGATGGCCTTGAGCGTCAGGGCGATCTATGACGCTGCGCTGACGTCGTATCGCCTCGCGCTGCGCGACCGGCCGAACGACACGAAGATCCTCCAGAACATGCGCGATCGCGTTCACGAAGACGAATCGGCCGGACGAGGCGATTCGCTGCTATCGCACCGCCCTCGAGTTCGCGCCCCAGCTCTCGGGCGCGCACTACGGCCTCGCGTTTCTCGCTCCTCAAGCGAGGCGACCGGCCAGGCGCCGGAAAAGCATCTCGATCGCCTTCCTGCTGAAGCCGCCATCCGGCCCTGCGGAGGCGGAGCGCTGGGTCCGCCACGCCGAGGGAAACGCTGGTCAGTCCTGCGAAGCAACGATTGCCGATGTCTCCGGCGAGCCGTGAGCAATAGCGTGGGCAAGGTTCTCGCCAGTCGTCAGTCAGAAAGGCGGCGTGCGGGAAGACGACGACAGCGGTGAACCTCGCTGCCGCGCTCGCCCGTCGCGGAACACAAGATTCTGTTGATCGACGCTGATCCGCAGGGCTCCGTTCGATTCGGATTGGGGTTGAACGCCGCGTGCGACGCGCATCGGGCTGTCGGATTTCGTCGCCGGCACGCAGCCGATGCACAGAAGTCGTGCGCACGTCGAACGCTGCCGTGGCTTCGAGTCGTGACGGCCGGGCGCGGTGACCGAGAGCGCGGCGCACGACGTCTATCAACGCCAGTTCGCGGAGTCGCCCGACGCTCGCGGAGCTGCTCGACCGAGCGCGGAGCCGCGGCTACACCGGTGATCGTCGACACGCCACCCGGGCTTGGCGCAGTCGTCCATCGGGTTCTCGCGTGCAGCCAGCACGTGCTCGTTCCGCTCCAGTGCGAGTCGCTGGCGCTCCAGACGACGACGCAGATTCTTCGCGGAATCCGCGCCGCGCTCGGCGAGAATCCGACCCTCGCGCTCGACGGCATCGTGCTGACGATGGTCGAGGCGGGGCAATCCGGCATCAGAACGCGTGTCGCGGCGTACGTGCTGGGAACAGCTGCCGCGCGGATTGGTACTTGATGTATCAATCCCGCGAACGCAAGCATCGGTCGAACGCGTTTGCGGCAGGTCAGCCGGTCGGTGCTGCGCACGCCGGATGACCCCGCGGCCCAAGCCTATCGAGCCTTGCCGAACGACGTCGGCCGGACGCCTCGCGTGATTCGTCGGATCGCCACTTTGCTGTTCGCTTGTCGCCGGACTAACTCGCGGTCGCATGCATCGACATGTCGGCGCCGAAAGGCCCGGCGTCGATTTCGGCGCTTCTCCCGCTGTCGCCGTCAGTCGTCGTCGGCGATACGATGCGCGACAGCGCCGGCGGCAGCTCCGCTGCGTGTGATCGCCTACGACGCCAACGACATCTTCGATTCCCGGCGCGACGCGCAGTTCTTCGTCGTCGACTCGGGCGCTGTCGGGCACGTCGACCGAACGGCGTGCGTCATCGTGGTGACAAGCAGGGAGCGATTCACATCATCGGATCAGGTCGCCGGCGTGCAGACGACTCGCCGTCACGGTGCGCGATCACCAGTCGCGCCGCGAAGCATTCGGCGCTCGACGGCAAAGGTCGACACGACACTCAAAGTGCCGTTGACTCAGCAACACCGACACGACGCCGAGGTCGTCGGATCGGCAAACATCGCCGTCACGCTGCGCGGTGCCGGCGGACACAGGCGTCACCGGCTTCGCTGGTGAAGTGACGAACTGGCAAAAGCCCCGGCGACGATCCCGTCGTCCATTCCAGGAATTTTTTCAGCGATGACGGGACGAAAGGTGTCGGCAGGTCGACACGACCGACGGCGGCGGCGCAAGCCGGAATTATTCGTGCGATCTTGGCTCCTTGTCGATCAGGCGGTGCGGGGAACAAAGGTGTGGACAGCGCGGTCGTTATCGTGACCACGAGCTACAAGGGCGCGCCTGTCTCCGGATCGCCGATTCGCGTCGTAATACCGATCAAAGGCAGCATCCCGCAGTAGCCGGAGGCGAATCGGCTCTGGTTTCCGTGAACGCGGCGCGCGCGGTATACTGGCTCCGGCGTAACTCACTTCGGCGAGGCCATTGATGATCGCGAGCGGGCGGACCGCGCAATTCTGCACCGGGCACACCGACCCGTCTTGCTGTTCGAGGCCGTCGCGACGTATCACAAGCCCGACGCGCTCCAGGTCAAGCGCAACGGTCGCTACCAGCCGATCTCGCACGACACGCTGCTCGAGCGGCATTCGACGCACCGCAGTCGGGCTCGAGGAGCTCGGCGTGCGCGCCGGCGACCGCGTCGCGATTCTCTCAGAGAATTGCCCCGGAATGGGCGATCACCGACTACGCCTGTCTCACGCTCGGCGCGACCGACGTGCCGATCTATCCGAACCTGCCGAGCGATCAGATTTGCTTATATCCTGCGCGATTCGGGCGCGGTCGCGATCTTCGTGCTCGACGCCGGAGCAGGCCGCGAAGGTCGCGGCGGTTCGCGCCGAGTGCAGCGCGGCTTGCGGCACGTCATCACGTTCGCCGATCTGCCCGCGGGCGCCGACATGACACTGGCGGCGCTCGAGACGTCGGGCGCGCCGGTGGACACCGACGCGCGACGGACGGCGTATCGGACGCGCGCGCTCGCCGTCCGCCCGGACGACGTGGCGACGATCATCTACACGTCGGGCACGACCGGCGAGCCGAAGGGCGTCATGCTCACGCACGACAACATCTACTCGAACGTGATGGTCGGGAAAGCGGCGATTCCATTCGTCGGCGACGATACGTGCCTCAGCTTTCTGCCGCTGTCGCACATCTTCGAGCGCGATGGGCGGCCACTACATGATGCTCGCCACGGGGACGAGCATCGCGTACGCCGAGTCGGTGGACACGGTGCCGCTCAACATGACCGGAGGTGCGGCCGACGCCTCGTGCTCTCCGTGCCGCGCCTCATACGAGAAGATGTACGCGCGCGTGCTCGAGAACGCCGCTGTCGGGTGGCGCGGTCGAAGCGGCGCATTTTTTCTGGGCGCGGGGTCGCCGACCGGTGGGCCGGACGTGCGGCTGGCCGGAGCGACGCCGCAGGGCGCGCTCGCCCTGCAATACAAGATCGCGCAGCGGTTGGTGTTCTCTAAACTTCAGAGCGCGCACGGGTGGACGACTGCGCTATTTCGTGTCCGGCGGCGCGCCGCTCGCCCCGGAGATCAACAAGTTCTTCTACGCGGCCGGGCTTGTGATCCTCGAGGGCTACGGACTCACGGAAACGTCGCCGGTGATCTCGGTGAATACGCCGGCGAACTTTCGCATCGGCACCGTCGGCAAGCCCAGTCGCCGGGAACGGAAGTGACGATCGCCAACGACGGCGAGATTCTCACTCGCGGCCCGCAAGTCATGAAAGGGCTACTTCAACAAGCCGGCGGCCACCGCGGAAGCGATCGACGCCGACGGCTGGTTCCACACGGGCGACATCGGCGAGCTGCGCGACGGGTTCATCGCGATCACCGACCGCAAGAAGGACATCATCGTCACGGCGAGCGGCAAGAACATCGCGCCGCAGCCGATCGAGAACGACGTCAAGACGAACACGTTCGTGAGCCAGGCGGTGATGATCGGCGACAAGCGCAAATTTCCTAATCATGCTCGTCGTGCCCAACTGGGATTCGCTCGAGAAGTGGGCGCGCGAGCAGAGCATCCCGTGACAGCGACCGAGCCACAGCTGCATGGCGTCTCCCGGCCGTGAAAGCCAAGATGGAACCAGGAAGTTCAGGCCAAGGTTGCCGGCGCTCGCGCGGTTCGAGATGCCGAAGAAGATCGGACTGCTCGAGCACGATTTTCCGATCGAGCGAGGTGAGCTCACACCCACGCTCAAGGTCAAGCGACGCATCGTGGACAAGAGCTATAAGTCGCTCATCGATTCGCTCTATTACCTGACGACGGCAACGGCGCCTGAGTCGGAGCTAGAGTCATCCTGATGCGTTGCGAGGCAACCATCAGGATGACAAGCGTCGGGTCGGCATGACCGATCATGCGTTGACGATGGCCGCGTCATCGACGCCGCGCGACCCAGACGCGCCGTCGCGCGCGCGAGCTCAGTGAAGCCGTCAGGGATTGGCATAGCGACAGGGGCGAGTACCCGCGCGCCGCGGCGAAGGCTCGCGCGCACAGAAGTGAATAGCGCATCGCTCACCGGACCATCGAGCGCCACCGCATCGATCGACGCCTGGGCAAACGGCGCCACCTCGCTCACGAGCACCGACATGCCGTCGCCGCTCGCCATGCCGTCGGGCGGATTGAGCAGCAGCAACTGCGACGGAGAGAATCCACGAACGAACTGGGCGAGTGCGCGGCCCACGTCCCAGGGATTACCGCGGTCATGCGCGGCTCGGTCAGATCGAGCGCGGCGGCCAGGCGCATGCGCGTCCGGACTCCCGCGGCTCGGTGGGCGGAGCCGCCATCGCACGGTCGGTGAAGTAGACCACACCAGATCGAATCGGATATTCGGCGAGGCAGAGTCGGGCAGCCGAGCGTGCCTTCGATGATGAAACGCTCATCGGCTCGCTCGATGGACGCGACGAGCCAGGTGTCGGCGTGCGGCCGAACGCAGCGGAGGATGTCGACGAGCGGAATGAACACGACCCCGCTAGCTCCGGGACAGCCGCAGTTCGTCGACGTTGACGTCGTCGGGCTGAGAGAGCGCATAGCGGACCGCTTCGGCGACGGCGCGCGGACAGCATCTGCGCCCGCGGCGTGAAGCCGGGGCGCGTCTCGGTGTCGACGCTGTCCCAGAGCGTCGTGTCGACCGGACCCGGCGATACCAGCGTGGCGCGAACGCCGCTGCCGCGCAGCTCGGCGCGGAGCACCTCGTGGAGCGCGCGGAGTCCAAACTTGCTCGCCGCGTACGCGCCGCTTTCGGCGAACGCGACGCGATCGGCGATCGAACCAATGGTGACGATGTGTCGCTCGTTTCGCGCGCGCATCTCGGCGAGAAACGCGTGCGCTAGTACAAAGGGCGCGACGAGATTCACGTCGATGGCGGCGCGAAACGCCTCTGGTTCGGTGGCCTCGACGGTCGCGAGGGCGAAGTTCCCGGCGTTGTTGACGATCACGTCGGGCGCGCCGCCAAACTGCGCGCCGCGCGCTGAACCAGCGCGCCCACCGCATCCGCATCGGCGACGTCGCACGGAATTGGGATCGCGCGCTCACCGATCTCCGACGCGCGAGCGCGGAGCTCGTCCGCGGAGCGCGCGACCATCGCTACGCGCATCCCATCGGCCGCGAGCGCGCGCGCGACCTCGAGCCCGATGCCGCGCGAAGCGCCGCTGACCAGCGCCGTGCGACCGGCGCGCTCACTCATGTGCCGTCGTATTCGACATAGTTGTTCGGCGTCTCCCAGAGCACGAGCCTGGTCAGCCGTCCCGGCGCAATCGCCGGCTCGAGCACGCGCCACATCGCGACGACGATGTTCTCCGTCGTCGGAATGATGCCGCGCATGAAGTCGACGTCGAGGTTGAAATTCTTGTGGTCAACCTTGTCTCACCACCTCGCGCTCGACGATCGCTTTGAGCTTGGCGAGGTCGATGACATACCCCGTGCGTTCGTCGACCGGGCCCGTGACCGAGACGTCGAGCGTGTAGTTGTGGCCATGCCAATTCGGGTTGTTGCACTTGCCGAACGTGGCCTCATTTTCCTCGTCGGACATCGCGGATTGTGCACGCGATGCGCCGCGTTGAACTGGAGTCGCCGGATGATCGTGACCTGGGGCATTCGCTGGTGCTGGTTACTGGCTTACTGAAACGAGCCCCGTGGTGTGAACCACGGGGCCTCGAAGCATTCGGTCCGGAGAGGGTTTTCTGAAGCCCAGTCGAAACAATGAGGTCCTCACCATCAACCTTTCGCCTTCCCCGCACTGGGGCATGACGTCGGTGATAGATTGTCGAACCCGCCCGAAGGACTTATCGGCTCAAAAACTGATTTCTCCGTCCCGATTGGATTGCTGCTGTCTCGTAAGCAACTTACCCACCGACGCAAAACAGGTCAATTCGCGAGGCGATGCAATGGATTTTGGTATTCTGATTGTCTTGCTGCCTGATCGTCATCTGGGCCATCGGCGCACTTGCGTTCGAGGGTCCCGGATGGATTCACTTATTGCTGACCGTCGGTGTGTTCGTGGTAATCTGGCGAATCGTCGCGCGCGGCGACCGCCGACATCCAGAACTCCAAGTAACTCGCGCTCGACGAATTTGCTCGAGCGCGAATACTCGACGCGCCAGCGCTCACCGCGCAACGACGACGAGCGCGACGATGCCCCACGCGAGCGTCAGCACCGTCACCGGTAGCCCGACTCTGAAATAGTCGCCGAACCCCATCCGCTCTCCGCGCGCTTCGCCCGCTCGGCGACGATCAGGTTCGCCATGGATCCGAGCAGCGTGAGATTCCCGCGAACGTCGAGCTCATCGCCATCGCGAGCCAGATGAACGATGGTGCGGCAACCCTGGGGACAACGGGGAGCCACAGAAACCACCGCCGGAACGTTGGACACGAGGTTCGACAACGCGAGCATCGCCGCAGACGTCACGACCGCGTCGTCATCGGTGCGCCGTAGCTGCGCTCCCGCCGCGCTCGTGAGCGACGCGATCATCGGCAGGTCGCGCGCTCCGCGCATCACGACGAACAACGCGCCGAAGAACAGCAGCAGCGACCATTCCACTTTTTCGAACGCGCTCACCGGATCCCGCTGAGCGATCGCGAGCAGGATGGCGGCGGCCGTGATCGCCACGAGCGGCAGTGAAAACTAGCGAGCCAGCCGACGAGCGCGCCGGCGAAGACGAGCAGCGAGCGTTTCACGAGCGGCCCGTCGAAATGCGCGCGTGGCATATCTGGCGCCGGCCGGGAACGATTTCGACAATTCCGTTCGGTGCACGAACGACAACACGCCGAACACAATCACCAAACCGCCCAGCGACGGCAGGGCGAGCGAGGCGATGAATTTGGCGAGGGGATTCCGCTCGCCACGCCGATCAGCATGTTCTGCGGATTGCCCATCGGTGTCATCGCGCTCCCAACGTCTGGACCCGAGGGCGATCGCGAGCAGGGAACGGAAGCGGCGCAAGCCCGAGCGGCCGCAGCGCCGCGATCACGAGTGGGTGCAGAACGAGGCAGATGGTGTCGTTCACGAAAAACGCCGAGAGAAGTCCGCTCGTCGTGACAACCGCGGCGAGGAGCGCGCGCGGAGAGCGAGCCTGACGCACGACGTGCCCCGCCGCCCACTCGGAAGAATCCACCGATCTCGAGAAACCCGGTGATGAGCAGGACGCCGAGGAGAAAGACCATGACGTCCAGATCGATCGCCGCGTAAGCGTCCTTGAGCGGCAGGCGTCCGATGGTCACCATCGCCACCGCACCGAGCAGCAGCGGCGGATGGGCGGTTGAGACGCAGGTACGGCACCCGCTGAACAGCGATCAGCAGGTAGGTGACGACGAGGAATGACGAGGCGAGTCGTCGTCACCCGACGGCGTTAAGGATCGTGTACCATCGCCGTGCTCTGGCGCAGCACAGAACCGATCTTGAACTCCACGACCTGGCCGGGCGCCACGTTGAGCGCGCCTGAATTGGCGGACCTGCGGCCTCCGATCGGCGTGGCCGTGAGAATGACTCCTGTCCGTTGGCGACGGCCCATTCTGACCTTGAAATCGCCGGCGCTGTTGCCCGGCACTGAGCCAGCCGGCGGCTGACGCCATTGGACACGACCGCGACGTTCATGTCGAGGAAATTCTCGTTCCGACGTGAATCGGGATCGGCTCCATCCTCGGATAGAAGTCGTCGTCGTTCCCCCTTGTTGTGAGTGCAGCCGGCAAGGACGACGATCAGCACGAGCGCGGCGCGCGCGAGCCAAAGCGCGTGACGCGGGTGGGGCTCGCAGTGCTGAAGCGGGTGTCATCTCGAGTCTCCCGGGCGACAGCCGAGGGTCATGTGTGCCGTGGCGGGTTCGGCCGTCTGTATAGGGAAACCCCAACATAGCGCCTGGTTTCCCGTTCCGTTATGACGGAGCGTGTTTGCCATTCGTCACCCGGCCGGCCACGCCGTCAGATCTCCCAATTGGACAGCACGAGCCCGGTTGCCGGCCGCTTTTCGTCGAATCCGGTGAGCGACATGCGAAGATCCGTCCAGCGGATATGTCCGCCCAGCGCAATCACCCGCCGAAACGGCTCGAGGAACTCGCCCTGGAGGCGCAGGGCCAGCCGGCGTGTCCCACTCCGCCGAGCAAAATCAGCGATGGCGTGGAATGAGATTGTCGAACCGCGACTCGTCCTCCAGCACCGAGCTTGAGCACTCTCAACTCTTCCCGCGTGCGACCCTCGACGAGCGGCGACGTGTGCGCCAGCGCGAAACCGATGATCCGATCACCGTGGTACAGCAACACCGTGTCGCCCAGCGCGAGCTCGCCGGTCAGCAGGATTTCGCGGCTGTAGTCATACCCCGGCAGCATCCGCTGCACGAGCGCGCGACACTCTGCCATGGCGTCGTCGCGCGCGGCCGGCGAGACGGCGCGACATCAACTTCGCGGGAGCGTCGTCGTACGTCGCCTCGAGCGTCGACGTAATGGTGAGACGGCCCGGCAAGAAGCCCAGCCGCGAATAGAATCCGATGTTGTCCATCGTGCGCGGCATCGTCTCCAGCCCGATGACACGTCGCGCCCTGATCGCTTGAGCCATTCGACGCCGCGGGTGACGATTTCCTTGCCGATGCCGCTTCCCTGGAACTCCGTACGCACGGCGAGGGGTCCCATCCAGCCTTCGGTGCCCGACCGATGCACCATGTTGAACGCGACGATGTGTCCTCGATCGTCGCGCCAGAGCATCGCGCCGTCGTCCGCGTCCTCAATGGCGTAGCGCCAGATGGTCGGGTTGAGAAACGGAACGCGCACGCCGACCATGCCGTCGCGACGATAGCGCTTCGGTGAACGAATCGCTGAAGACCTGATTCAGCTCCTCGATCTCGTCGAGCCGAGCGCGGAACGGTCCCTCGACGGGATGCGGGCGCCAGACGCGTGACGTCGCCATCAGTCCGCCGCGCCTGCCTGAAGTCGAGCGAGCTCGTCGCTCTCGCATCGACGCCGATCGCCTCGCAGCCTTCGCATCCGAATCGATCCGCGACGAGCCCGACTCCTCGTCGTAGCGAACCGTGACGACGCGGTCCAGACCCTCGCGCACCGACTCGATGTGCGTGATGAGAATGACCTGCTCGAACCGGTCCTGGAGGCGGCGCAGCAGGTCGACGACGTTGTGCCGGCGCGTCTCGTCGAGCGAGCCGAACACCTCATCGAGGATGAGGAGCGAGAATGCCTGTCCGGCGCGCTCGGCGATCATTCTCGAGATTGCAAGCCTGGAGTACCAGGTTCGCCAGGTCCTCCTCGCCGCCCGAGATGACCGGCTTGGGGATGCGCGTCCTCGAGAACGATGACGTTGTACTGGTCGTCGAGCTCGATGTCGGAGTAGCGGCCGTCGGTCAGCTCGCGAATGTAGCGGCTGGCCAGATCCGAGATCTCCGGTCGCAGCTCCTGATTGAGGTCGGTGCGAAGATCGGTGAACGCGCGATCGAGCTCTTCGTGCAATCGCCGATCGCGCACGAGCTCGGCCAGTCGCGCTTCGTGCTTCGCGAGATCCGCCCGCGCCTGCTCCGCCGACTCGAGAGCGGCGCGCGCCGACGTGTGGTCGGAGTTCGCCGCCACCGCCGCGAGCTCGGCCGAGCGCAGCTCGGTGGCGGACTGCTCGAAGCGCTCGCGCAGATCGCTGAACGCCTGCTCGGAAAAGGTCATCGCGGAGCGCCGGTCGCCCAACTCGCGCAGGCGCGCGTCGATACTCGTGACTCGAATTCGTACCGGCGTTGCGCTCTTCGTTGAGGCGCGGCTCGCGCTCGAGCTGCGCGGCGAGCTTGCCGCCCGCGCCGCGAGCGGGCGTGAGTCGCTCGATCAGAGCGCGCACGTCGACGTGACGGCGCGCGCGGTAGACAACCGCGATCGTCGTCAGCTCGGCGGCGACTATGTGTGAGACGGTCCTGTTTCGCCGACAGGTCGCGCGTCACTGTCGCGAGCTCCTGGACGTCGGCGTGCACTTTCGCCGATTCGCGCTCCAGCTTCCAACCGTCTCGAAGACGACGCGTCGTCGATCGTCGAGCTCCTTCACTTCGGGCGGCATGGCCGCGAGCTGCTCGATACGCGCGCGATAGTATTTGCCGTCGACGGTGATCGTCTCGATCTGTGTGTCCAGTACGTCCAGCACAGTTCGGAAATGCGTCTCGAGCGGCCGCGCGCAGATCGGACAGGTTCCGCTCTCGCCGAGGTCGACGATCTGGTCGCGCTGGGACTGCACGTCCCTGCAACTGATCGCGCAGCGCCTGTCGCTTGGTCTCCGCCTCTTGCTTGTCGCGAACCCAGTTGGTTTGAGCATTCTCGAAATCGCGCAGCGTTTTCTCGAGCTCTATGCGCGCGTTCTGAGTCGGTTCGGACCTCGAGCTCGGTCGCCGGCGCCGTCTCGATCTTCGCGTATCGTTCGCGAAGGCGACGCAAGCTCCTCCTCCAAGCCGCGCGCCGTGGTCGGACAGCGTGCGCCGGCGGCCTTCCTCGTTCGCCGCGCGGTCGAGCTCCGCCAACTCGGCTTGAGCGCCGCGAATGGCGCGAGGTCGGTCTGCGTGCGGTCGAGCTCCTCGCGCGCTGTAGCCGCTTCTGCCAGTTCGCGATCGATGCGAACGGCCTCGCGCTCGATCGGACGCCTCGCTCGCCTTCCACGACGCGGATCTCCGACACGAGCGCTTGCATCGCGTCGCGGTCGCGCTGTATCGCTTCCCACTGCGGATTCACGTCGTCCAACACGCGCCGCGCGGCAATGCGGCGCTGCGCCGCAGTGGCTGCCCGCGCTTCGCTCACCGTCACGCGCTCTCGCCTCGACGAGAACGCGATTCACGGTCTCCGCATCCGACATCGCCGCGCGAAGTCCGGTGGCCTCGGCGATGATCGCCTTGCGCCGGTCGCGTACGAGATCCTGCGCCGTGCGAAGCTTCTCGTAGCCGAGCACGCGGGACAGAAACTGTGCGCGCTCGGACGGACCCATCGCGGCCATCACGCTCAACTCGTTCTGGCCGGTGAAGTACGTATTGAAGAATTCGTCGTGGCTCATCCCGAGCCGGCGACGAAGGAGATCGGTCACGCCGCTGATCGACGTCGCGATCGGCGACGTGGCGCCGTCGAGATAGACCTCGGCGTTGTTCAGACCGCGTGAAACGAAGTACCGGTGGCCGGCGAGCTCGAAGTCGAGATCGACTTTCACCGGCGCGCGCGGGCCGGCGCGATATGATCGGATCGACTCGCGCGTGCCGCGCGCCGCCGGCATTGCCGTACAGCGCCCAGGCAATCGCCTCGAGAATCGTCGACTTGCCCGAGCCGTTCGGCCCGATGATCCCCGTGATGCCCGTCTCGAACTCGATATGAGTCTCGACGTGCTGGCGAAAGTTGGTGAGGTGCAGGCTGTGCAGACGCATCAGACGTCGAGCAGCATCGGCGGCGCCTGCGCAACGAGCTGCGCCTCGTCGAGATACGTCATCGCGCGCTCGACCAGCACGACGCGATCGACATCCGCGTCGAGCGGGCGCGCCATCAGCTTTTCGCGAACGATCTCATTCGAGCGACGGACGTCGTCCCGGCGAACCGGCGGCATGCAGACGCAGCGTGTCGGGGCGGCGAAGGTCGAGATGGAAATTGAGCGCGCGCCGCTCGTAGTCGCGGATCGCCTTGTGATCCAGCTCGCGTCCGATGTGCCGCGGCAGGTCGCGAATCATCAGACGGATGATCTTGTCGTCGATCCTGCCGCGCACCGACTCCACCGCAGCCCGAATCTTCTCGTCTCATTTCAGCGACTGTCAGCCCGCGGGCGCTGATCGCCGGGAGGTCGATGACCGGCCGCGACTGGCGGCAGCGCATGAAACGTGTGCGCGCCCTGTCGCGAGATCGCGCTCGATGAATCCCTTGTCGCGAACGCCGGATTTGTTCGCCTCATACAGCTTGAGCCAGAGGTTCGCGCTCGTGTAGTCGATCGACCCGCTGTAATAAGACATTCGGCTCGACCTCGGCGTACGACGTGGTATTCGCCCAGCGCCACGTAATCCCACCGAGACGCGCCGATCTCCGAGCGCAGGATTTCGTTCGTTGGGCGATCGGCCGGCATCACGCTGCCGGACGGCATGCCCTCGACGGGACCGTGCATGACGAGCAACGTTGAATTCGGCGTCCGGGTCCGGCCTGAGCGCCGGGCGGGCGAGGCCGGGACGCCCGGAACGGCGAGCACCGACATCCGTCCGCCGAACCGGAGCCGTTTCGGCTCGCGATCGACGACGTGCAACCCGAGTTGTGTGAAGAGTTGGAGGATCCCGCCCGTCTCGGACGATCGCGGCGTGTCGTGATTGCCGGCGAGGAGCAGGACATCGGTATTCGGGAGCGCCTCCGCGAGTCGCGCGAACTGAATGAAGCCGTGGAGGATCGCCTGATTTGTCGGGCGAACGGTGTGAAAGATGTCGCCGGCGACGATCACGACGTCGGGTGCGAGCTCGATGATCCGGTCGATAGCCGTGCGAAAGGTCGCGGCGACGTCTGCCTCCCGCTGATTGATCCCGCCGGGAGTGAGCCGCTGATACTGCCGGTAACCGAGATGCAGGTCGGAGAGATGAACCAGGCGCATGCGGCGTGAAAAGCTCGAGGCTAAATCTAACGCCGCCCGCCGTGCGCATGTGCTGGTTGATGCGCATTTGCATGCATCGAAACGATACCGGTCACGAGCGGAGGCGCGATGACCGAGTTGACCACGATCGTGAACCACGACTCGGTGAGCCATCCGACGCTTCTGATCGACGAGCATCGTTCCCTCGACGACTCCCTTCTCGAGATCGGCGCTCGACGCTGCGCCGTATCCGACAAATGGGTGCATCTCGCCTTTCATCGACACGAACGCCCAGTCCCCACCGTGTGTCAGCGAGTCGAAGCGAAAGATCACGTGCAGCTTGCCGGTGAACTGGCGCGCCGAGCTGCGAGCCGCCCGGCAACGGCATCTCGCGCGTCCAACTTTCGCCGACGGGGATTGGGCCTTTGGGAAACGCCGCGGGCATGAGCGACACCACCTGCGCCACGTCGCGCGGAGACGCCGATCCGTCTCGTTCATGCCGACCGTACCGTCTGGTGCGACTCGGAATCGAACGCGCTGGCCGCGCATCTGTACACCCGCGCGCGCGTCGTCGCCTCGCGGACGCGCGTTCGTCGGTCGTCGTCATCAACACGGAGTCGGTGACGGCGAGCACAGTCGTGTGCTTTCGGGCTCGACCTCGACGATGGCGCGTGAGAACATCTTCATCGTGGCGATCACCATGGCCGGTCGCCTCGCCGCCGTTGCCTCGTGCGCCTCACGCCGGTCATTTCGGTCTGCTGATCGAGTCGCATGCGCAGCGTGTCGCCGGGCTTGGGTTTGATCTGCAGCGTGACGGATTGCGCGCCGGCCACCGCGTCCGCGATCGGCGAGCAATACCGCGCCGATGATCCCGCGACCCTTCGTGACGCGCATCGAGGGTCTAGAACCCGTAGGGATCGTCGCGCGGCACCGACCGGAGCGCCGGCGTCGGTCGCGCGCGCGGCCGGTTGGGTCGGGACGATCGGTCGCAACTGGGCGAGAAAGAATTTTCTCACGTCCGCCGGCCGCTCGCGCAACGCGGCGTTTCGCGCGCGGATGATCTCGTCGTCTTCGCGAATCCCGATCGCATCCTGAACCCAGCTGAGCGTGAGCGACGGATCGAGCGTGCGCAGGCTGCGCAACACGGCCGCATCGAGATCGACGTCGGCGCGCCTGTGGATAACTGCTCGGCGCCGTCGCGGCCGCGCATGATCGCCGGACGCGGAAACCGCACGAAGATCGGCTGCGTGAAATGCGGATGTCGCACCATGAGCTGGCCCTTTCTCGAGCGTCGCGAGCTTGGTCTTCACGGCGGGGCTCAGCACCGCGTATCCGGGCGTCGCGAGCTCGTCGGCGTCCATGCGGCCGTACAACGCCGTCCCGGAGTTGCCGACGACGCGGCGGATGGACCTGCGACCGAAACTGCTGCGCGCTGAACAGCACGAGGCCGAGATACCGGCCGCGTTCCGCGAGGTCGAGCAGCATTTTGCGGACGTAGGTGTCTTGTCCATCGTTCGGCGCGTACTTGTTGAGCTTCGTCGACGAAGACGATGACGTGGTTGACGCCGAGGTCGCGCTTTTCCGAGGTGCTCCCGGAGCTTCGTGACGACCCGCGCGAAGATCGAGATCCTGCGCGTCATCTTCCAGGGAGCGCGACGTCGATGACGTACACCGTGCGATCCTCGAAAGCTCCCGAACGGCAGGTCGCTGCACGGTCCCCGTCGTCGGTGACCAGGCCGGCGCAGCGGGTCGAGATGTTCGACAGGCGATTTCGCACCTTTGCGGATCGTCGCGACGTGGTGCGTCCGCCAGTCCCTCGCCGTCTTTGTCTTCCATCGCCGACAGCACGTCGCGGAACCATTGCCTCGAGGTCGGCGAACGACCGCACGAGGTAGTGCTTGTTGCCGAAGCATCGGATCGCTGAACGTGCCGGTCGACGACCGCGCTCGCGGATGAAGTCGATCAGCGCGTCGGCCTTCGCGTCGACGTCGTCCTTGTTGAGCAGCACCTCCGCGTACTGCAGCACTTCGCGAAGGCCCCAGGTGAGCGACGACACGTTGTGCAGCAGCGCCTCGTTCGAGCGCAGCGTGTTGAGCGTGAACCCGTCGGACTTGAACGGGGCGAAGTATCGCACGTTCTCGAACGGGCCGGTCGGCACATCACACTTCTCGTACAGCGCGCGATCCGCGTCGCCGACCGCGCCCGGCTGGTCGAGAAAGCAGAGGTCCGGCCCCTTGACGTTGAAGCACACCGCCGCCACGGATCCCTTTTTCTCCGGAAAGTGCGCGAAGATCGACGACAGAATCCACTCGATCGCGCTCGTCTTCGTCGCCAGACCGGACACGCCGGTGATGTTCAGGTGCGCGGCCTCGGGTCCGATGAGAAAATCAGCATCGACGTAAATCGGCGCTTCCGTGCCGCCGGCGCCGATACACGCCGATCGGAATTCCGGTGCGTGATCCCTCCTTCGAGATAGCCGTCCATGCGCAGCGCCACGGCGACATCGTTCTCGCTCGGCGAGATACGACCTTCCCCATCGGCACCGGCTGGAGCGGCTCCTCGGGCAGCTGCCGCAGCACCGCCGCCGTGTAGAGTCGAATCTCGGCGCGCTTGGTCATGGCGAGCGACGCGCCGGACGGTGATGCCGTCGTGGCCGAGCACGTCGTGGAGCGGCGTGAGAAGATCCGGTATAGCTGAATCCCTCGACGACGATGCCGTAGATGTGCGGGACCCGCCCGTTCGACGGGATGCGCGCCTTCGACGCGAACGATCGTGCCCGATTCCCACCGGCGAGTCGAGCGCCGTCCAGAAATGGAACTCGTGCGGCGTGTTGGGCTTGCGCTCGGTGGCGACGACGCGGCCGAGTGGAAGAGCAGTTGAATCGGAATCGTTCATCGGCGTAATCAAACCTCTCACATCACCGCGCGGAGGAATTCCTCGCAGTCACGAATTCCATAGACCATTTTGGTCCCATCGCGAATCGGGCAGCGCGAGGGAGAAACCACTTCGGCGAGAATCGACCGCGATACCTCATCGGCACGTTCGCGAATCTGGGCCGGCGTCGAGCGGGCGGTGGCTCGGCGATTTCGACGCGCACCAAGCCCCACATCGGGTCGCGTCCGAGCGGGTCACGAAGCCGCAGATACCAGCTCGCGACGGTTGTGCGCTTCGTGGACGTTACCCGAAATGCAGTCGTCGTTCGCCGGCGCGAAGACGCAACACCGACCTGAAGTCCCCCTCCCCTCGGCGTAGAGATGTTCGGTGAGCTCTTCACGACGCCGACCACGCACGCCTCGCGCGCGACACGATCGTTCGCGCTGATACCGCCGTCGATGAACAGCGGCTCGCTCATCAGGTTGCACCATCGTTCGGCCAGCGGGCTCAGCGCGTTCGCGGTCTTCCTGCACCTTTGTGAATCGCCGCGTCACGAATCGCGAACGGATGCTCGCCCGTTTTCGTGTCGACGTCGGCTCCGGCGGTGGTGTCGACGACCTGAACGCCGAGCGCACTCAACGCGTCGTTAGTCGCGTGATAAGCGGCGCGCGCGGCGCGTAGACTCGCGAAACGACCTCGTGTTTCCAGGTGGTCAGCCGCCGATTCTTTCGCTCGCGAATGACCGCCGCCACTCGGCCATAGATGACCGGAAGCGCGTTCGGTGGTCGAGCACGCGGCTCTCCTGCGTGCCGTCGAGAAACGCGGAAAATGCGAACGTCCGGTCCACTCGGTACCGTCAGAGCGCGGAGCAATCCGCCTCGATGCTCCGCCGCCCTGATCAGGCGCGGCAGGTCGACGGCGCTACTGAACGCTTTCGAGCGACGGGCACCTCGGCCACCCGCGCCGGGAAGTCTGGCGCCAGGCACCAGCGCGGCGAGTTGACGCTGCAACGCGCGAGAGATGGGGGATGGAGGATGGCGGATGGGGGACGATGAGCGGACAGCGTCTGCAGTCCCCCGCCTCCCTTCCCCGTCCCCCATCCCCTTAACGAACCACGGCGACGGCGACTCCATCGTGCGTCGGAACCGATGATCCCAAGAACACGCGCGGATCGGTCGCCATTCGCCGATTGAACTCGCCGCACCGCGCGCGTCTCTTCGTCCGACTCCTCGCTCTACGTACACTCTGCCGCCCCAGAGCGCGTTGTCGCCGATGATCAGACCGCCGGGCCGCACGAGACGCAGCGCCCACTGAAGTAGGTGGGCTAGCGGCCCCTTGTCGGCGTCGAGGAAGACGGCGTCGAATCGTTCGCCGTCGAGCGACGGCAGAATCGTCGAGGCGCGTCCGACGCGAATCTCGATGCGCTCGCTCAGCGCGGCGCGCGCGACGTATCTCCGCGCGAATACCGCGTGCTTCTCCTCGATTTCGATCGACAACAATCGCCCGCCGGGCGGAAGCGCCCGGGCCATGCAGATCGCCGAGTAGCCGGCCGAGCGTTGCCTGACCTCGAGCACGCGCCGGGCGTTGATCGCCGTCAGCAGACACCTGCGGCAGCCGCCTTCGTCGGACGGAAATGGCGATCGGCGGTAAGCCCGTGCGATCCGCCTCCGCGAAGAGTGGCCAGGGAGCTCGTCCTCGGCGCCGAACAGGCCAGCGATGTAGTCCCAGCGCGCGATCAGACATGGTCTACTCCCATGGGCTACTCCACGCCGATGTCCCACGCCTGCTGCAAATCCTTTTCGAGTAGGCGCGAAACGCGGTGAGAGTCATGCGTACGCTGAATCCGGGTACCGTGGGAAACACTTCGGTCACCACGTGCGCGATCTGGTCAATACTTGCGCCACCCGCACGATGGCGACGAGGTCCCACTCGCCGGAGACCGAAAACACTTCGGCGACGCCTGTCGACGCCGGCCAGCATGTTCGCCAGCGGTCGGGATCTCGCGAGGGATCGACGCGAATGAGAACGATGGTCGTGATCACGAGTCCGCGGGATTGGGTGGGACGTTGAGCAGCCACAGACCGAGATTTGGCTCTTCTCGTCGACATCCAGCAGCATATCCCGGCCAAGTCGGACGGTGCGCGCACCGCGTCCAGAGCCAACCTTGAAATGGAAGCTTTTTCTGCGCCGTATCCGCCTCCGCCACGAGCCGCGTCGCCATCTCGAGCGACGCGATGGCTGTCGAGCTGCGATGCTCGCGACGGCACCACGACCTGCGCTGTCTTCCACCTTCGACGGCACCGCAAAGCCCGCAATGATTTCGACGTCCGGCCACAGCCACTTCCCACGCCGTTGATTCGACCGTCGGCGACGTCGAGGATGAGCCACGACCCGTCAGTCCCCCTCGAGCCCGACCGAGCCGGACATTCCATCACCGCTGCCGTTCGACGACAGCTGCGCCGAAAGAATGTCAGTATCCGCATCCCAGCGGTACGAAACGTCGCGTGGCGATTCGGTCGCAGGCTCGAGGCGAACAACAATCTTCACAACACGGTCTCCCAAATTCGAATACGGAATGTGACGACGTGTTCCCTCCCGCGGCAGCGTCATTTTCGCGCGCGGAGTATCATCGTCGTGCCTCGGATTGCAAAATGTCATCCTGAGGGAGCCGGAGCGCAGCGAACGGCGACCGAAGCGCCCCGCCCTGAGGGAGCGCAAGCGATCGTAGGGATCGCTATCCCTCGAGGCTCTAAGCCTAAGATATACGCGCGCCGATGATCCGACGCACCCCCTCCAACACCTGGTCCGCCGGCGCGGCGTACGACACGCGAATCCACCCGGTGTGCGGAAGGCTATACCGGGGACCACGGCGACGGAGCCTCCCTCGAGCAATCGTTTCGGAGAACGTTGTTCCCGGCTCTGGATCGCTCGCCGTGGAATCGCCGATGCGCGAATGAACAGATAGAAGGCGCCGTCGGGCTCGACGACTTGATTCCAGCCGCGCGGGCAGCATCACGAGCGCCGTCGCGGCGCCGCTTGAACTCGCCCACCATGGCGTCGATCTCACCGCGGCGAGCCGTGTCGCCACCGGACAGAGCAGGCGAGGGCGGCGTGCTGCGCGAGGGTGCCAGCATTTGACGTCGTCGTGACTGGAGAGCGGCCGACGCTGCGCGACAGCCGCGACGGAGCGATCGACCACCCGATGCGCCAGCCAGTCATCGCGAACGACTTCGCGACGCCATCGACAACGACGAGTCGCTCGATGTCGCCCACCATCGAGAGCAACGACGTCGCGGCCCATCATATGAGATCTCTCAGGATAGATCTCGTCGCCGATGATTATCCACCCAGCCTCGCTGTTGCGCGCAGTCGACGATGTCGGAAAGCTCGGCGCGCGAGTACACGGCTCCCGTCGGATTGCACGGTGAATTGAGGACGACCCCACGTGTGCGCTCTCGGTCGCGGAGGCGAGAAGCTCATCCGGCGTGCAGCTTCGAGTTGGCCCGACCCGGCCCCGCGTACGACGATCGGCGTCGCGCGCGCGAGGGCCAGCGATCGCGTGCAGTAGCTCGGCCATCGGGCGTCGGGACAATACCTCGCCGCCGCCGCCGAATAGCGAGAAGCACGCGCTGGAACAGCGCCTGCTTCGTTCCCGCGGTCACGACGACGTGCGTCGCGTCGATCCCGCGCTCCGCATGAACGGCATTCGCTCGTTCGGCGATGATCTCCCGCAGAGGAAGAATTCCTCGACCAGGTGTAGCGCGTCGCGCCGCGGCATTCAGCGCGCGTTGCGCCGCCTCCATGACGAACGCAGGCGTCGCGAAGTCCGGCTCGCCCGCGCCAAGGTCGTGATGACCGGGTGTGCCGGCGGCTCGCAACGCCTTCGCGCGCGCCGATACGGCGACGTCGCCGACTGCCATTGAGGCCCGCGATATTCGCGCGGAGGGCGTAGGAAGACATGACTCGTTTGAGGCCGGAGACGACGGCGAACTATACTTCTCGTCGGCAGTGGCAATCTTATGGGTGCGCGCGCGAAGCCACGCCCCAACGGGAGAGGGGGGTGCTGGTGGAACGGGCAGCCTCGCGGGGAAGTCGCAGGCGTCACACGGGGCCAGCGGCGAAACGCGGTGTACGTCATGCCGCACGATTGGGCGTCGGTCGCGCAATTCCTTGGCCCATTAGCGCTCGAGCGTCGTCGACGACGCCGTGCGCGAGTGCAGCTCCCGGGTCTATCCACCTCGGCGCCTGGTCGCTGCCTGCTGGGCGACTTTGCCGCCGCCAGGTGAAGCTGACGAGCGGTCGGGACATAGAATCATGTGGCGGTGACATCGGCGAACGCGCGCAGCTCGTTTGATCAAGATCAAACCCGCTCAGGTGGTCGCTGAGCCGCCAGACGCCTCTGTCGAGTTGCTCAAGAGCGCGGTCATCAAGCTCGACGCCGTTCGGTTCGTGTGTGCGTCGCGCGTGGGCGGATGAGCTGCTCACGCAGGGCGCGACGGCCGCCCTCAGAAAACGGTCATGAAACCAGAGGCGCCCAAGGATTCCGGCCGCGCGATCGTCCCACGCCGAGCCCACGCCCGCCATCTGGCGGAACTGCGCTGCAGCGACGGGTACGCGCGCCGCGCTCGGCGGGTGATCGCGCCTGATGGCCGAGACCGATCAGCCGATCCCCGTGCAGTATGTCAATACGGTGTCCCTGCGCACTCGCGTGCGGCGCGTTCGTCGCTGTGCTTGCCCGGCGAGACCGATCCTCGCCGTCGGCGCTGGTGTTCGTTCGCGACGGCGGCTGCCAGCCGAATCGAAGTCCGCGTGGACCTGCTGACCGCCCTCGGCTGCTCTGGTGAGGACGAGCGCGCCATTCGCGTCGGCATCGCGTGCGCGGCGCCAGGGACCGACACCAGTCATGAACGCCGCCTGTTCGATCTTCCGCGTCGCGTGGCGAGGAGCTTCTGCGGGGAGCGGCCGGATCGGCGAAACGGACGATCGCGCTGATTTCGCGGCCGCGACAGTCTCGGAAGTGCTCTGGCGCTGCTCGCGGCCGGCGGGGCGCTCAAGCTCTCATCACGCTGCGGCGATCGGGGGCGGAGGCGCACGCACCCGCGACGCGCGAAGGTGCGCTGGCGCGAGCTTCGATCCGGTGCTCCACGCCGTCGACAGTGCCCGGCCGGGGAGCTTCTCGCGCTCGAAATCCGCTGCTCGATGACTACGAGCGGCATCGAGATCGGGTGGCGGCTGCCCTGCAGGTTCTCGAAAAAGGAACGGGCTGAGCGAGCGTAGCGCGCCCGCCGGCTGGCGGCGGAAGCATACCTGGCAGAGACAGCGTGAGCCTGGAAGCATGGTCGCGTTGTTCGTGAAGACGTCGGCTCGCGCGATGGAAAGCGCGGCCTGCGGACGAGCGTCGTGGTCGATCGCCAGCACGCCAGGCGTCGCCGAGCGGCGACATCGGGCAAGGTCGACGTCCGTGAATCCCGCACCACGGCAGTCAAGTGTCCGCGGGCGTGGCTGACCACGGATGTCAGCGCGTCCGCCAAGCTCCGACGATCCGTGGCCGTCGCGCCGTGGCACGTCAGACGAGGTGGGGCGGGAAGCGGGAGTGCGGTTTGAGGCTGTAGGAAAGCGGGAAGCGGGAAGCCCGGGGGAAGCGGGGGCAGCGGTGTGGCGCACCGCATGGTCGCGCCGCGCGAGCATCGGTGATTCAGCGCGACGGATCTCGTACGCCTTCCCGCGGGCCGCGCCCCGCCGTCCGCGAACACGTCCCGCCCCCCGCGCGAAAGGTCCCTTCCGCTTCCGCCTCCCGCTACCCACCGCGCAGCCGCAGAAATTTTGGTGACATCGGACGGCTGCTTTCTCGGCGTTGCCAGCGGGGTGGATCAGTGTTTGGCGGCGATGTTCAGCGGCAGACGGGAAGCTCATCCACCGCCAGCGGTCATCGCTTTGATATCAACTAAAAAGAAAGTGCAGATTGTTCAGTCCACCTCGACGGTTTTGGGCGTTTCAGTATCTTTGATCTTCTAGAACTTAACCGCGAAATAGCGCTGGAAACGCAT
>ERZ1370068.4058-contig-3153_pt1 | contig 23033 bp, 38 predicted proteins | sample MGYA00561227_ERZ1370068 | MGnify/ENA primary metagenome ERZ1370068 (study PRJEB38410, sample SAMEA6850437) | metagenome | study: Metagenomic assessment of the ecological functions of the soil: analysis of the soil microbiota associated with the...
GTTGTACTTCGTTCAGTTACGTATTGCTACAGATGATCGCAATATCGTCGTTTAGAGTCGGAACTCGGTTCAAATTCCAGGTGCAGGGACAGTCCCAGTCGCCAAAACATTCACAGGCCGGAATAGGAGGGACACAAAATGGAAAGCCGTAAACAGGCACACTGGTTTTGAAAAGTCCGCGCCCGTGGGTGACTGCGACCAGCGCTCCCTTGACCCAGATTAGCTCGTCAACTGAAACATTAGCCGGGCCATCCTGTGGCAGACGCCAGGTGGCTCTCCCGCATCCTCTGAAACAAAGATCCCAACTTCGGTGCCGACATAGAGCAGATCCGCGCGAACGGGATTGAGCACTAAACTGCGAACCGGAACATTAGGCAAGCCAGTAGCACCTGTTCCGGTTACATCGGTCCAGGTGGCGCCGAAGTCGGTGGTGCGATAGACGTTGTCCGCTGAGAATCCGCCCAGGGTTGCATAGATCCAGTTGGGGCTTCTGGTACTGTCGATTACCAGACGTGTGACGTAGCGACCCGGGACTCCAGTATCAATTCTGCTCCAACACGGCGAATTAGACGGGCTGCAAGGCGCGCCATCCGCCCCGGGTTGCTGCCGGTGCCGTCGAAAGTGAGGTAGATGCGGCCGGCGTTGTCACCAATGCACGATGAAATCTGGATTATTAGAAGAGACTGCGATGGCGCTAATCGCAACGTTACTTGGCGGTATTAATCCATCAGGGGCCGGCGGTTTGATCTGTGTCCAGCTGGGTGTAACAGCCTTCACATTGTTGCTGCGCCAGAGGCTTTGACCGCCCGCCAGCATCGTGTTTGCGTCATTGGGATCAAGAATAAACGGAGCGGCGAAGTTAGCATTCGTTCCCGCATCAGTGATGCTGGCGAAGATGCTTACTGCCAGACACACCTCCGTCCGTGCTGCGACGAATTTGCAGATTGACATACTCACCGTATAAATAGTTGGGATCCGTGGGATCGGCCGCGCAGTAGCCGCCATCTCCGGACATCGTCGCGATTGCAGTCCATGAATTCGCATTACCAGTGTAAAGACTGTTGCCGTTGTCCTGCGCGCCCGGCGATGATTTTTGCCGTCGGAATTAGCGGCAGCACCAAAGAATTGAGTAATACCCAAACTATTATTCAAGTTGGTCCAACCACTGGTCAGACTGACGGTCGAAACATCATCTGCTTTAAAGAGGCCGCCATCATTGCCAAAGTAAACCACTTTATTCGTTGAATTATTGAACGCCGGATGAGCGATGATCATGTGCTGGTCGGCGTGGGCTGATGGTCCGGCACAGGGGCCAGGTTGCCCGGGGCCACACTGCCACTGGCTGATTTGGGTTAAGGTTGTTCCACTATCAGTGCTGCGCCATAAATCGATGCCACCGAGAATCACAAAAGTTGGATCCTGAGGATTGACCCAAAGCGCATTGTCGTAGCCGCCTTGATCGGGTCCGCCGCCACTAGCAAAATAGTTCGTTCCGGTATTTACGCGAATGTAATTCTTTCCGCCATCCACGCTTTTGTAGAAATCACCAGTGTTATCGTCGACTGACGCATAAACAATCGCAGGGTTACTGGGTGCGTAGGCGACTTCGGCGCGCCCTGTAATCGTTGCGTTGAATGTTACTCCTCCGTCGGTGGAATAGCTGGCGGCGACCCAGCCTTGCCCCCATCAGTGGAGTACCCGATTCGCCCTGCCTGGGCCACAATGGCCTTCTGACTATTGGTAGGATCGAAGTCAATATCGAAAATCTGCCCGCCAAAACTTGGACGTACAGTCCAATTCGCGCCGCCATCCGTGGAACGATAAATGCCGGCGACAGTGGCGGCCAGGATGATGCTGCCGTCGGGAGAGATCGCCAGACGATTGACGTAAGACCAGGGACAGGCGAGGCCGCCTCCCCAGGGCAAACCAACGGATCAGCGGAGTTGGTCTGCAGCAAGAGATTCCATGTCACTCCGCCATCGGTTGATTTAAAGATGCCGTTGCCTCTGACCGCATCAATAAAGTTAACCTGTTCGACCAGAGGCCAGAGTCCCTCGCCAGTGCCGGCATACATGATGCTGGAGTTCGTCGGATCAATAACCATCGACGAGACAGCAAGGTTGGCCATGAAATCACTCACGGGCCCCCACGAAACCCCGGCATTGGCTGAATACCAGATGCCGCCTGAAACACTTCCGACCCACATCTTGTTCGCGTTAGTAGGGTCAATCACGATCGAGCGTATCCGCCCGCCAATATTTCCTGGCCCCAACCATTGCCAGTCGCCGGGAGCAATCGCCGCCACTTCGATTCCATTTGGTTTCCCGGCAGCCCTGGCTCTCTTTTGTTCAGCGGCGCGCATCACGTTCATCTGCTCTCGTGCTTTTGCAGTCCATCGGCAGGAATAACTCCATGCTCATCCTGCAGCTGCAGGCTGCGAAACTTTGCAGCTTCGTCGGGACGATCTCCCCGCGCTTCATGTTCCTCGGCTTCCTCTTCCCCGCGCGCTTCGAGTTCTCTTTCCGGCGCGTTACCTCCGGCTGTTGCAGTTGCTCGGGCCGGCTCCGTCAGATCCGGGATACCGGCCAAAGCTTTCGTCTCCTCAACAGCAGAGCCAGGCGATTGATTGAAGGCGGTCGGCTGCTTCTCCAGATGCTTTTCTGCTGGCAGCGACGCCGCCTTGCCGTTGTTCGAGAGAGGCGTAACCACGGGTGCCACGTCTGCTTTTTGCGCCGACCACCGCTCAAAAGCTACGCGAGCGGCGACGGCACAGACCATCGTGCAAACAAGCGTAAGGATCACAAGACGCGTGCGACTGGGTTTCAATTTCGGATACATGAAACGGCCCTTCTCCTAATGAATGCTTCAAATTCTGGCCAGGCCGTTTTCGATCAGATTTAGCTCCGGCATTCCTCAACTCACGCCGCAAACCTTCGTGGGCGACGGTGGCCGCGGTTTGCTCAATAACCGCACCCGCCGCCAACAGGTCAATGCCCGAAAGCAATTCATCTTCGTCGCGTTTCGGCCGCGGCAGCGGAATTCTGATTTTGAAGTTGTTGCCGCATAGCTCATCCACGAGCAGCGACAGCCTGCCGCCGACGATAATGATGCCTTGCTGTTCGCCCGTCTGATTCGTTGCGGCGGCAACCTCATGCATCAGCAGAGCGCGGTCGATCACTTCTTCGGTAAAGGCGGCGACAAAAGCGGCTCGCGGCGGAAGCGGCTGCGGATTGAGCTCCGTCTGCAGTGAACCTGCCACCGCCGATGACATCGCCAATTTCAGGGTGTCGGGCGATGAGACTCGCCAAAATTATTCGATTCACCTCTAATTCCGACCGCCAGGGAACCGGATAACCCAATCCCACCTGCCAGGGCTCAGGGTGCGGACCGAGGACCTTTTTCGCCACTTTGCGGATGACCGGGTCCCATGGTCCCGGCGGCAGCGGATGTTCGTCATCTTCGCGTCCGACGCTAACGCCGCCGAACATCTGGCTAACAAATGCGGACAATTTTTCACGCGAAATGTTTAAGGCTTCGCCCGTTGTCATTACTGCTTGCATCTTGATACTCCTTATTTAAAAGCAACCAAATTTGCTTTTGGTTTATGGATAAGCCGCCGCCCGAAATCGATATGAGTTACCCTTGACGGGGCGCGACACGATGGGGAGCAGCTACGAGTTGCTCAATAACCGTTAGACTTGGAACCCCAGGTCCCGCAAAAAGGTCCTCCGATTTAGCGCCTCCTTCCTCTACCTATTAACGCGAGAGTTGCGCGTCAGATCCGGCACGGGCGCGCAAATGATTTCCGGAGCGAAATAGGCAGCTGGCGGCCGCGGCAGCTACAATCGCCTTTGCCCGGTCTACTAACGCGGGGTCTCGAGCGACGTGAAGGCATGGAGGAATGAAGGGAGTCATGTCGGCGACACCACACCAGGAAGTGACACAACTATTGGTTGCCTGGAGCGACGGTGATCGGTCGGCGCTCAACAAGCTGTTGCCTTTAGTTGAAGGTGAACTGCACCGGCTGGCTCATCGCTACATGAGCCATGAACGCGAAGGCCATACACTGCAGACAACGGCGCTGGTTAATGAGGCTTATCTAAAGCTCATCGACCAGAAGGTAGGAGTGGCAGAATCGAGCTCACTTCTTTGGCATTGCTGCGCAGATAATGCGACGCATTTTGATTGACCACGCTCGCAAGCACCTGGGTCCAAGGCATGGCGGAGGTAATACAATTTCCTGGATGAGGTGGCAGTCGTCAGCGACGAACGTGCGTCTGAACTGGTCGCACTGGACGAAGCCCTCACTGACTCTCGCGAGAAAGTTGATGAGCGAAAGAGCAGAGTGGTGGAATTGCGTTACTTTGGGGGCTTGAGTGTGGAGGAGACGGCCACCGTGTTGGGCGTTTCCGCCGACACGATCACGCGCGACTGGAGACGGGCCAAGGCTTTTCTACGTCGAGAACTTAGCCGGCAATGACATGACCAGTCCCACACGCAGGCAGTGAAATTGATCGCATCCTTGCTGGCGCGCTCGAGTGTGAGCCCGGCCCAATCAATCATGACTAGTCCGCAGCGCTGGAAAGAGATTGACGGAATCTTCGCGGCCGCGCTTGAACTGGACACGGCCGAACGGCCGGCGTTTCTCGACGAAGCCTGCGGCGATGACGAAGAGTTGCGCAGCGAAGTTGATTCGCTGCTCGCTCATGATGTACGCCAGAAAGTCTCACTGCTGGGCCCGCGGTGGGGAGGCCACTCGCCTGTTGGCGAACGAAAGCCGCGAACCGAAAATGGCCGGCATCGGGCCATATCAGATTAAGAAACTAATCGGCGCCGGCGGGATGGGGAAGGTTTACCTGGCTTATGACCCGAGGCTGAAACGCCCGGTTGCGGTAAAGCTGCTTTCCCACCGTGCGGCGAACGAAGCAGAACAAATCAAGCGTTTTCGCCAGGAAGCTCTGGCTGTCTCGGCGCTTAACCATCCGCACATTCTCACGATCCACGAGATTGGCGATTTCGAAGGACAACCATACATCGCCTCCGAATTTATTGACGGCGTTACCTTGCGGGCTCGTTTAGGCGTGGGCGAAATTCCGTTTGCGTTGGCAATTGAGATTGCCATTCAAGTAGCCGGTGCTCTGGCTGCGGCCCACGAGGCGGCGATAGTTCATCGCGACATTAAACCGGAAAACATAATGATTCGGGTCGACGGCGTAGTCAAAACACTCGACTTCGGCATCGCCAAGTATACCGATAAGGATGACGGGCAAGCACCAGACCAGCTCGAAACAAAGCCTGGATCGGTAGTGGGGACTGCGCCGTACATGTCGCCGGAGCAGGCTAAAGGGCTCGCTGGTTGACGCCCGTTCTGACATCTGGAGTTTGGGCGTTGTACTTTACGAAATGGTAACTGGTCGCGCGCCCTTCCTGGGCAAGACTGCGACCGAAACGATCTCTTTGATTCTGCAAAAGAGCCGGCGCCGTTGGCAAGTTATGCGCCCGAAGCGCCGGCGGAACTGGAACGCATTGTCACCAGGGCGCTGACAAAAGATCGCGACGAACGTTATCAGACCGCGAAGGACCTGCTGATCGATCTGCGCAACTTGAAACGCAAGCAGGAATTTGCCGCTGAGATTGAACGCACGGTCTCGCCCGGGGCCAGGCGCCGGGAATTCACCGGCCAGCGAAGAGCGCACGCAGGCAACTGATTCGGTAGCGGTGGCCGCCACCAAGCCGGATGATCGCGAATGCTGAGTTATCAGACGTTTCCGCGTCAGGCGCGCGCCCGCGACTGCGCCGGATAGCTGGTGCGGCGCTGATCGTTCGTTGCCGCCGCGACTGTCCTCGGTATCTCCTGGCTCATCATTCGGCAACCGCGAGCCAAGGCACTCGTGTCGGTGCCGTTCCGCGAAATGAATATCTCGCGGCTTACCACTTCAGGCAAAGATCACGCATGCCGCCATCTCGCCTGATGGCAAATATGTCGCTGACGTGACGTCGGACGCCGAAGGTGACAGTGTCTGGGTCAGGAATATCGCGGCGCCAACAAACATGCGGATCGCCGGGCCGGCTGCATCCGAATACGTCTGGGTAACATTTGCGCCGGATGGCGATTCCATTTACTACCTCGCTTTGGATCGTGACAAAGGCGACACCGACCTTTACCGCGTGCCCGTTGCTCGGCGGCCCGCCCAGCAAGCTGGCGCGCGACATCGGCCCGTTTGGCTTCTCGTCAGACGGGAGACGGATAACCTTTGTCAGTATGAACAAAGGTGAGAGCAGTTTGGTTGTTGCTGACGCTGACATTAGAAATGAGCGGAAGCTGGCTACCCGCCGGCAGCCCGACTTGTTTCGCATGACCTGGAACGCGCCGGCGTGGTCGCCCTGATGGGAAAACGATCGCCTGTCAGGCCAGGCTCAACGATGAGCGCGGGAGTTACGAAACTATCGTCAGCGTCAGTCTCGACAACGGGGCACAGAAGGCGCTTACTTCCAGGCGCTGGCATCACGTCGGCCAGCCTGTCTGGCTCGTAGACGGGAGCGGGCTGCTGGTGACAGCAAGCGAGAGCGCGACCACACCAGATCAGGTCTGGTATATCGCGCTCAGTAATGGCGAGACAACCCGCGTCACGCATGATCTCAACTACTATCACGACCTCAGCCTGGCGGGAAATTCGAACCGCCTGGCCGTTGTGCAGGATCAGTCCGTCTCGAGTATTTGGGTCGCGCCGAACGCTGACGCCGGGCGCGCTCAGCAGATCGCTTCCGACACCAGCTCGAGCGAAGATGTGGCATGGACACCTGACGGACGGATCGTCTATCGCTCGAACGTCGGAGATAGTGCTGAAATTTGGGTGATGAGCGCGGATGGCTCGAACGCAAAGCAGGTCACCAGTGGCGCGCGCGTGAGCGGCGGCCTGACCGTTTCGCCTGACGGACGTAATATCTTCTTTACCTCTGACCGCGCGGGGCATTCCAACATCTGGCGGGTGGACGCGGACGGTACCAACCTGAAGCAACTGACCTCAGGGCAAGGGAGTTTTACCCGCAAGGCACGCCTGACGGCCAATGGATAGTCTTCCAGGGCGGCGACGTCTATCCGACGCTGTGGAAAGTGCCGGCTGCGGGTGGCGAGATAGTGGAGGTGGCCAGGACGCGCGTGTTGCGTCCCGCAGTTTCGCCCGACGGCCAGATGGTCGCCTACCATTATCTGGACTCGGATTTGAACAAGTGGGGTGTTGGGATTGTTTCATTTCCGGGAGGAGCGCGCGTGACGCGGTTCGACTTTCCGCCGACGGTATCGTCGAGATTCGTCCGCTGGTCGCCTGACCGCCAATCGATTGCATTCGTGAACAGCCCTGGCGGCGTCTCGGACATCTGGCTTCAACCAATCAGCGGCGGGCCGGCGAAGCAACTGACCAGCTTCAAAGCCGAAGAGATCCTTGCCTTCGACTGGTCACGCGATGGGCGCTCACTGGCACTCGTGCGCGGAGTCAAGACAAGCGACGTGGTGCTCATCGAAGAGGGACAAAAGTGAAACTGGGGGATGCGAAGAGCCAGGCCGGCAACCGCATTTTCAACCCAACCAACCACCGGTAAATCCGGCGCGGCGTAAACCGTCGCTCAGATAATCACACCTTCTCATTAGTTCCCAGAAGAATCCGGTGCGATAGTTTTCAATCATGATCACCACCGGCCCCTGGTCCAGGCCATAATAACCTTTCGAGATCCATCCCCTCTCATTCTGAGCGCCGTCGTTGAACGTTGGATTGAAACTGCACTTGAATCCATATTCGCTCGTCATCTCCGGATACGCATCATTGAAATACTGAAGGGTTGGCAAAACGATCTCCGGCGCGAAAGGCAACGAAGCAACTACCGCCCACGGCGCAAGCGTGCCGTCGTCTGGTCCGTAGGGAACTCCTCTGGCTTCATAGTCAAAAAAGCGTCGCTCAACACCATCGATGTTGAGTGCTGCCGGACCAGGGCCGTCCGACGCGGTGATCCCCAGACATTTTCACCGTACCCTCTGAACTCCCGGGGATTGTGAATCGCATACTGTTGCTGCACGTGAGCGGCACGGCGGCTGTTTTCGAAGTAATCGATTTCGTGCTCTCGCATGAACTCGTCCTGCAGGCCGCGAAAGTCAATCCACAGGTGAGACAGCTGATGCATAAACAATGGGCCACCGTAAAGGAACTCGTAGCCGTAGATCTCTTTCAGGAGTACGTCGAAGTAAAAGCCGGATAACTTTCCGCCGGCAGCGGGTGAGTAGGCGAAGCAAGGCCAAGCACGTGAAGCAGGATCGCTTCGTTATGACCCTCCCAACAGTAAGGTAAGAAGCCGGATTCAGGCTTCCAACCCATCAGCACTTTCTCCCATCAACATTGAGCGCCCATCGCCAGTCGACTCGCCGGTATAGATCATCAGCAAGTTTCCTAATCTGATGTTCTGGTTCGGTCTGGCTGATCGAAGTAAGTAGCAGCTGCCAGCGCGCCGGCGATGAGAATGGCCGAGTCGATCGTCGAAAGTTCGCATTCCCACGCGCGGCGTCCGGTATCCATGTGCAGGAAGTGGTAGTAGAAGCCTTGGGTAGCCAGTCGCGTCAGCTTCCTTTCCTGCGGGCTGTGCCAAAAGCGCAGCGTCGTCAGGACGCGAGCGGCTGCTTCTTCGCGCGATATGAAAGCCTGCTCGACGACAATCGGATAGGACGCCAGCTCCCAATCCAATCGCCGCGATGCTCGCATGCGATCCCTTTCTGGTGCTGTCCGGGACCAGACCGTTCTTGAGATTGGTTTCGCGCGTTTGAAGTAGCCAAACGTGTCGCGTTGGAGCTTGACCAACGCTTGGTCGCTCATCGGTTCATGGCTCATGGAAAGATTTCTCGCATACCCGCCTTGCCTTACTGGTGAAATTCACTTTGCGCTTCTTGCGAAAGCCTTTGCGTACTTTTGCGGTGTAAGAAGTCAAAGACAAAACTCAAAACGCAAAGACCGCAAAGTCCTGACGCAGAGTTTCGCAAAGAGCATTCACTTCAGTAATCGTTCTGCGCAACGCACTCCGCACAACCTCTGTCGAAAACCCGTAAACAAAATGTGACGCCAGCGCATAGACATGCGTCGAGAGCGGGTACTTAGTCGGTCCTTTCGCCAGACCGAGCAGCGGCACGGCAGCTTCGTCAACGACCAACCAGACAGCCGTACCGAAAGGCAGTCCGGCGCCGGCCGTCACTTCCGGGGCCAACTCAGCCGCAACGCCGTAGACTGCACCCGAAGTCGTTCCGGTTGCGTAGTGCACGACATCGCCGGCCAGCTTTTTTCATCTTTCGCCAGTTGATGCCCGAAAAGCTTTTTCAGAGATCCGCTCAGCTGCCTTCACCGTAGCCGGCTCCGCTTCGCCACCTTGTGATTGCTCTCCATTGTCTGCCGGCGAAGACTCACCGGCTGCGCTCTTCTCGACTGGCTTGGATAGTTTGAACCAGGCAGACTGAAACTCGTCCATCACCCATGAAGCCACCAGTCCGCCAATAGCTCCCGCCGCCAGTCCTTTCAACACCTCAGGCTGAGTGTTCACGACTGAGCGCGAATTAACCTGCGACATCGTTCCTCCTCACTTGAAAATCAATTGCGATTTTTCGCGGGGGCGCCGGGGAAACTTAAAACTGAAGGGATACTCAAGGTTACACCAGACCGCGGCGAATTCGTAACCTGACTCAGCACCGCTTCAAGCATGGCGGGCAGTCATCAAAACAACGCTGCGCCTTATCCATTCACCATTTACCGTTTACCATTTACCAGTATTTTCGTTGATCAGGCTTGTGATCTTTGTAGGTTCAGCGTCTCTGCGAAGCTAATCACTGTGCCGTCTCGTTTTACAATTGATCGCATCACGCTCACTCTTCTCGCCGCCGAGTTCTTTATTTTAACCTCGATGAGTTTGAAGTTTATGTCTTTGATGTCGTCCCAGGAACAAGACTCCCTGTGACCCTGGTTCTCGTAGGTGAGGCCCTTTTCGTAAATTACTAACTTCACCGTTCTCGTCGCATGCCACTTACGAAAATCGCTGAGACAGGCGGCGCCGATGAGCGCCAGGAGTAAGCCCGACGCGCCCAGACAGCCGAAAGCGCCAGCGACGTTACCTGACGAATTTCCTGGCCACTCGGAAGAATTGGGATGATCGACTTAACCGCATATACAGCGGCCACCGCAGTGACCAACAAGATAGGCGCTAAGCAAAGTACCAGCCACCACAGCCAACCCTAGCGAGGCCTGCGGTGGACCGTGCCGCCGCTCGCCAAAGTCGGTATCAGTGTTCTGCATTTTACCTACAGATAGCGCAGCTCGGTGGCCCACCAAAGTTTTGGACTTCGTACAGATTTTTGTGCTCACAAACTCACAGAACTTTTCCGCAAGTTTTTAAGTATTAGACCAGCAGTCTTCCCGCCAACACCGTAGCGCCTAATTATTCCGAAGTATTGGAATTCCTGCCGGATTTCCGGACGAAAGGACCACCACCATGAAGCAGAAACTATTTGCCATCGCTACTTTGATTATTCTGCAAGCGTCGACTTTGATTCCTTCGATTATCGCGCAGCCTCAAACGCGCCCTACCGTTCATACCTACAGGCCCGGCGTGTGCTCGACGATGCGATCGAAGCCCACGGCGGACTCGAAGCCCTGCGCGCCATCAAAGACTTTACTCTCAAAGAAAAAGGAAAAGTCTATGCGCGCTTTCAAAGCCCCAGCGCAGAACCACCGTTCGCTGCCGGCACTTCTGAAGAGACTCTGATCGTCGCCGATCGGATCGCGGGTTTGTCCTTGATGACTTGAAGGCGGTGAACACCGGGTTCAACAACTGGACCACAACTGTCATCAAAGGCACCGAAGGCCAAACCTTTGACATGTGGTCCAAAACAGCAACGCCGATAGTCAACGCCTCGGTAAACAACTTCCGCCCACAGATGCGCCGGCTTCCACCCTTTGTACTGCTCGGAAGCATTGATCGCGCGTCAACTCTTCGTTGGTTAGGTGAAGATGAAATCGGAGGCAGGCGGCAGAAAGTTATCAGTGTTCTCCGGCCGGATAATCAACTGTTGACTCTGTCTTTTGATGCGCAGACCAATCTGTTAACGAGGTATGGCTACCTTTACGCCGACCCGGTGACCGGCGACTCTGAAATAGCACAAACGTATTCAGGCTATCACCCGCTCGGCAAGTTGAAGCTTCCCACTGGACGTGTTTTGTACAACTCCGGCGGCGTCATTCAGGAAACGGAATACACGGACCTGCAACTCAACACGCGGCCAGCCGACAGCGTATTTAAAGGCCCGGAGGGTTTTGAAGCACTCGCCGCTCCGCCGGCAACGCCACCACCGCCCGGCAGTGAGCAAGATCGCCGAGGATGTTTACATCCTGGAAGGATTGACCGGAGGCACGCACAACGTCTTATTCGTGGCCTTCAATGATCATGTGCTGGTGGTGGAGGCTCCGGAACAAATTCTATACAACAGTAACTCGGTCCAGGCGCTGGCCAGGATCAAGGAAACGGTGCCGGGCAAGCCGATCAAGTATCTGGTACTGACGCACCATCATTCGGATCACGCGGGCGGGTTTCGCGAGTATGTTGCCGAAGGGGCCACCATTGTCACCACTGCCGAAACGAAAAGCTTTCTTGAAAAAGCCGCGGCCGCCGAGTCTTCGCTTGCTGCCCCGGTTATCCCCACGACGTCGTCAGGCCACAAGTTGACCGTCGAGACCGTCGAAAACAAGAAGCGGGTGTTTCAGGACGACAAACACGTCGTGGAGTTGTACGACATTGGACCGAACCCTCACGCAAATCAAATGTTGGTCGTGTACCTGCCAAAGGAGAAGATTTTGTTTCAGGCGGACATGCTAAACGCGGCTGCCAACGGAACCATTCCCATTGCGCAAGACCCAACGATTAGTTTTAGTGAGAAGCTGCAACAGTTGGGATTGAACGTGGAAAATCTACGCCGTGCACGGCCGTGCGGCAACACCCGAAGAATTGCGAACGTCGATTGAAAAACGACGTGCTTCGGAGCTGAAATAATTTGTCGGGGTAAAGGCCACACCATTGGACTTTCCGTGCCAGCACCTTCATGCTTGTTTGCTTTGAAGTTGAAAAACAGGAGCAATAAGTACATGAACAACGCGAAAGCTTATTCGGCGGCAAGTGAAACATCGCCGCTGGCCTTAACCACGATCCCGACGCGCGCCCGAAGATAGCGACGTTCAGATCGAGATCCTTTTCTGCGGCATCTGCCACTCTGATCTTCATCAGGTTCGAAACGAGTGGAGCGAAGTCATGCCGACCGTCTACCCGTGCGTACCGGGCCACGAGATCGTCGGGCGCGTCACCAAGGTCGGCTCAGCCGTCACCGGGTTCAAGCCCGGCGACCTGGCGGCGTGTCGGCTGCATGGTCGACTCCGACCGCACCTGTCCCGAGTGCCAGGCCGGTCAGGAACAGTTCTGCCCGAACTTTACTCTCACGTACAACTTTCCGGACACGCATCTCGGAGGCGTCACCTACGGCGGCTATTCCGACAGCATTGTCGTTGATCGAGAGCTTCGTGCTCCACGTTCCCAACAACCTGAGTCTCGCCGGGGTCGCGCCGCTTCTCTGCGCGGGGATCACAACGCTATTCCCCGATGCGTCACTGGGGCGTGACCGCGGGCAAGAAGGTCAGGAGTTGTTGGCCTGGGCGACTCGGCCACATGGGCGTGAAATTCGCACATGCGCTCGGAGCGCACGTTGTAGTCTTCACGACTTCACCGAGTAAGAAGGAAGACGCACTCCGCCTCGGCGCAGATGAGGTTGTCATCTCGCGCAACGCCGACGAGATGGAAAAGCATACCGGCAGTTTCGACTTCATTCTCGACGCTGTTTCCGCCGAGCATGACATCAACGCCTATCTTAACCTGCTGCGTCGCGACGGCAACCTCACCCTTGTTGGGGCTCCGGAGAAACTCTCGCGGTCTCTCGCATTCGCTCTGATCATGGGCCGCCGCAGTCTCTCCGGTTCGCCCATCGGCGGTATCAAAGAAACCCAGGAGATGCTCGACTTCTGCGGCGAACATAACATCACCGCTGACGTCGAAGTCATTCCCATCCAGCAGGTGAACGAAGCGTATGAGAGGCTGCTGAGGTCTGATGTAAAGTATCGCTTCTCGATCGACATGGCTTCGCTGCAGGCCTAGAGCTACGGGAAGAGCGCGGGTTGAGCATGGGAAGAAATAGCGGAAAGCAGGACACGAAAGCAGGCCCTAACTCGAGCGAGACGAAGGGCGAGCTTGAGCGTGATGTTGATGCGTTATACAGACTCCCATTGGCAGAGTTCACCGCCGGGCGCAATGCACTCGCCGGGCGGTTGAAGCAGGGCGGTCGTCGCAACGAAGCGGATTTCGTGAAGGCCCTGGTCAAGCCGTCTGTCTCGGCGTGGGCCGTGAACCAACTCTACTGGGAGCATCGCGAAGCATTCTGACCGGCTGATGGCGACACGCTGAGCACTTTCGTCAAGCCCAGACATCAGGTCGGTCCGTTAAGGTGGCGGAAATGCGCGGAGCGGTCGACGCACGGCGCGAGGCGCTTGCTCACGTTTCAGATCTGGCAACTTCATTGCTGCGAGATTCGGGTCACAACCCGACGCCGGACACCATCTGGCGCGTCAGTACCATCCCTCGAGGCGATGTCTGTATACGCATCCATTCCCGATAGTCCACGTCTCGGGCGTCTTGACCCACGACATGGATCCTCCGGGCTTCGATACACTCGCCTCATGGATCCCAGGCGGCACGACGAAAGAGATAGAGCAACAGCCGGTCAGACAATCACCGGAGTCAGGCCGGGCCATCACGAGTACGCGGCGAAAAGCGGATTCGTCGGTCGACGTGCGCCGACTTGAGGCAACGCGTCAGGCAAAGGTGACTGCAGCGAAAGTTTCACTGCAGGAAGCCAAGAGCTTACTAACTGAAGCCCGTGCCCGGGCACAGAGTCTGGAGTCAACGCAGAAGAAAGCTAACGCTGAGGCGAAGGAAGCGGAGAAGCTCGCGCGCGAAGCGGAGCAACGCCTTGAAAAGCAAGAGCTGCGTCGGCAGAGTCAGCTCGACACGCACAAAGCATCACGGCTGAGCTAAAGCAGTCGGCGAAGGCGGTGGAAGACGCCAAGCGCGCTGTCGAAAAGGCAACCAAAGAGCTCGAGAAACTGTTTCGAGAATCGCCAGCAGGTGAATTGCCCGCTTAGCCACCCCAACGGCGCTGCGCCGTCGGGGACTCCGGGCGAGGACCCCGGTCCGCTCCCGGTTCTGACTTCATTGCTAACGATGCTTTCTCGCTTTTGACCTGAGCCTTGGTTTCATCTTTGCCGACTTCATTGTTGTCCGCTTCATCTTGCCGATCTTGGCTTACCATCGTTCCCGGCTTCGGCTGCGTTGCGGCAGTCTCGGCGTGAGCCGATTCCTTAACCGGCGCGCCGGCGTCTTCCAGCGAGGCCGTGATTAGCTCGTCGCTTGGCCGCCGGCCGTTGAGAAAAACAAAGACGTGATAGTTCGCGCCTCCGTTCGCGGATGACCTCAATGCGGCCCTCGTCTTTCAGGCGCGCCAGTTCGCTCATTAGAAAATTCTGTTCGGCGCCACTCAGGTAACGGTAATCAATATCGAACGCCAGACCCGTCGAGTGTGGCGGCGTATCAATCAGCACGGCGTACCGGTTATAGCGGCGCAGCACATGCTGATATTGTTCCGGCCTCACCAGAGAACTCACCGGCGAAGGGACGAGCGAATTTGTCGTGATAGGCCTCGGCTATTTCCTCGAGCATCGTAAGCGCCTGCGGCCTGAGCGCGCTAAGCAAGTTCACTTTGAATACCTGACGGTCGGCTGCGTCGTCGAGATTAAATGAGCGGCCATTGAAATTTTTGTGCCAGGGCTTGCAGCGACTCGAAATCGCGCCAGAGTCTCTGCCGGCTCTCCGTCGAGCCGAAAGACTGGTCGAGTGCTTTGCGGTCTTCCTCGTTTGCCTGCAACTCTGCTGCTAGCTCCTCAAGCTCGGTTAGCAACTCGGTCTGCTTTGCCGCGCTGCCATGCTTCAGAGCGACCAATTGTTTTTCCAAAACGGAAATTTCCTTTGCAGATCCGCGTGCTCTGAGTCAACACGCGCGTAGACGTCGCGCAGCTTAGCGTCATCGTCGAGTTCTACGCTTTGGTCGCCCACCCAACGAGTGAAGGCGCCGTCATCGGCTTTGGCCCCGACACCGAAAAGAATATAGGTGTCGGTGACTGCCGAGACCGGGACCATTTCGCGGCGCTGAATCATGGCGGCGAGGTCGACAAAGTCCTGAGCTGAATGGACGTTGTATTTCTTCACCTCGGCAACCTGGGTCGCCAGGAACCAATGCCGATCTTCGTAGTGGCGCAGCTGGGTGGGAATTTCAAGGGCAACGTTCTCCGGTCTCGGCGCGCGGTTCCTTTACCTTGTCCAGGCTCCGCGCCCACAGATCGGGATCAGTGATGGGCAGACTGGCAATAGTCGCAAAGTCAGCGGACTCGGCGGCTTGAGGGTTAAGTTTCAGAGAGGAGAATCGCCAGCAAGGCCAGCCCGCCCGCAGCGAACGCTACGCCCAACAAGATGAACAGCAAAATTGGTCGTACCCTTAGGTTCATCGCAAAAAGAGGCCTGCGGGCCTCTAGCCATTGATTACGGATGGATTATGCAGACTGGCGGTGAAGAAAGTGTCACGACAGCTTAAGTCTTGGAGTCTTGAGTCTTGAGTCCTGAGTCCTGAGTTCTGACTTCTGGCTTCTGTCTCCTGTCTCTGTCTCCGTCTCCTGTCTCCTGAGTGCTGAGTCCTGAGACCTGAGTCCACGCGGCCTTCTTCCTGAGATATTTTCTGAACCAGCTTATCGCGCGCCGGTCCCGGTCGTCCTGATTCCGTGACAGGTAGTGATTGTCCTCGGCGTAGACAACTAACTCATAAACTCTACCCAGTTTCTGCAACTCGGCGGCGAGCGCTAACGACTGTTCGGTGTTCACGCTCCGGTCATTGGCGCCGTGCATGATGAGCAGCGGCACATTGAGTTGGTCGGCCCAGCAGATCGCCGATCGCGTCTTCGAGATTTCTTCTTTGTGTTCTTCATAGTCAGGCCAGAGCAGCTTCAAAAGCGAGAGCGGATATTGCTGGGCATGCGTGTCAATCACGCCCTGCATATCGGTGAAGGCGCCAACCACTGCGGCGGCGTTGATCGGAAACCCGCGCTTGATTGCCTGATAGGTCATCATCCCGCCGCGCGAGATGCCGCACATAAACAGGTTGTCCATGTCCACGAAACCGAGCGAACGCGCCAGCGGAAGGACATTCATCAGGTCGTCTACATCAGCGCCGCCTAGTTCATCGCGACCTTCGCCGCCATCGCTCTGCCTTAGCATCGGCGCGAGAATCACGAAGCCCTCGGCGGCCGTGCGATGAAAGAATGAAATCAACTCAGGCGCAATGTCGCCGCGCACGGCACTGCCCCTGGTTGTCAAATAATCGGCGGGAAACTTACGGCCGTTCTCCCTGGGTCGATAGAGATACGCGATCACTTTCAGTCCGTCGCTCGCATACGTCAGTTTCTCAAACTCAAAGCGGGTGTCATTGACGGCGGCTTCATAGGAAGCTTTGTCAGTGTATTTCTCGACGTCAGTTGCCTGGACCGCCTGCTCGTACGAAGGGAAGCTGTAAGCTTTGCGTTCGACGATCTCTCCGTTCTCGAAAGCCAGTGCGCTTGATAACGGAAGCAGAGCGACGAAAATTCGGATAACTAATACGGCGGATGACTTCAGCAAACTCATGTTGTCCTCGCTACCCTTTAAGGACGCCGGCGAGGCGCAAACTCGTTAACATCGAAACGAGTCCGCAGGGGAGTTTGGCTGCAACGTCGACCGGAGGGTTTGCGGAACGTCCACAACGAGCAAGTGGGAATTAGCGACGAATTAATGGAAAGTTAACGACAAGTAAAGGGAAATTTTTCCGCGCAGGGTTAACATAATCCCAACTCCGTCGTCTTTATTTATAGGCGCGGGAAGAAAGTGAAACCAAACGAGCGCGACCGCGTTAACAGGTTCAAGGGAGAGAGTTATGTTGAACATACAATCCAAAACTCGGGCAACGTCTCCGTCCTCGTCCTGCAGGGGCAAATTGTGAATGGTGAAACGGACACTCTGCGAGGAGGCGGTGCAGGCCCTGTCCGGAGTCAGCACTGTCAGACTTGATTTGGCGTGGGTGACGATGGTCGATGCCGGCGGTTTGGGAGTGATGTTGGCGTTGCAGGAACAGGCTGCATCGAAGGGCATGCGCTTCGAACTCATGAACCTGAGCAAACCGATACGCCGCGTGTTTGAGATCACGCGCCTCGATTCTGTTTTCCGGATCACGTCTGCGGTTGAATTCTTTCCGGAGTCTCGCGCCGAGCCGCACGCCTCGGTGGCGCGGCTTGGCTTCGTGCGCCTAGCCCCATGAGGAAGGGTAAGAGGGGGGCAAGGGAAAGAAAACCGACGCAGATTTAGCGTTACCCCTTCCCCCTTGCCTTTCCCTGATTCTTTGACCTCTCACTCACTCCGCAAGGCGATCGGTTGGATCCACTCTGCGCGCCCGCCGGGCCGGGAAGTAACTCAGCCAGCAAAGCAATCACTCCCAGCACCAGCGGCGGCACGACAAACGTCAGTCAAGTCGGTAGCGCTGACGCCGTAGAGCAAACTCGCCATGATGCGAGTCAAGGCACAAGGCGGCCGCCAGTCCGGCAATCACCCCGACGGCGGTCAAACTCAATGACTGCCTGACGATCATTTCCATGATTTTGGCCGGCCTCGCTCAGCCCGATCCGAATTCGATTTCCCTTGCGTTCGCTGCGCGTCACCGAGTACGCGATCACTCCGTAAATGCCGATGGCCGCCAGGGATCAGGGCCACCAATCCGAACGCACCGAGCAGCAACGGTCGAGAAACGACGTCGCGCCAGCGACTGCGATAGGCGCTGCTCCATCGTCATAAACTCGAACGCCGGCAACTCCAGGATCTGAGCGCGCTTGAATCTCCCTGGTGACTGCCGGAGTCATCTGCGCCGGATCGACGGCGGTGCGGATCATTACACAACATGGTGCCGATGGGAAACTGATCGTGCGGGTGATAGATGCTTATCGGCGGTTCATTGTCAACACTGAACTCTTTGGTGTCGCGCACCACGCCCACCACAGTCCGCCATGGTTCTTTGTCCGCCGCGTTCCAGACGCTTGCCGAGCGGATCCTGATTGGGCCAAAAGCGTTGCGCCAGGGTTTCGTTGACGATCACGTGTTTCAGCCGCGCCCTTGACGTCTCGCTCATCGAAGTAACGACCGCTGACCAACGGCACGCCCAGCGGCCTTGAAATATCCCGGACTCACAAAGTCGCTCGTTCGACATAATGAAGTCGGCGGAGTTCTTTGGTACGTAACCTTCGATAGTGATTGGACCCCAGGCCAGTGCTACCGAACTCATCGGTAGTGAATAACTCGTGCCCGTCGCTTCAACTCCAGGCAGCGTCTTGATGCGTTCGGCGAGTTGTTTGTAGAAGTTCGTAACCGCGGCTCCTTTATATTTTGAACTCGGCAGCGAGAGCCTGAAGGAGAGTACGTTGCGGGCGTCAAATCCCGGGTTTGAATTCTGGATGCGCTGGTAGCTGCGAACCAACAGACCGGCGCCGATCAGCAAAACCAAAGAAAGAGCTACTTGGACGACGACGAAGAGACTGCGCAGCCGGTGATGGCCTTTGCCGGCGGAACTCCGTCCGCCTGTCCTTCAACACGCCGTTCAAGTCGACGCGCGACGCGCGCAGAGCAGGAGCCAGTCCGAACACGATGCCCGTCAGCAGCGCGACGAAAGAACGTGAACGCCAGGACTCGGCCGTCAACGCCGATCTCGTTTAGCCGCGGCAACGTGTCCGGACCAAACGAACGCAACAGGCGGGTTACCACGAACGCGAGCACCAACCCCAACAGACCTCCGATTAACGACAGAACGACACTCTCGGTTAACAACTGCCGCGCTATTCGAGACCGGACGGCTCCGACCGCGGCGCGCACTGCGATCTCTTTTGCCTGACCGCGGCGCGCGCCAGTTGCAGGTTCGCCACGTTGGAACAGGCAATCAACAACACGAAGCCAACCGCGCCCAGCAGGATCAGCAGCGGCCGGCGCACTTCGCCGAACCACTTGATCGAGCAAAGGCACCACACTGATCATGAAGCCGCTGCCCGGCGGATAGTTATTCGGATATTGCTGCTTCATGCCACTGACTATGCGGTCGATGTCTGCCTGCGCCTGGGCCACCGTCACACCGGGTCGCAGCCTGCCAAAGATGTTGTAGTCTTCATTCGTGCGCGTCGTGCGCTTTCCCCAGCCCATCGGCATCGACAACAAGATCTGGGCGTTGGAAATTCTTGTTCACGGTCGGCATGACTTCTTTGTTCAGGCTGAAGTCCGGCGGCATCACGCCGACGATCTCCACGGAATTGCCATTCAACGGCGAGCGTCTTGCCGACGACATTCGCGTCTCCGGCGAAATGTTGCTGCCAGAATCCGTAGCTCAGAATTGCAGTGGTCGGCTTGCCTCTCGCTCGTCTTCCTCGGGCTGAAGACACGACCCAGATCTTGCTTGTGTACCAAGCAGGGGAAGATAATGATGAGGAAACGCGCGCGCCTTCGACGCGATACGGTGGTAGTCCCTGGCCGGTCAAATTAAAACTGCTGTCAATGGTTGCAGCCACCTGTTCGAACACCTGGTTCTCGGCTTTGATATCGAGATATTGCCCGGGCGAGAACCAGTCTTGCGCAACATTCAATCCGGGACTGCGGTTCCAAAGGATGACCAGTCGATCCGCATCCTGGTAAGGCAATGGTCGCAAGCAGGAGAGCATTCGGTCACACTGAAGATAGCGGTGGTTGCGCCGATACCACTGCCAGCGACAACACCGCGACCGCCAGTGAAGCGCGGGTTGTTTGCAAACAGGCCGCAGCGCGTAGGCAAGGTCCTGTTTCAGCGTTTCCATTTTGTGCGGCTCCCGTTAAATGGGTAGTGGGTTTGATGTCCGACAAGCTTTAGCTTGTCGTGTCTCAGCGACAAACTGAAGTTTGTCGGACATCGAACCCGATTGCCGATTGTCGACTGATGCCGGACAATTGGCAATCAACAACTGGCATTTACAAAAATTCGGATCTGCGCCTTCATGTACCAAGTCCTGACAATCGGTAGTCAACTCCGCTCATACTGGAAGACACTCGACGACCTGCGCCGCTTTACTGTCTCGCGAAACTTCCTGAAGCCTACTATTCGCTCAAGCGCGCTGTTCACCGCATGGATTTTGTGCAGGCAGATCTCGATTCGAGAGCGCGTGGCGCAGGCGCAGGACTTGATCCTGCGTCAACGAGTTAATAACTATCATGCCGGCGATCTCGAACGCCGCTACGCCACGCTCGACATTGAAGAGGACACTTTCGTCGTCTACGGCTTTGTCACGAAGTCGCTATACGCGCTGATGCATCCGCGCGGGGAGGGGAGCGAGCCGGGAAAAAGCGAAAACGGGAAACGCGGACGACCGAACTCTTGCTTCAGTTTGTGCGTGAACGCGGTGCGGTCCATCCGCGTGAAGTGGATGAACATTTCCGCGCATGGCGCGGTGACGAATTATGGGGCGGCTCGTCGAATGCGACGACGCACCTGCTCGAATTGCTGCATTACCGTGGACTGTTGTCGGTGGCGCGGCGCGAGAACTGGCATCCGCATTTACTCGGCGCGTGAGTTTGAGCGTCCGCCTCAGGGAGACAAGCAGGCTCGGCGCTGCCGGCTCCGCCTCGATCCCCATTGGCTCGCATCAGATCCCATCGGCTCCATCGGCGATGCGTCGGAACCGGAGCGAGTCGTCGCGCGGATCGATGCGCTCGTCGTCGATGTGGCGCGTTCGCCTCTGTGCGCGCCGTTGCCCGGTGCCAGCCTATCTCACCTGATCAGCCAGCTGCGTTACGCGGTGCCGCAGTGGCAGACAGAGTTGAAAAGCGCTTTGCAGCGAGCCAAACGAGCGACTCGGCGCAGGCGCAGGTCGCATGGCGTCGACTGGTACTGGCCGGCGACAGAGAAGGCAGCGCGACGAGCGACCGCGGAAGCACTAGAGGATCGAGTGCGCTTGCTGGCGCCGTTCGATCCGGTGGTTCGCGACCGTGCGCGCTTCGAGCTTTTGTGGGGTTGGGAGTATCGCTTCGAAGCCTACACGCCCGCGCCAAAACGCAAGCTTGGTTACTACGCGCTGCCGTTGCTTTGGCGCGACCGCGTGATTGGCTGGGCGAACCTGTCAGTGAAAACGGCAAGTTGAACTCTGAGTTTGGCTCATGTCACATCCCCACCGCGCCACAGCGTCTTCAAACGCGAACTCGCGGCCGAGGCTGGATCGCATGCGACTCTTTCTCGGTCTTGGTTCCTGAGTAGAATGGTAATTCTTGACGCCACCTCGTCAGGTCTATCGCCGTATTGGTCCGACAACTTATCGTTACGAGCTGGCGGCGGCAGCTTTGTCGCTGAGTTGGAAGGCGACGCTTTGGGTTAGTCAGGGGCTACCGGAGGTGCTGGCAAGCCGAGGCGACAACGTAACAAGTGCTCGTAGCGCGCGCGATTAACAGTGAGCCAGAAAGGTCCGAAGAAATAAGAAAGGCGTCCAATTGGGACGCCCTTTGCTTTTATGATGACTTGTGGTGCACCCGGCATGATTCGAACATGCGACCCCCTGATTCGTAGTCAGGTACTCTATCCAACTGAGCTACGGGTGCCTGAGCGGTAAATAGTAAATGGTAAATCGCGAATAGTGAAGCGGGAGGAAAAGTTTCGAGTTTCAAGTTTCAAGTTTCAAGCTCTGCGTTTCGAGTCTCGTTCGGGCTTTCGGTTTGTAAACGTATGGCGACTAAACCCCGAACTTGAAACTTGAAACTTGAAACTTGAAACTGTAGTTATCGCGCGTAGTAGCCCGGCTTGGTGCGCGCGATCAGCTCCGGCTGCATCAACTGAATCTTGATCTCGTGCCACTTGCCGCGCGCGCGATCTCCCGGCGGCTGATACGCCACCGTGTAAAGCGCGCGCAGTTGGGCCGCGACCTCGACGTACAAACGCGACATTTGGTCGAGCCGCTGAATTTCGTTGAGTTGTCCGCCGCTGCGATCGGCGAGATTCTGCAGGCGCGTGCGCGCCGCGCTGTAAAGTCCCGTGATCACCGGCGACGGCAAAGGCAAGCGCTTGGGATCGCCGGAAGGCAGCGCCAACGGAAAGATCGATACGCCCTCGCGGTCCGCCAAATTGAGGATCGAGTTAAGCACACTGCTCGCCCTGGCATCGATCGCCGCGATGCGCTTCCTCATCGGTTTGCGCATTCTGGAGCAGAGGGCGATCTGAATTGCGCAGCTCCGTGTCCAGTCCATCGGTCATAACTACGATCGCTTTGCGTCGTCTGGGGCCTTCCTTGTCCAGCTCGTTCAACGCATACTTCAGGGCGTCATACAAATGAGTTTCGCCGGCGCCGTCCGCGCTGATCAGTAATCGCGTAGGCGGTCTTCTCTCGATCGGTGGAAAACCCCGTCAGCATTTTCACCTTCGCGTTGAACTGAATGACCGACACACGATCCTCGGGCGCCAGCGCGTCGAGAAAACGCAGGGCCGCCTGTTTGAGCTGTTGGCGAAAAGTTACGGTCGAGCCCGACATATCCAACAACATCACCAGGCTGAACGGTGCGTAGGTCGGTTCAAAATGAAGGATCGACTGTTTGACGCCATCTTCGTAAACCGCGAAGTCGTTTTGCGAAAGCGAGGTCACCGGACGACCTCTGGGATCGACCACCCCAACGTTCAATTGCACCAGCGAAACGTTTGTCTTGATGACCTCATCCGGATCCTGCGCCCGCGTGAACCGCGTGGCGCCAAATAACAAAAGCGAAAAGAGCAAACACGCAAAGAGCAATGCGTAATAACT
>ERZ1370068.6819-contig-5778_pt1 | contig 23031 bp, 19 predicted proteins | sample MGYA00561227_ERZ1370068 | MGnify/ENA primary metagenome ERZ1370068 (study PRJEB38410, sample SAMEA6850437) | metagenome | study: Metagenomic assessment of the ecological functions of the soil: analysis of the soil microbiota associated with the...
TTCGTTCAGTTGCAGCCGGCTGACCAACCACCTGCGACGCGGAGGCGCGCGCGCTTCTGGTCGCCGGCGCTGCGCCGCTTCGCCAGGCGTCAGGCGTGGTCGTCTCGCACGACCGCGAGCTGCTCGACGCGCTCTGCGGCCGGAGACGGTGCGCGTGGCGCACGGCGGCGCGCGCGAGCTACGCGCGGCGGCTACTCGGCGGCGCGCGAGAGCCTGGCTCGCGCGCGGACCGCGAGCTGCGCGCGCGCCTACTCGAGCTGCGCTCCGCCGAGCGCGCTCGAGCGGCGGATCGGCGAGCAGCGCACCGAGCAGGCGCACGCGCGAGGCGCGCATGCGCACCAGCAAGAACATGAAGAACATCCACGACAGCGACGCGCGCGGCCGCTTCAAGGCGACCCGCCGGCGCTCGGCGGTGAACCAGCTCGGCCACGAGATCGCGCGCACGCACACGGTGCTCGAGCGCGCCGCGCGCCGAGCTCGCGGAGATCGAGCTCGAGGAAGGAGGTCGGGCGCTGCGCTGTTCATCGACTGCGAGCCGGCGCGCGCGCCGCTGCTCGCGGTGGTCCAGGAGCGCGCGCTGCGCGCGGGCTCGCGGCTGCTTGCTGGAGGACGTCGACCTCGCCGTACTCGCGCGGCGCGCGGATCTGGCTGGCCGGGCCCGAACGGCGCAGGCAAGACGACGCTGCTCCGCGCGCTCGCAGCGCGGACGCGCGCATGCCGCGCGAGCGGCTGCTCGTGCTGCCGCAGGCTCGACAGCGCCGGAGCAGCGCTCTCCTCGGCGGCGCGCGCGCTCGGCGCCGACGCGCGCAGGCGCCTGCTCGCGCTGGTCGCCGCGCTCGGCGTCGAGCCGCGCCGCCTGCTCAGTCCGCAGCAGCCCTCGCCCGGCGAGGCGCGCAAGCTCGCCCTCGCGCTCGGCCTCGCGCGGCGCGCCTGGCTGCTGGTGCTGGACGAGCCGACCAACCACCTCGACCTGCCCGTCGATCGAGCGGCTCGAGGCGGCGCTCGCCGGCTACCCGGGGCGCTCGTGCTCGCGACGCACGACGCGCAGCTCGCGCAGCGCTGCACGACTCGGTGTTGGCAGAGGATCGAGGACGGACCGCTAGTACCGCGAGTGACTCGGCAGCACGGGAGGGACGTGACGTGGCATTCCATCATCTGGCCGTGGCGACCAAGGACGCGCGTCGCGAACGACGTCTTCTACGAGCGAGTCGATGGGCTTCCGGCTGGTCGAAGGTCGAGGTCGGCGCGACGCCGGCGGGCGGCTGGGCCAAGCACCTCTTCTACGACACCGGCAGCGAAGGGATGATCGCGTTCTGGGAGATCCACGACGCGCAGATCGGCGACCGACTACCCGACCGCGCCTCTCCGAGGGCGTCGGCCTGCCGATCTGGATCAACCACATCGCGTTCGCCGCGCGCGACCTCAGCCGACATCGAGGTGCGCAAAGCAGCGCTGGCTCGAGCTCGGGCTACGACGTGATGGAGATCGACCACCACTGGTGCACGTCGATCTACGCACCGACGAACGGGACGCTCGTCGAGTGGTGCACCACGACCGCGGCGTTCAGCGACGCCGATCGGCGCGCGGCTCGCGAGCTGGCTGATCGCGCGAGAAGTCCGCCCGACGCGTCGGTCGGCCCGAAGAGCCAGAAGTTCCACACAGGCGATGCGCGAGCCGGCTGCGACCTGTCCGCGGCGACTAAGCGCTGATCCAGGCCTCGAGCGCGCGCGCGCCGCGTCGACGTCGCGCATCTGCTTGCGGCGGGCGCTTCATCGCGAAGGCGGAGATCGCCTCGAGCGGGCCGCCCAGGCCGCGCTCGAGCCCGAAACTTCGCGCAGCGGATCGCGTCGATCGCGACGCCCGGCGCTGTTGGGCGAGTCCTCGACCGAGAGGCGCAGCTCGAGGTTCATCGGCACGTCGCCGAAGCCGCGCCACTCCATGCGCAGGAAGCAGACCTTGTTGTCGTTCTGCCAGGGCGACGTAGTCCGACGGGCCGATGTGGATCTTGTCCGGCCGGCGAGGCGCGCGTCGAGCTGCGACTGCACCGACTCGGTCTTCGAGATGCGCTTCGTTCGCGAGCCGGCTCGTGCTCGAGCATGTTGAGGAAGTCGGTGTTGCCGCCGGTGTTGAGCTGGTAGGTCCGCGTCGAGCGCTGACGCCGCGGTCGGCGAGCAGGCGCGCCAGGGTGCGGTGCACGATCGTCGCGCCGACCTGGCTCTTGATGTCGTCGCCCACGATCGGCACGCCGCGCCGCGCGGAAGCGCTCCGCCCAGCTCGGGTCGGAGGCGATGAACACGGGCACGCAGTTCACGCAGCGCGACGCGCGCGCGTCGAGACAGCGCCTCGGCGTAGTGGCGCACCGCGCGCTCGGAGCCGACCGGCAGGTAGCAGACCAGGCACCTCGGCGCCGCTCTCGCGCAGCGCCTGCGCGCACGTCGCACGGCGCGCGCGTCCGCGACCCGGAACGCGCGCGGCGGCCGGGTAGCTGCGCCATGTGCTGGCGCGACGCCGTCGAGCACCGGACCCATCTGCACGGTGACCCCGCTGGTCGGGCAGCTTCTCGGCGAAGACCTGCCGTGCAGTTCGGCGGCGCGAACGCCGCCTCCTCGAGCGGGCGGCCGACCTTGCGCGAGTCGACGTCGAACGCGGCCACCACGCGCAGATCCTCGAGCCGGTAGCCGCCGATCTGCGGGTGCAGGAGGCCGCTCGTGCCGCGCGGGGTCGTGCGTCCGGTAGTACTCGAGCCCCTGCAGGAGCGCGCTCGCGCAGTTGCCCCACCCGCAATCGCCAGTCGAAGCGTCGGCATTCCTGGTCGGCTCCCGTTCCCCAACTTCGCGTACGCGATCGCGCGCAGGGTCACCCAGTGCTGCCACACGCGTCGAGGTCTCGTTCCGCAGAAACGCCGGTTTCCCATTTTGAGGAAGCGAGCGGGAGCAAGCTCCCACGCCCCAGCGCGCACTGACTCAGCCGCGCCGGAACGACCGTTCGATTCCGCCTGGCACGGAACTTGGATGTGAGCGCCACGCATCCCTTGGAGGGATCCGCGCCATGATTCGGATTCGCCGCGGCGCCGCGCACTGCCGCACCCGCGACTGCCGCGAGCGCGAGAAGCTCGTGCCGCTCGCCCCGATCGCGCTCGACTATCCGCTGCCCGCCTGCAGCCGCTCCGCCGCGATCGACGCCGAGTACGGCACCGGCCTCGGCGCCTCGAAGCTCTACAACGAGTGCGCGTGTACTTCCGCTTCGATCCCGCGACCCGCACCTACACCGACTTCGCGCGCGCCGAGGACGCGAACCCTCGTCGGCCAGCACAGCGCCTACGCGTTCTTCAGCCCGCTCGTGCGCGAGCGCGCCGAAGCCGAGCACCTCGCGCGCCAGCTCCTGCTGCGCCTGAACGGCGAGCGCGGCGAAGTGCGCCCGCTCTCGCAGCGCGCCACCCGCCAGGAGCTGCGCGACGAGGGCTGGCGCCTGGCCGTACGCGAGTCACAGCGGAGCTGACTGCCGACGTGCTGCGACGCTGAGCGGCTCGCCGGGCGCGGCGCGTGAGGCGGCGTTCTGAGCGGGGCAACCCCGCCATCAGCCGACACGCGACCAGCTTCCCGAGCGAAGGCGAGCGACGCGCACGCCCGGCGAGCCGCGGCACCGTGCAAAGACTGGCGCGAGAGGCGAGCGACACCCAGGTCGCGCGCGCGCGCCGACGACGGTTTCCCGCCTCGCCGTAGATCGCCGCGCCAGCCGTTCCGCGCCTTCCCTCCTGCGCGATCGGCCACGCGCACGAGGCGCGGTCTCGCCGCAGCGCGAGCTCGCCGTCGAAGCGCCGACGCACAGCTTCGCGAGCACCATCGGCTCGAGCGCGCGCGAGCGCCTCCGACTCGAGCAGCGGAAACGCGCGACGGACAGTCGAGCGCGGCCCACAGGGAACTCGGGCGCGACGCGGCCGCGCGCGTCGCACAGCGTAGCGTCCGGGAGTCCAGAGCGCCGCGACGGCGTCGCTCGCGGCGACCATCCCGGGGAACACGCGCAGACCGTCGCCGGGCGCGCGGTTCGGGCCGCACACGAAGCAGCCCGGGAACGGGTGCGTGCGCATCGCGCGGCAACCGCCCGCGCGCGCGGCGATCTCGCGGCGGGCGGCGGCGCGCGCAGCTCGAGCTGCGAGCTCCGCGCGCTCGCGCGCGGGCAGACTCGCGGCCCGCGTGGGCAGCAGCGCCCGCCGTCCTGCGGGTCGGACGCGACCTCGCAGCGGTGTCGCCAGCGGCGTCGGCGCGCGCAGGCTGACCTCGACCGGGCCGTCGCAGCTCGCGCGCGAGCAGGCCCGCCACGTAGCCGCCGTTGGCCATCTCGGGCGGTCCGCAGAAGCGCAGGTCCACGACGAGCGCGTTCGACCATCGCGCGCGCATTCTGGCTGGCAGGCTCCGCGGCAGCTATATCCTGTCCGGCCCGAGCAGGAGGAGGAGATGCCGGTGGCAGGAGCGGAAGTCGCAGCCGTGGCGCGTACCTGATGGAGCTGCAGGACCGGATCTGCGCCGGCGCTCGAGGCGCAGGACGGCGCGGTGCGCTTCGACGGGCAGCGCGAGCGACGGCGGCGACGGCGTGCAGGCGCGGCCGCGCGTCGCGGAGCGACGGCCCGCTGCTCGAGCGCGCGGCGGTGCATGTTCTCGACACGCGCGCGGGCCCGCGCTGCCGCCCGCGGCGACGGCGCGCCGCCCCGAGCTCGCGGGCCAGCAGCTTCGAGGCGGTCTCGCTGTCGCTGATCGTCCACCCGCGCAATCCGTACGTGCCGACCTCGCACGCGAACCTGCGCGTTCTTCACCGCCGAGACGGCGAGCCAGGCCGGCCTGGTGGTTCGGCGGCGGCTTCGACCTCACGCCGTACTACGGCTTCGCGGAGGACTGCGTCGCACTGGCACCGCGAGGCGCGCGCCGCCTGCGCGCCGTTCGGCGCCGAGCTCTACCCGCGCTTCAAGAAGGCCTGCGACGAGTACTTCTTCCTGCCGCACCGCGGCGAGCCGCGCGGGATCGGCGGGCTCTTCTTCGACGACTTCGCCGAGGGCGGCTTCGCAGCGCGCGTTCGCGCTCTGCTGCGCAGCGTCGGCGATCACTACCTGCGCGCGCTATCTGCCGATCGTCGAGCGCGCGCAAGCAGACGCCGTACGGCGAGCGCGAGCGCGACGTTCCAGCTCTACCGGCGCGGGCGCTACGTGGAGTTCAACCTGATCCACGACCGCGGCACCCGCTACGGCGCTGCAGTCCGGGGCGGCGGATCGAGTCGGTGCTCTGCCTCCATGCCGCCGCTCGCCGCCTGGCGCTACGACTACAAGCCCGAGGTCCGGCAGCCGCCGAGGCGCGGCTCGCCAGGAGTTCCTGCGCTCGCGCGAGTGGGCGGACGGGCGCCGTGAAAGTCGGATCCGTTCCCGGCTGCGCCGCGCGACGGCGTCGAGCTATATCGTGCACCGCTTCGAGCCGGACGCGCGGCCGGCGCGCGCGGTCCGTCCAGCTCGTGCACGGCATGGGCGAGCACGGCGCGCGCTACGAGCGCTTCGCGAGCGCGCTCGCCGAGGACGGCATCGCCGTCTTCGCCGCCGATCAGCGCGGCCGCGGCGCGCGACCGCCCGAGCGCCACGGACGCTAGGCCACTTCGCCGACGCGACGGCTGGGAGAAGATCGTCGCCGATCAGCGCGCGCTCGGCATGCGCATCGGCGAGCTCCACGGCGGCGTGCCGCGGGTCTCTGCTCAGTCCAGCATGGGGATCGTTCATCGCGCTCGAGTGCCTGACCCGCTTCGGCGACGCCTACCGCGCCGGCCGTGATCTCCGGGCTCCGAGCAGCAGCGCGGGGCCGCGCGCCTGGGTGTTCCGCGAGGCTCGCCACGCGTCGAGCGCCTCCGGCTCGGTGTGCGCGGCCAGAGCGCGCTGCTCCAGCGCGGCGTGTTCGGACAGTTCAACACTCCCCTTCGAGCCCGCGGCGACGTCGTTCGACTGGCTCTGCGCGATCCGGCGGAGGTCGCGAAGTACGTCGCCGGATCCGCTGTGCGGCTTCGTGACTCGACGGCCGGAGCCTGGCGGAACTCGCGTCGCGCACTGCCTCGAGGACTCTACGCGCCGGACCACCTCGGGCCGGATCCCGCGCGGGCTGCCGCTTGCTCCTATCGCCGGCGCAGCGCGATCCCGTCGGCGGGACGCGCCGGCGTCGGCAGCTCAGCGTCGCGGAGCTGCGCGCGGCCGGACTCACACGAGGTCGAGGCGCCTCTACCCGGACGCGCGCCACGAGCTCTGAACGAGGACCAACCGCGACGCCGTGACCGCTCGAGCTGCGCGAGTGGCTGCGCGGCGCACTCGCGCATTCCCCCTGAGTCGCGCGCTTTGCCCGGGCGCGGAGTTGCTGTGATCAGGGTTGCAGGGGTTGCCGGCTCGTCTACGTTGAGTCTTCCCTCCAAGAGAAGCAGCTAAAGGCCCTGGGATGGGCGCCTCTGGACGTGATGCACCCGGGGATGCTTGCTCGGCACGGCAGCGATTCGTCGCTGCCGTGTCCCAGTTAAAGCGCCAAATTTTCGCTGACGCGATGCGGCGCTCCCTCCGAGGTCACCTCGACCGTCGGAGAACGTGGTAAAATCCCTTCGAAGACGCGGGATTCGCCTCCTCAGTTGGACGGCGCTTTCTCATGCTGGGAACCGCGGTTCACAGCGCTTGCGCAGCGCGTCGGCAGCTCCGCGCAGCAGTCGCCGCAGCTCGGCGTACGGCGGCCGCTCGCGACCGAGGGCGCCGGACTTGCAGCAGAAGGCTCGAACATGTCGCGAACCACTCCACTCGTCGGCGGCGTCACTCCTGTTCAGCTTGTGCGCCTGTGGACTCGGTTATCGGAACAGCGCGGCCGAGCAGCGGCCCGAGATCATCACCGGCATGGGGGCGACCGTGATGTACCCCGGTGAGGGCCGGCCCCTCGATGCCCGGCAGCGCGATCGGGCCCACGGGCTCGACCTCGTCCAACAGCACCTCGTCGGCGCCGGGCACCACCAGCGGCTCGTCGAGCTCGAACGGCCAGGGCGTGCCGAGCTCCAGTGGCGGCTCGGCGCAAGGAGGCTCGACACAGGGCGCGCCGCCGCCGGCTCCCGGCTCGAACCTGTACGATGATCGGCCAGACCACCGAGGAAGCCTCGCAGAGCGAGGAGAAGAAGCTGTTCCTCCCGATCGGGCCGCTCTTCGGGTACCCGTTCTGGATCTTCGGCCAGACGCTCGGCGAGAAGGCCGACGAGGCGAAGAAAGAGCAGATGGAGCCGAAGCAGCGACCGCCGCCGCGAAGTCCGTGCCCAACGGGCCCGACGACGTGGAGCGCGACAAGCTGGTGCGCGAGAACGAAGCGCTGCGCCAGGAGCTCGGAGCGGCGCGCCCAGCCCGCACCTGCGCACGAGCGCCGCGCCGCGCGCCGCGATCGGCGACGAGCTGGCCGCGCTCGAGCGCTCGCTCAGCCACCGCACCGGCGCGACCTCCGCGCCCGCGCCGATCGCCGCGGGTGCCGGCGCTCCCGCCGCCCGGCCGCTCCCACGTCCAGCCGGGCCAGTCCGCGCCCGAGGACCAGCGATCCGCAACGGCGACGGCAAGCCGGACATGTGGGTCTACAGCGCGAACGGCCGCCCCGTGACCCAGGCGCTCGACGACGACTTCGACGACGGCCGGGTCGACCGGATCCGCCACCTCGACGACAAGGGCCGCCTGGTCTCGAGCGACGACGACCTGAACGGCGACGGCATCATGGAGACCACGAGCCTGTACGAGGACGGCCTGCTCGCGCGCCGGCGCACCGGACTCAGACGGCGACGGCCAGGCCGACACCTGGAGCTTCTACAAGGGCGACGAGCTGCTGCGCACCGAGATCGACAGCAGAACGGCGACGGCTTCCGCGACGAGATCTCGATCTACGCAGCGGCAGCGCCATCGCCCGCGAGGAGGTCGACCGCAACGGCGACGGCCGCCCCGACGTCGTGTCGATCTACGCGTCAACGAGTCAGCTCGACGAGAGCGCGAGGACCTCGACTTCGACGGCACGCCCGACGTGGTCTCGCACTACAAGAACGCGGCAAGCTCGCTAGCCGCGAAGCCAGCTCGACCGAGGTGTTCGAGAAGTGGCAGAACGACGGCGCCAAGTGAGCGCGCGCTCCGGCCGGCCCTCTGGTTCGGCGTCGCGTTCACCGGCGTCATCTGGCTCGGCACCGCGCCGCTCGAGGCGCTGGCCGGCTCCGAGGCGCAGCTCTTCGCGCGCGTGAACGCGGTCCGCGCCCAGCACGACCTGGATCCGCTGCGCGGCTCGACCGAGCTCGCCGCCGTCGCGCTCGCGCACGCCAAGGACACGGCCCGGCGCGGCTACCTCGCGCCACGAGAATCCCGAAGGGCCAGAACCCGCTGAACCGCGTGACCGCCGCCGGCGTGTCGGGGTTCCGCCTGCTCGCCGAGAACATCGGTCAGTCGACGGTCGGCGGCGACCGCATCGAGCGATCGTGACCGGCTGGATGGGCTCCACGACCACCGCGAGAACGTGCTGAACCCGGCCTTCAATACGGCCGGAGTCGCCGTCGTCGACGCGCCGGACGGCTCGACGATCGTGGTCGAGCTCTACGCGACGTTCCCGTCCGACTGACTACGGCCCAGACCCAGCGGGTCTTGTTGGCACCGACCTGCGTGGGGCCAGCACCGAAGCGACGCTGCGGTCGTTCCAGAAGACCTCGAGCTCGCGCGCGGGGTCGAAGTTAGCGGGCACCGACCAGGTAGCCGACCGCCATCTCGCCGCTCGGAATCTCGCCGGGGCCGCCGAGCAGGTAGGCGATCTCGGCCGGGTTCTGCGGGTCGGGGCGGAACGTGCGGCCCGACTGGACCACGAAGTTCGGCCGGAACTGCGTCGCGCGAAGCGCCTGCGCGCTCCACACGAGCACGCGGTTCGTGCGCCGGTCGCGGCCGAGCGCGGCAAGCGCATAGGCCTCGAACGCTCAGGTAAGCGAGCGCGATGCGGAGCTGCTCCTGTCCCTGCGTCTTGATCTCGATCTGCGCCGGCGAGTCCCGCTGGCGCAGCGCGATCAGCCGCACCAGGTCGCGCAGATCGTCGTCGGCGAGCGAGACGAGCGGCGCGGCGCTCGGCGTCGGCGCGGGCGCCTGCGCCGGTGCGTTTCGAGTCGCCGTCGGCGCGGGCTGTCGACGGCGCGCGCGCGGCATCGCCGGCCTGCGCGCGTGCCTGGCGCGCTTCGCGGATCTGGCGCGCGGTCTCGACCAGGTTGTACGGGTTGTTCGGATTGCGCCTCCTGGTCGACGTACCACTGGTAGGGGCGCGGCAGCAGGTACGGGCGCACCGGCGGCAGCTGGTCGGGGTCCGCGAAGTGGGGATTCGCGCACGGCACCGACTCGCGGCTCTGCACGATGAAGAAGCTCCCGTCGGGACAGACACCGGAGAGTGTCGAGTCGGCGCGGGCGCTGGGGCGAGAGAGCGCGCAGAGCGCGCCGACGGAGGAGGGCCATGCGGCGTGGGGTCATGGCGCGATTGTACCTCGAAATCTGCTGCCTAAGTGTTGGAAAACACTGAGCAATCCAAGGCGGATGCCGGACGCCCGGCGCCGCGCGGACTTGGCCCGGCCGGCTGCGCGCTAGTGAAGCTGGAGCTCGGCGACGCTCGGGCTCGAGACGGCGCCGCCGACTGCGTCGCCGGGCGTCGGCTCGGGCTCGCCCACCGGCGCTCGCCGTCGTCGAGCGAGATCTCCTCGGACGGCGCCGCGACGATCGCCTCGATCTCGCGCAGCGCGCGGCAGGTCGGTGAGACCGCGCAGCCCGAACGTCTCGAGGAAGGTCGCGCTCGTGCCGTACAGCGCGGGCCGGCCCGGCGCGTCGCGTCGGCCCACGATGCGCACCAGGTCGCGCTCGAGCAGGCTCTTCACGACGGCGCCGCAGTCGACGCCGCGCAGATCTTCGATCTCGGCGCCAGGTCAGCGGCTGGCGGTATGCGACCAAGCGCGAGCGTCTCGAGCGCAGGGCGCGACAGCCGCAGCTTGCGCTCGGGGTTGGCGGCGAGGATCACCTCGGCGAACTCGGGCCGCGTGCGGAACTGGAAGCCGGCGGCCACCTCGGCGATCTCGTAGGGCCGGCCGCTCTCGCCGAGCGCCCGGTTGATCGCGCGCGACCGCCTCGCCGAACTGCGCCGGGGTCGCGCGCGGGAACGCGCGGCGCAGCGCAGCCGACACGCGATCGGCCCGTCCGACGCGAAGATCAGCGCCTCGAGCGCCGCCAGGTCGAGCTCAGAGTTCCCACCGTCTGCTTCCCCTTCTGCGAGTTTCGAGTCCATCTCCGCGTCGGCGCGCGCGCCCGCTTCCGCGATCGCCGCCGGGTCGAGGCCGCGCCCACCGGCGAGCCGCACGCGGATCGGTCCCTCGGGCAGCCCGCTCTCGGCGACGTTCTGGAAGATCAGGAGCGCCTGGATCTTGGCGAGCTCGAGATCGACAGGAACGCGAGCACCACGCGCTCGCGCGTCGGCGCGTCGCCCAGGAGCAGGTCCTCGAAGCGCACCGTCGCCGGGTCGGCCGCGCGCAGCGCGTCCATCACCTTCGACCATGCACTCCTGGAGCGTGAGCCGGACCCGCGAGACCGTGTGGTGCTTCTGCTCGGCGGGGATGCGCGCGAGCACGCGCTGCATCGACTCGAGCAGCGAGAAGAGGCTCACCACGAGCACGCCCTCGCGCTCGGGCAGCTCGGAGCGGTCGGAGGCGCCCGCGAACACGTCGCGGCCCAGGATCGGGCGGCGCGCCAGCTCGACCGCGGCTTCCTTGTAGCGCGCGTACTCGGCCAGCCGGCGCGCGAGCTCGGCGCGCGGATCCTCGCCGAGCCTGTCGGCCAGCAAGGTCCGGGTCGGGCGGCAGCAGCAGCCGCGACTTGATGTGCGCCAGGGTCGCGGCCATCAGCAGGTAGTCGGCGGCCACGTCGAGATCGAGCATCGCGCATCAGCTCGAGGTAGGACAGGTACTGCTCGCTGATCAGCGCGATCGGGATGTCGGCGATGTCGACTTCGTTCGCGCGGATCAGGTGCAGGAGGAGGTCGAGCGGACCTTCGAACGCCGGCAGCTTGACCGCGCAGGAGAAGCGGCCGACGGCCGTCGCCTCGCGGCTCGTGCTCTCTTCCACGTTCGTCTCGGCAGGAACTTCGACGGCCCCGATGTCGCACCCCTACGACGGGCGCGAGACTATCCCAGCACCTCGCGTGCGGCCAGCCCCGCGCGCGTCGCCGCGCGGGTGGCGGCGCTCCACCAGCTCGTGCAGCCGGGCACGACTCACGTGTGTAGATCTCGGTGGTGCCGATGTCGGCGTGGCCCAGCATCTCCTGCACGATCCGCAGGTCGGCGCCGCCCTCGAGGAGGTGCGTCGCGAACGAGTGGCGCAGCACGTGCGGGGTCAGCTTGTGCGCGATCCCGAGCGCCCGGCCGTAGCTGCGGATCCGGTACCAGACCGCCTGGCGGGTGAGCTTCGCGCCGCGCGCGCTGACGAAGAGCTCGGGCACGTCGCCGTGGCGCACCCAGCGCGGCCGCACCTCGGCCAGGTAGCGCTCGATCGCGCGCACGGCCGGCTCGCCCAGGAGCGCCAGCCGCTCGCGGCGGCCCTTGCCCTGCACCGTGAAGCTGCGCGAGGCGAGCTGCAGATCGGCCAGCCGCAGCGACGTGAGCTCCGAGACGCGCAGGCCGGCGGCGTACATCACCTCGAGCAGGGCGCGGTCGCGCAGGCCCAGGTCCGTCTCGTCCGGCGCGCGGACCAGCGCGAGCGCTTCCTGCGCGGAGAGCACCTTGGGCACCTTGCGGCCGCGCTTTGGGCGCGCGAGGTCGGCGAGCGGGTCGCTCGCGAGCTCGCCCTCCGCGCGCAGCCAGGCGAGCAGCCGCGCCACCGCCGAGAGCGAGCGCGCGCGGGTCGCCGCGGCGCAGAGCCGCGCCGCTCGAGCGCGTCCACGTGCCCGCGCAGCGCCGCCGCGTCGAGTGCGCCGACCGTCGACGTCGCCGACCCGCTCGGCGAGCGCCGCCAGGTCGCGGCCGTACGCCTCGACCGTCGCCGCGGAGAGCCCGCGCTCCACCGACAGGTGCGTGAGGAAGGCATCGATCGCGACGCCCAGGTTCACTCGGCTGCCCTGCCCGATCGCGGCCAGGATCGCCGCCTCGATCCGGCGCTGCTCCTCGGGGTCGACCAGCTTGTGGTCGTCGAGCGTGGTCACGCAGAACGCGTCGCTCGCGCGGCTCGCGCGCGTCGAGGCGCGCACCGCGACGATCTGGAGCTGCGCCTCGGACAGCGCGCGCGCGATGTCGTGCAGCAGGCCCGGCCGGTCCATCGCCTCGATGTCGATGATCGAGTAGAAGTCCGAGTCCTCGTTGTCGACGCGCGCGGTGGGCGGCGTCGTGCGCAGCACGCGCGGCAGCTCGCGCTGGCGCGGCGGCGCGGGCACCGCGGCCTCGCCGGCGAGCACCGCCGCGAGCCGCCGCTCGATCCGCGCGCGCTCGAGCTCCTGCTCGTCGGGTCCGCCGGCGATCGGGTCGACGTGGAAGAGATCGAGCGCCAGCCCGTCGCGCGTGGTGTACGCCGACGCCGCCAGGATGTTGTGCCCGCAGCCGGAGAGCACCCCGGCCAGGGTCGCGAAGAGACCCGGCCGATCCGCGCCACCGCGACCAGGCCCCACGAGCGCGCCTCGGGCGAGGGCGTCGCGGAACGGCTCGACCCGCGCGAGCTCGTCGCCCGAGAGGAACGCGAGCGCGGCGCGCACGTGCGCGGCCACCTCGTCGGGCTCGTTCTCGAGCAGGTAGCGGCGCGGCATCTGGTCGAGCAGCGCCTCGGCTTCGCTCTTCTCGACCCCGCCCTGCGCGAGGATGTCGACCGCGCGCGTCGCCGTCGCCGCCGCCTGGTTCATCGCGCGCTCGAGCAGGAACTGCGCCGCGGCCTCTTCCGCCTCCTCGCCGGTCTCGAGCCACTCGGCGGTGTTGCGGTAGAGCTGCTCGAGCAGGCCCGCCTTCCACGAGGTCCACGCCACCGGCGAGACGCTGCGGATGTCGGCGACGGTGATCAGGTACGAGCATGCGCAGGTAGAGCCGCGAGCCGCACAGCTTGGCCAGCCGCAGGATCAGCCGCGGGTCGTGCACGTCGCGCTGCTCGGCCATCGCGCTCATCGTCAGGTGGTGGAGCACCAGGAACTCGACCAGCGCCGCCTCGTCGGGCGGAACGCCGAGCCGCGCCGCCAGCGCCGGGATCATCGTCGCGCCCTTGCCCGAGTGACCGCCGCCGCGCCCCTTGCCGATGTCGTGCAGGATGCAGCCCAGGTAGAGCCACACCGGATTGCGTACCTCGCGCATCAGCTCGGTCGCGAGCGGCAGCTCGGCGCGGTAGCGGCCGCGCTGGATCCGCCGCAGCTGCTCGACCAGGAACAGCGAGTGAATGTCGACGGTGTACGTGTGGTACATGTCCTGCTGCCACATGCCGACCAGGTGCGCGAACTCCGGCAGGTAGGCGCCAGGAGCCCGATCTCGTCCATGCTCTGCAGCGTGCGGTAGACGCGGGTCGGCGAGGCCAGGATCTGGCGGAAGAACGCGCTCGCCTCGGGATCGGCGCGGAACGCGTCGTCGATGCGGTGCAGGTGCTGGCGGATCAGCCGCTGCGCGCGCGGCGAAGCTCGACGTCGTGGTGCTGCGCGACCGCGAACGCGGCGAGCAGGCGCACGGGCCGCTCCTCGACCAGCGACGCCGCAGGGATCTCGAGCCGCCCGCCGCTGATCGCGAAGCCTTCCGGCGACCGGGTGCGTGCGCTGCGGACCGCGCCGCTGGCTCGCAGCTGGCGCGCGTGGTCGATCACGCGCTTCGACACGCGCTGGATCGCGCGCGCGTGCAGGTAGTAGCGTGCGCATCAGCATCTCGACCCGGCGCAGCGGATCCTCGGACGCGAAGCCCAGGTACTCCGCGAGCTGCTCCTGCGCCTCGTAGTGGAGCCGGTCGTCGCTTGCGGCCCTTGCGGTGGAGCTGGTTGCGCACGCCGCCACAGGAAGTCGAGCGCCGAGAGCAGCTCGCGCTCCTCGTCGGCGTCGATGAAGCCCTGCACGCGCAGGTGCTCGGCGCGGCGCACCTCCCAGAGCGCGGCGCGCGCGACCCAGAGCGCGGTGTGGAAGTCGCGCAGGCCTCCGACGCTCTCCTTCAGGTTCGGCTGCAGCAGGTAGAGCGACTCGCCGAAGCCCTCGTGGCGCTTGGCCTGCTCGGCGAGCTTCGCGGCGATGAACTCCTCCGCGTGCTCCTTCAGGTGCGCGCGCACGTCGCGGTCGAGCTCGGCGAACAGGGCCGGGTCGCCGACCAGGAAGCGGCCGTCGAGGTACGAGGTCAGGGTCGAGAGGTCGTCGCGGCCGACGCGCAGGGCACTCGGTCACGCTGCGGGTCGCGGCGCCGACCACCACGCGGCCGTCCCAGAGCCGGGTCGTGATCGTCTCGGTGATCGTCTCGACGTACGGGTTCTCCTTGCCCGCGGTACAGGAACAGGAGGTCGACGTCCGAGCCGAGCGAGAGCTCGCGGCGGCCGTAGCCGCCGACGGCGACCACCGCGAAGCGGAAGTTGAGGCGCGGGAAGTTCTCGAAGTAGCGGTCCTCGGCGAGGCCGGAAGAGCTTGCGCACGAGGCGGTCCATCAGCTCCGCGTGCTCCTCGTTCACCTTGCGCGCGGGCGCGCCCGCGTCGTGGAGCTCGAGCAGATGCGCGCGCACGGCGTCGAGATAGCCGCGCACCGACGGGTTCAGGTACTGCGACGACGGGCCCGGGCGCGCCTCGCCCCGCCGAAGCGAAGAAGTCGTCGCAGACGGGCTGCACTAGCGCCTCGCGACGATCCGGCGCTCCTGCTGCTCGCGATACGCCGAGACGCCGTCGGCGATGCCCTCCGCGGCCGCGCGGCGAACCCGCGCGAGCCCAGCCGCGCACCCTCGGCGGGGTTCGACACGAAGCCGACCTCGACCAGGATCGCCGGCATGTCCGCGCTTGAACAGCACCAGGAACGGCCCGCGCTTCACGCCGAGGTCGGTGGTGCTCGTCGTAGTCCTTGCGCAGCCGGCGGATCAGCGAGCTCTGCACCAGGTTCGCGTACTGCGCCGCGTAGCCGTTCGTTGTTCCCGAGCTTGCAGCGACGCGAGCAGCATGTGCAGGTCGGAGAGCTGCCGCACGCTGGTGCCGTTCTCGCGCGCCGCGACCCGCGCGGTCTGCCGGTCGTAGCGCGGTGTCGAGCGAGGTAGGTCTCGACCCCGGCGAGCTTGCGGCTCTTCGCGGCGTTCGCGTGCACCGACAGGAACAGATCGACGTCGTCGCTGGTTCGCGACGTCGGTGCGCTCGCCCAGCGGCGGGAACACGTCGCCGGTCGCGGGTCATCACGACCTCGAAGCCGCGCCCGACGAGCTCGCGTCTGCAGCTCGCGCGCGATCGCGAGCACCACGTTCGCCTCGCGCATGCCGGTCCGCGCCGAGCGCGCCGGGTCCTTGCCGCCGTGTCCGGCGTCGATCGCGATCCGCCGCACCGCGCGCTTGTCCCAGTCGCGGCGGCTCGCGCCGCGGCGGCGCGACGGCGCAGGCCGCGGCGGCGGCGCGAGCGGCGACGTCCGGCGTTCGGAGCTGGCGAGCTTCGGCGCGGCGCGCGCGCTCCGGCGCGCGTCGGCCTTGGGCAGCTCGGCCACGATCCGGAACGGCGCGTCGAGCGTGTAGACCTTCGGCGCCTGACGCGCCGCTTGCGAGCTCGAGCACGATGCGCGAGCGGGTCAGCGTGTTCTGGCCGCCGCGCACCACCCGCAAGGGCGAGCCCACGGTCCCGGACTGCGGCGCGCGCCGACCTTGCCCTCGATCCAGACGCCGTCGACGTCGATGTAGAGCCGCGGTCGGATTGCCGAGCGCGTGACTCTCGAACGCCGACTTCGCCGACAGCTCGATCACCACCTCGGTCTGTGCCCGGCTCGTCGACGAGCGAGATCGCGCTTCACGTCGCCGAGCCCGGCCGGCCGCACGCCGGCGCCGAGCGAGCAGCAGCGCGAACAGCACCACGCCGAGCCCGCCGAGCGACCTCATCGCGCGCCCCCGAGCAGGCGCTTCAGGCGGTCGAGCTCGACCAGCGCCTCGAGCGGGGTCATGCGCGTCCGGCTCGAGCCGCGCGCAGCGCTTCGCGCAGCGGGTCGGGCGCGGGCTCGAACAGCCCGAGCTGCGCCGGCTCGCCACCGGCGCCCGGCGCGCTGCGCCAGACGCGGCACACCGCGTTCATCGAACTCTCCCCTTCGAGATTCCGGAGCACTTCAGCGCGCGCGCCGAATGACCTTGGGGAGAGTCCGGCCGCACGAGCCACCTCGATTCCGTAGCTGCGACTGGCGGCCCCGGGCTCCATGCGCCGAAGGAACAGGATCTCGCCATCCCGCTCGGCGCAGCTGAAGTGGAAGTTCCGGAACCGCCGACTTCGTCCGGGCCAGGTCCGCCAGCTCGTGATAGTGGGTCGCGAACAAGACACGCGCGCGCAACCCCGCCGTGTCGTGAAGGTATTCCGCGACCGCCCAGGCGATCGAAAGTCCATCGAAAGTCGAAGTGCCACGGCCGATCTCGTCCAGGCAGCACCAGGCTCCGCTCGCTGCCCTCGCGCGAGGATCGCGGCGGTTTCGCTCATCTCTACCATGAATGTGGACTGGCCGGTGGTGAGGGAGTCGGAGGCGCCCGACCCGGGTGAAGATCCGGTCGGCGACCCCGATCCGGGCGCGCTTGGCGGGCACGAACGAGCCGGCCTGGGCGAGCAGCGCGATCAGGGCGACCTGGCGCAGCAGGGTCGACTTCCCGGCCATGTTCGGGCCGGTGAGGATCAGGAAGCGGACCTCGTCGCCGTCCAGCGCGAGGTCGTTCGGCACGAAGCCGTCGCGCACGCGTGTGCTCGACCACCGGGTGGCGGCCGGCCTCGATCTCGAGCGCGAGCGAGGTCGTCGACCTCGGGCCGCACCCAGCCGCGCTCGCGCGCGACCTGGGCGAGCGACTGGGCCGTGTCGAGCTCGGCGATCTCGGCCGCGGTCGCGCGAATCCGCTCGGCCTCGGCGCGCAGGCGCGCCGCGGAGCTCCTCGAGCGCGCGGGCTTCGGCGGCCGCGGCGCGCTCGCGCGCCGCGCAGGGTCGCGCTCTCCCAGCGCTCGAGCTCGTCGGTCGTGAAGCGCTCGCCGCCCGCGGTGGTCTGCTTGCGCCGGTAGTCGTCGGGGACGAGCGCGAGCCGCGCCTTGCTGACCTCGATCGACCAGCCGAACACGCGGTTGTAGCGGACCTTCAGCGCGGGGATCCCCGTGCGGGCGCGCTCGCGCGCCTCCAGGCTTCGCGAAGTAGCGCCTCGCCCTCGGCGGAGTCGCGGCGGATCCGGTCGAGCTCGGCGTCGACGCCGTCGCGGATGTAGCCGGTGTGCGGCTCGCCGCGCGGCGCGGCCGGCGGCGTCGTCGACGAGCACGCGCTCGAGCTCGGCGCCGAGGCTCGCGAGGGCGTCGCCGAGCGGTGTCACCGCGGCGCGTGCGCGCGACGCCGTGCAGGCTCGCGCGCAGCTGCGCGAGCTCGCGCGGCCCGCCGGTGGGAAGCAGCGCGCGGGTCGCCGCGCGCTCGAGATCGCCGACGCCGCGCAGGGCTTCGCGCAGCGCCTCGCGGCGGCTGTCGGGCTCGAGCCAGGCCTCGACCCGGTCGTGGCGCGCGCGGATGGCCGCCGGGCGCGAGCAGCGGCTCGCCGAGCCAGGCTGGCGAGGCGGCGCCGGCCGAGCGGGGTGCGGGTCAGCGTCGAGCGCCGCGAACAGAGTCCCGTCGCTGCCGCCGTCGCGCAGGTTCTGGAACAGCTCGAGATGGCGGCGCGTGGCGCGGTCGAGCAGGAGCAGGTCGCTCGCGCGGTAGCGGCGCAGCGCGCCGAGCTGCGCGAGCGCGGCGGGCTGGAGCTCGGCGACGGCCGCGACCAGCGCGCGCCGCGGCGCGCGTCGTCGAGCGCTCGTCGCGCCTCGAGCCCATGCGGCAGCGCGCCGACCCGCTCGGCCACCGCGCGCGGCTCGAAGTCGCGCGTCGCCGACCCGGCGGATCTGCGCGCCCGCCGGCAGATCCTTCTCGGCGTCGCGGGCCACGATCTCGCGCGGCGCCGATCGATCGAGCTCGGCCAGTCGAAGCGCTCGCGCCGGTCGATCTCGGTGGCGGCGAACTCCGCCGGTCGACAGGTCGAGGTACGCAATTCCGTGTCGCCGCCGGTCGGTGAGCACCGCGGCCAGATAGTTCGCGCCCGCGCCCTCGAGCCGGTCCGCGTTCGCGACCAGCCCCGGCGTCGACCACCTCGGTGATCTCGCGCCGCACCAGCCCCTTCGCCGCTGCGCGGGTCCTCGGTCTGCTCGGCGATCGCCACCGAGCAGCCCGGCGGCGAGACAGCGCCGGACGTAGCCCTCGAGCGCGTGGAACGGCACGCCGCACATCGGCACCGGCGCCGGTGATCCGCGCTCGCGCGAGGTCAGCACCAGGTCGAGCAGCGGCGCCGCCCGCTCCGCGTCCGCGTCGAAGAGCTCGTAGAAGTCGCCCATGCGGAAGAACAGCGAGCGCGTCGCCCGCGCCGCTTCAGCTCGCGGTACTGGCGCATCATCGGCGTCTCGCTGCGCGGTGGCTCCACGCGCTGAGTCTACCGCGGGCTCGGATTGACGTGCGTGCACCGCCTGCGGTACGAAACGCCCGCGTGAGCGCGCCGCGCGCGCTACTTCGGCTCACTTCTTTTGGCCCGACATCGGGGCCGAGGGAGCAGGCACGAGCGCGTAGCGCACAGAGTCAGAGCCGAACCGCGCAGCCCCGAGAGGCAACCTCTCGGGGCTTTTTTGCTTGCCGTGGAGATGTCAGAGAACGGACAGGTCGCCGATCGCCCTCGCCCGCCGAGCTCGCGGCGCGCCTGCCGCGCAGCGCGCGCGCGCGCGACGCGATCGAACGCGGCCGCGCCGCGCTGCCGCGACGCCCGCTGCACGGCCGCAGACCGCCGCTTCGTCGCGATCGTGGGCCCGTGCTCGATGCACGACGCCGGCGCCGCGCTCGAGTACGCCGAACGGCTCGCGCGGCTCGGCGCGCGAGCTCGGCGACGCGCTCGCGCTCGTCGATGCGCGTCTACTTCGAGAAGCCGCGCACGACGCTCGGCTGGAAGGGACTCGATCAACGATCCGCGGCTCGACGGAAGCTGCGACCTCGCGCTCGGCCTCGCGCCGCGCGCGCGAGACTCCTGTGCGCGGTGAACGAGCTCGGCGTGCCGTGCGCGACTGAGATCCTCGACCCGATCGTCGCGGCACTACGTCGGCGATCTGCTGCGCCTGGGCGGCGATCGGCGCGCGCACCTCGAGAGCCAGATCCACCGCGAGATGGCGAGCGGCCTGCCGCTGCCCGGTCGGGATCAAGAACCCGACCTCGGGCGAGCTCTCGACCCCGCCGCCGACGCGGTCGTCGCCGCGCACGGCCCGCACCGGCACCTGGGCGTGAGCGGCGGACGGCGGCTTCGCGCGCATCAGCCACGCGCGGGCAACCCCGACGCCCACCTCATCCTGCGCGGCGGCGCCGCGCGGGCCGAACTACGCGCCCGGAGACGTCGCGCGTGCCGGCGCGTGCTCGCGCCGCTCGGCGCTCGCGCGTCCGATCCTGGTCGACTGCTCGCACGACAACTCGGGCAAGCGACCCGCGCGTCCAGCCCACCGTGTTCCGGCGCGGTGCTGGCGCAGTTCGGATCCAGGCGCGCGCGCCGATCCTCGGCGCGATGCTCGAGAGCCATCTCTTCGCGGGCCGGCAGGAGCCTCGAGGCGGGCCGCGAGCCTCGCCTACGGCGTGTCCGTCACCGACGCGTGTCTCGGCTGGGACGACGACCGAGGCTCGCTGCTGCGCGCCGCGGACGAGCCCGCGCCCGCAATTCCGCGCCACCAGCGGGTAGCATGGCGCGACTCAATTCAGAGAAGCGCTGTGCCGGGAGCTCGGCCGTTCCGCGTGCTGGGGCTGCAGCAGATCGCCGTCGGATCGAACCGACAAGGGCGCGCTGCGCAAGCTGTGGATCGACCTGCTCGGCCTCGAGCTCGCCGGGCACGTACAAGAGCGAGAGCGAGAACGTGGACGAGGACATCGCGCGCGCGGGCCGCGGCCCTTCTGCGGTCGAGGTCGATCTCATGCAGCCGGTCGACGCCGGAGCGCAAGCCGAAGGTCAACGATCCCGCGCTGAACCACGTCGGTCTCTGGGTCGACGACCTCGCGCGCCGCGGTCGCCTGGCTCGAGTCGCGCGGCATGCGCTTCACCCCGGGCGGGATCCGCAAGGGCGCCGCCGGCCACGACGTCTGCTTCATCCACCCCAAGCGGGAGCGCTGAGTCGCCGGCGTCGGGCGAGGGCGTGCTGATCGAGTCGCGCAGGCGCCCCCGACGTGATCGCGGCCTTCGCGCGCATGGGTACGACATGACTCGGTGTCGCCTCTCCGCGCGCTCGCGCTGGTGGCCCTCGCTCGTTCGCGGCGCGCGCCGGCGAGACGCCGCCGACCGATGTGCTGCCCGACTGCCGTTCAACGAAGCGACGTGATCAGCTACGGCTCGGTCGACAAGCTCAAAGAGCTTCCTGCCGCGCGCAGTTCTGGGAGAACCGCGAGTTCTTCTTCTACGAGGGCATGCAGCTCGAGGTCGGCCCGACTCCAGCGAAGTATCCGGTGTCACGCCGACGCGTACGAGGCGACGAGCGCGCAGCAACAGGTGGAAGGCGAAGATCGGCGAGGACGGCGCGCTCGACGAACTACACCGGCGGCCTGCCGTTCGATCCGAACGACACGATCGACTGCAAGGGCGACCCGAACGCCGGCACCAAGATCATCTGGAACTTCACGAAGGCGTGGAACGGCGAGCGGCGCGCAGCTCGACTTGGTCCTACACGCTACTGGGATCGCGGCGAGCAGCTGCCGCTCTACTACGAGGGCACCGCGCAAGGTCATCGTGCTCGCGAACCGGGTCGAGCCGCGAGTACGTGGCGAACGGCGGCGACATCTTCCGCGAGCGAGAAGCGCAACGGCGCGTTCGGCATCGAGGTCGAGGCGCCCTTCGACGCGCGCGGCATCATGATGCTCACCTACGCTACAAGGACGGCGGACGGCACCGCTCGAAGCAGGCGAAGAACGACGACACCTGGGTGTACGATCCCGACCTGCGCCGCGTGCGCCGCATCTCGACGGCGCAGCGCACCGACGCGGTCGCAGGGCACCGACTTCACGATGGACGACCTGCGCAGCTTCACCGGCATTCCGCCGCAGTACGAGTGGACAGTGCCTCGGCGAGAAGACGCGTGATCGCGCCGATGAACACGAAGTCGCTCGCCTACCCGTACACCGAGACGTACAACTTCGGTCCCGTACGGCTTCTCGTACGCGAGCGACCGCTGGGAGGTGCGCAACGCGTGGATCGTCCGCTTCGATCCGAAGAACGAAGACCACCCGTACGACCACAAGGACATCTGCATCGACAAGGAGACCTACGAGCCGCTCTACAGCTTCGCGTACGACCGCAAGAAGAGCTGTGGAAGGTCATCTGGCACAACCACCGCTACAGCGAGGACTGGAACGGCAAGGCCAGCAGGATCCCGAAGGCGGACGACGGCGTGTGGTATCCGGGCTGGGAAGGCGTGCCGAGCCGATGAACGACCTGCGACCGTCGGCGACATCATCGTGAACGTGCAGACCGGCACCGGGAATCGGATCGAGTTCTGGAACGCGAGCGGCTCGGCCGGCGACGTCACGCGGCAAGGTCCGAACGCTGATCGACATCGGGCGGCTGAACAAGGGGCACTGACCGACCGCACGATCATGACCGCGCGCTCGCCAGCAAGCCGGCGACGAAGGCCGGGTAGCTGAAGCGCAGGAAGCGGTACTTCGACCGCGCCAGCACGACGCCCTGCCGTAGATGTCGCGCGCGAGGCTGCGGTGAGAGCGCACCCGTCGCGCAGGCGCTCGACGAGCTCGTCCTCGAACTCGGAGAGCGAGAGATGCTGGAAGTGCAGGAAGAAGAGCGGATTGAACGACGGCGACGCGACGTCACCCGCCCGTCGCGAAGTCGCGGCGTCGAGCGCCAGGAGCAGTCGCCTGGAGCGCCGAGATCAACGCGGCCGCGGTGAACGCGTCGAGCACCACGAGCGGCAGGAAGATCGCCTCCTCTGCGGGCTGAGTGGAAGAGCCGAGGTCGCGGCCGGCTGAGCGTTCATCGGGGTCGCCTTCGCGTCCGCCATGGAGCTGAAGTGCGCCTGGGTCTGCTGCGGCGTGAGCGCGTTGTCGATGCTGGCCGACGGCTAGAGGACCCGCGAGGACGCCTGCGTCGTCGCCCCCGCTGCCGCGCCAGCCCTCACACCTTGCTCGCGCGTCCCGCCCAGAACGGCTCGCGCAGGACCTTCTTCAGGATCTTGCCCGGACGCGTTGCGCGGGATCTCGTCGGCGAAGGACACCGAGCGCGGGATCTTGTAGCCGGCCAGGTGCTCGCGGCCGTACTCGAGGATGTCGGTCTCGGTCAGGGTCGGACGTCGGGCAGCGCGTCACGATGATCGCGTGCACGCTCTCGCCCCACTCCTCGTTCGGGATGCCGAACACGGCGACGTCGAGGACCTGCGGGATGCGCGTCGAGCGACCGCCTCGATCTCGGCCGGGTAGATGTTCACGCCGCCCGAGATGATCATGTCCTTCTTGCGGTCGCAGATGTAGTAGTAACCCTCCTCGTCGAAGTAGGCGACGTCGCCGACGGTGTGGAAGTCGCCGCGCGTGTCCTCGTCACGAACTTCTCGCGCGCCTTGTGGTACGTGTCGAACACGCCCGGGCTGCGCACCGCGAGCAGCTCGCCGGGCACGCGCCGGCTCGGTGACCTGCTTGCCGTCGTCGTCGAACAGCTTGATCTCGACCATCGGCGCGGGCTTGCCGCACGAGCCCGGCTTGCGCAGCTGGTCCTCCGGACGCAGAACGGTGTTGACGCCGAGCTCGGTCGAGCCGTAGATCTCGAACAGCGAGTCCTGCAATACGTAACTG
>ERZ1370068.10758-contig-9428_pt1 | contig 23028 bp, 31 predicted proteins | sample MGYA00561227_ERZ1370068 | MGnify/ENA primary metagenome ERZ1370068 (study PRJEB38410, sample SAMEA6850437) | metagenome | study: Metagenomic assessment of the ecological functions of the soil: analysis of the soil microbiota associated with the...
ATTGTACTTCGTTCAGATTTACGTATTGCTAGTTGTACTGCCCCAGAAGTGAGGAGGGCGGCTCACTGTTCAACATGTCGACGCACGTCGGCGCGCTCGTCCGATCGCGCCCGTCGAGGAGACGTTGTGTCGCCGGATCCTCGAGGACCGCTTCGGATTCGATGGAGGACGTCGGCGGCGGCCGCAATGTCGCGCGACGGGACGTCGATCCGGGAGCTGCGCCCGTAGCGTCACGCTCCTCTCGCCCCCGATCGCCCGCACCGTCGCTTCCCCCTTTTCCAGGTGAGGCATCACGAGCGGCGAGAAACGTTTGTGACGCGGATTCTCGAGATAGCGCAGCGGCTTTCGCCCGACCAGCGCGCGGACGAGCGGCTGAAAGCGTTGTTGGCGCGACTCCAGACGCGCGCGCGCGGGGCGCCACGGTCCGTGGACCGGACCCGGCCAGGGCGACGAGCACGCGATGCGCGCGGTCCGGACAGGTCGCCCTTCCGGTAGATCTCGCTCGGCTGATGCCGTCAACTGGAAATACAGCGCGACGGTCTCCTCGAAGCAACGATGCGAGCTCGGGCGTGGCCACAGTGCGTGCGACGCGCGACGCTGCAAAGTCCCGCGCGAGGTAGACCATCCCGGAGGACGTGCATTATATCGACTCAATGGACGGGCACCGACCAACGTTCTGCCGATCGCTTCACCGAAAGGCGATGCCAGCGCATCGACGAGCGGACATCGCGCGGCCGCGCGGCGGAACCGATCGACGAAGGCAAGCGTGCAACCTGGCACGATGTCAGCGGAGATGTAGCTTGCCTGGAGCCAGCTCGCGGGCGTGTGTCGGCAATCCGACGGCGACGCAAGTGGATCATCGCTGAACGTTTGATGTGTGGCGCCCAGGTGATGGTGAACCGATAGCTGCCTCCCCTGTCGCGTGCGCTGGAAAACGTCGCGCGGTCGGCCTCGGCCTCCGCCGAGCCCGCCCATTCCTCGCGCGGTCAGCTTCCAGCCCGCAGAGCATTTGATCGGACGGAGCGAACGGCTTGAGTGACGAATAGGTACGGCGCTGCTCGATACCCGCGCCTGGTCCGGTCCGGTAGAACGGTCCCTCGGGTGAGGCGCCATCCAGGTTCACGCAGACTCGAAGGCGTGCGTCCGTCTGGCACGCGGCGGCCGCCGCCACGCCGCCCACCGAGTGCCTGATGATGCCGACCTTCGACAGAGATCGAGTTGCCGGGCGAACGCGGCCGGCTCATCGTTCCCCAACCTCGTGAGCGGATCGAGGGACAGAACCGCGCATCGAGTGCGCGCACCTCGACGCGCTCTGCAGGGCCCCGCATGCGCCGAGTCTGGATCTGGTGTGGGCGATTTGAGCGAAAGCGCCGGTGGCGGCCAGGCCGCCTGACGCTGGACGCTGCGGTCCTGCCACTCCGACAGCAGCATGGTCCCTGGATTCGCGCGGATGGTCCAGCGCGGCGACGGCACGGTACCCGTGGCTCGCCAGTGGGGTCCTCCATCAGGAAGCTGTGCAGACTGCTGTTCATGTCGTTGCCCGGAGACGGGAGGAGGACCGGATAGGGCGCGCCACCTGCCGGACCAGACCGCAGCGCCAGCGCGCGCGCGTGGGTCTTGATCGGCTCCCACGCGTCGGCCTCCCGTCCACCGACGACGCTCTTCAGCCGCGACAGATCTGGGGAACGTACCGAGGGCCAGGCCGTTGCCGTCACGGCTGATGCCGGATACCGAGACGGACACCTGGACCTCTCGCGCGGGCCCGCTCCGGCGCAAGCACTCTCCTGCCGCGGCGGCGTCGATCCACCGGAACGACTGTTGCCCGACGCGGCATGGGTCCGGTCGGCGCGGGCAACTCGACCGATGCCTGGCGAGCGAGCCGCGCCCAGAAAGAAGCCACCACGACGCACAGCGCGCGCTCACCGCGGCGACGACGAAACCACGCCGCCGGACGTGACGGAACGGTGTCATCGGCAATCGCATGACCTCGACCATATGAAGATTGACAATATCTTGGCAATCTGATGTGTCTGGTAACAGAGGATGCTGCGGCTTTGCCGTACGCGAGCCCGATCGGATCGTGGCGGTGTGGGAAACCAACCGCGGCGGCACCGTCCGGAACGTGATCGCGCCCGGCCAACTTCGTCGCCTGGCGCGAGCGCTCTCGAACGCTCGAGCATCTGGGCATGGTGGAACCCGGCGAGCGTCGCCATGATCATCAGCGGCCAGCCTAGTCGGATTGACGGGCTCACCGTCTCCGCCGACGTCTTTCGCGCGCTGGGCGTCCAGCCTGCGCTCGGCCGCGCCTACACGACCGAGGAGGATCCTCGGCGGCAACAGCGCGGTCATCGTGCTGAGCCACGAATTCTGGCAACGACGCCTTGGCGGCCGCCAGGACGTGCTCGACATGACGCTCTCCACAGACGGCGGGCCCCGGACGGTGATCGGCGTGATGCCTCCCGGCTTCACCGATCGTCGGCCAGAAAGCCGACTTCCTGATTCCATACGGCCAGACGCTGGAGCAGCTTCGCGCGCGGTGCGCGGCCGCGGCAGTTCGTACGCCGTCGCGCGCCTGCGCGAGGGTGTCTCGTTCGAGCAGGCGTACAGCGAGATGCGGAGCATCTACGCCGACCTCGAGAAGAGGAGCCGCAGCGCAATGCCCGCCGGACGGTGATGCTCCTTTCACTTGCAGGAACAGATGGTCGGAGAGCTCCGGCCTGCGCTGTCTCGCGCTGGTGGGCGCGGTCGTTGCTGGTGCTGCTCGTGGCCTGCGTCAACGTCGCGAATCTGCTGCTGGCGCGCAGCGCCGCGCGCGAGCGCGAGCTCGGCATGCGCACGGCGCTTGGCGCAAGACGCGGCCGGCTGGTGCGGCAGATGCTCACTGAAAGTCTGCTGCTCGCGGCGCGCCGGCGGCATCGCCGGGCTCGCCGTCGCGGCGCTGTGTCATCGCGGCCTGCTCGCGCTGGTGGGCGATCGCATTCCGATTCCGCGGCTCGACCAGATGGCGCTCGATCTGCCGGTGATCGCGTTCACGATGGTCACCGCGCTGGCGACCGGCATCGTCTTTGGCCTCGTGCCCGCGTTCGTCTCGACGAGCCACGCGAGCGACGCGTGCGCGATGGCGGGCGTCACGGCGGCGGCCGCCGATTGCATGCGCGCTGCTCCGGCACGCTCGTCGTCGCCGAAGTGGCGCTGTCGCTGGTGCTGCTGGCTGGCGCCGGTCTGTTGATGCGCAGCTTCGTCAAGCTGCAGAGCGTCGACCTTGGCTTCCGTGCCTGAAGGCGTGCTCACGGCGGGCGTGCAGCTTGCCGGCCACGCGATACGACCTTCCTCAAGCCGGCAGCTTCTTCCGCGAATCTCTGTCGCGCATCGCCGCGCTGCCCGGCGTTCAGCACGCGGCAGGGGCCTCGTGCCTGCCGGTTCCGTTCCCGTGCATCGGCACGAGCTTCTGGCGCGTCGATCGGCCAAAGCCGGCGGATGGCCAGGTGGCATCAGCCAGGTGCGGCCGATCACGCCAGGATTCTTCAGGACGCTGGGGATTCCACAGGTGGCCGGACGTGACTTCTCCGCGTCCGACACCGTGGACTCGGTGCCCGGTCGCGATCGTCAGCGAAGAGCTCGTGAGGCAGCAGTTCCCGGATGGCAGCCCGCTGGGCCGGCGCCTTCGGATCAACGTCGACCACGCCAACGGCAGGAACGACGTGGAGTGGACGGTCGTCGGTGTCGTCGGCAACATCAGGTCGTCGCTGGACGGACCTGTCCGCCAGACCATCTTCATCCCGAGGACGCAGCGTCCCGGCAACGGCATGCAGTTCTTCGTGCGCACCCAGCAGGATCCGCTGTCGCTCGCGACCAGCGTCACGGGAATCATTCACTCGATGGAAGCGGAAGCGCCGGTCGACGTCCGCACGCTCGACGATGTCGTGCGGCAGCACGATCGCGCGGCCACGCGCGATTTCGGTGCTGCTCGGCGTGTTCGCGCTCGTGGCGCTCGCGCTCGCGGCGGTCGGTGTCTACGGCGTGATGGCGTACTCGGTGCGGGAGCGAACGCAGGAAATCGGCGTCCGCATGGCCCTCGGCGCGACAGCGACGTCGGTGCTTCGCCTCGTGCTCGGCCAGGCGCTGCGCCTCGTCTCCATCGGCGTCGTCGCAGGGCTGCGTTGCGGCAGGCGTGCTCGACGCGGCTGCTCGCGGCGATTGCTGTGCCGACGTCGAACCGCTCGATCCGTGGACGTTCGCCGTCACGGCGCTGGTCGTCCTGCTTGTCGTCGCCACGGTCGCATCGTACGTGCCGGCGCGCCGCGGCATGCGCATTGCTCCCATCGAAGCCCTCAGGACGAATTGGGGACGGCCGACCGTTTGGAACGGTCATTCAGACCGGCATCCACACAACACCGGCGGCTATAATCGCGCGAGGTGGCGGATCACCCTCGGCGCGCGGCGTTTCCAACCACTCGCATCACGCTGATCAGGCAGCGCGCGGTGAACCCGGAGGTCAGTCGCGCGAAGCACTCTCGGCCTCTGCAACGCGTGCTGGTCTCCGATCTATGCGTACACGCCGGCTCCGGGCACACACAGGAAGAAGCAGAAGATTTGACGCAGGGCTGTCTTCATGCGGGTGCTGAAAAGCACTACCTGCACGACTTCGACCGCGAGCGCGGGCGCTTCCGATCGTTCCTGCTCGGCGCGCTCAGGCGCACCTCGCCAACGAACGTGATGCTGCCCGCACGCTGAAGCGAGGTGGCGGACGAGCGCTGCTGCCACTCCACGACATCCTTGACGCCGAGCGGCGGTAGTCTCGAGCCCCGCACCGACCTGACGCCGGACCGGATCTTCGAACGTCAGTGGGCGCTGACGGATCCTCGGTCGCGTGCAGGATCAGCTGCGAGGCGAAGCCATTCGACAAGGCAAGGAAGCTCAATTCGAGCGACTGAAAGGGCTGCTCGTCGGGGAAGACAGCGAGGTCGGCTATCGAAAGCTGGCTTCGGAGCTCGGCACCGCGAGGGCGCCCTCAAGGTGGCCATTCATCGCTTGCGGCAGCGGTTCCAGCGGCTGCTTCGAGGAGGAAATCGCTCACACCGTGGTCGATCCTCGCGAGATAGGTGGCGAGCTTCGCGAGTTGTTCACGGCAATCCGCATGTAACCTCTACGCCGAGCCGCTTCAGTAGCAGATGAGTGGAGGTCCCACCATGAGCGACTCGGACGTCAGGAGCCCACCACCCGAAGGGACTACGGAACGCTGCACACGATGTGGTGCCGAGTTCGCTGCCACTTCGTCGCCCCTCGGACTGTGCCCCGCGTGCTTGCTCAAGCTGGGCATGAGCGATCCGGCCATCGCTCGCCTTTCGTCTACCGCTCCGGGCGTCCCGAGCAACGTCGAGCGACCGGACCGGGCATCCGGACGCCGTTTTCGATTTCCATCATGGCGCGTATTGACGACCGTCGATCATGCTCGTCGTACTTGATGGCGCTCGCGGCTTCTTCCTGCGGTCACGTCCGAGTCCACCGGCCGTAACGAGCCCTGTGCGATTCTCGTTGGCGCTCCCCGACGAGACCGACTGTTGGGGCGCGCAGTTTGCGGTGTCGCCCGACGAAGCGCAGCTGGCTGTTGCGGCGCGCAGCCTGGACGGACGGCAGGGTATCTGGGTCGGAGCTGCGGTCGCTGGAATGGCGCGACCGCCTCGCACCGGACATGCGGCGTCTCCGTTCTGGTCGCGCTGACAGTCGTCACATCGGCTTTTTGACGACCGCAGCCTGAAACGGATCGACATCTCGAGCGAGTTGATTCAAACGATCTGCGATGCGCCCTCCGCTCGCGGTGCTTCATGGAGCGTCCAGGACGTCATCTCTTCTCTGGCGCCTCAGGGCTGTCGCTCGTGCGCGCATCTGGAGGGACACCAGCGCCGTTGACCAAAGTGGACAGCGGCCGCGGAGAGATCGCGCACCTGTGGCCGCAGTTTCACGCTTCGACGGCCGCCACTTCATCTTCGCAGCGCATGAAGCTCGAAGCGCTACCGTTCACGACGTGCATCGGCGATGTGCGGGCGCTCGGGAACGAACCGCGATCGCCAGACGAGCGGGGTCCGGCGAGTGCTCGCCGGGAACGTCTTGCTCTTCTTACGGGGGCAATACGCTGGCGGCGCAGCCGTTCGGTGCAAGCCGCCGGCGCCCTGGCGGAGAGGCGCAGTCGATCGCCGCGTGCCCCGACGACATCGCAACATCGATGAAGTCAGGTCCGGTCTTCTCGGCATCAGAGCACCTTACTCGTGTATCGGCGCGACGAGGCCTCGACTTCGTCGGCTCATGTGACGTTCGATCGTACGCGGCCGTGTGATCGGCACGGCCGGTATGGCGGCAGCTGACGACGAAAGCTTTTGCGCTGTCGCCGGATGGACGACGCGTCTGCCGTTGCGCGTCGCGACGCGCACGGAATGACACGTCGAGCATCTGGCTGCAGTGGACGTCCAGCTCCGAAGCGCACCAGCCGACTGACGCTGGGGCCAGACGCAGGACGCATTTCCAGATCTGGTCACGCCCGATGGCAGTCGTGTGCATTCGCATCAGCTCACGCCGCGACGATAGCGACGATGTACGATCGTCGCGAACGGCGCCAGGGAGCAGTTACTGGGCCGATCTCCCGAGTCGAAGCAGCTGGCTCTCGGATTGGTGGGATGGCCGCTTCGTGATCTACCGCCGCAGGTCTCCAAAGACGGGCACCGATTTGTTGAGGCGAGTTCCAACCCGGCGAGGATCACAAGCCGCAGCCGATCGACCAGTCTCCCGCCCGATGAATCGCAATGTGTCTTGTCGCCCGATGATCGATGGATTGCGTATGTCTCGGACCCACGAGTCGGGATCCGGACAGGGGGATCTATGTGCGATCGTTTCCGGCCTCGGAAGGCAGATGGCAGATCTCGACGCTGGCGGAGGGACGCAGCGCCGGGTGGCGTTCCGATGGCGAGACTGTCAGCTTCATCTCAGCTGAGAGCCGACTGACGGCTGTCGCAGTCGCGAGAAGCGCACCGCAACGCTGAGCGTATCGTGCTCACTCAAGAGCGTTGTTCGTCGTGCGAGGCGGCGCGCGGCGACTGCGCCGGCTCCCGATGGTGGTCGATTCCTCGTCTGATGCCAGTTGGTGAACGTTGGCAACCGCGAGCTCAGGTCGTCTCGCCAGGTTGGGCGTCCGAGCTGCGACGATGGCGATACCAGCTTAAGTTCCCTCAGCAATCGGCTCCGGCCCGCCGTGCTGCAGAAGAGCAACGCGCTGGGGCCAGTTCCATCGCTCGATCGTCACCGAGAAACCGATCATGTCCGTGCCGGTGTTGACGCCGTGCTGAGGTGGCCTCTTGCTCCGGTTTGCCGGGTTCCTTCTTGTCGACAGCTGAAGTGGGGAGTTTGCGCTCCTGTAGATGGGGTGGAATCTCGGCAATGATTTACACGTCCACGCCCCAGGTCATCTTGACATCGATCTTTCCTTCCAGGACGACGGATGACCAGCACGCCGGAGCGGACCCCAGAGGTAAACGGCCCTTCTGCGCCAGGGTGAGATGCGGAGCCGACCAGACCATACGCGCTCTTGGCCCTTCGAGCCGCTGGTCACGCTCCATCGTAGTGAAGGTTCTTGAGCAGGAACTCAGTGAAGCCGTGGAAATCGCCGCTGCCCGACTGGGGTCACTCGCTTCGAGAGGTCACGGCGGATCGCGGGCCCCTCGACGCGCTGGGTCAGTCGTATGCGCCGGTAGTCGTCATAGGCCTGACAGACCCGGCTCAGGACTGGTCGGCCTGGATCTCGCAATAGCGCTTCGACGCCGCAAGGGGATCGGGCGCCTGACGTGCAGACGATTATCCCCCGGTAGGTCACGTAATTCGCGGCGAGATCCGGCGGTCATCCCGCCACTGCTGCTCGCGCGTCTGCCACTCGTCAAACTCCCGCTGGCAGGCCGGATCGCTGACCGATACCCCTCTGCCGCACATCACCAACGCAGAATGGACCGAGCCGACCTTGCGCCTGAACGGAAGGGGCCGCGAGCAGGAATACAGCGAAGAAAAGGGAAAAGAACGGGGGCTGGACTGGCAGAATTTTGTGACCAAAACTGTCAAACTCCCGTATTGCAAAATTTCGAGCCTATGCACTGAATACGTCCAGTCCGTCGCCACTTGAACGCAAGGCGCGCTCGGGATGTGCCGCCACGCTCCCCGTCATTCCGTGGGCGCGGCGAGGAAAGCCGTGCCACGACGCGTAAGCCCGCGTGGATCGAAGGCGCACGACCTAATCCCCTGATTGCAAAAGGCTTGGAGAAGCTCAGCTGCCGATACGTGTTCGGCCCAATCCTTGCTGGCTAGACGGTTCTCCCCGAAAGGATTGAGAGGGAGAACACATGAACTGTCGACCTCTTGCGCAACGTTTTGGTCGGTGCCTTGATGTCGAGCTTGCTTGTCGCTACGGCCGCGACCGCTCAAGCGCCACCACCCCAGGCGCCACCACCACAGGCAGTGTTCAGTGACATCACGGTTCGCGGGACCGTTGAAAGTCTGATGTCGGCGCCCGGACCGTGAGGATCCGCGGTGACCAGGGCAACCTCATCACGCTTGATGTGCCAGCCTCATACACGCGCTTCGACCAGGTGAAAGTCGGGGACGTCGTCACGATCACGTATCTCCGACCGCATGACGATCAAGCCCCACCCGGCGGGGAACCCGCAGTGGACCGATCGACTCCTCTTATGACGCCCACGCCCGGTCTGGCTCCAGGTGGCACGCGAGTGACTGAGCGTGTCACGACGGCGACGATCGACGCCTGGGACCCGACGACGAAGATCGTCACCTTCACGACGCCCGGCGGCCGAGTACACCCGCCGGATGGCCGAGACGACTGACCCCGCCCTCACGGCCGGGCTCAAGGTAGGGGACCGCTGGACGTGACCCGGACAGAGGCCATGAGCATCGCGGTCACTACGCCTGCGCCCCCAGCCGCGGCCCCGACGCAAGTGGTGGACACCTTCAAGCACCGCGCCACGATTTCGGTGCTCTATGGACGCGATGAGTTCCACCAGCGGCGACATCGCCAAAGAGTGGGTCAGGGGACCTACCAGGGCACGCCCATTTCCTTCAACGATACGAGTTTTGACAACGTCTACGGGACCGTTGGCCTTCTCAAGATCGGCTTTGGCTATCGGACGAGTCCGCGTACGGAAGTCAATCTGAACTATGTGATATCTCGAGCGGCTCGTCCCAGGAGAGTGCAGGTGGGCACCGTGGGGACTGCAAATGATCCCTTGTCAGCGAAGTTCGATGACTACAAGCTACTGGGGCTTCGAAGGCGGACAGCGGTTCTATTTCGCACGCGTGCGGGCAACACCCTTCTTGGGTTACACCGTCGGCATCAACAAGTTCTCGGCCATCGGCGCCGCATTTTCGTCTCCGCCCATCGCCACAACCCAGCCCGTTGCCAGCAACTTCTTCGATTCCTCATGGGAGTTCAGCACCAGCTTCAACGGCGGCCTGCTGATAGGTCTTGGTCCGATCGAATTCATGGCGGAAGCCGGCTTTCGCTATATGGGCAGCCTTGCGGATGTCCCGCCCTGGCCGAGCCCGGGTTGGCCAGCATCAATAGTGACAGCAAGCGGTGGTCGATTCCGGTGCTGTTCGGCATTCGTGTCAGGTTCTGACGGCGTCTCGGCTGCGCACGTGCGCAGCCGAGCGACCTGCTCAAACGGCGCTCAACTCAGGTCCCGCGCAGAATCTGTTCGCGCGGGGCCGCGAGCGCCGTCGTGGGAGCTAACTACCTGAAGAAACGACGCGTTGCGTCGGCGCGGGATTCTGGATTCTGTAATCTCATTCATGCTGAGTCGTATGCGCAAATACCTCACTGAATTCATCGGCACGTTCTTCCTTGTGTTCACGATCGGTTGCACCGTCATTCCCGGTGCGCCGGGTGTCATTCCACCGCTGGCCATCGGCGCGGCGCTCATGGTCATGATCTTCGCCGGCGGTCACGTGTCCGGCGCTCATTACAACCCCGCCGTCACGCTCGCCGTGTGGATTCGCGGGCGGTGTCCCACCACAGACGTGGCGCCCTACATGGTCGCTCAGGTCGCGGGCGGCATCCTCGCCGCACTGGCCGCAACCTTCCTCATCGGCGCGACGGTAAACCGGGCGAGGTGCATAACATCCCCGCGGTGTTCCTGGCGGAATTTCTGTTTACCTTTGCGCTGGCCTACGTGGTGTTGAACACCGCGACCGCCAAGGGCACCGCGAGCAATTCTTTTTACGGCCTCGCGATCGGCATGACCGTCATGGCCGGCGCGTTCGCGGTCGGCGGCCTTACCGGCGGCGTGTTCAATCCCGCAGTGGCGGTCGGTGCCGGAATGATGAAACTGATGAACTTTGCCAACCTCTGGATTTCATCTCGTGGCCAACTTCGCGGGCGGAGCCGTGGCCGCCTTCACGTTCAAATTCATCAACCCGACCGATCGTTAAGCTTTCTCCCTAGCAGACGTAACGAGCCGGCGCGACATCCCGCCGCGCCGGCTCCCGTCGCTCGCAACGGTGCGTTGCGCGAGTCCTACTTCTTCGGCGTCGGCACGATGACGTGGATCTCAGACGCGTGCTTGGCGGCGCCCATTTCCTTGTAGGTCACGCTGACCGCGTCCCCGACCTTGACGAACTCGGCGAGCGTCGAGGCCTTGCCTTCCGCTTTCAGCGCCAGGCTCTTGTGCGTCGCGCCCTTGGCGAGGACCGTCGTCCTTGTCGATCGTGAACGTCCACTCGGCGGTCTTGCCCTTGACCGTCATCGAATCAGGCGCCACGTGGCCGTGACGGTCGCCCGTCGCCGTCATGGCCTTGGCAGCCGGCGCTTTGTCCGCCGGCGCCTCGGTTTTCGCCCTTTGGCGCTGTCTGTCCCGCGAACGCGAACGACGGCGCCGCCGCGACGATCGCGACCGCGCCGATGATTGCAACTAGTCGTCTCATGTCCCCTCCCAGCCCGAATCAGAAACCCTCCCACCTGCGGTCCGGCATCCGGGTGCCGGACGCGCAGTCACGACTCGAGCCCGTCCTTGCGATATGAGCGGATTGTAATCGAGAAAGGGCTGATCGCCCCGATCGGACAACCAGATGGGGCCTTCGTGTGCCCTCGGTCATCCATTGCTCGCGGCGTTGGCGACCCACAATCGCTACCGGCCGAGTGCCGCGCGCCAGTTCTGCACGAGAATCAGGCGAGGGCTGCGGGCGCTTGTCACCGCCTGTCCGCCGCATCGTCAACATGCGCCGATCGCGCGCGACGTCGAACACGTTCAAGATGATGCCCTCCGGCTCCTTGCCATCCACGAAGAGCTGGACCGGAGGCCCGGACGTGTCCAATGGCTTCAGCGTGATCGGCCTCTCGGCCACCGCGCCTCGTGGGGATCGGTCTGCGGCGTGGCGGGCGACAGATAGAAGAGTTCCTTGCCATCTCCCGAGAACCGTGGGTGCGCCGCCACCGCTCGTCGTCACCTGCAGCTGGCGGCTGCCGGCGGGAAAATCGGTCAGAAAGGCGTTGAGCCGGCCGTCGGCTTCCTGGATGGAATACGCCAGCGTTGAGCCGTCGGGCGAGAGATCGAACGCCCTGATGAGCGGATCCGATTGCTTGAGGACGCGCTCGGCCGCGCCGACCGAGCCGTCGGCGAGCGAGCGGGCGCATACCGCAGGCGCGTACCGACGCCTTCGTCCACCAGGACACACGAGATACCGGCGATCCGGTGTGACCTGGCCAGCGAGCCCGTTGACGAGCATCCGCTGACCGCCAGATCCGTCGGTGCGCCGCGCGACGATCTCGCCTCGCCGCGGTCGAACCCGTCCGCGAAGACGACTTCATCGCCCGAGGGGAACCATGACGGTGCGTCGAGCGTCGGCGCATCCTCTCCCGCGGGTGTGAGACGCGTGTCGCTGCCCGTCTTCAGATCGCGCACGACGAGATGCCGATCGCCCTCGGTGTCCACGACGAACGCGACGCGGCTGCCGTCGCGGCGACAACACCGGATCGCTGCCGACATCGACGGGCGTGCCCGGCACCGGAGCGATCCTCACCCGTCGGACTCAGCCAGACGAGCTCCGCGGTCGCCGCGGGCGGCGGGAGACCGATCAGCGCGGTGCCGATCGGGTCGGCCTGGAAAGACGGTTCCGCGAGGCGCAATCTCCACCGCCCTGGCCAGATCCACGCGCGCCTCGTCAAACCGCACGGCCCAGATGCCGTTGTTCGGTCCTCGTCGCCTGAACAGCAGGACGCCGTGCGGATCGTATTTGACGAACGTCACGTCGGGGTCCGCGACGATCGTCGTGCGCTTCGCGATCGGATCCCGAGCCGACCAGCTCGGTTCGGAACGACGAAGGCTCGCGGATGCGTGTCGTGACGATGAGGCGGTTGTCCGGGAGCGGGGAGACGCTGGTGAACTCGACTTCAGTCTTCGGGTCGATCGCCAGGTAGACCGCCGGCGTGCCGCCCGCCGCGGGCACGGTGTAGAGGCTGTCGCGCGAGACCGTAAACAAAATCGTCCCGTCCGGCCGCCATGCGAAGTCGAGCGCGCGCCCGGTCGCCGGGATTCTGCAGACCTGCAGCACCGGTCCGCCGGCCGCCGAAATGGTGTTGATCGTTCCGGCTGCAAAAACCGATCGTGCGCCCATCCGGCGACCAGAACGGCAGGCTGGATGTGACGTGGACGGCGCCGAGATCCTGCGACTCGAGGGCGTCGAGGGCGCGCACGTACAGGTGGGCGCCGGAAACATATGCGATCCGCGAGCCGTCGGGAGAGAGCGCCAGACCGTTCCGACGAAGCGAGAGGTTCGGCCAGGTCGATGCGCCGCAGCGTCACGTCGGCGCCAGGTTTCAGCCACCACGCGGCGGCTCCGTCGCACCCGCCAACGCCAGTGCGAGTGCGGCCACGCCCAGCATCGAGGCGCGTGAATGTCCTGGCGTTTCCGGCCTCTCGGCCGTCGCACTCACGGCAGTCGAAGCGGGATCCGCGAGCAGCGATGCGGGCTTCGCCGATGTCCCGCAGACGCTGTCTGGGATCGCGCTCGAGGCAACGCGCGAGGAGCCGCCTGATCGCCGGCGGCACCGCCGGCGGCAACTGGTCGAGCGGGATGTCGTCTTTGATTACCGCCGCGATCGTCTCGGTCGCGGTCTCGCCGCGAAACAAGCGACGGCCCGTCAGCATCTCGAACAGCACTACGCCGAACGCCCAGATGTCCGCGCGTTTGTCGACGGGCCGCCCCTTCGCCTGCTCGGGCGCCATGTACGCCGCCGTGCCGAGAATCAGACCCCGTTCGGTCCGCGCGGGCGAGAGAGCGTCGGTGAATCGACGTCCGCCGTCGCACTCGCACCTTCCGGCGCGAGTGCTTTGGCGAGACCGAAGTCGAGGACTTTCACGGCGCCATCCGGCGTGACCTTCACGTTGGCCGGCTTGAGGTCGCGATGGACGATGCCCTGCGTCGTGTGCCGCCTCGAGCGCCTCTGCGATCTGGAGGGCGATGGTGAGGGCGTCGGCCAGGCGGATGCCCTCGGCTTCGGATGTGCGCGCGGCCTCGATAACCTCAGCCAGCGTCCGGCCCTGGGACCAGCTCCATGACGAGGTAGTTGGGCCCGACGTCGTAGAGCGTGCAGATGTTCGGATGGTTCAGGGCGGCAATCGTCCGCGCCTTCGCGCTCGAATCGCTCGCTGAATTCGGCCGCCGAGACTTTGATGGCGACGTCGCGGCCGAGACGGGTGTCGCGAGCTTTGTAGACCTCGCCCATCCCGCCCGCACCGATGCGTGCGTGGATCTCGTAGGGACCGAGCCGCTCACCGGCGCCGAGTGGCATACGGTCGAGATGTTACTAGCACCGGCCGTCGCCGCGGTGCTGCGCTACCGGCCCAGGCGACGCGTCCGGTCAGGGTAAAGAAAGTTTTCGGCCATTGATTTATGTGGATCGCAATCGCCATCGGCGTCGGGATTCTCGTCCTCTCGCACACGGCGCCTGGCCCCTTCCTGTTCGATCTGCTCGCCGGGCGATCGCGCGATCTGGCACATGCCGAAGCGCGATCGGCCAACGGTGTATCTGACCTTCGATGACGGCCCGAACCCCACGACAACGCCGGATCTGCTCGACGTCCTGGCGAGCGAGCAGGTGCATGCGACGTTCTTTTTGATCGACGCGGCACATCACGGATCGATCCGCCCCAATCGTCCGTCGGCTTTTCGATGATGGCCATGCCGTCGCGCTGCATTCGCACACGTCGCCGCTACATGTTCCTGTCTCCAGCCGACTTCGCGCGCACGCTCGAGAACGCCGCAGCACACATCGAGCGCGTTTCCGGTCGGCGACCGTGTGCGGCGTTCCGCCCGCACGCGGGCTGGCGGAGCTGGCCGATGTATGTCGGCTTGAAGCGGATCGATCACCAGCTGGTGGGCTGGGGCTGGATGTTGTGGGACTGGAACTGGTTCCGACGCCGCACCGCGGATTCGGTCGCCGAGCGCGTCAGCCGCCGCGTCCACGACGGCGACATCGTCGTCATGCACGACGGCGACGAGTCGGCGCCGCTTGCCGATCAGCGCTACGCCGTCGAAGGCTGCTCGCAGACTGATTCCCGAACTCAGGGCGAAAGGATTCTCGTTTGGAACCGTCTGTGAGAACAGGCCCTCGGCTCGAGGCGCGAAATAGCTCGCCGGATACGGTCTTTCCTGGACAACAGGGGCGGAGGATCCTTTAGCGCTCTGACCCGGCGTGAGAGATCGGGTCCCCGCCTCGCCTTGTTTGCACTAGGATGTGTACTCAATCTCATATCGCTGCCAGACCTATCGCTGCCCGACAGCGGTTGTTTTGTCGTGTGAACGGAGGGAACATGCGATTCATCCGACTTCGCCGCGTAGGACTTTTTCTCGTTCTGCTCCTCGGCCTGCTCTTCATCCCGAGCGCGCGCGTGGCTGCTCAAGAGTTCAAGGCCGACATCACCGGCACCGTGACTGATCCCCAGGGCGGGGTGCTGCCAGGGGTCACGGTGACCGCGGTCAACGTCGACACCGACGTGTCCGTCGTCGCAGTAACCGACACCAAAGGCGTCTACTCCGTGAAAGACTTGATTCCCGGCCGCTACAGGCTGACCGCCGCGCTGCAGGGATTCAAGAGCTTCACCCGCGAGGGCATCGTCCTGCACACGGCGGAAACCGCGACGATCAACGTCGGGCTGGCCATCGGTGCCGTCGAAGAGTCGGTGACCGTGACGGCCGGGCTCACCGAGACGGAAACGAATCAGTCGGTCCTGTCCCAGACGATGGACAACAAGAAGGTCTCGGAGCTGCCGCTGAACGGCCGGCAGGTCTACATGCTGCTGCAGCTCACCTCAGGCACGCTGTTCACGCAGCAGACGTTCGGCGCGTCCGGCTTTTCCGGCACGCGCGCGTGGGACGTGAACGGCAGCGTCTCGATTCACGGGAGCCGCACCGGGAACAACGAGTTCCTGATCGATGGCGCGTCGAACGCCGGCACCGGCGGGTGGTCGTATGCGCCGCCAGTGGATGCGATCGAAGAATTCAAGGTCGACTCGGCGAGCACGGATGCGTCAGTATGGCCGCACGAGCGGCGGTGTCGTCAATCTGACGCTGCGAGTCCGGCACGAATAAGCTCCATGGCTCGGCCACGTCGCTCTTCCGCGGCACCGGGCTCGATTCGAACGCCATCCAGAACCATCCAGAACAACATCTCGAATGCGGGACACAAGCTACAGTCGACGGCGAAGGGATGTTGAGCGGCCCGATCGTCCATGGCCGGACGTTCTTCATGGGCGGCTATCAGGGCTTCTACGAGGACATTCCGTTTCCGACGACCAGCACCGTCCCCACCGCCGCGCAGCTCCGGGGCGACTTCTCACAGACATTCAATTCCGCGGGGCAGCTCATCCAGATTTTCGACCCGCAGACGACGGGCTGTGTCGGCACGACCTGCACGCGTCAGCCGTTCCAGGGCAACATCATCCCGAAGGAGCGATTCAACGCGGTGTCCGCGGCGCTCGCGGCGCTCCTGCCCACGGCGAACACGCAAGGAACGATCGCCGGCACCAACAACTTCATCTACTCGCCGAACCTCGGACACTATCGCTACAACTCGTATCTGACGCGCATCGACCACGCGTTCAGACAGGGACAGCGGCTGTCGATCAGTCAACAGCGGCAACTGGGGATCGGAGCGGCGCGATGAGAACTCGCTGCCGCCGCCATCGCTGCGCAGCGACAACTGGCCCACTCATCGCAATCACTATCTGCTGACGGCCGACGACACCATGACAGTCGGACCGCGGACGGTCCTCAACGTCCGCGCGTCCTTCGACCGGTTCGACGAGCCGCATCCGAAGGAATTCGGGCCGCTCGGCAGCACCGTCGCTGCCGTTCACGGGGCCGTATCAGGTCACGTCCGAGCCGTGGTTCCCCGCAGATTGCGGTTGGCGGGTTTTCCGACTGGTTCGCGCAGGATTTCGCGAGACGCTCAACGACATTTACGAGCGTGCAGAGCACGGTCTCACACACGAGGGGCGGCCATCTCCTGAAAACCGGCGCGCGAGTACCCGGTGTACTCGGCTCTTCCGCGCGAACGTCGGCAACAACAACGGCCGCTACGTCTTCTCGAGCGCGTTCACGCAGCGTAATCGCGCTCAGACCGACGCGACCTCCGGCGTCGCGCTGGCCTCATTTCTGCTCGGGTATCCATCGAGCGGCACCGTCGACGTCAACACCGAAAGCGATCAGCGGTATCAGAACGTCGACGTGTTCGTGCAGGACGACTGGAAACTGTCGACGAAGGCGACGTTGAACGTCGGGCTGCGGTGGGACTATCAGGCGCCGGTCACCGAACTGCGCAATCGCCATGACGATCGGGTTCGATTCCAGTGCGCACCAATCCATTTCAGCTGCCGGCCGGCACTCTCAATCCTGCGACCGGTCAGCCGATCGGCACGCTGCACGGCGGGCCGCTGTATGCGGGCGTGAATGGGAATTCGACGCATCCGCATAAGGGCGACTGGAACAATGTGCAGCCGCGCGTCGGCTTCTACCACAGGCTGACCGACTGGCTGGCGCGCCGCGCCAACTACGGCCGTTCGTACTCGGCATCACCGCCTGTTGCGGCGGCGTGCAGCAGGATGGCTTCAGCCAGACGACGAACATGATCACGGGCGGGCCGCTGATCGGCGTGCCGATCGTCGCTCTGGACAGCCCGTTTCCACCGTCGCTGTTTCGACCGGCTTCCTGCAGCCGGTCGGGCAACACGCTCGGGCTCGCCAACAACAACGGCCAGAGCATCTCGTTCCGCAATCCTGATTTCAGGGTGCCGCACGCCGACCAATGGATGGCCGGAGGCAATCTCGAGCTGCCGGGAAACATCGGCCTCGACGTCGCCTACGTCGGCAGCAAAGTGTCGTCGCTGCCGATCACCAGGAATCAGAACGTGGTGCCGCGCACCGAACAAGAGAAGGGCATCGCGCGACTCGGCGGGTCGCCGGCGTACTGAGCGCGACGTTTGCGAACCCATTCGCAGGGCTGCTCCCGGGCACGACGCTGAACGCGACGACGCTTCCCCGCAGCCAGCTCGCGCGGCCGAACCCGCTGTTCATCAACATCAACGAGGATTTTCTGCCGCTTGGCTACTCCACATATCGGGCGCTGGAAATGTCAGCGAACAAGCGGCTTTCGCATGGGCTGCTCGCGACGATCAACTACACCTATTCGCGGCGGCGGCCGCGACGAGCCTCCTCAACGTGTACGACGATCAGCCGTTCGAGGACATCGACAGCAACGACCGGCCGCACCGGCTCACGATCACGCGCGTTATGCGCGCTGCCCTTCGGTCCGGGCCAGGCGTTCGGCGGCAACACGTCTGGCGTCACTGCGCGGCTGATCGAAGGATGGCAGGTCAATCTCATTGGAGAAGTCACGTCCTGGCACCCCCATCGGGATGAACAGCGGCGCGATTCCAGTCGCGGATCATTTTGCGCTGCCAGCCGGTCAGCAGACGCTCGACAAGTGGTTCGACACGAGCACGAAGTCGAATCCACGGCCCGAACGGGTTACGCCTGGGACGTCCTCGGCACGAACGACTTTCGCGTGGCGCCGCTTTTCTGCCCGACGTCCGGCGCGATTCGAAACCGAGCTGGTCGATTTCGTTCTTCAAGAGCACGCAGCTCGGCGGCGGCAAGATCCTGCAGTTCCGCGCCGAGGTGTTCCAACGTCACCAACGTTCGCCTCTATGGCGATCCGAACACGAACCCGACGGCGGCGAATTTCGGCATCGTCTCGAACAGCCAGATCAACTTCACGCGCACGGGGCAGCTGGGATTGCGACTGGTCTTTTGAGCTAGACGCCGATCCGCCACCAGCCCTGCCACTGGCCGTTCGCGACGTCATGCGCCCAGGCCGCCGTGTAGATAAGCCCGTCCATGCCTGACGATGAAGATGTCGAGCTTGCCGGGATCGCGCGACACGGCGGCGACAGGCCAGCCTGGATGGATCGCACCGGTGAGGATGTTCCACCAGCCGCGCCAGGCGCCGTTGGCGACGATTGGCGTCCCACGCCGCCGTATACGTCCGGCCATCGTTGGCTGCGGCGAAGATGTCCAGCTTGTTCGGATCGCGCGCGACGGCGGCGACCGGCGCGCCCAGCACCGTCGTGAGGTTGCCGACGCGCCACCAGCCGCGCCACTGCGCGTTGGCCGACGTGCTGATCCCATGCGGCCGTATACACGCCGCCGTCGGTGCTGGCGAGAAAGATGTCGAGCTTGTCAGGATCGCGCGAGACGGCCGGTGATCGTGCCGCCCGCGGGAATGGCGCCGGTCAGGATGTTCCACCAGCCGCGCCAGTGCGCCGTTGGCGACGTTGGCATCCCACGCCGCGGTGTAGGTCTGGCCGTCGCTGCCGGCGACGAAGATGTCGAGCTTGTTCGGATCGCGCGAGACGACGGCGACCGGCAGCTCCGGGTGTCGCGACCAGGTTCCCGGATGTCGCCACCAGCCGCGCCACTGCGCGTTCGTCGACGTTCGTGGTCCCATGCGGCGGTGTATACGCCGCCGTCGGTGCTGACGATGAAGATGTCGAGCTTGTTCGGATCGCGCGACACCGCGGTCACGTGCGCCGCCCGCGCGGAATCGCGCCGGTGAGGATGTTCCACCACCCGCGCCATTGGCGGCTCGCGAAGTCCTTGTCCAGGGCGCCGGTGTGCGTCCCGCTGTCGCTGCCCGGGTACGAAGATATCGAGCTTGTTCGGATGGCGCGAGACGACGCCCACCGGCGCGTTCGCGGACAGATGTCCGGCAGCACGGGACGCCAATGATTCCAGGTGCCCCGCGGGGTCGTCTGGCCCAGTGGCCGAACCACGCGCGCCCGTTGACGTCGGTGGCGAGGACATCGAGCCGATCTGGTCCGCGCGCGATCGCGTTGCCCGTCTGCAGCGCGTGCGCGCCAAAAGAGGAGACTCGATGAGCGCGCGCCGGGACTGATGCTTCAGCGTCACGTCGAATCGCTGAATCTGCTGCGCGCTGAAGTGAAAGTGCGTGGGGCCGGCGTCGGGCGGCGGACACCCGCCGAAGTAGCTCATGACGTTGTTGACGTCAGGAGTGAACGTGAACGCCGCCCGTCTGCCGTTGATCGTGCCCTGCACCGTGATCTGAGGCGACGAACAGATGTCCTGGTTGTGCGCCGTGTAGAGCACAGGCGACGGATCCAGGCGGCGTATCCGGACAAAGCGCGTCGCCGTTCAGAGGCTTCGGTGGTCCCGCCGTTTGCGGCGATATAGTCGATCACCGCCTGATCGGCTTGCGCCGCCGACGGCATCGTGCCGTTGAACTGCGCGTAGACGGGCCCGTTGAGGTCGGTCCAGCCGGGGAACGTGTGATACAGGCCGAGAGAGTGACCGAGCTCGTGCGCGACGACGAACGATCCATTGCCGAGGCTCAGGTAGGCAAAGCCGGGTCCCACTTTGTTCGGCAGCGCCACGTAGGTTCTGCACGACGTCGTTAACACTCGGCGGCTTCGTCCCCGCGCCCGGAGACGGATACGCATTTCCGTTGCCTGTGGAGATCGGTTCCCGACCCCCAACGGAGGAAGCAGACGATCTTGCCGGGAAAGGCGTCAGGCGATCTGGTTGCACAACGTCCGCTGGTTCGACCCGTCGGTGTTGATCTCGGTGTTGGCGAGCGGCGCCCAATCGAATTCGGGATCGAACAGGAAGCGGATGTTCGTGCCCGCATACACGAGTTGACACGATCGATGACCTGGCCACTGAACTCCTGTGGCGTCACCGTGTAGGACTTTGAGCGGCGGATTGCCGGGCTCGTTGGTGAGCGGGAACGACGTGCAGTCGCAGGTCGTACATGGCAGCCTCCTTCGGTGTTCTGAGGCTGGGGGCTCAGACGCTGTCAGCTACCAGAGGCAATGGGGCAATGGGCAATGGGCAACGGGTTTTCTTCATTGCCCCACTGCCTCCTTGCCTCATTGCCTCATTTCCTCTACCAGTCGAACCGTGCCGTCAGACCCATAATGCGGGGCGGAATGGTGCCGTTTGTATTCCCGTGGCGGTATATTTCCCGACGTTCGGGCTGTTGAGCGTCGCGTTGTTGGTCCCGGTGAACGTCATTGCGGCATTCAAATTGGTGAACTGCACCGAGTTGAAGAGATTGAAAACCTGATACTGCAGACGCGCAGACCGGCGTTCTGGCGGCCGAACGCGGTCAATGCAAAGCGACGCGAGATGGTCGAGATCCCATTCCGTCCACGTCGGGTTGCGGAACATGCGAACCAGGCCGGGGCTGCCCAGGTTGCCCTTGCGCGCGATGCCCGTGACCGGGTCGATGTCGGTCGGCGCCGCGAACCGCAAACGCGGGCCGGGTTGAAGTGCTGCGCGTCGTGCGACAGCTTGTCCTGATCCTGCGTGATGTTCAGCGCGGGATCGATTCCCGTGAGCTGGCACGCCGTGTTCAAGCCGTTCGTCAGCGAGGGCGTGGTGTTGTTCACACCGGAGTTGTTCGAGCTGCACGTTGGCGTCACGCCGGCGCCGCTCAAGGTCTTGGTGATCCCCGAGATTTGCCAGTCGCTGGCGAGCTGTTTCAGGACAGGGATGCTGGTGAACGTCGGCACGTTGTAGCTACGTAGTTGATGACGAGGTTATGCGTCCGATCTTCGAGGTCGGCGCGTAGTAGTACTGCCTTGACGAGCTCGGGCCCGCCGATCTCCTCGAGTGATGCGAGGTCGTAGCCGGTGTAGCCCATGCCCTTCGCGTAGGTGTAAGCCACGCCCATCTGCGAGACCCTTGGACAGCCGGCGCGTCACGGTCAACTGCATCGCGTTGTAATCCAGAATCTTGTTAGCAGATCCGGGATGAACTGGTTGACCGAACCCATGCCGGGGTAGTTGCCGTACACCGCGCGCAGAGAGTTCACCGACGCCGTCGTGCCGTTGAAGAGGTTGTCGACATTGCCGAAGACGTAGAGCGGCAACCGGTTCTGATCCACGTTCTGGCCGGGGCTATAGACCCAGTTGCCCACCCACGCTACTTCGGCGACGGTGTTGAAGCCAAGGTCACGCTGGAAGGCCACGTTCGCGTTGTACGAGTGTCCATTCGGGATGGAGAGACCGCCGACCACGCCATTGGTCGGCGATTCGACGAAGGTCGTGCCGCCACTGGCCGCGTTCGCGATGTCCTGGAATGTGCCCCATCGAATCGATGCCGGGTGCATGACACCGGGCAGCCGCCGGCGTAGGCATAGGTGAAGCCCTGCGCGCTGCTCGACCCTGCGGAAGTTGTAGAAAATGCCGGTCGAGGCACGGAGGGCGGTCTTGCCATCGCCCGCTGACGTCCCATGCGAACCCGACGCGCGGCGCCCAGCTGACGCCGGGGAACTGCACGTGGTGCCCTCCTTCTGGCCCGGAATCCCGTCGGTGCTGATCCCGTTGATGATGCTGCCCGAGCCGGACACGATGTTGCCGTTGCATGCGGCGGGGGAAAACACGCCCGGGTTGGCCGGATCGATCGTGCGCTGATTGTTCGCCGCGCACGTCTGCGTGTTGACGTAGTTCGGCGTGGTGCAGACCCGGCGGTAGATGCGCGGCGCCTTCGACGCTTGCCACTGGGCCGGCATGAAGCCGGAGTGGTTGTCGTTCACCACTCATACTGCGGGCCGGAGTGCTGGATCCGGAGCCCGTAGTCGATCGTCATCCGCGGCGTCGCGCGCCAGCTGTCCTGCGCGAACCCATCCGTCTGCCAGTGCGCCGCACCGCTTTGTCGACGCGGGCAGTCAGCTCGGTGTAGGTCGTGAAATCCCCGATGAGACATGTTCGCGTATCCATTCCGCGTCATGGGAGCGGGTTGTTCACGTCGTCGTTGAACGCGAAATTGCCCATGTAGTTCGCGGAACCCGGCTCCGTCTTTGTGGTCGATCTCGGTCGAGAACCCGAATTTGAACGTGTGGCGGCCGCGCGTGTGATCGTCAGGGCGTCGTCGAACGAGGCGCGGGCGCTCATGTTTAAACGCGGCAGCGGCAGTCACACCCATCCATGTAACCCGCCGAGACCGCTGCGGTTCAACGCGCTGGCCGAGTAGACGGGCGCGGCTGCGGCCATTCATCCTGTTGCGGTCCCCCGAACTTGGACAGCGTGGGCGGATCCGTGGCGACGGCCCGAACTGCTCGAGCCTCGGAATCGTCTGTCCCGGCAGGACGTTCACGGCTGTACAGCTGGCGGTAATCGCGTAATCGGTGAATTGCGCCCTGGCCTCCGCGCCACGGCATGAAGCCAAAACGGTGGCAACCCACTGAACGCCATCCTGTTGACCACCGCGTCGGCGCGCTAGAACGCGAGGCTGGCGTTTGACGACAACACGAGCCCCGGCGACGTCAGATACGTGTGGCCGGCGCCCGGCGAGAATACGTTGTAGGACCATGGATAGTCGCGGTCCTTGACGAGCCGGAAGTTCAGACGAGTCTTGGGCGTCAGCACCGAGTCGAACCGCAGCAATACGTAACTGAACGAAGTAC
>ERZ1370068.2089-contig-1250_pt1 | contig 23027 bp, 25 predicted proteins | sample MGYA00561227_ERZ1370068 | MGnify/ENA primary metagenome ERZ1370068 (study PRJEB38410, sample SAMEA6850437) | metagenome | study: Metagenomic assessment of the ecological functions of the soil: analysis of the soil microbiota associated with the...
GTTGTTGTACGCTTCGTTCAGTTACGTATTGCGTGGTAAAGGAACGACCTTGAAGTTGATGGCCGCGAATGCCGCTGTTTGATGATCGACATGTCACTTCGCCTCAAGCAGCGCGGCGGCCTTGAGGGCCGCCCGGTCTGCGCGCGTCCCGGCAGCACCACCCGGCCGGCGGCCGCCAGCACCGCCGGGCCTCCCGATACCGCGCAGCGGGCGCCCGATCGCGCCTTTCGCGACCGCTGGCGTAGCGCGACCGACTCGGATCCGCCCCAGCGCGTCGTCGTCGTGGGCCGACGACCAGCGCGGTGTGGACCAATGCGGGCCACCCCCACCGGCGTGCGATCCGAGTCGGTGGAGAACGCGTAGACGCTCAGGCCGCCCGCCTCCTGGCTTCGCGCGCGGTGGAAGGCGACGATCGCGCCGAAGGCCGTGAGCGCGCGGGCGGCGCGGCCACGCTTTGCCGTTGGCGCTCGCCACCGGACTGGCCGGGGGCGGCAGCGCAGAACAGCGCGTCGTCCGCGCCTTCAGGAGCCGGATCCCCGCTCCCGGTGTATGGCGTCGCGCTTCCGCGCCCGCGAAGACAGCAGCTCGACCCAGGGCCACCGGGCCTCCGCGCCGCATGCACTGCGAGGCGGGCCATCCATCCGCGCACGCCGAGCGGCGTGAGGAGACGCAGAACCACGCGCGATGTCCGAATCGTCAGCCTGATCGACCGAGACCAGCGACCTGCGGCCGATCCTGCCAGTGTCGTCGCGCGAGGCTACAGCCGCATCGATCGCCTCGCGGGACCAGCGCCGGGGAGACAGGACGGCACGGGGATCCGGCCGTCGACCCGCCGCGCCTGCCACTCCAGTGCGCCAAGCGGCGAGAGAGGCACAGGCTCAGGGCGCGCGCCAGCGCCGCGCCTCTCTTCGATCGCGTGCGGGGCGGTGACGCTCGGCGTGGCGGCGGTGTCACCTGCCGACGCGCCGAGCGACCGGAGGTGACGATGCCACTTTCGCCGGCGGGCTGGCCCGGCGGGTGGACCACGGAAGGCCGCCGGGGCCCGCGGCGATATCATCGCGGCGGCAGCGCCGGCGCCGGCGCGGCCGTGGGCGCGGGCGCGGCAGCGGGCGCTGGCTGTGACCGCGCGCGGCGGTGCGTGACGGGCTCCGGCGCAGACGCCGCGGCATGACCGGCGCGACTGGTGGCGAGGTGTCGCGGCAGGCGCCGCCTGCGACAAACCGGAGCGGCCGCGACCGGAGCCGCCTGGCGGCGCCTTTGGCAGAGCACCGGCACGCGGCCGGAGCTGGCGATGACGGCGGAGCGCCGCCGGCGGCGGCGTCGGGTGCCGCCGACATCGCCGGCGCGGGCGCGCTCACCGCCGTCACCGGAGTGGGTGGGACGCGCTCGCGCGCGCCGACGGCGCGATGGGCGCCTCGGCCGCGACGGGCGTCACCGGCGCCGGCGCGACGGGCGGCGGGGCGACCGCCGCCGCCACGGCGGGCTGAAACTCGCTGGCCGCCTGCCACGGGCGCGAACGGTGCGACAGCGGGGACTGGGCCGAGCGCCGTCAGATCCGGGCGCCGGACATCCACCGCGCCACGCCTCTCGGGGCATGCCCGCCGGAGCACTTCCGTCCATCGGCAGCGAAACCGCAGCGATCCAGCCGACGAAGCACGCCGGCGTACTCTCCGCCTGAGGCAGCGTAAAACGCCATTTCCGGGCACGTGACACTCGATCACCGCCCACGGGATATCGACGGCGCCCTCGGCCGGGTGCGCGGCAGCACGTGGCGCGACAGCTTTTAAATAAACTTTGGCTCCCGCAGCGGGACTCTCCACTTTGAGCGCGCGCCGGCGGGAGCACAACGTCGGGCGGCAGCTGGATCCGCGATGCGATCCAGAACTGGTTGCGTCAGCGGCTCGTCGGCCGGCAGAGTGGTGCCATAACGGAGCAGCACCGCCACCGGGTGATTTCCTTTGCAGAAGCGCCGGCGGGCGTAGCCGCCACCGCGACCGGGTGGGCCTCGGCATCCGCATCGGCACCGGCTCAGCACGACGGGCTCCTGGCTGCCGGGACCCGTTCACGAACGGCGCCCGGCCCCGAGGATCGAAACTCGGCGAGGGGGTGATCACCAGTGAAGCCTTTGTATCCCAGTTCGGCGTCGCCGTCGATGATAGTGGTGGGGCTGCGCGGGCCGCCGACCTGGAGGCATCGCCAGGCGATCGGGCCTGTGGATGATCGCAATCATCCAGGCCGGACGCGGCTTTGCGCGCTGAAGGCTCCCACACGAGGGGGCGCGACCAGCCGCGACGTGGAATCACATAGCGGGCGCAGCGCGGGCATCCACAGGGCGCGAATAGAGCCGGGAACGACGATGGATGCGCGAAGGACATCCATAAAGCGGTGGTGTCTACACGTGGCGACGGCAGCCAAGATGGCGCGGCCGGCGGTATGACCGCAGAGACAGATCCTGCCAGCGCTGAGTGAACGCCGGGGGCCCGGGTCGCGGCACCCACAAGCGGCACGACCAGATCCCGGCCAGGATCCTGTCGAGCAGCGTGGTGGCGGCGAAGGCTGCCACGCTTCCACGCCACCTAACCAGGTACCTGGACCGAAACGACGCGAACCGGTCACGTTGCCTGGCCATCGCTACGCCTGCGGCAACTCGAGCCAGGCTCTTCTTCAGCAGTAACGAAGACCTTGCCGCTTTGCCAGCTCCGTGAGGCCGATCGCGAAGAGCGTAGCGCTTGCCATAACTCGTCAGATGACGCGACCATGCCGCGCTCGTACTCGAGCATCATGCGTCTGGCGCGCGCGTAAGCTCACGCCCTAGCCCCACCTGGAGGATTCTGGGACCGCGCATCAGGGCGCGGCCTCGGGATCAACTCATGGTGGCCAGCGCCGCCTCGAGCAGAACCTGCGCGATCGGCCAGCGCAGCCCACTGCCACCTCGATCGCACCGGAACTGCCGGATCGGGGACGCGGTGGACCCGCAAGTATCGATCGGCGTGGCCGCGGCGCCGCCGACCAGCTCTCCTCGATCTTCGGGCGGTGACAGCGGACGAGTAGCTCCACGCTCCTGGCGGCAGCGGTGGCGGGACCACCGGCGCGGGCGCGGCAGGAGACAATCGCCAGCGGCGCCGGCCCGACGGCGCGGCCCCGGCAGGACGTGAGCGTGGCCGTTGCCGTTCAGCCGGACGGGTCGTGAGGATCTGGTCGGCGCCGCAGGCGCGGAGAAGCTTCCGGCGCGGACGCTATGGCGCTATCCGAGCTTGCGCAAGCGGTCCGTCGGCAGCGAAGAAGCACTCAGCCACATCCGGCCGACTGCACGCTGGCCGCGCGCGCGGACCTCGTCGTTGACGATCCCGGACATCAAGCAGACCGGGGTGCCGGCCAGGCACGATTGCCGCTTGACGAAGTCGCCGTCGTAGCAATGCGCGATGGGCGCGGCCAAAATGCACGACGATGTCGGGCTCGTCGCGCTTTCCGATCCGCTCGAGGCTTCGCTGCCGGTGGCCGCACACTACTTCGATCTGCGGTAAACCGGCGCGCGCTCGACGGCCTGCTGTGCGCTCAGGCTGTCGTCAACCTGGCACCTTGGCCATGACCCGTTACCCGCCTTTGCCACTGATCGATCGCCGTCGCCGGGTCTCAGCAACTCAGCGTGGTCGACGCCATGTCAGATCGTGCGCGGCCTGGCGGGCGTTCGCCGATGGCCGGCACGACAAGCGGCCGACCTGTGCGGCGGTCAGGAGCGCGAAGGCCTCTTCGCCGGCGGCGCTGCGGTATGCCTCCGCGTGCACGACCAGCCGGCGTCGACCGATCGAACCCGCTGCGATAGCTCAAGGATCAGGCGGCCGCTCTTGCCACTTCATCCCGATCGCCTGCGTCAGCTCGGCCAGCTCCATCACTTCCAGTCACCGGACACCTCCGCTGGGGACCGCCAAGCAGATGGGCGTCGGCGCGAGTCAGGCTACGACGGCGCAGTGACCGGGGTTGTCTTCCCGTCGACGGGCCATTGGCCGCCGCCGCCGTCGCGTATGTTACCGGTGTGGTGACGCTCGACCACGCTCGGCGGGGGCGGCGCGGGACGCAAACCAGCGCCGAAGCCAGCGGCGGCGACGGCAGCCGGGGCATCGGCAGCGGCAGCGTCACCGGCGCGAGCAGGCGGCGCGGCGATCGCAGTCACGGCCAGGGAGGCGAAATCAGGCGGCATCACCAGCGTGCAGTCCCGCGCACGCCAAAAACCGCCGCGCGACCAGCCGGAACGATCAGCGTTGCCGGTCATGGTGGGCGGCAGCCTGGGGTCGAAACTTCACCGGCGGCGGCCAGTTCCACTCCATGACCTCGTCGGCGCTGGCCACCACCTGGCAAGCGCACCTCGCGCGTCGCAGGTCGGCTGCTGAGATCGCGCACAACTCGTGTGCGCCCCATGTCGTCGATAGGGCGCGGCTGACCACGGCATCGTGACGATTCCACTCCGAGAGCATCGTGAGGGCGAAGAGGCCATCAGCGCCACGATGCCTCGGCGCCGCGGTGTCCGCCAACGCCCCGACGGCGAGGGCCGGCGCCCGATGCGAATCAGGATCGGCGATCGTGCCTCCACGGTGTGCGCTCTGTCCGCTCCCGCACAGCGCCAGCGACTCGACGAGTCTTTACGAAGGCGTCCTCGATGACGGGCTTGTGAGCAGTGTAGTGGTTCGCAGGCGCGCGCGAGATGCGATGCTCTCGCCGGATCAGGTCGTGAGACGACCGGAAGCTCACGATCCCCGCACGACGGCGCCATCTTCGAGCAGCTCTGTACCCGTTGCAGGCCGGGGCATCTCAGGTCGGTCCGCCAGCCGCGTCGAAGTCACGCTCGCCGAGCCGCGCCATCGCCTCGGCGCCGTCCGCCGCGATGCGCGACCTCGGGCCCCGCCTTCTCCAGCATCTGCGCCACGAACTTGCGCACCGCTGATCCGAGTCGTCCACCCGGAGCACGCGCGCCTTGCGCGCGCCGGCCGAAGGCCGGCAGTGCGGCCGCGGGCACGTTCCGGTCTGGCCGGGCGCCTGGTCGACCAGCGGCGGGCGCAACGAGGCGCGGGAGCTTTCGCCACCCGTTACGACTCGCCAGCCGGCGCGGCGGCCGGCGTGGCGCAGCTCGCGCGGAAGGCGAACCGGATCGAGCGAGCAGCGGCATCGCGCGCCCGTCGGCGGCCACCGTCGCCCCAGCGTAGGGCCCCACCCGTCGAGAAACGCGCCCGGCGGCTTCACCACGATCTTCCTCGCCCAGCGTGCCGGAGGACCTGGTGCACGGCGCACGCAGGAGGCCGCCGCCGCCCCGCGGGGCGAGTTTGACCTGGCGGCCAGCTGACGGGCGGACGCCGGCTCAGGCGGCTTGAGCGCGCGGTCGAGACGGACCATCGGCAGCCGGCGGTCACCTCGATCAGCGCCGGCGCGCGACCGTCCTCGAAGTGATGCGTCGCTCGCCCGGATCGAGGGTGGCGATCCCGTGCCGCGTTGACCGGCGCCGCCAGGGTGCCTCGCCGGCCGCTGCGCACGAGCGGCGCCTCGGTATTCGACCAGCGCGGTCAAGGGCAGGCGCAGGGAAAAGCGGGTCCCGACGCCGGGCTCGCCAGTCCACACCTCGACCTCGCCGTTGAGACGGCCGACGTTGGTGCGCACGATGTCCATGCCCACGCCGCGGCCCGCCGGTGGTGGTGACCTCGGCGCGCGGTGCTGAAGCCGGGACGGAAGATCAGCTCCAGCGCGTCGCTTGTCCGGACAGCGCCGCCGGCGGCCTCGGGCGGTCACGAAGCCCTGCGCGACCGCGCGCTGGCGCGAGCCGGTCGACATCGATGCCCGCGCCGTCGTCGATCACCTCGACCGCCACGAAGGCGCCCCGATGGCTGGCCGTCAGCGAGCACGACGCCCGGCCGCGGGCTTGCCGGCCGCCTGGCGCTCCTCGGCATTCTCGATGCCGTGCGCGACGGCGTTCTGCGCCAGGTGCAGCAGCGGGTCCACGATCTGCTCGATGACGCTGGCGTCAGCTCCGACGCTCTCGCCGCTGGTCTCGATCCGCACGCTCTTGCCAGCGGCCCGGGCGGCTTCCTGACCCTGGCGCGCGAAGCGCGTGTACAGGCTGCCGATCGGCACCAGTCGCGCACGCCGCGAGGCCAGCCCGCACCTCACCGGTGAGCCGGTGCACCAGGCCCGACGTCCTCGCGGACGGAGCCGGCCGAGCAGGCACGAGCTCGGTGTGGACCTCGGCGATGTCGGAGGCGATCTCGGCCACGCTGCGCGCGAGCAGCGGTGAGGTCGTCGTAGCGGTCGAACTCGAGCTCGGCGGGAACGGCTCGGCGACCGAGCGGGGCCGCGCGTGCTCGTCCTGGCGGACCGCGCCGCGCCGCCGCGACGGCAGTCGCGCCTCGGGCTCCGGCGCTCGATGTCGGCGACCGCCTGACCCAGCCGCGGCCCGGCTTGGCGGGCAGGACCTCGCCCGAGTCGGTCGATCTCGCCGAGCCGGCGCTCGAGCGCGCTGCGGTGCAATGACCAGCTCGCCGACGAGGTCCATGAGGCGCGTCGAGCCGATCGAGCGCGACGCGGATGGTCTGCCGCCCCGCCGGCTCGGCGCGGGCTGCTGCGCCGATGGCGGATCGCCGGCCTGGCGCCGACAGCGTGAGGGCAGGGATGAACCGCCGGCGCCTCGAGCGGCTCCGGCTCCGGCAGCGCGAGCGGGCTCGGGAGACGGCGCGACCACTGGGCGCGGCCCGACCATGGCGCTGGCGCATCGGCCGGCAGCGCGCGAGCGCCCGCGCGCGTGGTCGGCCGGCCCGGGTGAAGATCAGCGCGGGCTCGGCGGCGGGGTCGAGGCATGCGCTTGGCCAGATCCACGGCGGCGTGTACCTCGTCCGAGCGCGGCGGGCGTGACGTCCAGCCGGCCGGCGCGCGACGGCCACCAGCAGATCCTCGACGGCGTGGGCCAGCGCGCCCATGGGCGTGCAGCCCGACGACGTAGGCAGCGCCCCTTAGGCGTGTGGACCGCGCGGAAGAGCGCCGCGCGCCACGCTGGGATCCGTTCCGCACTCGATATCGGCGAGCGACAGCAGGCGACGCGGTCATCGTCTCGAGGTGCTCGGCGGCTTCCGGCACGAAGTAGCCGACGATCTCGTCGCTGCCGGCGAAGAAGCGCGTGAGCTCGTGCCGGAGCGGGTCCTGCGCGAGGACTGGGCAACGGCATCGGGCTCGACGACGGGTGCCGCCGGAGACGGTCGCCGGCGCCGCCGGCTGCAGCGACCGGTGCCGGCGTCTCAGACTCGGGTTGCGCTCGATCGGACTCGAGCGCGGATTTCAGCGGCGTTCATCGTCCGGTCGAGCGTCGGCGGCCGCGGCGGCGCTGCCGTGGCCGGGCGGCGACCAGCGGCCGCAGCGATTGCTCCATGGCTGTCGGCCAGCGCCGCCACCCGCGGGAAGCCGTGGAGCGACGCGGCGCCCTTGAGCCGGTGGGTGACGACGAACAGATCGTCCCACGCCGGCTCGGCGCCCGACCGCCAGCCGGGTCACGCCGTCCTCGAGCGAGGCAGAGCGTGTCCCACGCTTCCATGAGGAAGATGGACCGCAGAAAGTCCTGATCGGCCGCGTCGACCATGGCGTCTGGCTCAGGCCGTCGCCAGCTTGAAGCGTGAGAGGCTCCGGGTCAGCTCGTCGGCCAGCTTGACCAGGTCTTCGACCGTCTTGCGCGTCTGCAGCACGGCCTGCTCGGTGTTGACGGCCACCTGGCGCGATCGAGCCCATCGCGCGCGCCACGCCTTCCACGCCACGCACCTGCTCGGCCCCGGCCTGCGAGATGCCCTGGGCCAGCTCGGCGGAGGTGGTGCTGAAGGTGGCGATCTCCTTGAGATGCCCCTCGGCGCGGATCGTGACCTGATAGCCGGCCTCGACCTCCGCGTGCCCTTCCTCCATCGCGATCACAGCCTCCTGGGTCTCGGTCTGGACGTTTCGGATGAGGACGGCGACGTCCTTCGTCGCCTTGGCGGCCCGCTCGGCCAGCTTGCGGATCTCGTCGGCCACGACGCCGAAGCGCAGGCCGGCTTCACCGGCGCCCGCCGCCTCGATGGCGGCGTTGAGGCGCAAGCAGGTTGGTGTGCGAGGCCAGCTCCTCGATCAGGTTCAGGATCTCGGAGATCTCGAGCGAGCGATCGCCGAGCCCCTTGATCTTCTTGGCGATGATCTGCACCTCGCCGCGGATGCGCTGCATGCCGGCCAGGCTGTCGTGCACGGCCTGATCGCCCTGCCGGGCCGCCTCCAGCGTCTGGCCGGCGGCGGCCGCGGAGGCCGCGGCCTTGGCTGCCACGTCGCGGGCGGCGCGGCTCACCGTCTCGACCGGCCTGGCTCACGCTGGTGCTCTCCCGGGCCTGGGCCTGGGCGCCGCTGGCCATCTGATCGGTGGCGCTGATCATCTCGCCGGCGCTGCCCGACACGCGGAACGCGGCGTGGCGGACGTCGCCCAGCGGGACTCGAGATCTCCTCCACCATCACGTTGATGGAGTCGACCGACGCTGCCCAGCACGTCGGGCGTGACCTCGCCGCGCGCCGGGAGAGGTCGCCCTGGGCGATCTCCATGGCGGTGTCGAGGAAGCGCTGGATGTTGTGCTGCAGCTCCTCGCGCTTGCGCCGCTCCTCGTCGCGCTCGGTCTCGGTCATGACCTGCGAGCGCAGGCGCACGACGGTGTCGTTGAAGGTGTGGGCCAGCAGGCCGATCTCGTCGCCGGACTGCACCTTGATCGTCTCGCTGAGGTCACCGCGGCCCACCCGCTCGGCCACCCGGACGATGTGGGCGATCGGACGGGTGAGGCGGCGCGCGAAGAACGCGCCGGCCAGTCCGCCGCCAGCGCGATGCCCGGCGAACACCGCGGACAGGAACCAGCCCGAGCGGGCCGCGGCGGCGTCGATGATGGCGCGGTCCATGCCGACCCGCACCGTGCCCAGCGTGCCGCCGAGCATCGGCACGCCGATGTCGATGATGCGCCGGGCCTTGCCGGTCACCGGGTCGGCGTACTCGATGTCCCGCACCTGCTTGGCGACGTCAGCCGGGCACCACGTTCTTGTCCACCACGTCGGGCGGCACGAACGGCACGAAGGTGTGGGCGATCTGGGCGCGGTTGGCGTCGTACACCATGACGTAGGCCACGCCGCTGATCGTCGCGAACTGGTCGATCAGCGCCTGCACGGTGGAGGCGTCACGGGTGAGGATCAGGTCCACGCCCGACGAGGCCAGGCTGTTGGCGATGGCGGTGCCCTTGGAGGTGAACTCCTCGGTCATGCGCTGTCCGCAGGGTCTGCACCGAGATCAGCCAGGTCACCGCGGCCAGCGGGATCAGCACCGCCGCCAGGAACAGGATGATCTTCGCCAGGAGCCCGAACCTCGGCTTCAACGCTCTTCATGCCGCTTCCCCTGAAACGCTCATGCCTGCACGGCCGACGACCAGTCGGCGATCGGAACCCAGCGCTCGCCATCGACACGGGTGAAGTACACGCTGTCCAGACCCTGGTGGCGCTCGGGGCCGAAGTTGAGCGGCGCGCCGATGCCGAGGTCGAAGTTCTCGAGCGACTCCAGCGCCTGCCGCAAGCCGAGCGCGCGTGGGATTCGGACCGGCCCGCCGCAGCGCCTCCACGATGACCCGCGCGTTGATGAACCCTTCGAGGCTGATGAAGCTGTAGGTCTGCGGCGTGTACTTCGTCGTCGCGCAGCGCCGGCGGCACCGCCGGGCTGCGGCGCTCCATCAGCGCGCGGTACTCCACCACGCCGGGCAGGCTGACGTCGTCGTAGCTCGGCACCACCTGCGAGTTCACCAGGGCGCGCGTGTGGTCGCGGCCGGTGGCCTTGCCGTGCTGGATGAGCAGCCGGAGCATGGCGTCAGGCCCACGAACGAGACGTTGGAGATCGGCACGGTCAGCCGAGTCACGGGCGGTGCGCACGAAGGCGCCGCAGCCCTGATAGGCGCCGGTGCAGAGCACGACGTCCACGCCGGCCCGGCGCAGGGCGCGTTGACCGCCGGGCCCATGTCGTACCTCGAACTTCGCGCCGCGCCGGATAGGTCGTCTCGACCGCCGCGCGGGCTCCGCGCGGCGGCCAGCGCCCGGCGCCACGCCGTCGGTGCCGCTGCGGCCCGTAGGCGTCGGCCTGCGAGTACACGCCGATGGTGCGCGCCGCCGATCCCCCAGAAGCGCTCGACCAGCGCCGACATCTCCTGCCGGTAGGACGCCCGGACGTTGAACACGTGCTCGACGTAGGGAGCTCTCGCGCTGCGGCTGGGCGCCGGTGAAGTTGCCGACGAGCAGCACCTGCTGATCGGCGTACCGCTTGATCACCGGCAGCGGCCCGCGTGAGCGTCGGGGTGCCCACGTAGTTCGACAGGAAGAACACGTGATCCTTCTCCAGGAGCTGGATCGTGTTCTTCACGCAGGGGCATCGGCTCGTAGTTGTCGTCGAGCCCGACCACCGTGATCGTGCGAGCCGTGCACGCCGCCGCGCGCGATTGACCTCGTCGTAGTAGGCCTGCGGCGCCGCGATAAGAACTCCGTGCCCCAGACCGGCGGCGGTGCCGCTTGAACGCCGCGCTCATGCCCACGCGCATGTCCGTGGCGGGACCCCGGGCGCGCTGGCGCCTGGCGTCTCGACCGGCGGGATCCACTTGGTCGGCGCGCTCGTCCGCGGATCGGCCGCGCGGGGCCAGGGCGCACGCGACCGACGCACGCCGGGAATCAGAGGCCGAGGACAGCAGGCGCAGGACGGTGCGTCGTCGCATGGTCAGGCTCCGCGGTGTCCAGTCCGGGATGTCGCTCCCGGATTCCAGGCGCGCCGGGCCGCCGGCCAGCAGGGCCGGCCCGTCGAGCAGCGTGACCGTCTCGCCGCTCTCGGTCGTGACGCGGCCGCGGACGAGCGCAGGCGGCACGCCCTCGGTCCCGGCGAGCGGCGCCACGTCGTCGAAGCCGGCCAGTCCGACAGCCACGGCCTCGATCAGCACGGCGGCGCCGGCGATCGCCCGTCGGCCACGACCAGCGCGCGCAGCGCGCCGCGGACGGCGCAATCCCAGCAGGGGACGCGCCTCGATCACGGGCAGCGCGGTGCCGCGTAGGTTCATGACACCCACCAGCGGCTCCGGCGCGCCGGGCACCGGCGTGATCGCGTCGAGCACGACGACCTCGCGGGCGTCGACCACGTCCACCGCGAAGGACCGGCCGCCCAGGCGCACGACACAGGCCCGGCGCGCGGGCGAGCGCTCCTCGACGGCGAGGGCGAGGCTGGAACCGACGGCGTCAGCGGACAAAGCGGCCCACCGTCGTCAGCAGCTGGTCGGACGTGAACGGCTTGGCGAGGTAGTCGTCGGCGCCCTGACGCTTGCCCCACGCCCGGTCGCTCTCCTGGTTCTTCGACGACACCAGCACCACCGGCATCGCGCGCGTCTGCTCATTGCGCTTGAGCGCGCGCAGCAGCTCGTACCCGTTGCGCTTGGGCATCACGATGTCGAGCAGCAGCACGTCGGGCTGCTCGGCAGTGACGCGCTCTTCCAGCGCCTCGCCGTCGATCAGCGTCACCACCTGATGGCCCGCGGTGCGCAGAATCGACTCGATGAGCTTGAGCTCGGAGTAGGCGTCGTCGACCGACCATCACCTTCGCCATCACGCTCCTCGTCGCGCGGCATTACGGCGCGGTTGGGCGGGGTGCAACGGAGTTGCCAGCGCACCGCACGCGCGCCAACTGTCGGGAGCGCGAACATGACACCGCCTGACACTGTCGACGTCCCGATCAATCGCGCCAACGTGGCGCAGCGGCCGTGTCAGCTTGGTGTCACGCCGAGGGCAGATTGGCGACGGCCGAGGGCGGTGTCGCGATGCCTGGGCGGAGTGACATATGATGTGGCCATGACGACACGGGTGACACTGGCCGGAGCGCGAAACGCTGGCGCGCTACGAGAAGCGCGGCGCGCTCCTGCGCGGCCATTTCCGCCTCACGTCCGGCCTGCACTCCGACATCTATCTACAATCCGCGCTGGTGCTCCAGCATCCGAGGACGCCGCCGCCCTGGGCGCCGAGCTGGCCACCGCCTTCCGCGACGACCGGGGTACAGACGGTCCTGGCGCCGGCGATCGGCGGCATCCTGGTGGCGCACGAAGTGGCGCGTGCGCTGGGCACGCGCGCGCTGTTCACCGAACGCGAGGCCGGCGTCATGCGCCTGCGCCGCGGGTTCACCGCTGAGTCCGGGCGAGCGCTGCTGCGGTGGTGGAGGACGTCGTCACCACCGGCGGCTCGACGCGTGAGGTGGTTCAGTGCGTCGAGGCGCTCGGCGGCGTGGTCGTCGGCGTGGGCATGCTGATCGACCGGAGCGGCGGCGCGGCCACCTTCCCCATGAAGCACGCGGCCCTGGCCACCGTGGCCGCGACCACCTATCAGCCCGACAGCTGTCCGCTCTGCCAGGCCGGCAGCCAGGCGATCAAGCCCGGCAGCCGCAGCGAGTACCTCGGGCGGCGCGTAGTGACCGTCAGGAAGAAGAGCGGCGACGATCCCGGATTGCGGACGTGGTGGCGGGCGCCGGCCGGGATCGTGATGAGCGTGCCGGCCTGGGCGTGGTGCTCGTGGGCGTCGATCCGCACGATCGCCTCGCCCTCGATCAGGTAAACGATCTGGTCACCGCCGTGCTCCTCTTCCGGGCCGCCGTCGGCGCCGGCCGCGATCGTCATCACGGCGGCCTGGCTTCGCGCCGGTCTGCTGCAGCACGCGGAAGAACGCGCCTCGGTGCGATGCCAGCGCACGTGATCTGCGGCGTCCTCGCGAGTCTTCATCGGCCGAGCACTCCGTTCTGGACCAGGACGACGCCGAGCCAGGCCAGCTGGGCCCCCACGAATACCGCGAGCGCCGGCTCCCGCCCCTTGCGCACGTAAGATCCGATACTGCCAGATGCCTCCGAGCACCGCGACGATCGTGAACAGCGCGCCGTCGTATCGCTCCAGCGCGCCGTAGTGCGCGGCCAGCCGCCGGCGAAGCCCCACAGGATCCACGCCGCCAGCCACGCGGTCACCACGGCGACGAGCGCCGAGGCCCGTGAGCCGCGGCGGCCGACCAGCCGGGCCGTCCCAAGGCCGATCGAGGCCGAGCAGCACGAGCAGCCCCGCGGTCAGCCACACCCAGCGCTTCACGTGCGGTCGCGGTACCGCTGGCCGCCAGCGGAGCAGCCGCTTCTCGATCTGCTTGATGCCGAGCGCCATGACGATGCCGATCACGCCGAGCGCGATGAGCGCCACCATCATGTCGGCGGCGTTGAGCGTGCCGAGCGACTGGATGATCAGGTAGCCGAGCCCGCCGCCCGACTCGCCGCCGAGGAACTCGCCGACCACCACGCCGATGAGCGCGAACGGAGATCGACGGCGTCAGCGAGGCGAAGGTCCACGCCAGCGCGGAGGGCACGATGACGCGTGCGCATGATCTGCCGGTCGCTGCCGCCGAGGAACCGGGCGGAGTGGATGAGGTCGGCGTCGACGCGAGCGGGCGCCCTGGAACGTGTTGAAGAAGACGATGAAGAACACGATCGTCCACGCCAGCACGATCTTGGCCAGCAGGCCGAAGCCGAAGATCATCGTGATGAGCGGCACCAGCGCGATGCGCGGCAGCGAGTTGAACGCGATGATGTAGGGATCGAGGATGCTGGCCAGCCGATCGTTGCGGCCGAGGATCAGGCCGGCCGCGAAGCCGGTGGACGACGCCGACCAGGAAGCCCCACAGCGTCGACTGCACGGTGGACAGCGCCATCTGACCAGATGGACGAGCCGCACCTGATCGGAGGCCAGGTGGGCGAAGCGCTTGGCGATCAGCGGACGGGCCGGCTGATGAAGAACGGATCGATCCAGTAGAGCCCCGGCGTGCTGCGAGATCGCCTTGATGCCGGTGAGCCACTCCCAGGCGCCGAGCAGCGCGATCAGGATGACCAGCCGCCACGCCCACACCGCGCGCGCGGTCACTCATCACGCGCCGCTCCGCGAATTCTTCGCCCAGCACGTGCCAGATCGCGCCGTACTCGTGGGCGTAGTCGTCGGTCTCACGCAGCTTGATGACGTCGCGGGGCCGCGGCAGCTTCACCGCGTGGATCATCTTCACGCGCCCCGGCCGCCGCGTCATCACCACGATGCGATCGGCCAGCGTGATGGCCTCCGACAGGTCGTGGGTCACGAACACCACCGTCTGGTGGCGCGACCTCCCACAGCGCCAGCAGCTCGGCGTGCAGGTTGATCTTGGTGTGGGTGTCGAGCGCGCCGAACGGCTCGTCCATCAGCAGGATCTCGGGCTCGACCACCAGCGTGCGCATCAGCGCCACGCGCTGGCGCATGCCGCCCGACAGCGTGGCGGGAAACGCGTCCTCGAAGCCGGCGAGCCCGGCCAGCCCGATCGCCTCCCGCACGCGCCGCTCCTGCTCGGCGCGCGCCACGCCGGCGGTACTCGAGCCCGACGGCGATGTTGCGGGCCACCGTGCGCCAGGGAAAGACGGTGTCCTTCTGGAAGACGTAGCCGACCTGCGGCGGCGCGCGCGCCGGTGACCCGCACGCCGTCGATCTCCACCGCGCCCGCCGTCGGCGTCACGAGCCCGCCGATCATGTTGAGGATGGTGGACTTGCCGCACCCCGAGGGGCCCACGATGGCCACGAACTCGCCGTCGAGGATGTCGAAGGACGCCGCCCTGGACGGCGGCCACCTCGCGGCCGCCGTCCCGAAGGTCTTGACCAGGTCGCGGACGATGATGCGGGAGCGCTTCACCCGGTCACGACTTGTACTTGGCCTGCGCCTTCTTCACGAAGGACATGTCCACGGCCTTGGCGTACGGGATGGGCTTGTCGAGCGCGAGCGGAACCCACACCTTCGTGCCGTTGTCGTAGTCCTTCTCCTCGATGAGAAAGTCCCAGTCGAAGATCGTCCGGTAGTACTTCACCGAGCGCAGGACGACCTCGCGCTGAGAACGAGTCCATGTACGGCTTGTACGAGCAGCTCGACGACCTCTTCGTCCTTGGCCCGGTGGATCCACTGCTGCGCGCGCCAGCTGGCGTTGACGTAGCCCTGCACGAGGTCGGGCGACTTCTCGATCGTCTCCTTGAGGACGTAGCCCACCGTGACCGGGATGGGGCCGCCGAAGACGCGGTTCCACGCCTTCTCGTCCTGCACGTCGTAGATCGGCCTTGCCGAAGCCCTCGTCCATCGGTGGCCCACTGCCACTCCGGCACCGCCATGATCGCGTCGAACTTCCCGGCCTTGAGCCCGCCCAGCATGGTGGTCGACGCGCCACCGCCCACCCACTCGACGTGGTCGTTGACCGTCCGGCCGTCGGGGGCCTTGCTGCCCTTCAAGACGTAGACGCCGTAGACGTGCGTGCCCGAGCCGATGGCGGTGGCGGCGATCGACGGCCTTGCGGCCGACCAGCTTGCTGTCGGCGAGCGCCTCGACCGACTTGACGCCCCGGTCCCACGAGCTCCTTGCGCACCACGACGTTGGCGTAGGAGCAGCGCGTGTCGGTCGCGAAGATCATGCAGGGCCTCCTTGCCCTTCTCGGTGATCTTCAGCGGATGGTTGGAGTCGCCCAGCGCGAACATCGCCTGCCCCGCGGCCAGCGCCTGCACGACCTTGGCCCCGCCGCCCGGCACGATGAAGCCCGGCAGGCTTGAGCCCTCCTCCTCGAAGAACTTCTTCTCCGTCGCCACCAGGTGCTGGCCGTAGACGACGGTGGAGACGCTGTGCGACGCGGAGATGACCTTGCCCCTGAGCGTGAGCAGCGCGCCCGTGGCTCGGCCAGCAGGCCCGCGCTCGCCAGGCTCGCTCTGGTGAGGAATTGTCGGCGGGTCCAGCTCATCACGGCCCTCCTTGCGGCTGAATCATAACATATTGACACTACAGAGAATTTCAGCCATTCTGGAGCACTCGATGATCCGGAGCATGACCGGGTTCGACGCGCGGAGGTGCGGGGCGATACGCTCGTCGTGTCTCGTCGAGGCCCGTCTCGGTCAATCACCGGCACTCGATATCGCCCTGCGTCTGCCGCGCACGCTCACCGCGCTCGAGATCGAGGCGCGCAAGCTCATTGCCGCCCGGGTCGAGCGGGGTCGGATCGACGCCACCGTGGTGGCCACGCCGGTCGCCGGGCAATCCACGCAACGGGTGGTCACCGGATCTCGCCCTGCGCCTGGGAAGCGGCGGCGCGCGCCCGCGCGCTGGCGAACGAGCTCGATGACGCCGGCCTCGCGGGCAGCATCACGCTGCAGTGGCTCCTCGAGCGTCCCGGCGTCGTGCGGCTGGAGGACAGCGAGCCGGTCGAGGCGTCGGTGCCCTGGCCGCTGCTGGAGGCGGCGCTGGTCGCGCCCTCGACGAGCTCGTCGATCGTCGCGGCGCCGAGGGTGAGCGCCTGGCTCAGGAGCTGCGCAGCCTGCAACGCCGAGCTCGCGGCCATCGTGAACACTCATGGCGGCCCGGGCCCCGGCGGCGGTGGCCCGGCGCGAGGAACGCCTGCGCGAGCGGATCCGCTCGCTACTGGACGGGGCCGGCGTGGACGAGGCGCGCATCCTCACCGAGGCGGCGGTGTGGGCGGACAAGAGGCGACATCACCGAGGAGCTGGCGCGCCTGCGGCGCGCACCTGGCCGAGTGGGCGCTGGTGCTCGACAAGGGCGGCCCGGTGGGTCGGCCGCTCGACTTCCCGCTGCAGGAGCTGGGCCGCGAGGTGAACACGGTGGCCAGCAAGGCCGACGACCTGGAGCTGAGCCAGGCGGCCCTGGCCGGCAAGGGCGTGCTGGAGAAGATGCGCGAGCAGGTTCAGAATCTTGAGTAAGGGGACGAACAGGCGCGGCCTTGCGCCTCATGAACGCGGGGCACGGCAACGTGGTGGTGGCCGAGCAGGATCGTGGCCATCGTCGCGCTCGACTCGCTGCCGGTGAAGCGGCTTGATCGAGAGCGCCAAGGGGCAGCAACCAAGCTGATCGACGCCACCAACGGACGGCGGACCGCGCGCCGTCATCGTGACCGGCAGCGATCACCTCATCCTGTCGTCGCTGGAGCCCGCCACGCTCGCGCAGCGGCTGGCACGGACCGCGGTCCGGGAGTGACGCCACGCCTGTGATCAAGCGCCGCGGCACCCTCTTCGTCGTCTCCGCGCCCTCCGGCGCGGGCAAGACGACGCTGTGCCGCGAGATTCGCCTGCGCCTGCACGACATCGCCTACTCGGTGTCGGTGACCACGCGGCCGCCGCGCCCCGGCGAGATCGACGGCACCGACTTCCGCTTCGTGCGCGAGCCCCAGTTCCGCGCCATGCTCGATCGCGGCGAGCTGGCCGAGTGGGCCACGGTGCACGGCAATCTCTACGGCACGCCGGCCAAGCCGCTGGAGACCGCGCTGGCCGATGGCTCACGACATCCTGCTCGACATCGACACCCAGGGCGCCGCCCAGCTCCACGCCCGCTACCCGGAGGCGGTGCTGGTCTTCATCGTGGCGCCCTCGATGGCCGAGCTCGAGCAGCGGCTGCGCGAGCGCCGCCCGACGGCGAGAGCGAGATCGCGCGGCGGCTGGCCCGCGCGCGCGACGAGGTGGCGCTGTGGCGGCGGTACGACTATCTGATCGTGAATCGCGACGTCAAGGAGGCGATCGACCAGCTGGAGGCGATCGTCCACGCCGAGCGCTGCCGTGTCAGCCGCCTGGCGCTCAACTTCCCGATCTGGAGGTACACAAACTGATGGCGTTCCCATCGCTGGAGGATGCGCTTCAACAAGGTCTCGAACCGCTACCTGCTCGTACGCTGCTCGGCCGCGCGAGCCCGGCAGATCAACCGGGGCGCCGCCGCGCGGTGGACAGCACGCCACAAGAAGCCGACCAGCGTGGCGCTGCAGGAGATCGCGTCTCGGCCAAGGTCGAGTACCGCGTGAAGGAAGAGGGCGAAACCACTAAGGCATGACGCGCAACGCTGGAGGCTGTGAGCTCATTCTCGGCGTCACCGGCTCGATCGCCGCCTACAAGGCGGTGTACCTGCGTGCGAGCGCTCACGCCGGCTCGGCGCTCGGTCACGGTGTGCCCGAGCGAGCACGCTCAGCGGTCCGTGGGCCCCCTCACCTTCCGCACGCTGTCCGGCCGTCCGGTGCTCACCGATCTTTTCTGACCCGCAGAGCGACGCGCTGGTCGGAGCTTACGTGTCGCTCGGCCTGAGCGGGCGGCCGCCGTCATCGTGGCGCCGGCCACCGCCAACCTCCTGGCCAAGGCCGCAAACGGCATCGCCGACGACTCCTCACCACGCTGCTGCTGGCCGCCCGCTGCCCGGTGGTGATGGCGCTCGGCAATGGACGGCGGCATGTGGGAGCATCCGGCGGTCGCCGCCAACGTGTGCCACGCTGATGCGCGCGCGGCGTGACCGTGGTCGATCTCTGACGCCGCCGGCGCGCTGGCCTCCGGCCTGCACGCGCGCGGGCGCGACTGCCCGAGGTCGACGCGCTCGATCGAGGCGCTGCTCGGGCGCGCTCACGCCCGGTGCGCGACCTGGCCGGCGAGCGCGTGCTGATCACCGCTGCGGGCCGACGCGCGAGCCGATCGATCCCGTGCGCTGACATCTCCAATCGCTCCTCCGGCCGCGTGGCTACGCGCTGGCCTCCGCCGCTCAGCGGCGGCGGTGCGCGCAGGTCATTCCTCGTCTCCGGGGCCGACCGCGCTCACGCCCCCGGCGACGCGCGACCTTCGTGCCGGTGCAGACGGCTGAAGACATGCGCGAGGCGGTGCTGCACCACGCCCCGCCGCCACCGTCGTGATCAGGGCGCCGCCGCCGTCGCCGACTACCAGCGTCACGGCGGCTCGCCGAGCAGAAGATCAAGGGCAAGCGCGACCTCACGCTGCTGAGCCTCACGCCCAATCCCGACATCCCGGCGGAGGTGGCCGCGCGCGCGACTGGCAGCTTCATCGTGGCGCTGCGGCCGATGACTCAGCGACGATCGTTGCCAACGCCCGGGTCTAGCTGGAGGCCAAGGGGATCGACCTGCTCGTCGCCAACGACGTCAGCTGCCGCGGACATCGGCTTCGACGCCGATGGACAACGAGGTCCTGCTGATCGACCGCTGGGGCGGCAGCCGCGCGCTTACCGCGCATGCCGAAGCCCGCGGTGGCCGACGCGATCCTCGGACGCGATCCCTCGCGCTGCGCGCCAGCCACCTCCGCGCGCCGGGCCGTTCGCTGAGCGAGCCGATCCGCGCGCGGCGCTGGCCGACGCGCTCAGGCGCGCTGCCGCCACGCTTGCGCTTCCATCGCGACCCGGGCAGCGAGCGTTCTGGCTCCCCGAGCGGAGACTGCCTCCCGACCCCGGCCGAGAGCGCTGCGGTCCGCAGGAGCGCGCCGCGGTGGATGCCAGCGCTGCAAGCTCTGCGAGGCCGTCGAAACACGATCGTCTTCGGCTCCGGCAATCCCGAGGCCGACCTGGATCGTCACCGGCGAGGGGCCCGGCGCCGACGAGGACGCGCGAGGGCTTGCCTTCGTCGGCCGGGGCCGGTCAGCTACTCACGAAGATGCTGGAGTCGGTCAAGGTCAGTCGCGACGAGGTCTCACATCACGAACACGGTGCTGTGCCGGCCGCCTGGCAACCGCAACCCCGGAAGCGGACGAGCTGGCCGCCTGCGCCCCGTTTCTCGCCGACAAGCTCGGCCGTCATCCAGCCCAAGGTGATCCTCACCCCGGGCAGCGTCGCCACCCAGGCGATGCTGCGCACCAAGGAGCCGATCGGCAAGCTCCGCGGCCGGTGCACACCTACGGCGCCGCGGTGCTCATCCCGACATTCCACCCCGCGTTCCGTTGCGCCAGCAACCCCGGCCAGGGAGTACAAGCGCATGGCCATGAGGATCCCAAGCTCTGCCAAACGGGAGTAACGACGCGCGCGCCGCACGCGATGAGCGTGGGGCCGTGATTGCCGAGGTCGCGTTCGACGCGCCGTCGAGCGCTCCGTTGCCCTACCGGATTCCGCCCGGAGCTGGCAGCGGCGCGTCGAGTCGGTCATAAAGCGCGATGCTCGCGCCGCTCGCCGGCGTCGTCCGCCGCGTCGGCATCGTCCGGCGGTCCGCGACGGGGACGAGTCCGGCTCTCGCCGCAATGCTCGCCGTCGCCGAGCGCTGCGCCGGTCCTGCCGCCCGCCGACCCGGGCCGGCTCGCGCGCTGGGTCGCCGCGCGAGCTCTGCCGTTGTCGTCGGTCGGCTCGACGTGCGCCGCGCTGCTGCCGCCGCCGGCCGTCGGCCGCGTCGGACGGCTGCCGGTCGCGCGTTCCGACTCGAGCCCGGCCTCGAGCGCTCGCCGCCGGCGAGAGCGACCGGCGCCGGCGCCGGTGAGCTGCCTGATCGGCGCGGGGCGCGAGCGCCGGCTGCTGGATGCGCGGCCGCGGCGCGCAGCGCGCTCGCGCCGTGGTCCCGACGTCGAGGCGGCGGCGCGCTGGGCGCAGCGGCTCGCCCGGCTGCGGTCCGGTGGTGCGGCCGACTCCGGCGTGGCCGACGGCCGCGCGCGGGCGGAGCGCGTGGCCGTCAGTCTGGGCGACGGCTCGGCCCGCACTGGGCGTGGGCACGCGGCTCGGCGCTGCTGGAGCCCCGCTGCTGCCCAGGCGCGCTGCTGGCCCTGGTCGACGAGCACGAGGCCGCCCACAAGCCGCCCGGCCGCGCCGCTGCCTGCACGCGCGCGAGGTGGGAAAGCTGAAGCGCGCGCGTGCGCGAGCGGCTCGTCCGTGCTGCTCACCAGCGGCGACGCCGAGCGTGGTGCTGGTGGTGGCGCGCGACCGATCGCGCGCGGCGCCGACGATGGGCGCCGCCCCGCGCGCCCGGGCCGTGGCCGGCGGTGACGATCACCGACACGCGCGGCATCTACGCCGCGAGCCGCTCACGCCGCGGGCTGGCGCGCGCCGATGCGCGAGAGACGCTGGCCGCCGGGCGCCGCGCGCTTCTTGGCAGTGAGCCGTCGGGCCTCGCGCGCTGGCCTGCGACGAGTGCGGCGGGTGTCGTGCGCTGTGAGGCGTGCGGCATGGCCCTCGCGCTACACGCGCCCCGGCCACGCTGCGTCTGCCGGCTGTGCGCCGCCACTCCGCCGCTGCCCCGACCACTGTCCGCGCACTGCCGCGGGCGGCGACTCGTCGCCGTTCGGCTGGGGCTCGAGCGCGTCGAGCACGCCGTGCGCCGGCGATTTCCCAAGGCCCGGCGTGGCGCGCTACGACCCCGAGGCAACGCGCGGCGCCCGGCGCGGGGCGCAGCGCGCGGCGCGCGCCGCGCCGCCGACATCGGTCATCGGCACTCGAGGGTGCGCTCCGACTCTTCTGGCCCGGCGGCGCTCGGCCTGGCCGGCTTCGTCTCGCCGATCAGCTCCTCCGTCTGCCCGACTTCCGGGCGGGCGAGCGGACGTTCGCGCTTCTGTGGGCGGCGGCCGAGCGCGTGCGCCCGGACGGCTTGCATGATCATCCAGTCGCAGAATCCCACGCACTACGCCATCGACGCGCGTCGCCCGCCGGGATCTCGGCCGGCTTCTATCGCGCGCGAGCTGGAGTTCCGGGCGCGAGCTGCGGCTATCCGCCGTTCCGCCGGCTCGCGCTGCTCACGATCACGGCGGCCGGCCGCGGCCGAGACGCAGCGCGTCGCCGACGAGGTGGCCGGCGGCGGGTGCGCGCCTCGTCGCGGTTGACCGTCCATCCGCCGGTCGCCGACGCGAGCGCGACGCGCGCGCGGCGCAGTCGTGGTGAAGGGCGACGCCGATCTGCCGGCCGCGCTGGCGCACGCGCTGGAGGACTTCAGGGCCGCGGCCGCGCCGTCAGCGCGCGGTATCATGGACGTGGAGGTGGATCCGGTCGAATGGCCGTCCTGAAGGTTCGTCGTTACGGTGATCCGAGTGCTGCGACGCCGCGCGCAGTCGCCGATCGACGACGGTGACGCCCGAGATTCGCGCGCCTGGTCGACGACATGATCGACACGATGTACGACGAGGTCGGCATCGGCCTGGCCGCGCCGCAGGTCGGCGCCTCGGTGCGCCTGCTGGTCGTGGGCGACGAGGACGGCGGCGCGGCGCTCAGGCGCTCGTGCAATCCTGTCATCACCGAGCAGGGCGGCACGCGTCACGGCCGAGGAGGGCTGCCTGTCACTCCCCGGCTTCTTCGCGCCGGTCACGCGCGCGCAGTGGGTGAAGCTGGAAGCGCAGGATCTCGACTGGCCGGCCGATCGTCGATCACGCGCCCGCGGCCTGCGGCCCGCGCGTGTTCCAGCACGAGATCGATCACCTCGACGCGGCGTGCTGTTCATCGACCGCGCCGGATGCCGTCGCCCGCGACCGCATCGAAGCGCCGGATCAAGAAGGAAGGCTTCAGCGAGGATCGCTCCGCGCACCGCGCCTTCGCGCTGTAGTCCGCTGAAGGTTCTGTTCTACGGCACGCCCGGCGTTCGCGCTGCCGGCGTTCGAGGCGCTCCGCCGACGCCACACGATCGTCACCGTCGTCACGCAGCCCGACCGGCCCTGCTCATCGCGGACAGCGGCTGACGGCGCCGCCGGTGAAGGTCGCCGCGCTGGCAGGCCGGGCCTGCCGGTCCTGCAGCGCCGCGCGACTGCGCGATCCCGAGTGGCCCGAGCGGCTGCGCGGCGCTCGGCGCCGACGTCGCGGTGGTGGTCGCCTTCGGGCAGATCCTGCCCACGGCCGTCCTCGATGCGCCCGCGCGCGAGGCTCGATCAACATCCACGGCTCGCTGCTGCCCAAGTACCGGGGCGCGGCGCCTTATCCAGTGGGCGATCATCCGCGGCGAGACCGTGACCGGGATCACGACGTTCCAGATGGACGCGCGGCATGGACACGGGGCGCGATGCTGCTGACGCGCGGAGACGCCGATCGGAGCTGAGGACGACGGCGGGCGAGCTGTCCGGAGCGGCTGGCCGACGCTGGGCGCCGAGGTGATCCTGGACACGCTGGCGCGCCTGGACACGCTGACGCCGAGCCGCAGCCCGACGGCGCGACGCTCGCTCCCGCCTGAAAGAAGAGCAATACGTAACTGAACGAAGCAT
>ERZ1370068.2944-contig-2070_pt1 | contig 23026 bp, 30 predicted proteins | sample MGYA00561227_ERZ1370068 | MGnify/ENA primary metagenome ERZ1370068 (study PRJEB38410, sample SAMEA6850437) | metagenome | study: Metagenomic assessment of the ecological functions of the soil: analysis of the soil microbiota associated with the...
GAAGGTCATGTCGGCGTCGTCGAGATCCAGCGGCCGCCGCACAACTTCTTCGACAATTCGCTGATCAACCAGATCGCCGACGCCTTCGAGGCGTTCGATCGCGACATGCAACATCCGCGCCTACGTGCTGTGCGCGCAGGGCAAGTCGTTCTGCGCCGGCGCCGACTTCGCCAACCGGCCCGCAGACCGGCGCGGCCGAGAGCGGCAAGCGCACCTCTACAAGGAGGCGACGCGCCTGTTCCGCTCGAAGAAGCCCATCGTCGCCGCGGTGCAGGGCCCGGCGATCGGCGGCGGCCTCGGCCTCGCGCGTGATGCCGGACTTCCGCGTCACCTGCGCGGAGGCGCGCTTCTCGCGCCAACTTCACGCGGCTCGGCTTCCATCCCGGCTTCTCGCTTCACCTTCACGCTGCCGCGCCTGGTCGGCCAGCAGAAGGCGAACCTGATGTTCTACACCGGCCGCCGCATCGGCGGCGAGCGAGGCGCGTCGCATGGGGCATGGCCGACGTGCTGGTGCCGCTGGCCGACGTGCGCAAGGCCGCGATCGGCGCTCGCCACCGAGATCGCCGAAGTCCGCGCCGCTCGCCGGTCCAGTCGACGCGCGAGACCATGCGCCGCGGCTTCGCCGACGGCGCCGAGGCCGCCACCGAGCGCGAGCTCACCGAGCAGGACTGGACGCGCAAGACCGAGGACTTCAAGGAAGGCGTGAAGTCCTACGCCGAGAAGCGCGTCGGCAACTTCAAGGGCCGCTAGATGGCGCAGCTCGCGGGAAGGCCGCCATCGTCACCGGCGGCGCTTCCGGCATCGGCGAGGCCTGCTCGCGAGACGCTGGCGCGCGAGGGCGCGGCGGTGCTGGTCACCGACGTCGACGACGCGCTGGGCAAGGACGGTCGTCGAGCGCATCGACAAGGCGCGGCGGCAGGCGCATTACCTGCACCACGACGTGCGCGACGAGGCGGCGTGGCTCCGGCGTGATCGCCGAGGCCGAGAAGCTGCTTCGGCCGGCTCGACATCATGGTGGCCAATGCCGGCATCGGCATCATGGCGCCGATCGAGACCATGACCCTGGCCGACTGGCAGCGCCAGCAGGCGATCAACCTCGACGGCGTGTTCCTGTCGATCAAGCACGCCATCCCGGCGCTGCGAGCGCGCCGGGCGGCGGCTCGATCGTGCTGATGTCGTCGGTCGCGGGCCTGCGCGGCGCGCCGGGCTCTGGCCGGCCTATTCGCGCGACCAAGGGCGGCGTGCGGCTGCTCGCCAAGTCGGTGGCGCTCGAGCATGCGCGCCGACAACATCCGCTGCAACTCGGTGCATCCCGGCATCATCGCCACGCCGATCTGGGACAAGATCCCGACCGGCGCCGAGGGCAACCGCCGCAACGCGCCGATCGATCCGCAGCGAGCGCGCCGCGGCAGTGGTGCCGCTGGCCCGCGTCGGCGAGGCGCAGGACATCGCCAACGGCGTGGTGTTCCTTTGCACAGAGGCAGCAAGCTACGTCACCGGCCAGGAGCTGGTGATCGATGGCGGCATGACTGCGCGGCGGACGGCCACAGCGGCCGTCGTAGACGCGCGCTTGACGGCGCGCCGTCCCACGCCGATATGCAATCGATGCGCAGGTTGGCGGCGGTGACGATCGTGTTTGCTCTCGGCCTGACCGGGGCATCGGCGCTGGCGCCAGCCTTGGCGCAGGGCGTGGCGCCGGGCGGTGGCATCGGCAACACGACCGGCATCGGCAGCGGGCTGGGCGGGGTGATCGGCGGCACCGGCCCGAACTATCCCAACGGCACGACGCAGCCCTCGCTGCCGCCGCCCCGCCACCCGGCGGCTATGGCGGGCCGGCGCCCTCGCTGCCCACCATCTCGACCATGCGACCGTCGACCTACGCGCCGTCCAGCAGTTACGCGCCGTCCAGCAGCTATTCGTTCGAGCGGAACCCGCCCCGGTTGCCGACCGATGCGCTGCGGCTTCCCGAACAGCCGATCGCCGATCTGTCGTTCCTCAAGGGTTGCTGGCGCAGCGAGGTGTTCCAGTACGCGCGCCACGCCGGAACGGCGACCTATTGCTTCTACGACAAAGGCGTCGGACGATTTCTCTACGCGCGCCTCGACCAGCCGGACTATTACTGCCGCGGGACGGCGCAGGCGGCCTATGTCGGCCTGCAGCTTCGCCTTCATGGCCTGAACACGACCTGCAGCCAGCGCAAGCGACATGCCCCCCGACGATCGACTGCGGACAGCCCGCCGGCGACGCCGCCTAATGCCGCGGCAACGCCGCCTCCCCGCCGGCACCGAGACCTGGACCGTCCGCCTGTATCGGGTCCAGCTAGCGCCTCGCCGCCGGGACGCAACCTGTCTCCCCTTGGCGGGTTGAGTCACTGGCTTCCCGCAGGAGGAAGACTGATCAAGACACTGGCGGTGACACTCGCGGCTGTCGCGCTGCTTGCCGCGACCGGATGCGAACTGAACGGCCAAAAGCAGGCCCAGCCGGGTTCAGTCCAGTTGCCAGGTCAGCGCGCGGTGCTGAACGCCAACCCGAACGTGCCGCCCGACGAATGGGCGGCGCCTCCCCGGACGGCGAGAGGAACGTAAGCGCTTCGTCACGCCAACTGCTCGTCCATCAGCTTGAGCGCTTCGGCGGCGAAGGCGCGCATGTTGGCGACCCGGTCGTTCGAGCCGGTGCGCAGGGTGCGCGCGATCCTGCCCTTGGGACCGACCACGGCGCACGCAGGTGTGGCCCGCGGGATCGCCGTAGGAATTGCCGGTCGGGCCCGAGGCGCCGGTTTCGGCCAGACCCCAGGTCGTGCTCAGCCGCTCGCGCACCATGCTCTGCCGCCAGCGTCGCCCATGGCTCCGACGAGGAGCGGATGCCGGCGCGCTTTTCGCGTGGTCGCGGTCAGGAAGGCCTCGCCGGCCGGGCGCGTATAGACCACCGCGCCGCCCATGAAATAGGCCGAGGCGCCGGGCACGGCGAGCAGCACGGCGGAGATCAGGCCGCCGGCCGACGATTCCGGACACGCCGACCGTCTCCTTGCGCGCCTTCAGTTTCTCGCCGACGCGTTTGGCGAGCGGCAGCAAGCGAGTCCATGGGTCAGTCCTTCTTCTTCGTGAAGATGTCGAGCACCAGCGGCACCTGACTTGCCGATCCACACCGCGCGGTCGCGATGGTCCTCGAGATCCTGGCCGGTGTTGGGATGGATGAAGACGGTGAGATCGCCGTGGTTCAGCGTCAGCCACGAGATCAGCGGCGCGAGCTGCTCGTTCTTGAAGTGCGACCTGGTAGCTGAAGCATGGGATGCGGGCCGACGGGCTTCTCGTGGAAGCGGCCCATCTCGATGGCGAAGGCCTTCTCGATCCTCTCGCGCAGCGCCCAGGCGGCGTCGCGCGATGGCCGGGTCGAAATAGACGTGGGCGTGCCAGTCCTTGATCTGCGGCAGTGTCCATGAGCGTCACCCTACCACATCGCAGCGCCCGCCAGACGGAACCTGGAGCCGTTCCCCGGACCGGACTCGCTTGCTAGGCTCGCGCCCATCATGAACTTCGATTTTTCCGACGACCAGAAGCTGCTCAAGGAGCAGGTTCGCAAATTCCTCGCCGACAAGTGCCCGATGAAAGTCGTGCGCCGCGTGCTCGACGGCAACGAAACCTACGCCGACGAGGTCTGGAAGGGCCTGGTCGAGCTTGGCGTGCCGGGCATCGGCCATCCCCGAGGAGTATGGCGGGCTTGGCCTGTCGCCGCTCGAGCTCTGCGTCGTCGCCGAGGAGATCGGCCGGGTCGCCGCGCCGGTGCCGTTCGACACGCTCGGTCGTGCTGGCGACCGAAGCGCTGAAGCTCGCGGGCTCCGAGGCGCAGAAGAAGAAATGGCTGCCCGAGCTGGCGGCCGGCAAGGCGATCGGCACGCTGGCCGTCGCCGAAGGCCCGCAGCCGCCCAGCCGCGCAACATCCGCACGACCTTCGGCGGCGGCCGGCTCAACGGCAAGAAGGTGCCGGTGGCCGACGGCGAGGCGCGCGACCTTCGCGATCGTGCTGGCCAACACCGGCGGGCAAGGCGATCGCGCCTGTCGCTGGCGCTGGTCGATCTCGAGCAGGCGGCGCGTGACCGAAGAAGCGCGTCGAGACCATCGATCCGGCGCGCAAGCATGCCGAGCTGACCTTCAACGGACGCGTCGGCCGAGCTGTTGGGCGCCGAGGGCGAGGGCTGGCGCCTGCTCGAGCGGCTGTACGATGCGGCGGCGGTCTACTTCGCCTTCGCGCAGGTCGGCGGCGCGGAAGCGCGCGATGTGCATGGCGCGCGACTACGCCCTGCAGCGCCAGGCCTTCGGCCGCGCCATCGGCTCGTACCAGGCGATCAAGCACAAGCTCGCCGACTGCTACGTCAAGCTCGAGCTGGCGCGCTCCAACGCCTACTACGGCGCCATGATGCTGACCGACGGCGGCGCCGACCTGCCGCTGCGCCGCGGCGGCGGCGCGCATCGCCGCCACCGAGGCCTACGATTTCGCCTCGAAGGAGAACATCCAGACCCATGGCGGCATCGGCTTCACCTGGGAGGCCGACACGCAGTTCCACCTACCGCCGCGCCGCGCGTGATGGCGCTCATCGATCGGCGGGCCGATGGCGTGGAAGGACAAGCTGGTGACGCCGGCTGGAACAGAAGAACGCGGCCTGAAAGGAGGCAAACCAAATGGATTTCAACGACACTCGCCTGAAGAAGCCGCTTCCGCAAGGAAGTGCGCGCCTGGCTCGACGCCAACGCCACGCGCAAGAGCGACGACAAGCAGAGCTTCCGCGCCCGCAACGACGATCCCGAGCTGCTCGAAGAAGGCCAAGGCCTGGCAGGACAAGAAGGCCGAGGCCGGCTATGCGCGCATCGACCTGGCCGAAGGAGTTCGGCGGCCGCGGCGGCTCGCCGATCCTGCAGGTGATCTACCAGCAGGAGGAAGCGAACTACCTGGTGCCGCTGGGCTTCTTCGATATCGGGCTCGGCATGTGCATCCCGACCATGATGGCCTATGCCGCGCCCGAGCATCTCAAGCGCTACGTGAAGCCCGCGCTGCACGGCGAGGAAGTCTGGTGCCAGCTCTTCTCCGAGCCGGCCGCCGGCTCCGACGTGGCCGGCATCCGCACCAAGGCCGAGCGCGACGGTGACGGCGAAGGGTGGGTGATCAACGGCCAGAAGGTCTGGACCTCGGGCGCGCACTACTGCGACTACGGCATCATCATCACCCGCACCGATCCCAACGTGCCCAAGCACGCGGGCCTCACCATGTTCTTCCTGTCGATGAAGACGCCGGGCGTCGAGGTGCGGCCGATCAAGCAGATGTCGGGCGGCGCCAACTTCAACGAGGTGTTCTTCACCGACGTGCGCGTCCCCGACAGCCAGCGGCTGGGCAAGGTGGGCGAGGGCTGGAAGGCGGCGCTCACCACCCTGATGAACGAGCGGCTGGCGGTCGGCCTGCCGTCGGGCGGCCTCGATGTCGACGAGCTGATGGAGCTGGCGCGCGACACCGACCTCGAGGACGGGCCGGCGATCCGCAACCAGCAGGTGCGCGGCAAGATCGCCGACTGGTACGTCCAGCAGCAGGGCCTGAAGCTGACGCGCTACCGCACGCTGACGGCGCTTTCCAAGGGCCAGACGCCGGGGCCGGAATCCTCGATCATCAAGATCGTGGCGGCGCCCAAGATGCAGGACATGGGCGCCTTCGCCATGGAGCTGATGGGCCCGGCCGGCATCATGAAGGAGGAGGTGCCGCAGCGCCGCCGGCTTCCAGGCGCAATGGATCGGCGGCGCCGGGCTTCCGCATCGCCGGCGGCACCGACGAGATCCTGCGCAACATCGTGGCCGAGCGCGTGCTCGGCCTGCCGCAGGACGTGCGCGTCGACAAGGACGTGCCGTTCCAAGTCAGATGGCGGCAGCACGATAGCGCGTCAGCTGGCGCACAGGCGCCGCTGAGGGCGCCTAACGCATCTTGAGCGCCCACTCCGTGTACTTCGCCGCCTGCGCTTGCTGGTCGGCGTAGTACTTGGCGTATTCCTCGCCGACCATCGGCTTCAGCGCGAGGCCGACAGCGTCCATCTTGTAGCTTCATGGTCGGGGTTGCTGCCATCGCCTTCATGCAGCGCGGCCTCGAGCACCTTGATGATCGTCGGCCGGCGTGCCCTTCTGGACGCGCCGATGCCGCGCGTCGAGTAGGAGATGACCGTCGGATAGCCGAGCTCCTGGCGGTCGGCACGTCGGGCAGGAACTTGGAGCGCTCGTTGTCGGTGACGGCCAGCGCCGCGGCATCTCGCCCGACCGCACGCGCTTGAAGACGCCGCCGACATTGTCGAAGGCGACGTCGACATGGCCGCCCAGCACGCCGGTGAGCTGCTGCGCGCCGCCGTCGAAATGGACGATGCGGAACTCGCACCTTGCGCGGCCTCCTGCATCATCAGGATGGCGAGATGGTCGTCGCTCAGGATGCCGGTGGTGCAGGCGCTGATCTTGCCCGGGTTCTTCTTCGCCGCGTCGATCAGGTCGGCCAAGCGTCTTGTAGGGGCTGTCGGCCTTGACCCAGATCATGCCGGGATCGAGCACCTGGTTGATGATCGGGGATGAAGGCTGTCGATGCGTGAAGACGGCCTTGCGCTCGGGATCGAGCGCGATGGTGTTGATGCCCGGCAGGTTGAGGAAGCCGAGCGTATAGCCGTCCGGCCGGGCGCGCGCCGCTTCGGTGAAGCCGATCTGGCCGCCGGCGCCGGCCTTGTTCACCACCAGTGATCGGCTGGCCGAATCCTTCTCCGCCGACGCGGCCACGATGCGCGCGCCGACGTCGGTGCTGCCGCCGGCCGGGAAGGCGACGATCAGCTGCACGGCGCGGCGCGGATAGTTCTGCGCCAGGGCGGGGCTGGCGACGGCGCCGTGGCCGCCGAGGCGGCGAGCAGGGTGCGGCGACGGATGAGCATTGTTCTTCCTCCCTGGCTGACAATTCGAACATCTGTCACTCGACGTCGGCCTCCCTGAGCGGAGCGAGCGAGCGCGGCTTGAGCACGCAGGAAGCCGATCACGATCACCGGCACGGCGAGCAGCGCGAGCGCCACCGGCCGGTCGAGGAAGATCGGCGAAGCTGCCGCCGGAGATCTCGAGCGTCGTGCGCAGCGATTTCTCCATCATCGGCCCCAGGATCAGCGCCAGGATGGCCGGCGCGATCGGGAAGTCGAGCTTGCGCAGCAGGTAGCCGATGATGCCGAAGCCCAGCATCACCCAGACGTCGAACAGGCTCTGCTTCAGCCCGTAGGCGCCGATCACGCAGAAGATCAGCACGCCCGCGCACATGTAGCTGAACGGGATCTTCAGCAGCTTGGCCCACAGGCCGACCAGCGGCAGGTTGAGGATCAGCAGGATCGACGTTGCCGACGAAGAAGCTCGCGATCACCGTCCAGACCAGGTCGGGCCGCTCCGGTGAACAGGAACGGCCCCGGCGTGATGCCGTTGATGATGAAGGCGCCCATCAGCACCGCGATGGTGGGCGAGCTCGGGATGCCGAGCGCCAGCAGCGGCACCATGGCGGCGTTGGCGTAGGCGTTGTTGGCGGTTTCGGCCGAGGCCACGCCCTCGATCGCGCCCTTGCCGAAGCGCTCCGGCGTCTTGGAGACGCGCTTCTCCAGCACGTAGGCCATGAAGGTCGGCACGATGGCGCCGACGCCCGGGATCAGGCCGAGCACGAAGCCCACCCCGGTGCCGCGGCCATGATGCGCCGCCGACGCGACTGCCATTCCTCGCGGCGTCGGCATCCAGCTTCTTGAGCTCGGCCTCGATCATGCGCGGTCTGGCGCGTCTCGGCCGCCAGCAGGAGCTCGGCGACGCCGAACAGGCCCATCGACCACCGGGACGAAGCCGATGCCGTCGTAGAGCTCGGCGATGCCGAAGGTGAAGCGCGGCGCGCCGCGCACCGGGTCGAGGCCGCATCATGGCGAGCAGCAGGCCGAGCACCGTCATCAGCAGGGCCGCCAGCGATGTTCTTGCCGGCCAGGCCGATCACCGAGGCAGAGGCCCGCCACCATCAGCGCGAAGAACTCGGCCGGCCCGAACTTCGAGCGCCAGCGAGGCGAGCGGCATGGCGACCACGCACCAGCGCCGACGGTGGCGAGCGTGCCGCCGACGAACGAGCCGATGGCGGCGATGCCGAGCGCCGAGCCGGCGCGGCCCTGGCGCGCCATCTGGTGGCCGTCGATGCAGGTCACCACCGAGCGCCGCCTCGCCCGGCACGTTGATCAGCACCGAGGTGATGGTGCCGCCATACATCGCGCCGTAGTAGATCGCGCGCAGCATGATGATGGCGCCGGTCGGATCGAGGCTGAAGGTGAGCGGGATCAGGATCGCCGTGCCGGCCGCCGGCCCGAGCCCGGCAGCACGCCGATCAGCGTGCCCAGCATGCAGCCCGCGAGCGCGATAGAGCAGATATTGCCAGTGACAGGCGCCGCGGCGAGCCCGACGAGCAGGTGGCCGAGCGACGTCCATCGATCTAGAGCCCGAACTCGCCGACCGGCAGGAGCACGTCCAGCCAGGTGGTGAAGACGTAGTAGACGCCGAAGCTGCCGAGCGACGGCGAAGAGGGCGATCACCCACCAGCGCCGTTCGCCAAGCGCGATGACGCAGGGCGGCGTTGAACGACCAGCATGGCGAGCCGGAAGCCGACGTACTCCATCACCAGCGTGACCGCTGCCAGAGCAGCCACGACGATGGCCAGCCAACGCGCGCGCGCCGGGACCATGCGGCAGGATGCGGATCTCGGCATCGGCGGGATCAGCCGCCTCGCGAAATGTCGCGATCAGCAGGGCGAGGAGCCAGCACCGACGCCGATCAGCGCCAGCCAGAACGGAAAGAAGCCCGGGCCGGGCGCCCAGGCGGTCCGTCAGCGGCAGCAGCAACGATTGCCAGATGGCGAACAGGCAGAACACCAGCATGGCGCCTGTCGCGATCAGCCAGACCTCGGCGCATGCCCGGTGGCTCCTCCCTGTTTTCTTCTGCTCTTGCCTTGCGTCGAGCATAGCGAGCTTGGCATGGTCAGCACAAGACTCGGGAGGAAAGGCATGAACAGGCTCGACGGCAAGGTCGCGTTCCTGGTCGGCGCGGCGCGCGGCATCGGCGGCGCGACGGCGAAGCTCGATGGCGAGCGCCGGCGCCAAGGTGGCGATCGGCGACGTGCTCGACGAGCGCGGCCGCAAGACCGCGAAGGAGATCGAGGCGCGGCGGCAGGCGCTCTACGTCTCATCTCGACGTCACGCAGGAGGCGAGCTGGGCCGACGCCATGGACGCCACGGTCGAAGAAGTTCGGCAAGCTCGACGTGCTGGTGAACAATGCCGGCATCTTCAACGGCAAGGGCGTCGAGGAGGCGAGCGCTCGACGAATGGAACAGGCTGGTGGCCGTGAACCTGACCGGCGTCGTGCTGGGCACGCGCGCGCGCGCTGCCGCATCTCAAGGCGAGCGGCGCCAAGAGCGCGCATGGTGCCGCCATCGTCAACCTGGCGTCGATCGCGGGCCTGGTCGGCTCGCAGCTCGATCCGCTCTATTCGCTGACCAAGGGCGGCGTCACGCTGTTCACCAAGTCGACGGCGCTGGAGTTCGGCCGCAAGGGCTACAAGATCCGGGTCAACTCGATCCATCCCGGCCTCATCGAGACCGACATGGGCCAGCAGACCTTCGCCATGCGCGCCCGCCAGCAGCGGCACCAACGACACCGAGACAGGCGCGCCAAGGCCACGCTCGCCCTGCACCCGATCGGCCGGCTCGGGCGTCGCCGACGACATCGCCAAGGGCATCGTGTTCCTGGCCTCGGACGATGCGGGCTTCATGACCGGGGCGGGCCTGGTCGTCGACGGCGGCTGGACCGCTCACTGAGGAGAGAGCCATGCGCTTCGGACTTCTGTACGAACACCAGCTGCCGCGCCCGTGGACGGCGGGCACCGAGCACCGCCTGTTCAAGGATGCGCTGGCGCAGGTCGAGCTGGCCGACCGTCTCGGCATCGACCACATCTGGGAGGTCGAGCACCACTTCCTCGAGGAGTACGCCCACTCCTCGGCGCCGGAAGTGTTCCTCGCCGCCTGCGCCGCGCGCACCAAGCAGCATCCGCATCGGCCACGGCGTCGTGCTGGCGCCGCCCGGCTACAACCATCCGGCCCGCGTCGCCGAGCGCATCGCCACGCTCGACCTGATCTCCGACGGCCGGGTCGACTGGGGCACCGGCGAATCGGCCTCGCGGGTCGAGCTCGAAGGCTTCGGCATCGACCCCGACCAGAAGAAGCGCGATGTGGGCGCGAGGCGGTCGAGCAGACCGCCAACATGATGGCGATGAGCCCCTATCCCGGCTTCCAGGGCAAGTACTTCTCCATGCCGGTGCGCAACGTGGTGCCCAAGCCGCTGCAGAAGCCGCATCCGCCGATCTGGGTGGCCTGCAGCCGAGCGCGAGACCATCCATGCCGCGGCGCGCGCCGGCATCGGCGCGCTCACCTTCGCCTTCGTCGATCCGGCCGAGGCGGGCAAGTGGGCGCACGAATACTACGAGATCATCAAGAGCGACCAGTGCGTGCCGATCGGCCACGCGGTGAACGCCAACGTCGCCATGGTGACCGGCTTCTCCTGCCACGAGGATCGCGACGAGGCGCGGCGCCGCGGCACCGAGGGCTTCCAGTTCTTCGGCTATTCGCTCGGCCACTACTACGTCTACGGCCACCATCAGCCGGGCGTCACCGACGTCTGGCAGCGCTTCGAGGCGGCCAAGGACAAGCTGCCGCCGGTCGGACAGGGCAGCGGCATCGGCACGCCGGCCGAGCTGACCGAGCATCTGCGCGAGCTACCAGGATGCCGGCGTCGACCAGGTCGTGTTCATCCAGCAGGGCGGCCGCAACAAGCACGAGCATATCTGCGATTCAGCTGAACCTGTTCGCCGCCAAGGTGATGCCGGCGCTGAAGGCCGATCAGGCGGCGCGCGATGCGAAGAAGCAGGCGCGAGCTGGCGCCCTTCATCGAGGCGGCGCTCGAAGCGCAAGAAGCGCATGGCGCCGGTCGCGCCGTCGGCGGTGCCGACGGTCTCGGCCTACGGCCGCACCATCGTGCAGGACGAGCCAGGCCAGCCGAAGGCCCGACGCACCATATCGCCGCCGACATCACCGTGATGATGGACGACCCGCGCGGAAGAAGAAAAGAAGCAGCAGGGCGGATGCAGCAGGGCCGCATCGAGCTTGGCGAGCGTCGCTGACGCGCTCACTCAGGATGCGGCAGCACCTCTAGAAGATGCCGGCTGCGAGGCCTGCCGCCATCGCCGCGCCCAGCTCCTCGCATTGCTCGACGAAGGCCGGCTGCCAGGGCCCTTGCAGATCAGCGGCTCCTGCACGGCCCGCCAGCGCAGGCCGGTCGAGGATGGTCTCGACGCCGCGGCGCGTGCCGGTGCCGTCGCTGCCGGCGCGGATATAGAGCGCGCAGGGCAGGCCTTGCGTCTTCTCCAGCAGCGGGTTGTAGGAGCGGTCGAAGAAGTCCTTCAGCGCGCCGCTCATGTAGCCGAGGTTCTCGGTCGTGCCGAGGATGACCGCCTGGGCGGCCAGCACGTCGTCGGGCCCGGCCTGCAATGGCGCCGACCACGCGCACGTCGATGCCCGTTTCGCTCCGCGCGCCGCGTTCCACGGCGTCGCGCAGGGCAGCGGTGTTCTCCGACGGCGCGTGCGCCACGATGAGCAGCCGTTTCGACATGGAGGGTTTTACCCCGTAATCGCCGCCATGCTCAAGAAACTCCTGATCGCCAATCGCGGCGAGATCGCCATCCGCATCGCCCAGGCCGCGGCCGAGCTCGGCATCGCCACGGTCGGCATGCATCTCCGAGGACGACGCCACGTCGCTGCACGTCCGGCGCGTCGACGAGGCGATCGCGCTGAAGGGCAAGGCGCGGCGGCCTATCTCGATATCGCGGGCGTGATCGCGGCGGCGAAGAAGGCCGGCTGCGACGCGGTCCATCCGGGCTACGGCTTCTGTCGGAGAATGCCGACTTCGCGCAGGCCTGCGTCGAGGCCGAAGATCGCCTTCGTCGGCCCGACGCCCGAGCAGCTCGAACTGTTCGGCGACAAGGCGCGCGCCCGCGCCCATGCCGCAGAAGTGCAAGGTGCCGGTGCTGCCGGGCACCGACGTCGATCGACCTTGCCGGCGCAGCGGCGTTCTTCAAGAAGCATGCGAAGTCGGGCATCGCGCTGAAGGCCATCGCCGGCGGCGGCGGGCGCGGCATGCGGCTGATCAGGACCGAGGGCGAGATCGCCGATGCCTTCGCGCGCGTGCCTCGGCCGAGGCCAAGTCGGCGTTCGGCAACGGCGCTCTCTATGCCGAGCGGCTGGTCGGCCGCGCGCGCCACATCGAGGTGCAGATCGTGGGCGACGGCAAGGGCGGCATCGTGGCGCTGGGCGAGCGCGAATGCACCCTGCAGCGGCGCAGCCAGAAGATCGTCGAGCTGGCGCCCAGCCCCAACCTCAAGCCCGGCGTTGCGCAAGAAGATCGTCGACGCTGCGGTCGCCATGGCCAAGGCCGTGAAGTACCGCAGCCTCGGCACCTTCGAGTTCCTGGTCGACGGCGAGCGGACTTCTTCTTCATCGAGGCCAATCCGCGCCTGCAGGTCGAGCACACCGTCACCGAAGAGGTGTGGGGCGTCGATCTGGTGAAGGCGCAGCTGCGGCTGGCCAGCGGCGTCGCTCCTGGCCAAGACCGGCCTCGACGGCGCCGCCGCGCGGCCACGCGATCCAGCTCCGCGGTCAACATGGAGACCATGACCGCGGACGGCTCGGCCAAGCCGGGCGGCGGCACGCTCACGGTGTTCGAGCCGCCGTCGGGACCGGGCGTGCGCGTCGATACCTACGGCTATGCCGGCTACCGCACCAATCCCAACTTCGATCCGCTGCTCGCCAAGGTGATCGTGCACAGCCGTCGCCGACTTTGCCGACGCGCTCGGCGCGGCCGAGCGGGCGCTGGCGGCGTTCCGGCTGGAAGGCGCGCCCAGCAACATCGCCTTCCTGCGCGCCTGCTCGCCGCACAAGCGATTTCCGCGCCGACAAGGTCCATACGCGCTTCGTCGACGAGCATGCCAAGGCAGCTGATCGACGCCGCGGCGCAAGCTGCAATCGCGGCCTTTATTTCCAGGCCGCGCCGCGGCGTCGCCCGGCGGCGCCGGCAGGCCGGCGCGCAGGTCGATGCGGTCGATCCGCTGGCGGTGCTGGCCTTCGGCAAGACGGCAGCGACACAGGCCGACGCCGCAGGCATGCCGTCAGGACGCGCCGGAAGGCACGGTGGCGGTGCCGGCGCCGATGCAGGGCACGATCGTCAGCATCTCGGTCAAGGAAGGGCGATGCCGTCGCCGCCGGCCAGCCGCTGCTGATCATGGACGCCATGAAGATGCAGCACGAGATCAGGAGCCCGGCGCGCGGCTATGTGCGGCGGATCGCGGTCGAAGCCGGCGAGACGATCTACGAGGGCCATGCGCTGCTGTTCGTCGAGGAGGCCGATGTCGAGGTGAAGGGCGCGGCGGCCGAGGAGAAGATCGACCTCGACCATATCCGGCCCGACCTCGCCGAGTATTTCGAGCGCCGCGCGCATGACGCTCGACGACAAGCGGCCCGAGTCGCAGTGGCGCGGCGGCGCAAGACCAACCAGCGCACGGCGCGGCAGAATCTCGACGACCTGGTCGATCCCGGCAGCTTCGTCGAATGGGGCGCCTTCGCCATCGCCAGCCAGCGGACGCGCCGCACGCATGGAAGACCTGATCGAGAAGACGCCGGCCGACGGGCTGATCACCGGCATCGGCCGGGTCAACGGCTCGCTGTTCGGGCCCGAGAGCAGTCGCGCGTGCGCCGTCGCGCACTACGACTACACGGTGCTGGCCGGCACCCAGGGCAAGACCAACCATCACAAGAAGGACCGGCTGTTCGAGATCGTCGAGGAGCAGCGCATCCCGCTGGTCTTCTTCACCGAGGGCGGCGGCGGCCGGCCGGGCGACGTCGACGTGCAGTCGGTGGCCGGCCTCAACACCATGGCCTTCCACATCTTCGGGCGCCTGAGCGGCGTCGTCGCCGCTGGTCGGCATCAATTCCGGGCCGCTGCTTCGCCGGCAACGCCGCGCTCCTCGGCTGCTGCGACGTGGTGATCGCCACCAGGAACTCGTCGATCGGCATGGGCGGGCCGGCGATGATCGAGGGCGGCAATCTCGGCGTGTTCGCGCCCGAGGAAGTGGGCCCGATGAGCGTGCAGGTGCCCAACGGCACGGTCGACATCGCGGTCGAGGACGAGGCCGAGGCGGTGGCCGTCGCCAAGAAGTACCTGTCGTACTTCCAGGGCACGCTGCCGGAGTGGCGGGCGGCCGACCAGCGGCTGCTGCGCCGCGCCATCCCCGAGAACCGGCTGCGCGTCTACGACGTGCGCGACGTCATCGACACGCTGTGCGACGAGGGCTCGGTGCTCGAGCTGCGCCGCGCCTTCGGCCCCGGCATGGTGACGGCGCTGGCGCGCATCGAGGGCAAGCCGTTCGGCATCGTCGCCAACAATCCCGACGCATCTCGCCGGCGCGATCGACTCCGACGGCTCGGACAAGGCCGCGCGCTTCCTGCAGCTCTGCGACGCCTTCGACCTGCCCGTGCTGTTCCTGTGCGACACGCCCGGGCATGATGGTCGGGCCCGAGGTCGAGAAGACGGCGCTGGTGCGCCACTGCTCGCCGGCTGTTCGTGACCGGCGCCAATCTCGGCGTGCCGTTCGGCACCATCGTGCTGCGCAAGGCCTATGGGCTGGGCGCCGCAGGCGATGGCCGGCGGCTCGCTTCCATGCCGGCACCTTCGCCATCTCCTGGCCGACCGGCGAGTTCGGCGGCATGGGGCTCGAGGGCGCGGTGAAGCTCGGCTACCGCAAGGAGCTCGAGGCGATCGCCGATCCGGCCGAGCGCGCGCGCGCTGTTCGACAAGATGGTGGCGGCGGCCTATGCGCGCGGCAAGGCGCTCAGCACCGCGACCTACTTCGAGGTCGACGAGGTGATCGATCCGGCCGATTCGCGCCGCTGGGTCGCGACGGCCCTGCTCGACGCCCCGCCACGACCGCGCAATCCGCACAAGAAGCGGCCGAATATTGACACTTGGTGAAGCGACATGAAGAACGCGAAGCGTCACTCGCACTCCACCCCCTGTGGGAGAGGAGCATGGAGGCTCGGGATGACGGAGAATGGTGCTACTGCGCCACCCAGAACGTGTCGGGCTGGTAGAGGCCGATGTATCCGCCGGGATCCCAGGCGTAGTAGCCTTCCTTGGGCACGTTGCGCGATCTTCGGTCCGACGACGATCGGCTGGCGGATGCCGTTCACCGTGCCGATGGAGAAGACCTCGTCGGCGTTGGCGGCCAGGATCTTGTCCCAGGCCTTGCGGCGCACCGCGGCGTCGGTCGCGGTCTCCCACTCCTTGAGGTAGTCGAGCAGCTTGCAGGCCGACGGCATGTCGCACTTCTCGCCCTGCGTGCCCTTGGACTCGCACGAACATGCCCCAGCGCGACCACTGCAGGCCGCCCTGCATGGTCGGCGCGAACTCCTTGGGGCTGGTGTTGACGCGTCGGCACGGCGGTCACGACGCCGGCGTAGGCGGTCATGATCGCCTCGCCCGAGAAGGCGCGCAGCGCGGAAATTCTCGCGGGTCTGCGGCTTGGTCAGCATCTTGATGCCGACCTTCTTCCAGATCTCGGCGATCAGCTGCAGGGCGTCGGCGTCCTCGGTCTCCTCGCTGGCATGCTCGACCACGATGGTTGCCGGCCGGCCGTCGGGCAGCAGGCGGATGCCGTCGGAGCCGCGCTTGTTCAGGCCGACCTCGTCGAGGAGCTTGTTGGCGAGCTTGGGATCGTAGTTCGCCCACTTGGTCGCGTACTCGGGCTTGAACAGCTCCGAGCGCTCCATGATCGTGTTGTTCGAGGGTTTGGCCAGGCCGAGATAGACGACCTGGTTGAGCTCGTCGCGGTCGATCGCCAGCGACAGCGCGCGGCGGAAGCGGACGTCGCGCATCAGCTTGCGCCACTCCTCGTCGCTCGGCGTTCAGGTTGGGATAGAGCGCGATCTGCGAGCCGGAGCCCGACTCCCACAGGCGAACGCTCGACGCCCGATGCTCTTGGCGCTCTTCTGCAGGAAGGTGTAGTCGCGCATGTTGAGATAGCGCGGCTGCAGGTCGGCCTCGCCGAGGCCCGCCTTGGCGGGATCAGGTTGGTCGCCGCCACGGTGAAGATCACGTCGGTCGATGTAGGGCAGCTGCTGTCCCTTCTGGTCGATGCGGTGATAGTAGGGATTGCGCACGAAGACGAAGCGCTGGGCCGGCGAGGACCGTGGTGATGCACCCACGGGTTGAGCGTCGGCAGGTCGACGTTGTCTGTTGGCGTACATCACGTCCTGGCGCCGGTAGATCTGCACCCAGCTGCCGCCCTGCTGGCCGCCCTTGGCAGCCTTGGCGATCTCCTCGGGCGGTGTACTTGGCGTGGAACTTCTTGAGGTAGTGCGCCGGCCGGAACAGGAAGAGCGGCGCGGCGCGCGCCTGGCTTCGATGAAGTAGGGATTGGGCTTGTCCCAGCTGTACCGGATCGTCCGCTCGTCGATGATCTCGACCTTGGGCGGCTGGCCGTCGACCAGCAGTTCGACCGACGGACCGGAAGGCGACAGCTCGCTTGTTGTTGGCGACGTCCTCCCAGAAGAAGCGGAAATCCTCGGTGGTGAAGGGCTGGCCATCCGACCATTTGTGGCCGGCGCGCAGCTTGAAGGTGAACTCCGCGACCGTCCTTGACCTCGTAGCTCTCGAGGATGTCGGGCTGCAGCTTGAACTTGTCGTCGTAGACGATCAGGCGGGTGTAGCTGTAGACCGTCATCAGGCGGGTATCGCGCGCGCTCGCGACCAGCATGTTGAGCTGGCCGCCCGGCTGGCCCGGGCCGTCGCCGCCGGCGAACCGCGTGACGATCAGGGGCTGCTGGGGAATGCGCTTGTCGACCGGCGGCAAGGCGCCCGACTTCACCTGATCGGCGAGCATCGGCGTCTCCTGCAGCGTCGGCAGCGGATCGGCGGCGAAGCGCCGGGCCGCACAACAGGCCGAAGAGCAACAGCCTGCGTGAAAACGCGTCTCATTCATGCTGCCTGCCCTGTAGGCTTTTTGCGGATCTCGTCAGCTGGAATCAGTCTGGATGAAATCGTCGGAAGTTGCCGAGCGTCAATGGTGCAAGGAACACACCGTGCAGCGCTACAACCGGCGCGCCAGGTTTTCTTCACGATCTGATGCCCTGCTCAGTAGCGGTCGAAGGCGCGCTTGGGCCCGGGCCGCGTGCCCTCGGCGATCAGCGGGTTTCACCGTGCCGTTGGCCTCGATCGGTGTCGGGCGCGTAGGCGCCGTGACGCCGACCGGCCTGTCGCCCTTCACCGTCACGCGCTCCATGGTGCGGCGCGCGGGATAGTAGTCGTGCGCGGCGTAGTGCTGCACCGAGCGGTTGTCCCACATCACCAGGGTGTTGGGCTGCCACTTCACCCGCAGCTGGTACTCGGGGATGGTGGCCTGGCGGTAGAGGAAGGCCAGCAGCGTGTCGCTCTCGTCGGTCTTGAGGTCCTTGATGCGCACGCAGAACTGCTGGTTGACGTAGAGGACGCGCCGGCCCGACACCGGATGCACACGCACCACGGGATGCCAGGGATTGGGAAATCGTCCTCGAGCTTGCGCAGCTTGGCGCGGTCGCTGTGGCCGAACAGCGGCCGCCACGGCTTGAAGTCGTGCAGCGCCTCCATGCCGTGGATGTGCTGCTTCATGCGCTCGCTGAAGGCCGCGATAGGCCGCGCTCATGCTGGCGAACAGCGTGTCGCCGCCGACCTCGGGCACGACCTTGCCGCGCAGGATGGTGGCCAGCGGCGGCGTCTCGCGGAAGGTCTCGTCGACGTGCCAGATGTCGGTCAGGGCCGGCGGATTGTCCGTCGGAATAGTCGAGGATGATGACCTCGGGCTTGTCGGCGAGGTTGGGCGAGAAGGGATGGATCGAGAGCTCGCCGAACAGGGCGCCGAACGCCATCTGCTGGTCGACCGTGATGTCCTGGTCGCGCAGCACGATCACTTCGTAGTTGCACCAAGGCGTCGTGCACGATCTTGAACTGCGCCGGGCTGAGCGGCTGCCGCAGGTCGACGCCCTCGATCTCGGCGCCGATGAAGCCGTTGATGGGGCGGACGCGGATTTCCGCCTCGGCCTGTGCAGCACGGCTGCCGACTGCCTAGCCAGGCTCGTCTGGCTCGCCATTGCGTTGCCTCCGCTACTCGCTTTGATGTGCGTCTACGATGCTCAGACGCGCGAATATGCGCTCGGCGGAGAACCATGGCAAGCGGCCTGGAAAACGAATTCGTGACGCTGCACGAGATCGTCAAGGCGGCGAAGATCCGGCTCAACGCCAACATCTGGGACTACCTGATCGGCGGCACCGAGACCGAGACGACGCTGCGCGCAACCGCATGGCGCTCGATCTCGATCGCCTTCCGGCCGCGCGTGCTGCGCAACGTGTCGAAGATCGATCCATCGTCGGAGATCCTGGGCAAGAAGATCCGCCTGCCGGTGATGCTGGCGCCGGTCGGCTCGCTGGAATCCTTCGAGCCGGGCGGCGGCATCACCGTCGCCAAGGGCGCGGGCGCGGGCAACGTCGGCGATGCTGATCAGCTCGGTGACGACGCTCGAAGCTCGAGGACATCGTCAAGGGCGGCGACGGCCCCAAGATCTACCAGCTCTATGTGCGCGGCGACGACAACTGGGTCGCCGAGCGCGTCAAGCAGGCGATGGGTGCGGGCTACGACGCCTTCTGCATCACCGTCGACACCCAGGTCTATTCGCGGCGCGAGCGCGACATCGCCAAGCGCTTCGTGAAGTCGTGGCGCACCGCGGCGACCGGCCAGGACCACCAGGCCGCCGTTCTCGTGGGACAACTTCAAGCAGGTGAAGGACAAGTTCCCCGACGTGAAGTTCATGCTGAAGGGCATCGGCACCGGCCGAGGATGCCGACATCGCCTGCCAGCACGGCGTCTGGGGCGTCTACTGCTCCAACCATGGCGGCCGCCAGCTCGACCATGGCCGCGGCTCGACGGCGGTGCTGCCGGAAGTGATCGACGCGGTGGCAGGGGCGGGCCAAGATCGCGGTCGACGGCTCGTTCAGCCGCGGCAGCGACATCGTCAAGGCGATCTGCCTGGGCGCCGACTGGGTCGGGCATGGGCCGGCTCTATTGCTACGGCCTTGCCGCCGCCGGCGCCGCCGGCATCGAGCGCGTGGTCGAGCTGCTGGAGGAGGAGATGAGGGAGGTGATGGGCCTTCTGGGCGTCACCAGCCTGAAGCAGCTCGACAAGAGCTACATCGCCGCCGCCATGCCGACCAACCTGCCCGGCGTGCACTCGGCGTTCCCGCTGATTGGCGAAGGCTACTGATCGTCCCTACCAGCTGGAGCTTCTCGCAGGCCGGCGGTGAGGGCGTGGTTGTCGGTGCCGGAGGCGACCTCGCCGTCGTAGCGCAGGTAGAGCTGCGTCGCCGCGGCGATGTTGGTGCTGGCCGAGAAGCCGACCACCGCGGCGTCGCGCTGCGGCGTGGCGCCGAACACGGTGAAGGAGTTGGCCGGCGCGCCGGCGAAGGCCGCCGTGATCGGCCGGCCGGTGTCGGCGATATTCGTGCAGCCAGCCCAGCCGGAGCGCGAGGTCGAGCTTGCGCTCGTTGCCGAGCCCGATCGCGCCGGCGAGATCGGCGCCGATGGTCGTGCGCTGCGAGTTGGTGGTCTGCTGCGCCACGTTGAGGCTGAGCGAGTTGGCGCCCGATTCGGTGAAGCGCGTTCTGCGTCACGCTCGAGATCTGGAAGCGGCCGAACGGCGTGATGGTCGCGGCGGCCGGCGCGTAGACGCCGATCTTGTAGCCGGCCTCGACCTGGCCGAGGAACTGGTTGGCGCCGGTGCTGCCGTTGGCGGTGCGCGGCTGCAGGCCGGGGATCATGATCTGGCGCTGCAGCTGGTTGTTGAAGTAGGCGTAGCCCGCCAGCGCGTCGGCATAGAAGCCCGACTTGCGTGAACGAGCCGTAGGCCGCGACGCTCACGCTGTCGGTCCAGCCCTGGCCCAGGAAGCTGTTCACCCACTGCGTGCCGTGGGTGTAGCCGGCGCCGATGCCGACCAGGAAGCGCGGGTCGAAGCGGTAGTCGATGCCGGCGGCGGCGCCGCCGAAGTTGTAGGTCAGCGTCGAGGCATTGGTGTCGCCCTGCACGCTGCCGAGGCCGCCGAGCGCGCTGACCCAGGCGCTCAACGGGCTCGCGCCGTCGCAGGCCGCGATCTCGCAGGCCTGCGCCAGCGCCATGGCGCGTGGCGCGCTGCGCGGCGCCGCGCGCCATCGGCCATCTGCTGGCCGATGGCGTTCATGAACATCGCGCTGTTGTTGGTGACGTTCATGGTGCCGAAGTCGGCATAGGGCTGGCCGCTGATCGCGTTCGAGCGCCAGCGGGCCCTGCTGGTGCTGAGGCCGGCCAGCGCGCCGATCACCGTGGCGAAGTCGCCGGTGGCATTGGCGAAGGCTCTGGTCGAGCGCCGACGCCGACCGCCCTCTGGTTGGGCGTGTTGCCGCCAGAAGCTCGGAGTGAAGGCGTCTGCTGCTGCAGCGCCAGGGTCAGGAACACGTTGTTGGCGTCGTAGGACGAGCGACGGCGTCAGGAAGGCGAAGTTGCTGCTGACGCCGGCGTAGGTGCCCGTGCACGCCGCCGGTGGCATTGAGGATGGTGTAGGTCGTGCTGGTGCCGTAGCTGCCGGGCTGCGGCCAGCACCTGCACCGTGCCGCCGTTGATCGTGCGCCGTGCCGCGTGGCGTTGATGCGGTCGCTCTGGCCCGCCGCATTGACCTCGACCTGACGTAGGTGCCGCCGCCGCCTGGCGTGAAGCTGCCGCTGATGTTGAGCGTGCCGATCGAGTTGCCGGGCGCCAGCGATGCCGCCGTTGGACGACCAGGCCGCTGATCGTGCCGTTGCCGCCCAGCGTGCCGCCTGGCCCACGCGTGACCGTCGCTGGCGAGGCTGCCGTTCACCACCAGGGTGCTGGCGTTGACGCGTGGTGGCGCCGGTGTAGGTGTTGGTTGCCGGTGATGGTTCAGCACGCCGCCGCCCTGCAGGGTCATGCCGCCGCGTGCCCGACATCACGCCGGCATAGGTGCCCGGTGCCGGTCTGGCTGAAGCGTCACCGAGGCGTTGTTGAGGATGTTGCCCTGCAGGCTCGTGCGTGTTGCCGATGCAGGATGCCGACGCCCGACACCGTCGTGCCGCCGGTGTAGCTGTTGGTGCCGGTGAGGGTCGTGCCGCCGCCGACTGGTGAGGCGTGCCGGCATGCCCGACATGTTGCCGGCATAGGTGCCGCTGCCGGCCTGGCTGAACACCACCGCCGCATTGTTGAGGATGTTGCCCTGCAGGCTCGACGGTAGTGCCGCTGCAGCGTGCCGCGCCGACACCGTCGTGCCACCCGATGTAGCTGTTGGTGCCGCTCAGGATCGTAACCTCGGTCCCGCCCGACCATGCTGCCGGTGCCGCTGACGGTGTTGGCGAAGGTGATGCTGTCGGAGCGGTTGATCTGCAGCGCCGTTGTTGGAGGACATTGCCGGCGCCGATCGAGCCGGTCGTGCCGCCATTGCCGATGCTCAGCGCCGGCGGAGATCGTCGTGCCGCGTAGGTGTTGGTTATGGGTCAGGTGTCGTGCCTGCAGCCCGCCTGCACCACGTTGCCGGTGCCGAGATCGTGTTGGCCACGGTCAGCGCATTCGAGCGGCTTCGAACTCTGGCGGGTGGCGTTGCTGCGATGTTGCCGGTGCCGAGCGCGCTGGTCGCCGCCGTTTCCGGAAGCTGAGCGTGCTGGCGGTGATCGTGGTCGTCCCGGTAAGCATGCCGTTGCCGGTGAGGTTCGTATTCACCTGACCTGGGCCAATGCGCCCGCGCCGGAGATCGCGCCCGCGATTTGTCATCGCATCTGACCGGTTGAACCTCGAGGCGGCCGGCGTGATCTCGATGTCGCCGCTGCCGATCGTGCTGCGGGCGCCGCTGTCGCCGACGCGCAGGGTGCCGCCCCCGTTCCGACGACGGTCGTGCCGCTGTAGGTGTTGTTGCCGGTCAGCGTGGCTGTTCCGCTGCCGAACAGCGCCGGAAGCCGCCCGAGCCCGACATGTCGTTGGCGATCGTGTAGGCGTCGGATCGGGTGTAGTGCAGATGCCGCCTGATGACGTTGCCGGTTCCCAGGCGCCGCTGTTGGCGACGATCAACCTGCCGGAGAGGATCGTCGTCGTCCCGCTGTAGGTGCTGCTGCCGGAAAGATCGTCGTCCTGGTACCTGGCTGACGATCCCGCCGATCCTTAAATCCCGTTGGTGACCACGAGGTTGTTATCCGAGCGGTCGAAGGCCGCTGTGGCATTGTTGACGATGTTGCCGGTGCCGAGCGAACTGGCCGAGCCGCATGCCGAGCTGAGCGTGCCGCCTCATCGCCGCCGCTGCGGTAGAGCTGTTGAAGGCCGCGCCGCGGTGCCGCTGCCGGCCTGGACGATGCTGCTGTTGTTGCCGGAAATCTCGCCGGCGACGACGAGCAGATCCGGAGCGGTCGAACCGCAGGGTGCTGTTGTTGATATCGACGGGGCCGTCCCCAGCGTGCCGGAGGTGCTGCCGTTGCTGACCTGAAGCGCTGCCGCTCCAGATCTGCGTGTGGGGCCAGTGGTAGCTGTTGCTGCCGGTGAAGATCGTCGTGCCGCTGTCCTCCTCGAGGAAGACCCCTTTCGCTGCCGCCGATGCTGGCGCTGACCGTGGAGTGTCGCCATGGCTGAAGTGCAACTCGCCGCTGTTGCCTACGGCTCCGTGCCGAGCGTGCCGCCGTTGCCGATGTTCAGCTTTGCTTCCTGAAGCGATAGTCGTGGGTGCCGGTGTAGCTAAGTTAAGCGGTGAAGGTCGCCAGCGCCGCCGCCGCCGATCGAGACGGCGCCAGTACACAAAACTGAACGAAGTAATAC
>ERZ1370068.6187-contig-5187_pt1 | contig 23024 bp, 42 predicted proteins | sample MGYA00561227_ERZ1370068 | MGnify/ENA primary metagenome ERZ1370068 (study PRJEB38410, sample SAMEA6850437) | metagenome | study: Metagenomic assessment of the ecological functions of the soil: analysis of the soil microbiota associated with the...
TCCGGCGGGAAGCCCTCCACCAGCCGTGGCTGCCTGGCCGGTGGCGTAGGGCGGGTCGGCGAAGCGCCACATCGTAGGTCCCCGGCGCCAGCCGCTCGGCATAGCGCAACGCGTCGCCCCGGTGGACCGTAACCTGCGCCGCAACGCCCAGGCGGTCGATGTTGGTCGGAGTGCCGCGAGCGAAGCGCTGGCCCAGCTCCACTGAAGTCGGCGCTGGCGGCGCCGCGAGAGAGCGCCTCGAGTCCCAAGGCACCGCTCCCGGCAAAAAGATCTACCACCCGCGCGCCCGGGAGCGAGTCCTGCAGGATGCTCATCCAGGCCTCACGCACCCGGTCGGCGGTGGGGCGCACCCGAGGGTCCCGCGGCGAAAGAATTGTCCGCCCGCCATACACCCTCCCACGATTCTTCACGACCCTCCGGCGACTTCTACCGGCGGTTCGGTGGCGACGACGCCGGGATGCGGCGCCAGGGCCATCAGGCGCGCGCTGAAGGCTTGTCTCTCCACGTACGTGTGCTGCTCGAGGCGGAACGCCACATCCACCATCGGCTGAAGACCCGGAGCCTGCACCACCCAGGGAACCCGATCGGCCCATTGGAACCCGATAGCTGGAAGCCGGGCTGTACTGTGGGCCAGCGTGCCTCTCAGGTGGCTTCCCCGACGCGACGGGCGCCGTTGAGGGACACTCCGCGTACTCCGAATACCGGCGCGGGATTCCCCATGCCGCAGGGCTCGAGGTGACGGCAAAGCCGCTCGAGATCGGGGCTCACTTCGGTCAGCTCGAGCACCAGGTCCACCCGTTGTTCCGGGCCCAGGTCCTCCGGAGCGAGCGACTCGCGGGCTACGGCGATGAAGCGTTCGCGGAACGCCTCCAGCCGGTCGCGCCGCACAGTAACCCCAGCCGCCATGTGGTGGCCGCCGAAGCGGTCCAGGAGGTCGCCGCAGCGTTGCAGTGCCGCATGCAGATCGAATCGGAGATACTGCGGCCCGAGCCTTTGCCGATGTCGCCCTCGAAGGCCACGAGGAATGTGGGCCGCCCGTAGCGTTCCACCACCCGGGATGCGACGATGCCCACGACGCCGGGATGCCAGCCCTCGGCCGCGAGAACGAAGGCCGGAGTGTGCTCCGTGTCGACCTCGCGTTCCACCTGCGCGATGGCCTCTTCGAGAATGCGCTGATCGAGCGCCTGCCGTTGTACGTTCAGCCCTTCCAGCCGGTGCGGCGAGGTTGTCCGCTTCCCTCATCATCGGTGAGGAGGAGCCGCAGGCCGTCCTGCGCATCGCCCACCCGGCCGGCGGCGTTGAGCCGGGGACGCCAGCACGAATCCCACCTGGCCGGATCGAATCTCTCGGCCCTCGAGGCCCCGCAACTTTCACCAGGGCGCGAAGTCCGACCCAGCGACTCTCGGAGATGAGCTTGAGGCCCGTGCCGGACCATGATGCGGTTTTCCCCGGTGAGCGGCACGATGTCGGCGATCGTCGCGAGGGCCACGAGATCCAGCAGGTGGATACGGCAGGTTGACCGGCAATCCCAGCGCGGGAACCAGCGCCTGCACCAGCTTGAAGGCGACGCCGGTCCCACAGAGCTGCGTGAGATCGGAATGATCGTCAGGTCGCTGCGGATTGATGATGGCGACGGCCGCGGGAAGTTCCGGACCGGGAAGGTGATGGTCGGTGACGATGACGTCGATGCCGGCTTCCCTCGCCTGCTTCACCGCGTCTACCGCGGTAATGCCGCAGTCGCAGGTGATGATGAGGCCGGCGCCGGTCTCCCGTGCCTCGGCCACCCCGGCAGGACCGAGATCGTAGCCGTCCCGCAATCGGTGAGGAAGGAACGCCACCACCTCGGCGCCCGCTGCGCGAAGCGCCCGGGCGAGCATCGCGGTCCCGCATTGCCCATCCACGTCATAATCGCCGTGCACCAGGATTCGAGTCCCGGAGCGGACCGCCGCGACGATCCGGGACACTGCCTCATCCATCCCGGCCAGCGTGTGGGGATCGGCCAGCTCCTGGAGCGCGGGACGGAGGAACCGTCGGGCGGCGATCTCGCTATCGATGCCGCGCTGTACCAGCAGAGAAGCGAGCGGTAACGGCAGACGCAGCGAGTTCGCCAGCGTCAGCGCGCGCGCCGGGTCGGCGGTGCCCTCGATTATCCAGCGGAGCGGTGGAGGCAGGGCTCGATCAGGCACCCTGGTCTTCCGCGTAGTAGAGGATGACGCCGCAGCTCTCGCACCAGTCGATGACCGCGCCGGAGCGAATCTGGCTGCGACGGTTGAGCGGCACCGTGGTGTAGCAGGCGCCACAGGCCGCCCCGGCCAGCGGGACCACCACCCGCGCCACTCGGCCCGAGCGGAGTCTCTCGTATCGCTGGCGCAGGGCGCGCTCGACCTCGGCACCCGAGGCCTCGCGCACGGCTCGGGCCTTTTCCCGCTCCGCCTGAGCCACGGTCATTCTCTGGCTCAGCGCTTCACGGACCTCCGCCTGGCCCGCTCGCTGCTCTTCCAGCTTTCTTCGGCTGCGCGCGAGGCGGCGTCCTGGGCGATCACGTTGTCTCCGGCCTGGGCCCAATCGTTTTCCTCTTTCGCCAACACCGAGCGAGCCAGGTCCATTTCCACCATGGCCGCCTGGATCTCCCTGTTGGCCAGTGCAACTGGTCGGTGCGGGCCTGCTGTCGCTCGACCAGCCGACGATAGTTTTCGATCTTGGTCTCCGACTCCTGGCGTTTTCGGAGCGCCTCGGCCGCTGACCGGCGGCGGGATTCCAGGGTCCGCTCCGCCTCCGCCAGTTGCTTATCCAACTGTTCAATCTCTCCCAGGATGCCGGCCAGCCGGGTATCCACTTCGACCAGAGCAAGATCCTTCTCCTGCAAGTCCAGCAGTTTGACGAGATCAGGGTGCATCAACGAATTCCTTGGTGGAGGTGCGATCGCTCAGGCATCGGACGGGAATGGCCGGCGTTGCTGGCGGCCGGTCCGCCCCGGCTTGCTGGAGCGCCGTGCGTAGACGATACGACGATACCCTCGGGAAATTCTCTCCTCAACTCCCGGTCCAGCTGAAGTTTCTCTTCAATCATTGCCGATGGTTTAGGATCCGGCCGCCTGATGAATGGCCCGATCCAGCTCGGCGAGACGCTCCGCCGGAAGGGCCGTGCTTCGAGGCGGCGGCACACCCCGTCGAAGAGCTGATCCTGGGCCTGGGGACCGAAGCTGACTGCCGACTGCCAGCAATTCCGTCCACAGAGCGCGCCCCACATCGGACACCTGCTCCGGCGGAGCGGCGGGTGCTGTGTCACCGGCTTCCACGAGGAGAGTGTACAACTCACGGGTGACACCGCTTTCCAGCGTCTCGGGCGCACCTGGGTGCGAGCCCGATCGCGACACTCCTTGCTGGAAGATCATGAGCCCGGATGAGCTGACGTTCCGGGCCGAGCTTGGCGCGTCGGGAGCTGGCGGCGGGGGCTGGTGCCGGAGCCTCGGCTCGAGAGTGAACGCGGGCTGCGCCGGCTGCGTATTGAGCTTCCTGTTCCAGCACTCGCTTCTCGACGCCGGCCCGTTCGGCCACCAGCGAGAGGTAGAGCTCCCGCATGATCGGATCCTTGCGCGGCTCTGATGGTAGGCAGCAGCCGGTCCAGGGCATCTCCGCCGATGCTCGATGCCGGTAAACCACCCTCTCCGCTCCAGCAGCTGGATCTTTCGCTCCATCACGTCCATCGCATCCTTGAGCACTGGCATTCAGCGCCGGGAGCCCACCCTTCTTCACGAGGGTGTCAGGATCTTCCCGCCAGGCAGCGTCGCCACTCGCACCCGCACCCCATGACGCAGTAGTTCGTCACCGGCGCGGAATGTGGCGCGAAGGCCGGCACTATCGCTGTCCAGGAGCGAGGATGGCCTGGGGGCAAAGCGATGGAGCAATGCCGCCTGGTCCGGCGTCAGCGCCGGTGCCGAGCGGGGCCACCACGTGTTCGCAGCCGGCCAGCACCAGCCTGAGGACATCGAAGTACCTCTTCGACCACCACGACGCTTTCTCCTTTCGTATCGCCTCGCCGCGCCTCGTGGAGGTTGTACAGCATCGTGCCCTTCTTGAAGATCGGGGTCTCGGGAGAGTTGAGATACTTGGGTTCTCCCGGCCCCAGCAGGCGCCCTCCGAATCCCACCACCCGTCCGCGCAGGTCGTGGATTGGAAACAACAGTCGCCCGCGGAAGCGCGGCGCGACGGATCCGTCATCGCGCTGGGCCAGGAGTCCGGCCTCCAGCAGCACCGGTTCCTTGAGACCCAGCTGCGCCATCGCGGTCAGGAAAGGCGTTCCCCGCGGAGCGAAGCCCAGCTCGAACGGTCCCACCGTATCCAGATCGAGCCCGCGGGAGCCGAGGTAGGCGCGCGCCTCCTCCGCCTCGGGAGACTCTCGGAGCTGCCGGGCGAACCAATCGTGAGCGACGGAGGCCGCCGAGAACAACGGTTCCCGAGGATCCGGCCCACTCCTGCCGGTCTGTTCCGGGATGGCAATCCCCATCCGTCCGGCTACCTCACGCACCGCGGTCGGATAGTCCATCCCGGAAGCGTTTCATGAGGTAGGAGAAGACGTCTCCCGACTCCTTACAGACAAAACAATAGAAGCGGCCCTTCTTGGGAATCACCGCAAAATTGCGATGAGTGCCCCCATGAAACGGGCAGGGGCCCCGGTAATCGGACCCCGTGCGCTTGAGCTCGGTGGATTCGCCGATCAGGCCGACGATGTCCGGCGCTCTCGCGGATTTGCTCGATGATCTCGTCAGGAATCACGATCAGCTCTCGAATTCCACGACGGTGACGCCGGTGCCGCCCTGATTGGCCGGTGCAAAGGCATGGCTCCTGACCCGCCGGTCGCGCGCGCCACCACTCTCTGTACCCGGTCTCTGCACCACGCCGGTCCCCTTGCCATGGATGATCCGAAGGTAGGGATGTTCGGCCAGCACCGCTGCGTCGAGTGCCGAGAAGAACCGATTGCTCGGCTTCCGTCACCAGTGTGAGAACCGCGGAGGTCGACTTCGTAGGCGGCTTGGCGGCTCGGCGGATCGGCGGCTCGGATCCACTGGCGGCAGAGCCTGTCCCGAGCGAAGCGAGGCTGGCGGCTCGGCGGCTCGGTGCCGAGCGGAGGGCTGCCGGGGTCGACCACCACCTTGAGCGAGCCGATTTGAACCACGGCTTCGTCCGTCAGCCCGTTGCTCGATCAACGTGCCCACGGTCCCGCTGTCCATCCGTACCCGCGACTCCCGGGTTCCAAGGTCGGCTTGCTCATCGCCGAGCCGCCGATGCTCCCTCGCTCCCGCTCGGGACAGGCTGAGCCGCCGAGCCGCGCAATCGCTTCCGCCTCTTCCTTCGCCGCTGCTTCGACCAACCGGCGAGCCTCGCGCGCCGCGGCCTCGTCCCCTGCTTCGCGGGCCTTGGCGATCGCCTCCTCGACTCGTTGCCGGGATTCGAGGAGAGACTGCGCAGACTGCTCTCTTGCGGCACGCTCGGCTTCCTTCTCCCTGCGCGTTGAGCTCCGCCTCGTCGGATTCCTGAGTCGCTGGCCTGAGTACTCGAGCCGGACCGACGAAGCGCAGCTCCGTCTCAACTTCCCGTGCCTCGAGCTCCGCTTCGCGCCGTGCTCCTGCTCTCGCTGCCGTTCCTCGACTGAAGCCAACAGAGCGTCCAGGTCTTCGCTCGGCATCGGGAATCTGCTGCTCCGGCTCTCAGTCAGCACCGTCTTCGGGAAGCCCAGGCGTCGCGCGATCGCGAGTCCATAGGAACGACCCGGCACGCCCTTCTGGAAGTGATAGGAAGGCTGCAGGGTCGCCGAATCGAATTGTAGCGAGGCGTTGACGCACTCCCGGGCGCTCGGGACGCCAGCTCCTTGAGAGCGCCGAGGTGGGTGGTCGCGAGCGTGATCGTGTCCGCGCCGCGTCAACGGAGCAGCGCCGCGCCAGCCAGAGCCGCTCCTTCGGCCGGAGTCGGTGCCGCTGCCGATTTCATCCAGCAGGACCAGCGTCCCATCATCGGCGCGATCCAGGATCCTTCGCAGCACGCGCCACATGGGCGCTGAAGGTTGAGAGGCTCGCGGCGATCGATTGCCGGTCTCCGATGTCGGCGAAGATGCGGCGAAACACCGGCAATCGGCTGCCCGGACCCACCGGTGGAATGATTCCGCTCTGCGCCAGCGCGCAACAAAGGCCGACCGCCTTGAGCAGGACGGATTTGCCGCCGGTGTTCGGACCGCTGATCAGGACGGTGCGCTCGCCAGGTCGAGTGACAGATCGAAGGGGACGACGGTTCTTGGCGGCTCGGCGGCTCGGCGGCTCGGAGGGTCGGTGGTCCGCCGGTCCGCACTCGAATCCTGAACGGCAGCGGCGAGCAGTAGCGGATGGCGCCCGTTGACGATGGTGAGCACAGCGGGGGCGGCAGCGACCGCGGGGGCTTCACCTTCGACCGCCGCGGCGTAACGCGCGCCGGGCGACCAGATCGTCCACCGCCACACACATCGAGTGGATTTCAGCGATGCTGTCACGCTCCGGGCGGACCAGCTCGGTGAGATCGCGGTAGACCTTGCAACTCTTCGCGCTCGGCGCGCAGTTCCGCCTCGCGCAGCTCGTTGCCCAGTCCGATCGAGGGCCGATGGTTCGATGAACAGCGTGGCACCGCTGGCCGATTCTCCATGGACGATGCCATCGGGCCGGCCTCTCCAGCTCCCCGGGCGACCGGAATCACATAGCGGCGCGTCGCGCAGCGTGACGGCCCCTTCCCCACCCAGATGGCGGAGCATCGCATCGAGCTTCTGGACCAGCCGCTCTCGCGCGGCGCGGATTTCCCGGCGCGCCGCGGCAAGAGTAGGGACTGGCCGAATCCAGCAACTGGCCGTCATCGTCGAAGGCGAGGGTCAGCCGCCGTTCCAGCGACTTGTCCGGCAGAGGACGCTGGTAGAGCGCGGTCCGAGGGGCGTCGGGCGCCACACGCTTGAGCTCGGCGACGACCAGGCGAGCGGCAACCAGCGTCCGCCTGATCGCGAGGAGCTGCGACCCCTCGAGCACGCTGCCACCCACCCGCAGTCGAGAGAGCGCGGAGTCGATTTCCGGCACCGGCTCGGCCGTTATCCCGCGGTTGTCCCGGATCAGGCGCGCTAATTCGGCCACCGTCTGCAACTCACCCGCGATCCAGGCCACATCGTCGCTGGGCCGGCGCGCGAGTACAGCCTCGCGACCCAGCGGGCCGGCGGCATAGGCCGCGACCCGCTCCAGCACCGTGGCAAGCTCGAGGGCCTCGAATCCATCGTCGTCCGCCAATGCGAACGGGGGTGCCGGCGTCCGCGGACACCAGCACCCCGTGGGAAGCTCATGTGATCCTGCTCCGTCATCCCGCCTTCAACTCCTCGCGGACGATGCCATTGAGATCCTTGCCATCCACCCGTCCCTTGAATTGCGGCATGACCGCCTGCATGACCTTTCCGATGTCGGTTGCTCCAGCCGCGATAGCCGCTCGTACCGCCGCCCGCACTTCCGCGGGGTCCACAGCCGGGGGAGAAACTGCTCCAGCATTTTGATCTCCGGCCGCTTCCTTCTCCGCCAAGTCCAATCGTTTCGCCGTGGTGAATTGTTCGACCGACTCCTTCCGAGTCTTGACACCTTTGCGGAGAATATCCACCACTTCAGCGTCGTTAGCAGACCGGCCTAGATCCAGCTCCTTGTTCTTGATCGCGGCGAGCGTGGTGCCGAGGACCAGTGGTCAGTCCTTCTCCCCAGCCTTGCGGGCTGAGTTCATTCTGGCCTGGAGAGAATCTCGGAGGCTAGGCGGTGTCGACACGGGGATACGGGCGGCGGTTTTTCCGCTGAGCGGAAGCCTGTTTTCTCTTCTTCTTCTCGCTGGGCTTTTCGTAGTGGCGGTGATTCCGGAAGTCGGTCAGAATCCCCGCCTTCTCGCACTTCTTCTTGAATCGCTTGAGAGCCCGCTCGAAGATTTTCGTCATCATCAATGACGATTTCCGACATGCGCCAACTCACCTCTCGGAGCCATAAGGGTTGAGGCGGCGAAACTTAGAGGATGCCTTTCGGGCGACAAGCAGCGCACAATGGATTACCTCACCCCGGGGGCCAGGTCATCTTGCGGCCGCCGAGCAGAGTGGAAATGGAGGTGAAAGACCGACTGCCCTCCGTCCGGCCCGGTGTTGCTCACCAGCCGGTAACCCTGCGCGATCGAGTCCCAGTTCGGTGGCGACTTCGGACGGCAAACGACGACGCAACTTGCCCAGCAACGCCAGATCCTGTCCCTTGGCATCGCGCACCGCGCCGAGATGCTTGGTGGGGATCACCAGAACGTGAGTCGGCGCACTGGGCTGGAGATCGTAGAACGCCACAGCATCCGGAGTTCGGCGGACGATCCGCGCGGGAATTTCTCCAGTGGCGACCTTGCAGAAGATGCAATCAGCCATGTGTTCTCCTCCCCGACGAGCTTGCCACACTGCCGCCAGCGCAACCAGACCGGCCGTCTCGAAACGCATGGTGTAGGGACCGAGTGAGACCAGACGGAACCCGGCGCGCCGGAACTCCATTCGACTCCGACTCGGTGAAGCCACCTTCCGGACCGATGGCTACGGTCACCGGTTCCGCGGGATCCAGCCGAGGCAGCGATTCGCCTTCGGCGTCCGCCAACCAGGCTGCGCCCGTTCTAGGCTGGGCGAGGAACTCCTCCAGGCTCTGCGGCTCCGGCAACGAGAGGGCCCAGGCGCTGCCGCACTGCTTCATCGCTTCGCGGGCCCGCCGACGCAGCCCTTCCAGATCGGTGGTCCCGAATGCGCGACGCGACGGCCACCGCGCGCTCCACCTCCGAGCGGTATCACCTCGGTCGCGCCAAGCTCGACCGCCTTCTCGATCAAGAAACCGAAGCGGTCCCGGTCGCCGGCGCCTACCGCGAGAGTGAGAGCAGCAGGGTGTTCGAGCCGGGTCACCGACGCAACGACGGCCTGGATGCCTGCCGGCCGCATCTCGAGCAGCGCTTCGCCCGACAGCTCCGGAGCCATCGACCAGTCTCACTCGCTGGCCCGCTTGTCCCCTCCCGCACCTTCAGGTGGTGCGCCTCCGCATCGTCCAGCTCGATCGTGGCGCCGGTCTGCGAGCTTCCCGGCGCGGCGAACAGGGTAATCCACGGACGGCGCGCGGCCACCGCCCACCAGGTCTCGTCCACCACTTCATCCACCACGACGAAGCCGGCCTCCACCAGCGGACGGCGGAATTCATCCGCCTCCTGAGCTCCATGCCGGAGAAAATGGCGATTCCGCCCGGGCGGATTGCATCGATGGACCTCGGGCAACAGCGCGCGCGTTGATGAGTCGCAGGATATTCGAGACGATCACATCGGCAGGGGCGAGCAGCGGGGTGATCTGCGCGGCGTCTCCCTCGAGGAAGGTGACTTGTCCCGCCAGCGCCGTTGCGGCCGGCATTCGCAGCGGCGACCTCGAGGGCGTCTTCATCCACCTCGACACCGACGGCACAGCCGGCGCCCATCTTCTTGGCCGCGATGGTCAGGATTCCGCTACCGGTCCCCAGATCGAGTACCGTATCGCCCGGACGGACAAAACGTTCGAGCAACAGCAGGGCGGCGCGAGTCGAGCCGTGTTCTCTCCGCTGCCGAACGCCATCTCCGGATCGATGACGATCACCAGCTCGCCGGGCCTGGGGTCGGCCCGCAACCAGGAAGGAACGAGGTTGAACCTGCCGACCCGTCTCGCGGTGAGGCCGCTGCGCCAGGCGGTGGTCCAGTCCACCTCCGGCTCCTCGCGGTGGGCCATGGGGATGTCCGAACCGTGCGCGCGCAGCGAGATCCCTCTCGAGTGCATCGGCCGAAGCCAGATCGAGCGGCGAAGGAAACCAGGGTGCCGTCTGCCCGCTCCTCGACCGCTTGCCCCGTCCGGCCCACCAACCAGGCGGCAACGGCATCCCGCCGGTCGGGCGCGGCATGGACCTCGATGGAGTACCAGGTCACGCGCCCAGCGCTTCGCTTGAGCTTGCTCCACCAGCCTCCTTGCCGTTTTGGAGGGTCGCCCTCGACCCGGGCCAGCTGCTGGAACAGTTGAGCCTGCTCCTCGGTCAGCGATTCCGGGGTCCAGACATTGGTTCGAATCAACACATCGCCGTTGCCACCCTGCCCCAGCCGAGGCAATCCCTTGCCCCTGAGACGCAGCACAGTTCCTCCCTGCGTCCCGGAAGGAACGCTGACCTGCTCGTTTCCGTAGGGTGTGGGCACCGTAATCGACATCCCGAACGCCGCCTGCGAAAAGGAGAGTGGCAGGTCCATGATCAGGTTGTCTCCGTCACGTACCCACCGTTCGTCCGGCTTGACCTCGATCATGACCAGCAGATCTCCGCTGGGACCATTACGCGGGCCCGCAGCCCCCTGCCCCGCAGCGTGAGATAGTTCTGCTCGGAGACGCCCGCGGGGATCTCGACCTGCACCGTCTTGTCCTCCCGTACCCGACCCTCACCGCGGCACACTTCGCAGGGCGTCGTGACGATTCGCCCTTCGCCGGCGCAGGTGGGACAGGGCGACACCGACACGAACTGGCCGAACATGCTGCGGGCCGCCCGCCGGACCTCGCCACTTCCGCCGCAAGTCGTGCAGGTGACGGACCCGGTGCCCCTGAGTGGCGCCGGAGCCCTCGCAGGCGGAGCAGCGCACCGAGGCTCTTGAGCTTGACGTTCCGCTTGGCGCCGGTAGCCACCTCGGTCATGGAGAGCTTCACCGTCACCCGGATGTCCTGACCGCGGCGAGCGTCCGCCTTGGCCCGCGCCCCGCCTCCGAAGAGCGAGTCGAAGCCGCCGAAGTCCCGCATGAAGATGTTGAGCGCTTCGCTCAGATCGACATGGTGGAACACCGAAGCCGCCCGCGCCACCCAGCCCCGCTTTCCCGTAGCGGTCGTACATCGCCCGCTTCTGGGGATCCCGCAGCACCTCGTAGGCCTCGGTGATCTCCTTGAAGCGTGCCTCGGCGGCCGGGTCGGGGTTCCGATCCGGATGGAGCTCGAGCGCCGAGCTTCCGATAGGCCTTCTTGATCTCGGTCTCGGACGCTTCGCGCGTCACACCGAGCATTTCGTAGTACTCGCTCACTCCATCAATCCTTCCACCAGTCGGCTGGTGTGATCCACCAACCCGATGATCTTGTCATACGGCATCCGGGTTGGCCCGATGACACCGATGACGCCGCTCAGGTCCCCCGTCCGATAGGCCGATGTCACGCAGGGTGAAACCGGCGAATCGAGGGTCGGCGTTTCTCTCCACCGATGGTGATGGTGAGTCCTCTCGTCTGACGGACTTCAAGCGCCCGGTGCAGACGATCCCGGCGTTCGGTCAGTTCGAGTAGCTCTCTCATTCGGTCGTTCGAGGCGAACTCGGGCTGCTCTGCCAGCATTTGGGCGCTTCCCAACATGACCGCCTCGGTGGTGGAGCCGAGTCAAACAGCTCCTCCGCTTCGGCGATGAAGATGTTCAGCAGCTCCCGACCCCCGGCCGAGTGCTCGACGTCCCGGAGACGATTTCCGAGGGAAGCGCGGATGTCCTTGAGGGTGAGGCCCGCGAGCCGCTCGTTCAGGATCTGGGCCACCCGCTGGACGTAATCGGAGGCGATGGTTCCCGGGACCTGGACGAAGATGGTCCGCACCGTGCCGCTTCTCAGGTTGAGCACCAGCAGCAACCGATCGGTGGCCACCTGCGCCAGGTCGAGCCGCTCCAGCACCACCTGGTCGAAGGTGGGACCAACGGCGACACCCAGCTCCTGCGTCAGCACGCCAAGCACCTGGGCCGCGCGGCGAAGAATCTCTTCCACCGCCGTGCGGAGTCGAAGGCATCTCCGACTTGATGAGGTCCCGCTCCTCCCGGCTGGGGGAGAGAGTCGCATCAGGTTGTCCACGTACCAGCGGTAGGCGAGATCGGTGGGAATCCGGCCTGCCGAGGCGTGGGGATGGAAGAGGTAGCCCTTCTCCTCCAGCTCGCTCATGGTGTTGCGAACGGTCGCGGAGGAGACTCCCAGCCCGCTGCGCTGCACTACGGCTTGGCTGGCCGCGGGCTCGGCGGTCTGGATGAAGGTCTGGATGACCGCCTCGAGCACCCTGGCCTGGCGGTCATTCAGAGAGTCATGCGAAGGCATGACAATAATTTAATCGGTTCTCAGGCAATCTCAGCTACCAACGCATCGAGCCGGAGCCAGCCCTCCGGGGTGAGCCGGAGCCGGCCGCCATTTCGTTCCACCCAGCCCGCCTGAATCCACCCATCCCGCTGCTGGGCAGGCACTTTGGACTCGGGCAAACCGTCGGACGTGCGCAGTCCGAGATACAGCTCCTCCAGCCGAAGGGCAGCGTCCGCCAGCAACTCGCGTCCCTCGATCACCGACTGCCCGTTCTCCAGGGCGGTGTCATACGCCGCCCATTCCCGAAGATTCCAGCGGCGTTCGTTGCCCAGTCCGCTGTGGGCCGAGGGACCGAGTCCCACGTACGGGGCTCTCCGCCAATAGGCCGAGTTATGAGCGGCGCGGTATCCCGGGCGGGCGTAGTTGGACACCTCGTAATGGTCGAATCCTGAATTCGTGAGGAGAGTATGCGCGGTGAGAAACTGCTCGACGAATCCAGACTCCGGCGCGGGCCGGGTTTCCCCTCGTTCGATCCAGTGCATCAGAGGGGTATGAGATTCGACGGTCAGACCGTAGAGCGAGAGATGATCGGGGGCCAGGGCCAGTGCGGCCGCGAGGTCGGCCTCCCAATTCCGCCCCAGCTCCGCCGGAAGACCGAAGATGAGATCAGGAAATGTTTTCGAACCCCGCCTTGCGCAGGGCGGCGACCGCCGCCGGCACCTGCTCCCGGGTGTGAGTCCGATGCATCCAGCGCAGTACCAGCGGCTCGAAGGACTGCACCCCGAGCGAAACCCGGTTCACCCCCGCGGCACGCCATGAGGCGGCCCGTTTTGCATCCACGTCGTCCGGGTTCGCCTCGAGGGTGATTTCCGCGCCCGCCACGATGCCGCGTGACCGGCTTACCGTCCCCAGCAGTTTCCCGATGAGCTCAGGCTCGAGAAGCGAGGGGGTACCGCCACCGAAATAGACCGTATCCAGGGTCGAGGACTCGCCCCAGGCGGGATGCGCCTCCCAGGTACCCCACTCCTCCAGGACCCGCTGGACGAAACGGTCGGCGGGCACCCTGCGTCTCACCGCGATCGCGAAATCGCAGTAACTGCAGCGTCGGGCGCAGAAGGGGACGTGGATGTAGAGGTGCATGGTCGTGAGCGTGAAGGGAGAGCATGAGGAGATGGGAGACGGGAGACGGGAGACAGGGGACGGGGAACGGGGAAGGAAGGGGAAGCTGAGAACTGAGGACTACCTCATCCCGAGCGAAGCGAGGACAGCCCGAGGCCGCCAGGTCCAGCCTCATGCGCCAGAGGAGGTTACATTCCCGCCGGCACAACGGACGTCGGACGTCCCGGTCAGCAACCCGACTTACCCTCATCCCTGCCTCCGTGAAGAAGCTCCTGCTCGCGGTACTGTGCATTGCCTGTGCCGGCCCACAGGTCCCGGCGAAACCCAATATTCTCGTCATCATCGCCGACGACACTGCGGCTATGCCGATATCGGGGTCAATGGGAGCAAGGACATCCCGACCCCCACATCGATTCCCTGGCCTTGAACGGCATCCGCTGCACTTCGGGCTACGTCAGCTCCCCATGTGCAGCCCCACCCGCTCAGGCCTCCTGACCGGCCGGTACCAACAACGCTACGGCCACGAGTTTAATCCCGACCAGGAGCCAGGAGAGGTCACGCGGCAGAGGGCATGCCCGCCTCAGAGACCACCTTTCCCGAGCGGATGAAAGCCGCTGGATATGTCACAGGGATGATCGGAAATGGCACCTCGGCACCGGCGATGACATGCGCCCGCTGGAGCGAGGGTTCGACGAGTTCTACGGCTTCCTGGGCGGGCAGCACGCCTGACTTCTCGCCCAAGGTGGGATCCGACTGGAATGCCCTTCGCAGGGTGACAAGCCTGTCGCGGAGGCGGAGTACCTCACCCAAGCGTTCGGACGAGAAGCCTCGGCTTTCGTGGCTCGTAACCAGGATAGGCCCTGGTTCCTCCTGCCTCGCCTTCAATGCCGACCACCCGCCGCTGCAAGCCACCCCAGAAAAGCTCCAGCAGTTTGCCGAATATTCCTGATTCAAGACGGCGCACCTACGCGGCCATGCAGTCTTCCATGGACGACGCCATCGGCGAGGTCATGGCGAGGCTGCGACTGACCGGGCAGGAGGAACGCACCCTGATTTTCTTCCTCAGCGACAACGGAGGATGGCCCAGGATTGCAAACAACGGGATCCTTCGAGGCGGCAACGACCACAATGTGTGGAAGGCGGAATCCGGGTGCCATTTCTGGTGCAGTGGAAGGGTCACCTGCCGGCCGGGAAGACGCGTATGACCGGCCCGTCATTCAACTCGACATACTGCCAACCGCGTTGGCGGCGGCCGGTGTCTCGGTCAGACCGGAGTGGAAACTCGACGGGGTGAATCTGCTTCCCTTTCTGAATGGAGAAGACACGAGCGCGCCGCACGACGCCCTGTACTGGCGCCTGGGCAGAGAGTGGGCTGTGAGGCAGGGAGGCTGGAAGCTGGTGAGCATGCAGGGTCTCTCTCAGCCGCCTGGGGCCGCAGTGATGGTCAACAACGCCCCGCCGCGCTGGTTATTCAACCTGACAACCGATCCATCCGAGTCCACCGACCTGGCGTCGAAGTACCCTCAGAAGGTGCAGGAACTGGCCACGCTCTGGGGAGGTGGAGCGTAACCCTGGCGCCACCGGCATGGCCCGGAAGGGCCGAAACTCTCGCGATACCGCCGGGCGTCGACAGCACTTCGTACCATGAGAACGTGGGCGAGTAGGATCGCTGCCTATCGCCTTCCGGTCACGATTCGGAAGACCCATCCCGTTTCCTGCTCTGACCTCGACCCGCCAGCTCCAGCGTGAACAAGGCCGCCAGGGCTTCCGGAACGGCAATCTCTGCCCGGGCCGCGGGTCGTCCACCAGCGCCGGCCCAGAACCCAGCACGCCAAGGATCCGCTGCTCGGTGGGACTGAGGGTGAGATCGGCCTCCAGGCGGTTCGACGGTTAGACGGTTAGTTGATCCGTCGTCGCTAAGAGCCCCGACCGCCCTGCCCCGTCCGCCTTGCCCTGGCCTCGCCCGCTCGCGTCACTCGACCGCCGCTCGGATACAACGCCAGCAAATCCGCCGTCTCCAAAACCGGCACCGCCCCATCCCGGATCAGGCGGTTGGTACCGACGGAAGTGTGGCTGGTGATGTTTCCCGGAACCGCCAGCACATCCCTTCCCTGATCCAAAGCGGCCTCTGCCGTGATGAGCGCACCGGAGCCGACTGCTGCCTCGACCACGACCGTCGCCCGTGCCAGCGCGCTGATCAATCGGTTTCGTCGGGGGAAGGTGTGGACGCTGGGCCGCTCGCCCGGGGAAACTCGGTGAGCAGCAGCCCTTCGGCAGCCACCCGCTCGTAGAGCGCACGGTTGGCCGCGGGATACACGACACCCAGCCCATTGCCCAGGACGCCGATGGTGCCACCGCCCGCATCCAGTGCCGCCAGGTGACCCACCGCATCAGGACCTCTCGCCATCCCGCTAATGACCACGAGCCCACGCCTCGCGGCCGCCGTCGCGAGGGTGCGGCAAACCTCGGCACCGTAGAGCGAGTGGTCTCGGCTCCCCACGATCGCGACCGCGGGTCGATCGAGCAGGCCGACGGCCCCGGGAGAAACAGCACCGGCGGCGGCTCGCCGATGGTGCGGAGCAACGCGGGATATTCCACATCCTGCGGGGTCATGACCCGGGCGCCCATTTCCTCGGCCTGGCGTAGCAGACGGTACCCTTCCTCGACTCGTGCCTCGCGGACCGCAGTTGCTGCAGCGCGGGAAAACCCGGGCAACCCGCACAAAAACGCGAACGGCGCCGAATGGGCGCCGAGTGAAGTGCTGCAGGCTTGAAGTAGAGTGGCGAGACGGTGGGGTCCGATGCCCGGTGTCATCGCGATGGCCAGGTACATGGCCCGTTCGTCGTCTAGGTCTCCCATTCCTCCTCTGTCCCTTCGATTCCTATCCCATCTTCTCCCGCCCTTCCCGCCTCTCCCGCCATCTCCTTCACCTCGCTCACTGCCTTCCACAAATACTCTTTCAATTCCTCCAGGCCGGTTCCCGCCGCGGAAGAAACGGCGATCACACCGCGGGCATCGTCCAGCTCCAGCGCCGGCAGCGGATCTCCGGCGGGCAGCAGGTCCCGCTTGGACAGTACGACGACATGGGGCTTTTGATAGAGCGCCTCACTGTAGAGCCGGATCTCCTTGCGAAGCCCCTCATAGACGGCTTGAGGATCTTGAGCGTCGAGCGGAACCAGGAAGGCGAGCAGTCGGGTGCGTTCCACGTGCTGCAGAAAGCGAAGACCGAGTCCCTTCCCCTGGTGCGCGCCCTCGATGATGCCGGGGATGTCCGCGACGACGAAGGTGCGGTGCCCGCTCAAGCCGGCCACGCCCAGGTTGGGCGCGAGTGTGGTGAACGGATAGTCGGCGATCTTGGGCCGAGCTGCCGAGATCACGGAGAGCAGGGTGCTCTTGCCGGCATTCGGCTCTCCACGAGCCCCACGTCGGCGATCAGCTTGAGGGTGAGCTCGATTTCCGGGCTTCTCCCTCCTCGCCCGGCTCCCATTCCCGAGGCGACTGATGGGTCGCCGTGGCGAAGCGCGCGTTACCTCGACCGCCTCGTCCTCCTTTGGCGACCAGCACCTCATCGCCCGACGCCAGGACTTCGCCTATCGTTGCGCCGGTGCTCACATCCTTGAGCACGGTTCCGGGCGGGACCGGCAGGTACACGTCCTCGGATGAGGCGCCGGTCTGATTCTTCCCCTTCCCATGCCCGGCGCGTTCCGCTTTCCAGTCGGTGCGATACCGGTAGTCCAGGAGGGTGGCAAGGTTCCCGTCGGCCCGCACGTGAGATGGACCCGCCCCGTCCTCCATCTCCGCCGTCCGGCCCGCCCTTGGGCCGTGTACTTGAACCGGGCAAAGGAGCACGCCCCACTGCCACCGGTCCCGGCGGTGACTTTGACGATGGCGTGGTCGATGAACATGGAGGGAATCGTTAGTCGGAAACGGGAGTCAGGAGTCGTGGGTCTTGAGTCTTGAGTCTTGAGTCGCGAGAAGATCGGGGACAATCCAAAGGCTAGGGGACGACGAGACTCACGACTCACGACCCACGACTAACGCCCCCTCCACCCACGCCTCCTTCACCCCATTCCACATCTCCTTCACCTTTTTCCACTGATCGTAGGACAAGAGCGGATTGACCACGGACAGGCACACCATCCACCTGCTCGAAGCTGCCGCCGGCGTGGAGCGCTCCGCGCAGGTGCGAGTGGAGCTGACGGGGTGCCTCCAGCACCGCCATCTGGGCCACGGTGCACAGTTCCCGCCGCAGCAGGTCCAATCCGGGACGCGCCATCGTCCGGCCGTAGCCTTCCGTCACCATCCAGAGGTCCATCGCCGGGTGAAGCTCCTTGATGTTTTCCCGGAGCTTCCGGTAGTTGTCGCCGTAGATCCGGGCGCAGGTTTCTTCACCGCGTCGGGTCCACTCCGGCACCATGCTTGTAATCGGCGTCGGGATCCATCGGCGGCGCCGGAACCCGTCCCACCTTCCGCCACACCCCGAAGGCGATCAGGGTCCTCGGATAGCCGACCATCAGCACCGACTGGAGCAGCAATTCCTCCACCCAGGGCACCGGCACCTGCGCGGTCTTGAGCGGCGCCGCGCGTTCCCGCAGCTCGGGCTCGTAGCCCTGGGCGATCGCGGCGGCGAAGCGCACCAGAGTGCAGGGTGGGCTGATCCGAGATTGTCGTGCTTCGCCATCAGGATAGGCTCCTGTCGGGCGGAGATCAACCCGACTCCCGCAGCTAATGCCCCGGAAAATGCAGATCCCCTGCCGCACGGGTACTACCGGTCACCACACCCCGGGTGTTTCGGGTGACCAGTTCGGCGTGTCGCGCGACGGCCTCCGAGGGGCGTGGCCAGATCGAGCTTCAACGGGATGCGGGCTTCGAGTTGTCGCAGCAGCCCGAGGCAGCGCCACTGATGACGACCGCATGTCTCCGTCTTCCACTTTGACCGCGATACCCAGACCCTCCGGGACCGCTCCCGCGCAGTAGATGCCGTCGGCCCCGATTTTCGCGACCAGGCGTCCGGCGCCGGCGGTCATGATGTCGGTGCAAGGGCGCCCGCTACCCGCCACCAGGTCGGGATGGCGCACCATCGCCGTCCTGAGTCGCACCGCCGCCGGTTCCTTGCTCGAAGCAAACCGGGCATAGGCCAGCGCCATCGCCTCGAGCGGGAGGCCGAAGCATACAGTGGTACATCCATCCACGGCTTGCAGCAATTGTTCCGAAGGGACGCCCGTCCAACGGCTGACTTCCTGGAGGATCCGCTCCTGTACCGGATGGCCCTGGTTCTGGTACCCTGCGATGGGCCACTCATGATGCAGCGCCAGGGCCAGCATGCCGGCATGCTTCCCCGAGCAGTTGCTCCAGCAGGGCGACATGGTGATCCCGATGCCGCACCACCCCTCCGCGATGGCCGGGCCCAAAGGCGGATGGGGACCGCAGGCCAGGGCGCTCTCGGTCAGTCCGACCTGCCGCAGCATCCCCTCGGCCAGCTCGCGATGGACCGGCTCGCTGGAATGGGAGGCGCAGGTCAGGGCGAGCGCCCGTTCGTCGAACTGCCACCGGTCCGCCGCCCCATCGCTCACCAGGGGATCGCCTGGAACGGCTTGGCGGCGGAGCGCCAGAATGTCACCAGGGAGGGATCGCCCGCCGAGGCCACCAGCCGGCCTTTCGCATCCACCACGGCCGCGGAAACCCGATGGATGGACTCGACCACGCCGCCGCGGGTGGATTCGATCCGGAAGTCCATAAGGCGGGAAGATAAGCGGGAGACGGGAGGGAGACGGGAGACAGGAGACGGGAGACGGGGAGACGAGGAGACACGGGATAGGAGACGAGGGAACAGGAGACAGGGAAGAGGGAACGGGGAACAGGAAGGCGAAATGTAGAGACACCCCTGCAGTCCAGGAATGCCTCGATCGCAGCGAGGCGGCAGCGACGAGATCTAACCTCCTTACCTTGGGCGCCAAGGTTTGGCTAGTAGGTCCCTCAGCTTCGCTCGGGATGAGGTGCTTCTGCTTCGCGTCGCCCGTTCCGCGTTCCCTGTTCCCTGTTCCCCGCTTTCCGCTTTCCGCTTCTCCTTCTCCCTCTCGTCCACTTCTCGTCTCCCTGCCTCCCGCTTCCTCTTCGGATCCGTCATCCCGCCTTACCTTCCGCCCATGCCTCGCCCAATCCTGACCGCTGCGGTCGCGCTCGCGATCTGCGGGTCGCACGCGGCTGCCCAGGCTTCGCCCTACATCCCGCTGGATGACCCCGTCTCCCGGCCCTCGAACACTTGATCGCGCTGGGCGACATCGAGGACCCGTCACCCATGGTGCGCCCGTTCCGGCGGATCGACGCGGTGCGTGCCCTCGCCAAGGTCGATTCCGCGGGTACTGCTCGCGGACACGGCCATGGTTCGGGAGCTGCTCGACGCCTTCGCCGATCCGGGAGACAAGGCGCGCTGGAATGGTGGAGCCGCGGCGCCGGGGTCAGGCCTACAGCGATGCGCGACGGGACCTGGTCCACCCTGCAGGCCCCGACGGAGATCCAGCCCTACGTCGAGCTGGGATTGACCGGCATCTTCGGCAACCTGGGCCTGGTGAGCCGGCCGGCCATCGAGACCCGATTGCCCGATGACCCGGACTGGCCGGGACGAAAGACCTGGATGTCACCGGGCGCATGGTCGAGGCCTATCTCACCGCGCAGTTCCGCTGGTTCAGCGCGCTTCTGGCGGGCAGATGGATCAGCACTGGGGGCCCCAAGGCGTGTACGGCGTGCCGCTCAGCGCCTTCGGATACGGCCACGTCCCACCCTGGCGATCGAAGTCGGGAACCGACAGGTGAAGCTGCTGGCCCGGGCCTCGGAGCTGCGCGACGAGACCGACGCCCTGAGCCAGGTCGTCAAACGCTACTACTTCGCCCACCGCCTCTCGGCGCAGCTGACTCGACGCTTCCAACATCGCCCTGTGGGGAGACTACGGTTCTCTCCGGAGTAGATCGTTCATTCGATGCCCGATTCCGCAATCCCGTCACCCTGCTGTTGCTCGCCAACGAGAGTACGGCATAGGAGACGATGGCAACGTGCTGGTAGGGCTCGACCTCCAGTGGCAGTTTCTCCAGCGCACGACGCTCGCCTTCCAGCTTCGCGGTTGACGACATCAGTACAAGGATCGCAACGCACCGGACACACCGCCGGATCGCACACGCCTTTACCATATCCGCCTTCGGGCCGCTGTTTCGCAGCATCGCCTGGCGGGCACTCTACACTCGGGCGTCGAGTCTCGCATTTCGGTCACTCCGATCCGTTCGAGAATTTCACCGATGCGGGCGTGGGCATCGGCCGCAACTTTGCCGATGATGACCAGCTTTCGTTCTTTGCGACCGTACCGGTCACTCGGCACTGGTTGGTGACGCCCGAATTGACGCTCTCCCGGCAAGGGGGACGGCAGCCTCGACGATCCCTTCCCTGCCGGAAACGCTCGCGGGAATACGCCGACACTCTTCGTTGGAACGGTGGAGAAGACGTGGCGCGCCGCCGTCGGAGTAAGCGGTGCCCAGGGTCCGGTCCGCCTCACCGCAAGGCCGCCGGCTATCACCACGTCACCAATGCGGGCAATGTGTCGGGCAAGCACCGACGACCGCTTCGTGGGCGAGCTCGGCGTCACCCTCGGCTTTTCGACCGGCGGGGCGCTTGCATGACTGAGCGCGAGCTGGTCGCCGCGATCCGCGGAGTCAGGTGCTGGTGGTGGGAGACGCGATGCTGGATCGCCACCTGATGGGAGAGGCGGAGCGACTCTCTCCCGAGGCGCCGGTGCCGGTGGTTCGCATCGCGGAACGGCGGGTGACACCGGGCGGGGCGGCCAACGTGGCGGCCAATGTCACCGCTGGCGGGCGGGACCTGCGCCCTGGTGGGCGTGGTCGGGGAGGATGCCGCGGGAGCGGAGCTGCGCGCGGCGGTGGCTGGAGCGCGGGTTCGGGATCTCCTGCTGACGGTGCGCGATCGGCCGACCACCAACAAGACCCGAGGTGGTGGCGCGCAACCAGCAGGTGGTGCGGATCGACGAGGAGCGGGAGGCCGAAGTATCGGCGGAAGATCGGGCCCAGCTGGCGGCCGCGGCCTGCGGATGCGCTGGTCGAGGCCCAGGTCTGGTGTTCCAGGACTACGACAAAGGCGTCTGCAGCGCGCCGCTCATCAAGCCCCTGATCGGTGCGGCGAAGCAGCGCGGCGTTCCGATCGTGGTGGATCCCAAGTTCCGCCACTTCTTCGAGCTATTCCGGCGCGACGGTGTTCAAGCCCAACCGGCGCGAATTGATGGCGGCGGTGGGTTCGGGGGTGGATCTGCGGCGGGAGAGGCGCTGGCGGCGATCCGCCGGCGAGTCGGTGCCGACGAGCTGCTGATCACCCTGGGCAGCGACGGCATGATCCTGGTCGCGGGAGAGGGGCGGCTGACGCGAATCCATGCCCGGGCGCGGGAGGTTTTCGACATCTCGGGCGCGGGAGACACGGCAACTCGCCTGGGTCGCGATGGGCTTGGCCGCGGGCGCCTCGCGACCCTCGACGCTGCCCGGTTGGCCGCGGTGGCAGCGGGGTCGCCGTCGTGGGAAGCGCGGGGTCGCGGCGGTGACGGCGGGCGAGGTGCTTGCCGCCTTGGCGACATCCGGTTAGGAGTTTCGGCCCCTTGGCCCGGGCGATTAGCTCAGCTGGTTAGAGCGCGCGCCTCACATGCGCGAGGTCGGGGGTTCAAGTCCCTCATCGCCCATCGCCTCATCAGAAAGCCCCGGCAGGTTGCGGCTTTTCCATGTCCATCGTGCCAGACGTGGCGTGAAGTCGTGTCAACCAGCGTGTCAAGGTTATCCAAGCGAGTTTGTTGGCGGCGGCTGGGACGGCCCAGGTGACACCGGATGCAGAGTCGGTGGTAGGTGGCCGCAGAGTCGGTCGCCATCGCAACGCCGAGCCAGCGCTTATCTCTGTAAGAACTAGCGTCATTGTCCTCCGTGGCTCTGGTCAAATGGACAGAGGCGGGAGTTCGACACCCCGCGCCGTCGCCAGAGCACGTAGCTCCAGCAGGTCCTTCTTAGAGATTGGCGTTGGGTTTAGATATTTGCCCAGATACAAACGCCCGTTCGAGAGATCCAGCTTGAGTCCAGGATTCTATATTATATGAGGGGAACGGATCGGATCGCTCTTATGAATGCGCCAGATCTGGCCCTTTTTCTTGAGCGTAACCTTGATTACATATTGTCTGTGCCCGACGGGATCGGTGAATGATCGAGCTCGAGCTCGCATAGAATTCATCCATCTCCTAAGCGTATCCTCCCCTCACGAATGTCGCTGAGGCTCACTCCCGAGCGCGGCCATGTGCTCGGCGGTGCTGCCGTCGGTGAGCTTCGCCTCCCGGTGCTGCTCCACCCGAACTCCACCACGCCCGAGCGGTGCCGCACCGTTCCCAAGTGCTGGAATAGACCCGGGTCACCATCGCCAGGCTGCCGTGCCCAAGCTCGCGTGACGGTGAATGAGCGCCGGCGCATCCCCGTCCAGTCTGCACCGGAGCCGAGCATAGGTGCTGAAACATCTTGGTCCGGAGCGGATGGCCTAGCACCGGCCAGCCGCCTCTCTTCCGGCTTCCCTTCAAGTCCGTCACCGCCCGCGCAAGACCTGAGTGATCCGTTCAGATGATCGAGCAGCTTCCCGCAGCTCCAGCATCGCCTCGCGGCCACCGGCGTAGCTCGGCAGCAATTCGCTTGGCCGATCGGGGCCTTTGAGATAGGTCTTCAGGATCTCGGCGACCTAGCAATACGTAACTGAACGAAGTATTAC
>ERZ1370068.10789-contig-9456_pt1 | contig 23021 bp, 39 predicted proteins | sample MGYA00561227_ERZ1370068 | MGnify/ENA primary metagenome ERZ1370068 (study PRJEB38410, sample SAMEA6850437) | metagenome | study: Metagenomic assessment of the ecological functions of the soil: analysis of the soil microbiota associated with the...
GGTAACTACTTCGTTCAGTTGCCGTATTGCTCCATAGCGCCGCATGCAATCAGAACCAAGATAGTGTGATTGCTAGAGAGTTGAGTGTTTGTCCGCAGATCTTGCCTCTGCTCGTCGCTTTCTTTGGACCTCACCCAGTTTCTTTCTCCTCAACTCTTAGTGTCAGCTAATCTAATAACCGAGCGACCTTCAGAACATTAAGTCGGTGGTTTCTCTTGATTGTTCGAGCTGTAGCTTTGATGATGCCTTTGAGTTTTGTTGCGTTTCCTGCGAGTCATATCGAAGTTGTCCGTGAATCCGTTGCGGAGGCGCCTTTAGGTGAAACAGCTGTGGTTTTGTTAATAACCCTTCCCTCTTTGTCGAACGATACAGTGTAATCTACGAAACACTTCTTCGTAGCGATACAATTCCTTGGTAGTGGTACAGTTTGGGTTTGTGGATCTATATTCAGCCTCGCGCTTTCATCAGGAACCAGGGTAGAACAACCTGTGATTCTGCTTGGCTCGCCCATTAACGTTAGAACTACCTCACTTTGAATCTCCAGCTTGATTTGTAGATACTGGAGCTCGTATTTCCTGCAAGCGACGACGGCGAAACAACTGTCCCGACGGAAAATCGCTCCCAGGATCATCACTATCACGATCGCACTAATCGCGATCTTTCTTTTTCGGCATGCTATCAATTCCCCCCTTTCTGGATCCGTATATGCTTGGGCATAAATCCTTCCAAAATAGTCGGGAAGGTGTGCGACAACGCAAACGCACCAGTAAGCAGGCGTCGGAGATCATTCTGGCACTACCTGAGCGCGTCAATGACCGCGAATCGCAAAATCGTAGCCTGGACCCAGTTCATTATGGCCATTAAAGGGGAGCTCTTAGGAGCTCCCCCTCTTTGATCGACCGTTTCCTGTCGCTTCCAGAGACAGCTCTATTTATGGACATGAACAGCTGTGTCGGATTGTCTCATCCCAGTTCATAGTTCCCTTGAGGATGAACAGCCACATCGGCCTGTGTTACGCCGTCGACCGATCCCTGAAAGGAGCATCCGCTTCCGTGCGGATAACCGTGGGCAATCCAATCCGGGTTAGCGCCTCCTGACACATCGCCCAGCGCGTGAGAGGTTCGGTGCCAACCAGGATCATGCACCGGAATGGTTGTTCCTGTCAGCATCCTCTTTGGGATTGTTGTAGAAGAAACCGAGCGATTTCCGCAAGAGCAGAATATCGTCCGGCTTGCCGGTTAGAAATGTCCAGCCTGGGCCCACGCCATGCTTCTTTGCAAACGCCTTGAGGTCTCGAGGGCTGTCTTCCTCCGGACTCAGCGTGATCGAATAAAAGAAAATGTCACGACCGACGCGGCCATCTAGCTTTCTTTGCACTTCAACCAGATGATGGGTAATCACCGGGCAGACGTCTCTTGCAACGCGCGAAACATAAACTGGATAACCACCCGCCTGTCTTTGACCAGATCGTCGTAGAAGCGGACCTTCTTGCCGTCCTGTGTGATCAGTTCCACGTTGGGCAGGTGACGCCGTTGGGTAAGCTCGCGCGGCGAGATGTCCATGAAGTTGTACCGGTGTTTGCTCGCCGGTGTCGCCTCCTGGCCGAATAATTTGGCTTGTTCCTGCCACTCCTACAGCCGCGGTTGTTACTCCAGCAGCCGCCAGCCATTTTCGTCTTGTCAATTCTCTTCATCGTTTGCTCCTTCCGTTGGTGATTCGCCTTTTGGATTGGCGGCTGGTTTAAGGATCCGTGTCGTTGTCAATCACTCCTGGCTGCACTTCGAAGAGCAGCATCATGGCGTGATCTTCATGGACGGTGTTGTGGCAGTGCATTGGCCAATCCCCTCTGAAGTCGCGGAAGCGGAAGAACACTTTGGCGTCCTCATCGAAACTGGAGCCGTGTCACGTCTTTGCGGGAAACTTCAACGTTGGGAACGCCGGGGCGAGTGGTGCTGATACCGCCACCGCCACCTCCAAAATTACGAAGTCGCCGCGATATCACCGTAACCTGTCGCCGCTGCGGCTGCCGTGATGCCCGCCGCTGTTGAGCCCGGCTCAGGATCTGTGTGTTCTTCCAGGTGAACGTGGATTGGGTTGCTGCCAATCGTCGCGGGGGTTGATAAGGACCCAGTTCTCCGCGCTGTTCTTGCGTCACTGCAAAGCGTATCTCATTACAGTTAGCAAACTTATCATTGATGACCCATTGGCCATTGTCTCGGTCAAAGTTGAAGTTCCGCGTAATCCGCGGGCGTGATGATGGAGGGCAGTGTGTAGTACGACGGCAGAGTTGCGGGATTGACGCTATTGTCGGTAACTGCGGCGCCAATGCGGAACTCCACGCAATATGTGCCATCAGGGTCTCCTCCGGCAAACACATTGCATTCCGGCCCTTGCCCGTCCTTCTGCTCCAGACGGTTCTCCAGCCTAACCTTGGTGTGGCTGCCTATCGAGACTCTTCACCTGGTTGAAGTCAATGATGATGTCGTAGCGCTCTGCCACGCTCAGACGGAAGCTGGTGACCTGTATCGGCTTGGCAAGAGATTACCGTCATTGGCAATTACCCAGAACGGAATCTGTGTGTTTGGACTAAGCGGATCGGTGAGAAACAACTCGGTGGAAGCGTGATGGCCCGCCGTTCAGCACGCGGAAGCGATAGCGTCTCTTGTTGACGTTCAAATACGGCTGAATTATGCCGTTCGCCAACTGAATGTCACCGAGCAAGCCCACCGAAATCGAACGTGTCGAAACAGATCTTGCCAGTGTCGGGGATCCAGCAACTATCGTCAGTCAGGATGATCGAGGATATCGAACTGCGGATAACTGGGAGCCGGAAGCCTGTGGTCTCGTTGCCTGTGTCAAACTGATTAAAGATCAGGTGGAAGCCTCTCGAGCCCCTTGTAGGTATTCTCGGCAGTGTGGTCGATTCGATGGTCGTGTGATACCACATTGTGCTCAGCGACTCGTTGATGTCGCCGTTGGGCTGATGCGTGGATGCAAACCCTGCCTGCTGCGCGGTCGAGTAGTAATCGAAATACATTGACCGCGGAAGAACCAGCGGCAGGGGCCACCGTCGCTTTCCGGACCGGGTGAAAATTGTGCAAGTGGGTAGACATCTCAGGGCACACCGAAGCCACCGGTTCTGGCTTTGCGTCGGCAACTCGTTAAAACGGCGAATAGCCAGGGGTTCCTGATAGCGGCTGACAAGGGTGGGGCCGGAACGTCCACATCCAGGGCGTCGGTCCCGCCAAGGTTGAATCCCCAAATCTTTTGCGCAGGGAATGTTTGTATCGAACAGATCCGGAAATTGTTATGGCTCTGATCCGTTGGACGAAATACCTCTGCGGCGGATACTGGTTGAAGAACTGGAAGCAATCAGAGCCCGGCCAAGACGAAGTCCGTTGAATTGGCCGCGCCCTTCATACGGAAGATTGTTGTTAGCGGGATTGGGAACATTGTTTGGACATATCTGCGGCGGGAGCGCCGAATGTTAATCCGGGATCGGTTGATGGACGCGCCGGAAGCTCTGGCGGAATTGAGCGTGGAGTCAGCGAGAACCTGAGCGGGCTGCGGGCTATTTCCCAAGTCGCAGCCGCTTTGCCGTCAGAACGGCGCCACCGCAGCATGAGTTAGACCAGCTTTAGGAATCAGAATACCGGCGCCGCTCATGAGTCCCATCTTCATGAGATCGCGCCGGGTGAAGACCTCTTTTACCAACTCCAGTCTGTTATTGAGCGCTTCCTGGGTTTCTCGTTCTCTTCTTCTGTTTCTCTTTGAGAAATGCGCCATCGTGAGTTCTCCTTCTAAAGTGCCTGGCAAAGGTGTCGCCAGGACTCCTCTACCGAGGTGATTCAATCGTGGGGGGTAACGAGTGGAAGCTCCTAACCCTTGCTGTAGTCCTTGGAAACCGATAGTAAAACTACAATCGGATCGGCCTGTACGCTGGCGGAATGCGGCGATACCTGTGGACCACATTGCCGACCAGGCAAACGACGGAGAGGATCTTGATGATTAGAAGCTTGTCTCCCGAGTTCTGGGCTGGGGAGTCAGCTCAAGGCGCTGGCAGGCCTATTGCAGACGTTGTGAAGTGCCCGCAATCTATTACTGCTACCGATAGTTGTCAAGATAATTCTGCACAACGAACGGCTGGGTTTCAAGTGAATGAGAAGGAAATCCGCGGGGGAGGAGGGTAGTCTCACGGAGTCCGGCAGCTTAGCCTGTTTAGAAGCTCAGATTGGTTCCGAATTGCCGGCCGAAGTACGCGTTTCGCGACCAGCGGTTCGATCAGCCAGATTGAAGGCCAGAGGCAGAAACGAAAACGTCAGCCGCATCAAAGCGTCATCGAAGTAATCAATAATATTGTTGGGCTTACTCTCTCGCGGGAGACTAATCCGCCAAACATTCCTCGGTAATCCATCACTCTGATCTTGTTAAGAAGACTGAGCTCTAACATTGGCAGAGTGATCTGAGGATCGCACCGGTCAATCTGCGCTTGCAGACTTCGCCGCCGCACGGTGCAGTGAAGCTCTGCCTTACCGTGGCGTCACCCCGGGTTTTGCAGGCTCCACGCCTCCCTCTTCCGGGCGTAGCACTCGGAATCGTAGTCCGCTAATGGCCGGAAGCACAGCCTTTTCCGCACTCACTCGCTGATAGCGGCCCCAGCAAGCCGCGGGCGATCCGGTCAGGATTACGCGTTCGTTCTGCCGCATCAGGTGGAGACGTTTCCAATCAGAACTAATTCCGTTGCTCACGACTCGGCGTCATCCCTGCTTTCAGTCTCGAAGTGTTACTAACCAGCGAGGACTTCCCCGCTGAAGTCATCGCCACTCGGCTGAAGAAGGATCAGCCAGCGACGCCCACGAATCCTGGTCACCGTTGAATCCGAGTTAGATTATATGCATCGTGAATGTCTTCGCTGGCGAGTTTCTCGCGTTCTCATCATCGGAAAGTGCCACCCACATTCCGGACATCGGCATACAAGAAGGAATCCGGGGCTTTCCGCCGGCAGTATGCGACATCACGAAAGTCCTGCTTTGCCTTGATTGGTTCGATTACACGGTTCGTTCAAATCTCCATTGCTACGAGACTTCGACAACGGCCCTGCGCGCACTGCGCCGGGTTGTCTCGGAAGGAGCCACGTGATGCTGAGTAAGGATTTGCAGAACCTCTGAAACGCTACCACAACGTCCTGACCAGCTAAAGCTCTGGCTCTTGGCTCAGCAGAGTCGGATCGAAAAGAAAACCTTCCTGCGTTCCAAGCAGTGTCTGGCATGCATCAGAGCCTTGGCTTTTGATGCTCGCGCTCGATCAGTCTGATCACGCCGCAGGCAGCTCCCAGGGGATGTCGACGGCCGCCTCCTATCGACGAGTAGTACCTTGCCGCCGACGTAATCAGGCCGCGTTTCATTGTCGCGTTCTTTTGGGGAGTGACTTCTGCCGGCCGTTTCATCCAAGAGCTTCTGCGCGCAGTGTCGCTTCGCAGCGATAGCCACGATGCATGAACAGACCAGCCACCTACTGTTTAATTTTTCCTTCACCAGAAGTCTAACTCCAAGCTGTCGCCGGTTGGTCCCGCTGGCTTTCGACTTCAAGCGTTTGCGCCGGCTGCCACGGCGATGCTACTCTCCCCGAGGCTCCAGATGCACACCATCCAGAGTCCCTGGCCTTGGGAGTTGGTTCACCACGAAGGGCGATCTCGGTTGCTGGCATTCTCGCTCTCCTTTGTTGCGGCCGCCAAGCAGTTCCGCGGCTTCTCTGCATCAAGCTAACGAAGCGGGGGTCAGGCTTGCGATTTTGCGATTCTGACGTCTTGTCAATTCGTGTGTTTTCTTCATTTCTGCTTGCCTTCAAGCGCAATTGTTGTGCGCAGCGATACCTCAAGCCCTTACGCCCTCGACAACCGAGAGGTGAGTTTCAGGTGGCAACGACGCGCCGAAGCCTGAACCCGGATCGCTTCAGCAGCTCCCGGAACTCCGCCTGGGTGCGCTCTCGGCCGCGTGGCGTGAGCACCAGCATCTCGAGATCAGGAGTTTGCCGAAGTGCGCCCTGTTGCCGGGCGGGATGACGGCGTCGACGATTAGCACTTTCGCGCGGGGCTGCATCGCGCGGTGGCAGTTTCGGAGGATCTGAGTTGCGCGCTCGTCATCCCAGTCGTGGATGATGTGCTTCATCACGTAGGCATCGCCCCCTCTGGAACGGACGCAAAGAAGTCGCCGCTGACGATTTGGCAACGGTCGGCCACGCCTCCGCTCTGGAGCAGCGCGGTGGCCCCAGCGATCGTCACGTGCGGAAGGTCGAAGAGGATGCCGCGCATCCTTCTGGTTCGCTTTGAGAGTGGTCGCGATCATGAGGCCGTGTCTCGCCGGCAACGTCCACCAGAGTGTTGATCCTGGAAAAGTCGTAGGCGGCGACCACGAGCCTTCGACTCGAAGGTGCTGATTCAGGTCATCGCCGCGTCGAACACCGCTGCGAGATTCTGGCATCTTGCGCGAAGTACTCGAAAATGGGCATGGCAAAGACATGGTCAAAAGCCGGCTCACCGGTTCGGACGCTATGCCGAAGCTCTCCCCACGGGCGCCACGTGCTGTCGTGGCCTGTGAATCGCCGCATAGCGCCGAGCGCTTGGGGCGAGTCTGTGCGGAGTAGCCTGCCGAGTGGAGTGAGCCGGAATCTCCGGTTTCCGGTCTCGGCGAAGAGCCCAACGCTCGCCATGGCGCCGAGAGCAGCCGATAGACACCGTCTTCGAAGCGTTAGCCGTTCGCGCAATGTCGGCGGCCGTCCTGGGCCCGTCCTTCAAGAGGTCTGCAATGCCGAGCTCGGCGGCGACCGCAATCGCCTGACTCACGCATTTGCCGGCAGTCAGGTTCATCAGATCATCGTATAGGAAGCCTTCTTCGCTGGGGCCGGTCTCGGTTTCGGTTTCGCCATATCGTCCTCCGTTAGAAACAAAGCGAGGTCAGGCTTGCGATTTGCGATTCTATCGTCTCATGAATTCTCACGATAAGATTTTGCTAAGGACGATACCACTAATAGCTAAGATCACGCCTCCAATCTTTGTTAGGAAAGAACTCTTATCTAAAAAGTGTGCCTCTAAAAAGCGGTTGACGACGAACCCTCATTGTCGGTTTGCACGAGCTAGAGCGATTGGTTCGTCCACTCAAGCGATTTGCTGGGACCGCAGGCGCCCCCGCCCGCAACGCGCCCGCAGGCGCGCAAGTTTTGAACTGCTAATCAAGTTTTCGCGCTTGGCGCTCATTGCGGGCGGGGCGCCCGCGGTCCCAGCAAATCACTTGACCGGTATTCAGTTAACTGCCCTGACGATCCGTCAAGTAGTTCTTGCCAAAGCGAGGGAATGTAAGGAGTTTGCAGCGAAAAAAGCGTCGATCTCGGACAGACATTGCAACATCCTTACTCCAGGTAGATATTCCCACCCGTACCAGTTCACCCTCTTAAACGAACCCGCAGCCCGCTTCGTTACTTCCGCGCTCAAAGTGACAACCAGCGAGGACCAGCCTACAGGTCTTCCCCGCGCACCCTGAAAGGATCCGACATGACCCTCCCTGCCCCCGTAAGCCTTTCTGGGTTCTCTCTCCGTCTAACAAAAAGAACCGCTTCAGTTGTCATCAACCGCAAAGCGATCACGTCACAACTGCTAGCAGTGTCGTTGATATGCGCGCTCTGCTTGCAGTGCGTGTTGGGTACCGCGAGTCGCAATAGCTCGGCTATCACCGAACGCGAAGACAACTGCCGCGGACAAACGTGTCGCGGAGAAGGAAGCAGCGAACAAAGTAACAAGCGAAGTAACAAGCGAAGTTACTAATAACGGCGCTTCAAGTAATGAGGCCAGCGAAACGCCTGCTGTTGGCGATCCCTTTGCCGGCGACCATCACGGACGCCGTTGTTTCAAGCTACAAGCCAATCCTGAACAGCGGGCGCATCGACGGCACGCTGCGTGTGTTACTGGGTGAGTCGTTCACGATTAACGGGACCAATCAAATCACTTCTGATTTGTACTTGCCGGGAACGCCGGCAATTCAATTGAGCGGCGCGGCACGATACGCCGGAACTGTCAGCGATGGCGGCGTCGCAAGTCCGGCGAACTACAACGTTAGCTTGAGTGGCGATGTGGATCTGCCGGGACGCATCCACACAAACGTCGATCCTGCTACAGCTGCCCCACGGACTATCCGGCCTCGATTCCGGCGGCCGGCGGAACGCATGCACAGTCGCAATCCACTCTCAGTCGGACATCGCAGGAATCGGGGAGTTGGCAGACGGTGCGCGATCTTAGTGTCAATCGCAGCGGACTCACAGTTAACGTCCCGCCCGGTAACTACGGCACCTTCACCGTCAACGGTAACAGTCGACTCCAATTTCACGGCAGGCACTATAACTTTGCCAACAGCTTCAACCTTGATGGCAGCGCTTCAATACAAACAACCGGGTTTGTAGTTATCAATGTCGCGAAAAGCCTAACTCGTAACCAGCGGTGCGCTCGTGCGTCGGCAGCTATACATCGCCGGGTGATGTGCGTTTGAACGTGCTGGGCCCGTCGGTGAACGTGAACGGGAGCAGTCAGATTTCCGGCCTGTTGCGTGCAGATAACGCCACTGTCAGCATTAGCGGGATCGCCCAAATTCGCGGCCAGGTCATCGCAGATTCCATCGCCCTCAACGGTGGCCAAGTTATCGGCTCTGTCTGGCCGGCACACTCAGGCAGCAGCATAACCACGTTTTGGTCCAAGACGTTTCGATCGAACTACCGGTCCGCCCAATCAGTATCTCGAGCAGTTTTCTCTGCCGGCAACCGCAACTTCGCCGTACGCGTTACACATACAGAATGGAGCTGCTGACGGCACGAAGCCGTGTCTCGAGCGCGATCGTAAAAGCTCAATGGAGCGGTAATTCTTTCGCCGAACGATCTCAACCAGACTGTCGCTGGATTAGATCGCACGGTGACTCTCGTCTCGGCGAATACGCTTGAGGTTAGTCTTGCTAGTGTTCCCGGTTCCTATCTGATCATCGATATCGGCGGAATATTTCCTCCCGGCGACTCGACACCACCAATCGTCGCCATCACTTCGCCGGCCAATGATTCGACTACGACTGACTCCCAGATCGCGTTGAGCGTAACGGCTTCGGATCAGGTGCAGGCGCGAGCGGCGTGGCGCATGTGTACGGTGAATGGGCAGGAAACCATCTATGACCCAAGCGACAATACCTGGACGATAACTGGCTTGCCGCTAAGCATCGGAGCAGAATTCGATCGTCGCGCGAAGCAGTAGACCAGGCCGGCAACCAGGCGACGGCAGAGTATCACGGTCACTCGCGAGACTCCAAACCAGCCGCCGGTGGTCAATGCCGGCGTTGATCAAAATTTTGCGTTGCCGCAAACGGCGACTTTGCACGGCACCGCCAGCGACGACGGATTACCTCAGGGCAGCACTCTCGTTATCAACTGGAGCATGATCGGGGGCCGGGAACGGTTGACTTCGCCGATGCTAATGACCTCGACACCAGCGCGAGTTTCAGTTCGGCCGGCACTTATGTGCTGCGTCTGGCGGTCGACGATGGCGTTCTCTCGAAGCAGCGACGACTTAACCGTTACGGTACAACCGCAGAACCAGCCGCCGACCGTCAATGCCGGTCCCAATCAAACTCTCGCGCTTGCCACACGCAGCCACACTCAACGGCTCGGCCACCGACGATGGACTCCCGGATGACAGCATCCTGGCCGTGGCCTGGAGTCAGGGTGAGCGGTCCGGGCACAGCGACCTTTACCGATGCGTATCTCACGAACACTACGGCAGCGTTTAGCGAGCCCGGCACTTACGTGCTGAGGCTTTCGGCGAGTGATTCGGAACTGTCGAGTGCGAGTGAGTTAACTGTCACGGTTCAACCTGAGAACCAGGCACCAACGGTAAGTGCTGGTCCGGATCAGATCGTCAGCGCTGCCGGCGTACGCGTTGCTTAATGGATCGGCAGCCGATGACGGTTGGCCCGCGGGCAGCGAGTTTGACCGAAGCGTGGACTATCGTTAGTGGTCCGGCGGCTGCCGGGATAGTGAAATCAATATACGACGGTGACTGAGGCGGCGTTTAGTGTGGCGGGCACCACGTCCTGCGCCTGACGGCGAGTGATGGCGAGCTGAGCAATGGCGACGAACTGATCATCACAGTCGACCCACAGAATCAACCTCCGGTTGTTGACGCTGGTCAGATCAAACCATTACGCTCTTCGGACAACTGAGATCTCCATGGAGTGGTTAGCGATGACGGCTGGCCCAGGAATGGCAGTCTAAGGTTAGTTGGTCGCAGCTGAGCGGGCCGGGAACAGCGGCGATCGCTGCTCCCGATGCTGCTGCTAGCTTCCGTTTCATTCAGTGCTGCGGGTGCTTATGTGCTGCGGCTCACAGCCAGCGATTCGCAACTCAGCGCCTATGACGACATGAGCGTCAACGTGATTGATCCACGATTGCCGCCGGTAGCCTGATTTCGTCGTGCCTGAATCGAGCGAGTACTGCTGGATCATTTGTAATTGCTTCATCGGGCCCTGTGTCCGGCACTGTTTCCACAGATAAGATCCTGGACAGTAACATCAACACCTTCTGGACTACGCCGGGAGTTAATAACCAGTTCGCCAAGCTGCAGTTCTTCGATCAGGAGTCGGTCTTTATTGATCGGGTTCGCCTGCAACCGGCAAACGGGTTGCCGCCACTACCTCCGTGCGCGACTTCGATGTTCAGGTCTCATCCACAAACTCCAATGATGCGAGCTTTGTAACTGTCTTGAGCGCCACCTTGCTCAACAACGGCCAGTTGCAGGAATTCGTGTTCCCCAGTGGGCCGGCCCGCGCGCGCTACTTCGAAGTTTGTGCCGAAAAACAATTACGGCAGCACCAGCAGTATTCAGCTCGGTACTTTCAACGCGGTGGCGGTTGGTAGTGCCGATAGCATCATTTCCCTGCCGGGCCAGACTAAGCGTTGCCCTGGCCCAATCTCCCGGGCTGATAGCGAACGGCGCCACAATCTATTCTTCGAGTGACCCCTTCGGCAGCCTGCCGCCCAACGGCATGCTGGGCTATCGCAACGGCGGCTGGTCTCCGAGTGTGACCACGAACCCATTCGCCATTATTCAGCTTGCCGGCGGCGGGCTCTATTCGCTCAGCGGAATCAAATTGGCAACCGGCTGGAATAACGGTTTCGCTCAGGCAGACAGCTGTCAGAAATTTTGAAGTCTGGGTGTCGGCAACTACGCCTGATGACGCGTCATTCACGCAGTCTTAACTGCAACTGCGATTCCATCGGGTCAGCTATACACGTTCGTTTTCCCGGGCGGGAAAGTAGCGGCGCGCTACGTAAAATACGTGCCACTCACGCAACAACGGCGGACCAACCATTGATACTCAAGCCTTTGATGTGATCGCGGAAGGATCAGCCCAGGTAGTCAGCGCCTCAAGTCAGAACCAGGATAATCTGAATCCCGCAGAGGCTGCTTTCGACAGCGATGCTAACAGCATCTGGTTCTCCCAAAACAACGCCGTCACAAATGTCTGGGTAAAGACTTCGCTTGCGGACGGACTTGCGCAGAAGCTCTACGGTGTGCGCATTAATCCGGTCAATGATTCAAGCAATGGCCAACACGGGCCAAAGGACTTTGACATCCGTGTCTCCACTACGACGACTGACGACAGTGCTTTCACCACCGTGTACTCAGGAACACTCGCGAACACCCTGAACGGGGGTACGCAGGAGTTTCTGCTTCCCAACTTCGTCGACGCCAGGTATGTACAGTTCTTTTTGGAAGAATGGGTGCAGCAACGCGCATATCGGCGTGCGCACGCTTGAATGCTGGCAGTGCCAATCCGGGGCTCGGCTTTGGTTGCTTTCTCAACTCAGGAGGATCCGGCGAGCAATGCTCTCGATTTGGATCCTGGCAATCAGTGGGTTACCGCTTTCAACAATCCCACCAATCAATGGCTGAAATTGCTTCTACTAAAGGCCGAAATCCAGACAATCCGGCACATCGCTCTCAGGCCGGCTATCGCCGCCACCCACAGCGCACCGAAGGATTTTGAGCTTCAGGTCTCAACCACGGATGCGGCCGATGCCTCTTTCACCACCGTTCTCATCGGCACGCTGGCAAATTCAACCCAGTTGCAGGACTTCTATTTCCCGCCCGCGCAGGCACGCTACGTTCGTTTATTGCTCAAAAACAACTACGGCGGCAGCCGTTTCGGCCTTGCGAGTTTCTAGCGTCTCATGCGGCGGATCTGATTGGTACCAGAACGCGATTCATCGATCGCTCAACCGATGCTGATGGCGAGCTGGTGTCATGGTTCTGGAGTTTTGGCGACGGCGGCAGCAGTAACGAACGAAATCCGCTGCACACCTACGCCGCTTCCGGTGACTACACAGTTTCGCTAACGGTTACTGACTCCAGCGCGGCCTCGCCAACACTCGCCAGGTGTTCTACCACGTTCTGGATTCGTTGCATGTCGACTTTGCCGCGTCTCCTCAGATTGCTCACGAAGGTGGCGAACAGGTTCGTTTCACGGACGTCACCAGATTGTTGGAACAGCCGACGGCCCTGCGGCAATACGACTTCGGCGATGGGGTCACTTTATCTCAGGCCTTGAACACGAGCCTGCATACGTTCGCCGAGAGCGGCACTTATCACGTTAATTTGAGTGTCGGCGATCCGCTCGGTGTCAGCTATACCGCCAGCAAAGACATTGTGGTGCTGAATGTCGCGCCCACGGTTGGCATTCCAAACGGCAAAACCGTTGTGTGGGGTGAAGTGTGGACCAGTGTGCCTACAATTACGGATCAGAGTGTGCTCGACCGTCTCACTTTGCAGGGCCAATGGACCTTTGGCGACGGCCAGACAGCTCAATGCGTCAATTGCACGGTTGCCAATGCAACTGTTACCCATGCCTATAGCAATCCCGGAACGTACACGGTGACATTTGCGGTAACAGACAGAGACGGCGGATTCGGATCTGGCAGTGCGACCTACGTCGTCAGTAAGCGAAGCACGTCCATAACTTTCCTGGCTAACTCGCTCCAGGAGTCGGGACAAACTTTCCTCAGCCGAGTAAAGCTCACTGACGCTTTTGACAACACCGGAATTCCGAACCGGGCAATACAATTCAATCTAAATGGAACTACCGGCAGCGCCACCACCGACGCTAACGGAACGGCGGAAATCACTCTGCCTGTTTCAGCAAACGCAAACGTCGCTGTGTTGACGGCAACCTGGGCTGGAGATGGTCTGTATTTGTCGAGCGGCAACACCGCAAGCACGACCTTAAACTTTGCGCCAACGGTCAATGCAGGAGCCGATCAGGCAATCACTCTACCTTGCCTTGTAAGCTTAAACGGCAATGTGACTGACGATGGGGTGCCAGGCAGCATCCCGCTTGGTATATCGTGGACCAGGGTCAGCGGGCCGGGTAGCGTAGCTTTTGCCGATGCCGGCGCTGCTCACACCACGGCGTCCTTCGGCGCGGCCGGCAAGTACATCCTCAGACTAACCGCCGACGACACGCGACTCCACAGCAGCGACGATGTCACTGTTACGGTGAATCTCGTTGAGGTTGGCGCGGCGCAGTATTTCGCGCCCACGCCGTATTTGAGTTTTGCCGATAGTCCGCTTAGTGGTCGAAATCCGGTTTACTTCTATTTAGAGAACTTCGAAGACCACCTGCTGAATACACCGGGGGTAACCGCCAGCGCCGGCGGTGTCACCAGTGTGACGTTTGGCTCGACTCTTCACGATTCTATAGACGGTGACGATGGAGTGATCGATGGCAGCGGGCTAAATGGAGATTCCTACATCAATGGCAACGGCGCGGCTGGCATTCGCTTCAACTTTAACGCCGCAGTGCTCGGCTCGCTGCCTACACATGCCGGCCTGGTGTGGACGGATGGCGCCGGACAGGTTTATTTCGAGGCCTTCGATCCGAGCGGTCTCTCGATGGGACTGCAAGGTCCTTTCAATTTCCCGGATGCCGTCAACAATGGGACTACTGCGGAAGATAGATTTCTCGGGGCCTACAACAAGGACGGCATCTCGGCGCTTCGCGTGCTTAATACAGTAGGCGGAATCGAGATCGATCATTTGCAGTTTGGCTTCAGCGTCGGCAATTCCGCGCCGATAGTCAACGCGGGCAATGACCAGAACATTGCATTGCCTACCACGACGTTCGCTCTGAACGGTGTGGTTAGCGACGACGGCTTGCCGGCATGCAACACACCTGCGATCTCCTGGAGCGTCGTGAGTGGCCCCGGCTCCGTGAGCTTCGCGAATGCGCAGGCTCCTCAAACCACGATTACTCTGACGACGATCTGGCCAGTATGTCCTGAGGCTCACAGCCGGAGATTCGCAATACACTGTTAGCGACGATTTGGTAATAAACCTGCTGCCGCCAAATCAAGCTCCAGTTGTACAATGCCGGCGACGACCAAGCCATCACGCTGCCTGCGAATACTGTGAGTCTGCACGGTACAGCAACTGATGACGGCCAGCCACCCGGCAGTACGCTTTCCGTTTCATGGAGTGCCCTGAGCGGCCCGCGCTCCAGTAACAATCGCAAACACGAATACGCTTAACACTACCGCCTCGTTCAGCGAGGCTGGAACTTCATGCTCCGGCTCGCCGCCAGCGATTCGCAATTGATCGCAACGGACGACCTCGTTGTGGTCGTCAATGCGAACGTTTCTCCGAATCAACCACCCAGCGCCGCTGCCGGACCTGATCAAACGATCGCGCTCCATAGCAATCTGATCGTGAACTCCAGCGGTGAGCAACCTCTGGTAAACGCTGAGATCCCCGGTTGGACTGAAGTGCAGGGAGTTAACTGGACGCAAGCGACAATTGGGAACGGCGACAATTTTCCGGAAGCGCAGCGAGGCAACGGTTATTTCTTCGCGAATGAAGCGGCACAGGCTGAGCTGCGTCAGGATGTCGACGTCTCTGCTTTCTCCGGAACGATCGCCGCCGGCACCCAGCAGTTTGAGCTTCAAGTCTACATGCGCTCCGCACCGGAGGCTCTGCCCGATGTGGCGCGCGTCATCGTCGAGTATCGCAATGCCGCAAACAGCGCTGTCATCGCTCAGTTGGACTCCGGCCCCATCTCATCGACAGCGGGCTGGCATTTAACTGAGGACATCCGATCAGCGCCGGCAGGCACGGGTTGGAGTGCGCGTTCGGCTAATCGCAACGCGCAACACCGGCCCGACAAACGATGCCTTCTTCGATTCGATCAGTCTGCGGCCCGTGGGCAATGTCGCGATCAAGTCTCACCGGCGTTGTAACTGATGATGGACCTGCCGGCGGGCAGTAGTTTCTTCACGAGCTGGACGAAGGTAAGCGGCCCCGGCGACGTAGGCTTTGCCGATGCAAATGCGGCGAACACCTCGGCGTCGTTCAGTACAGTGGGAAACTATGTTCTGCGGCTGACTGCGAGCGATGGTCAACTTGGCTCGGACGACGACGTCGAACGTCACCGTCAATCCGCCCAACCAAGCGCCGACAGTAAGCGCCGGAACGAACCAAACAATCACTCTTCCCGCAAACGCTAATCTTAACGGCACAGCAATAGACGACGGCTTTCCCATTGGCAGTAGTCTGTCTGTAGCCTGGAGCAAATCGAGTGGGCCCGGCGAGGTTACGTTTGTAAATCCGCACTCCCTGGCGACCGCCGCGAGCTTTAGCGCGGCGGGTGTCTACGTATTGCTGCTAACGGTTGACGATAGCGAGGAAGCGACACGTAGCGAAGTGACGATCTCAATTCCTTCAGCGGCCGTCAATCAACCTCCGGCGGTCAATGCTGGACCGGATCAAACCATCTCGCTTCCCACTGACACCGTGACTCTTCACGGCATCGCAACGGACGACGGCTTGCCGGCCGGCGACCTCTCCCTCGCCTGGACGACAGTCACGGGCCCGGCGACAGTAGTTTTGGGAATGCCAACCTTGCGGAAACAACTGCGCAATTCAATGCTGCCGGAACCTACGTCCTTCGTTTGACCGCCAGCGATGGCGATTTCAGCAGAAGCGACGACGTGGTTGTTACCGTCATGGGAGCGCCGGCCCAGAATCAACCGCCAACCGCGGACGCCGGTCCAGACCAAACAGCACTGCTGTCCGCAGGTGCTCAGGTCAACGGCAGCGCCGGCGACGACGGATTGCCCGCGGGGAACCTGACGACTAACTGGACGAAAGTAAGTGGCCCAGGCGCGGTCACGTTCCTGAATCCTAATCTGACGATAACCGGCGTGCTGTTCAGCACCACGGGAACTTATGTCCTTCGCTTGACCGCCGGCGATGGCGTGTTAAGCGCGAGCGATGACATCACAATCACGGTCATCGACAACGTGGCGCCGCCCGCCGTTGCGATCACTGCGCCTACAGACGGCACCAGCGTAACTGAACCGAGCTCCGTCATCGGATCAGTCAGCAGCGGCGCCTGGGTGCTTGAGTACAGTCTCGCTAACGACGACAACGCAAACAATCGCGTGTGGACCACCATTGCCACCGGCAACGGGGCGATATCCACTGCCGAGCTCGGCACGCTAGATCCGACCATGATGCTGAATGGTTTGTTTGATATCCGCCTGTCGGCTACCGACAGCTACGGACAAACCTCGCGCGCCTCGATCGCGGTCATCGTCGAACGCAACTTCAAAGTCGGCAACTTCACCGTCTCTTTCAGTGACCTGAACATTCCCGTGGCGGGAGTGCCGATGGAAGTCACACGCACCTACGACAGCCGCGATAAGCGCGTCGGCGATTTCGGCTTCGGCTGGACGCTGGGACTCCATAATGTTCGACTCGAGAAGTCGGGCGGGCTGGGCTTCAAGTGGTACGAAACAGTTTCCCAGGAACTGATCCCGAACTACTGTCTCGAAGCCACCGGTTCGCACCTGGTTACGGTGACCTTCCCGGGCGGCAAGGTGTTCAAGTTCCAGGCCGCGGTGACCCCGCATTGTCAACGCTTCACGGCGGTAACTTCCGGTACGCTAACTTTTATCCCGCTCGCGGGAACCGCACGGTAACTTGGAAATTGTTGGATCGGCGGACTTTCAGGTTGACGGCAGTGTACCGGGACCGGTGAACCTTGATCGGCTTTGGCGGCGGCGTCGACATTTTCAATTCGTCGCTCTTCAAGTTCACCGCCGAGGACGGCACTACCTTTGTAATCGACCAGCGCACCGGCTTGCAGAGCATCAGGGACACAAACAACAACACGGTGACAGTAAGCGCCGGCGGCATCCTTCATTCAAACGGCAAAAGCATCACCTTCCAACCGCGATTCGCTGGGGCGCATCCGGAGCGTTATCGATCCGGCCGGCAACACGCAGACATATACTTACGACGCTGCCGGCGATCTCGTTTCTTACACTGACAACGAAAACAACACTTCCATCTACACCTACGACGCGTCCCACCGTCTGTTGACGATCCACGACCCGCGCGGCATTCAGCCGATCCGCAATGACTATGACGCCGAGGGTCGTCTGATTAGTCACACGGATGGCTTCGGCAAAGTCATCACTTACCTGCACGACATCCCCAGCCGCGTCTGAGACGGTTACCGATCGTCTCGGTCACCAGACGCGTTTCGAGTACGACGAGCGCGGCAATGTGCTCAGTAAGACGGACGCACGCGGCGGCGTGACTACTTTCACTTACGACGGCAACGACAACGTGCTTACCGAAACGAATGCTTTGGGGAAGACCACGAACTACACCTACGACGCCAACGATCATCGCACCAGTATCTCCGATCCGCTGGGCAACGTGACGCAGTTCACTTACAACGCGCTCGGCAAGGTTCTGACCACGACAGATCCGCTCAACCACGTCACGACCAATACCTACAACAGCGGCGGGCAATCTGCTGTACGACCAGGGATCCGCTCAATAACACGACCAGCTTTGGCTACAGCGTCTTTGACGGCCAGCGAACTTCGATGACTGACGCGCTGACCAACCTAACGAGTTACACCTACACAGGCGGTTATCTGACGAAAGAGACCGACCCGCTGGACCACCAGACCACTTTCACTTATGACGCGAACGGCAATCGCGCCAGCCAAACCGTCAAGCGCACTAACGCCGCAGGGCCAGCTCGAGACGATCACAACCGGCTATGAACATGACAAGCTGAATCGCCTCCGGAAGACGACCTTCGCGGACGGCTCGTTCACCCAGGTCGAATACAACTCAATCGGCCAGCAGAGCGCCACGATTGACCAACTCGGTCGACGAACGGAATTCACGTACGACGACATGGGGCGGTTGACCCGCACCGATTACCCGGACGGCACGCATGATGAGACCACCTACGATGCCGAAGGTCGTCGCCTCACAAGCAAAGACCGCGCGGGCCGCGTGACTTCTTACACCTACGACGAGCTTGGTCGACTGACGAAGACCATGTTTGCCGACGGCACGTTTACGCGAACCAGTTACGATGCTGTGGGTCAAGTACTGACCACGACCGATGCGCGCGGCAACCTCACGCATTTTTCTATGACGATGCCGGCCGAAGGACGAAAGTGAAGAATGCTCTGAATCAGGAGACGAGCTTCACTTACGATGGGAATAGCAACCAGCTTTCAATGACTGACGCGCTCAGTCATACAACCAGCTACGAATACGACTTGAACAATCGGCGCACGAAGACCACTTACGCCGACTCCACTTTCGCCAGTGTTGCTTACGATGCACTGGGCCGCACTGTGTCCAGGACTGACCAGGCGGGCCAGACTACGCAGTTCACTTACGATGCCCTGGTCGTCTAACGAAAGTCAAAGACGCGCTTAACCAGGAAACAACTTACGCTTACGACGAACTCGGCCGGCAAATCTCGCAAACGGACGCGAACAATCACACGACCCGTTTTGAATACGATCAGCTTGGCGCGCCGCGTGAAGCGCATTCTGCCGGCAGGCCAGTTCGAAACTTACTCGTACCAGAGCGGCGGGAATCTCCAGAGCAGGACAGACTTTAACGGCAAGACTGACGACGTTCAGTTACGATCTGATGCGACGACTGCTCAGGAAGGTCCCCGGACCCTTCGTTGAACCAGCCAACAGTCAGCTTCACCTACAACGCGACGGGCCAGCGCGCGACCATGACCGACGCCGCGGGCACAACTACGTACACCTATGACGCGCGTAATCGGCTTGAACAGCAAACAAACACCGTTTGGGACTCTCAGTTATACGTACAACGAAGCCGGCAGTCTGGCGACCCTGCGTTCATCGAATGCGAATGGGGTTAGCGTCGATTACAGCTACGACGCGCTGAATCGCCTGGATACAGTGAAGGACAACAATCTCGTGGCGCTAAACGGCGGCGTGACTAACTACACTTTACGACTCCGTCGGCAATTTGCAAGGCTACTTGTATCCGAACGGGGTCAGTTCGAGTTACGCCTACAACTCACTTAACCGTCTGACAAGAATGACGGTGGGCACGACTGGTTCGTCGCTCGCGAGTTACTCATACACGCTGGGCCCGACGGGCAATCGTATGGCCAGTTACCGAACTCAGCGGTCGCACCGTCAATTACACCTACGACGATCTCTATCGACTCACAAGCGAGTCGATCACCAACGATCCGCACGGCGTCAATGGCAGCGCAAGCTACAGCTACGATTCGGTCGGGAATCGCTTGAATAGATCTTCGTCAATCGCGCCACTTCCGCCGCAGAGTTCAACCTACGATGCGAATGATCGTCTGACCAGCGACAGCTACGACAACAACGGCAACACGACCTCATCAGGCGGGAACAGCTACGCCTACGATTTCGAAAATTACCTGACTTCGCTAAACGGCGGCAACGTTCGTTACGTTTACGATGGCGACGGCAATCGCGTTGCGAAAACCGTAGGCGGAGTCACCACGAACTACCTGATTGATACCAACAACCCGACTGGCTATGCGCAAGTTGTCGAAGAGCTTGCAGAGCGGCGCTGTCGTCAAGAGCTTTACCTACGGTCACGACCTAATCAGTCAGCGCATTGTCGGCGGCACTCTTAGCTTCTATGGCTATGATGGCCACGGCTCAGTGCGCCTATTGACCGACGCGGCTGCTATAGTCACCGACACCTACGACTACGACGCCTTCGGCAATCTCATCTCGCGCACGGGTACTACCTCGAACGATTATCTCTACACGGGCGAACAATTCGACGCGAGCCTCGGGTTCTATTACCTGCGCGCTAGGCATATGAATCCCTCCTCTGGCCGGTTCATGTCATCGGATTCGTTTGCCGGTAACCAAGCGGATCCGGCGGCCTTTGCATAAATACCTTTGTGCCGATTCTGATCCGGGTTTGACCGGGCGGATCACTAACTGGTCCGAATTCTCTCGCGAGCACAGTGCAATCTAACCCTTCGGATTATTGGAGCGATCAGCGGGTTCGGTCTTGGCTTACTCACCGGCGGTCTAAAAGGCGCGATTAGTGGAGCTGTTCAAGGAGCCTCACATTCGGCGCCCTGGTGCCGCGCTTCACGGGTGCAGGCGTCGGCGTCGCCCCACCGGGCAAATGTCTGCCGGGAGGAGTGTTTATAGTTGGCTGGGGAGCCGGCCTTGGGGTCCGCAGGTGTCTTCAGGCTATAGCTTCGGGACGGCGACGACAGGCGAGGAGCGATTTGAGGCGGGTGTCGGCTTAGTAGCCAGCGTTGGTTTATGCTCTTGTCGGGCCAAAGGTTCACCCGGTATGTGCCAATACGAGGACAATAGCGGCCCAAGAATTGAACGCTGCAGAGGTTTCTCAGGTTAAGAGTAAATGGACAAGGTCAGCCCCCGTGGACGTCGGACACTTTGGTTACGGAGACTACTATTTTTTAGGTCAGCCAAATACGTGAGGGTATTTACGGGAAGGGACAGACAAAGCCTGTTGGAGCGTGGGTAATGGAAGCGTCAGAAATTGAGGGATTGAGTATGAGTCAAATCCAACAGAAGTTTGCTGCCATCTTCACACCCACCAATGTTACTACCGCTAATCTTCCGGCTGGGACAACGATCAGAATAGGATTGGCCGGCCAAAACGATTTCGGCCCAGGCGGTGGCATGCAGGTACATATTCAGGAGTAGCGGCAGCGGTATTGCTCAAATAACACGTAAAGGAGAGTAGAATTCTGTGTGACCATTTCTTCTTTTACCGATGCACATGTCATTTCTCAACGACGGGCCACGCAAAGGTCTTATTAAATTCTGTGAGGACCATGGCTACGATGTTGGCGGGGTCAACGAACTGCGCAGCTGCCTCAAGGCGCTCGCGAACAAGGACATGAAATCTGCGATGCAGGCATACCAGCGCGTGCCGCTGGGAGGGATGGGGCGTTTCGATGACTGGCTCCCACCAGTTGTGTTTCCTCACGAGAACGCCGATTACAGTCCGCGCAGTTTTCGAGGCTCTAGTAACTCAATGGAACCTCTTAATGAGATTATCGCTACCCTCAACCATTTGAAGGACAATGTTATCGGCAAAGGGTAAAGAACAGTACATTGATTGTGCAAGTGAGAGTGACCAGAGCACTGCTCAAGTTCAGTGAGGATCCACAACTATCCAGTCTTGGCCTCCACAGAGATTCGAGTCTTTGAATTCACTTGAGCAAGGTGATATTGAGACCGCTGTCGAGTGGTATCAGGCAGAAGTTCCCTTGGGAGGGAAGAATGGGGTATTTCGACTGACTGGTTGCCGCCCATTGGTGTTCCCTCACGAAACGGCGGAGTACTTTCAAATAGTCTTTCAGGCTCTGCTTACTGAATGGGATCGCGTGATGAGACTCTCCTCTGAACCCGAAGCTCTAAGCCGATCAATTTTGAGACAAATGCTTTGTCAGGAAACTTCGTTGGCATCGAAGCTGACGGTGATTTTGAAAACGTAATCCGCGAGGCGGGCACAGTTGCTGCGGATACGGCGTCAGAAGGAGAACCGGTCGATCTCACAAGAGTCGTTCGCGGACAATCCGGGATGGCGAAGTATTTTCTTCGAAGAGGTGAAACCCTTCTACGAGCGCGAGGGTTCAAATGACGTTTCCGGGGTTAGCAATATTTCCTTCAAAGCAGAGCCCTTTTAAAACGTGGGTCTCGAGGATGCTATCGCGTAGCTAACTCCGACTGAAATCAGCAAAACCGGTCAAGTGATTTGCTGGGACCGCGGGCGTCCGCCCGCCCGCGCTACCATAAATTCAAGCTCAGTGATGCTTGAACTTGTCGTACGCGGGCGGGCGGGACGCCCGCGGTCCCAGCAAATCGCTTGAGTGGATCAACCTATCATTCGAGCTCAAGCAACCTTACCTAAGGCTAATACTTGGCAACGCTCGGGTCGACTTCATCTGACCAGGCTGTGATTCCGCCTTTGAGATTGATGAGTCGTCCCGGAAAGCCGGCCTGTTTTAGAGCCGCAATTGCTTTGGCGCTGCGCACGCCCGCCTTGCAGTGCATGACGGTTTCGCGCGAGGGATCGATTTCATTCATACGAGCCACCACCTGGCCCCAGCGGGATCAGTTTGGTCCCCGCGATGCGGGCAATGTCGTATTCAAAGGCTCGCGCACGTCGATTACCTGCAGGTCCTTGCCGCTATCCAGCTGTTGCCGTAGTTCGGTAGCAGTGATCTCCTCGAGAGACGCTGGCTGCTCCTGCGGTTGCGCGCGCAAGCCACAAAACTCTTCGTAGTCGATCAACTCCTTGATGGTGGGGTTCTCACCACACACCGGGCAAGCCGGATCTTTGCGCAACTTGAATTCGCGAAACTTCATTTGCCAGGCATCGAACAAGAGCAGTCGATTAACCAGTGTCCCCTTCGCGCCGAGAATGAGTTTTACTGTTTCGTTTGCCTGAATCGCTCCCACGATTCCCGGTAACACTCCCAGCACCCCGCCCTCGGCGCAGTTTGGCACCAGCCCGGGCGGCGGCGGCTCTGAATACAAGCAGCGATAACAGGCTCCTTCCTGCGCCCAGAACACGCTGGCCTGTCCTTCAAAACGAAAGATGGATC